>Ga0207718_100041_pt1 | contig 167192 bp, 153 predicted proteins | sample A23M2SouthBayCA_FD_187749 | JGI IMG/M metagenome (GOLD analysis project Ga0207718, IMG submission 187749) | Aerobic enrichment media microbial communities from Eden Landing Ponds, California, USA - A23 M2 (SPAdes) | ecosystem: Environmental > Aquatic > Marine > Unclassified | place: Emeryville...
AGGACGCCCGCGTCCGAGGTGATGGCTCCGCCGTCGAATTTGGCCAGAACCTGACGGCCTGAGAGCTCTTTGAACCGGATCCGATCTGCGTTACACTCTGTATCCATCGGGCGGTTTGGGGTCTGGTATCGTAAGTGTTTGGTCTCACTACGATTTTACCAGATCCACCGCCCGATTTTTAATGTCTTCGTGATAAATGCGGGCTAAAAGAGCCGAAGCCGCGCCTATCCAGGCGTCGCTTCGGCTCTTTTTTTGCCGTTTACGTGGTTTGGCGAGGACTTACGGAACCGCTACGTAGTTCAGTTGCTTGCTCGAGGCTGAACGGTTACCCTTTGCCGGCAGGTTTTAAGAGAGGGCCGCAATTTTTTCGATCAGTGATATTAGGGACTCCACTATGGCCTGATATGAATGTTCTTCCCAAGGTAAGCGCAAGTTCGAAGGATTCATTTTGTGCACTTTTTTGTTTCGAAAATTGGCTACCTTTTGAATAGCTTCGTTCCGGTTGTAACCTCGGTCCGCCCCGATTTCGCTCCACAGATCAGAAAGCTCTCCGTTTACACAACAATCCACATGTTCGTCGATGACTTTTCTTAACTTTTGATCAAGCGGTTTCCTGATTTGCTCGATCAGCTCTAAAAACTCGTCCATCTCGATCGCTGCGTCCATTCTGGCCTGCGATATTCTTTTCCTAATTACAATGTCAACAACATGCTCCAACAAACGAAATGTAGTCACCAAACGACCCGGCGGTTGGCGCGAAAGAAGATCGTTTAACATTGCTACACCTGCTCCATCATCTCGATCGGACCAACAAATTAATTCGTCAACGAGGCTCTTTGGCACTTGGTTGTTCTCCTCAGTAAAGTTCGGCTCGAAAGGAAAACGACAACTGATCTCATCACCTGTTTCTTGGCGAATCTCGGCGAGCAATTCATTAAGTATTATCCTCTGAGACTTTGAAAACTCAGGCCCTGGACTAATTTCCAGGGTGGGCTGGAATTTGAAGCCATGGTCAACCTCATCATATCTCACTATTTCTCCCCTAATTTTTTCAAAAGTATCCGTTGGTTTACCATAAGTGATCTTCACACCGCTACGTTCGACCTCTAAACGAGACTCATGCCTTCTGCCGGTAACGAGAATCTCCATCAAATCTGGGGAAAAGTAACCGAGATTCCACTTCACATCACTTTGTTTCGGGAGCGTGTCCGCGAGTCTATTTAGCCCCCTTACAAATCTAGGAAACAAAAACTCTTTTCCGCATTCAGAGCACTGTTCCATTTCGAATTCTCGGCTGATTGATCCTTTTCCGGCTGGATTCGCGTCATAATTGATGCGAATCGAATCAATACAGCCGCCGCAATCCGGGCAGTCTTCTGAAGCACGGAATGCTTTTAGTTCTACTTCTCCTATTTCTTTTCGAGTGATTTTTTTCATCTTATACTCTCCGATATTTGGTTTCGCTCTGAGGGTGCGATCGATAGGTAGTCTGGAGGTGACAGAGGTTGAACGCCATCGTGGCCCTCTGGAGGGATGTTTGTGAGCCCACACTAACCAATCGGAAGAACCAATGGCGGACGTATAGACTACGATCACGGAGGATCTAATCCAAGACCTTCCATGAAGAAGAGTGTAAAGAGATACACCACCCCATTCCCGCGGGCTTGGTCTCTGAACGCGAAGCCTCCGGGCCGGAAATGCCAATATCATCGCGAGTGCATCACACGCGATTCTCGTTATTGGAGTTGAGTCAGCCGCTCTAACGGTGCACTCCATTTGGGTCCCAGGCAGGCAAATCCACGCAGGCTACGCGATGGATTGTTCGGAATCCGTCGATTTTGTCCATTCCGATCTGAAAACTCGGCACCCAGGGTAAGCGATGGTAGGTCACGCCGAAAGGAGGCGAGCAGACGCTCGTGGCCACACTGATGAGTACGTGGTCAATGGAGTCTCATGATTGATCACATCTCCGTGTGAGCCGTTGAGCCTGCATGCCGAGGGTGAAGGCGTGCTCGTATTCGAGCAGGCGCTGCCAGCCTCGGCCGAGCACCTGCCAGCCAGGTTCGCCGTTGAACTTGATGTGTCCGCCCAGCTTCGCGACGGCGGTCATCGCTTCGTGGACTGTCGGTTCATTGCTTAGATATTTCTCTTTCGTTGCTTTGAGGACTTCCAGTTGAATCTCCGTGACCACAGCTTCCGCAGGCGCATCGGCCGCGTGTCGGGCCAGATGTCTCAGCACCAGCAGGTGGTGGGCAATCACCGCAGATGCAGCCAGCGCACACAGCAGCGTCTTGGCGCTTTTGTGCTGCAGGGCGGAGTAGCCGCAGCCGGTCTTGATGGCTTTGAAAAACTCCTCAATAACCCAGCGGCTGCAATACCAGTCGATGACCTGCCAGATCTTCTCTTCGGTCCCGACAGGATGGCTGGTGATCAGCAGCCATTCGATGGGTTCTTCTCCCTCAGGGGCGTCGACTTCTGTGACCTGCACGACATGGACCCCAAGTCGGTCGGGCGCATGGGCGGCCGGGACGCTTTCGGGACGCCGGATCTCGACGCGCGCTGCCCGAGCCTTGAGCGTCGCCGAGCGAGCACGACGGACCGGATGCGCTTTCGACGCCCTGGAGGCCGGCCGCGCAGACAGCTCGACGGTGCGCGTGTCCGACCAGGCTTCTCTGCTGAGCGCATCTTTGATCGACTCGTACTCGTCGCGGCGCGGGCCCGTGCAGACGTTGCGCTCCACGCACATCCGCACCACGTAGTCGTACTCGTCGGTAACCAGACAAAAGAGCATCTCGAAGTCATCGCCCTCCCGGTCCATCACGTGCGTCACGCGCTGGACCTTGTCCAGTCGGGCTTCAGTCTCGTCGATACCCCGGTACCAGCGCCACTTCTCGTTGGGGAAGATGCCACCGCGTTCCTCCCAGACAGCGAGCGTCTCTTCGTCGGGACACACGCTCTTGTGCACAAACGGTTGCGCGACGACGGTGCCCAAAGGGGCACGTACGTCGTCGGCCGACGTGACGATGCTCGAATGCCACTTAAATCCCTGGCGTCTCACCGACAGACGCCCCAGATGTTCACGCATCTTGTCGTCTCGAACGCCCCAGGAAAACTTGGTCGTATCGTGGACACACAGGACGTGGGGCAGCGTCTCCGCCCGCGCCGCGGTCGCCTCGATATGCGGCTCAAGCAGAACGTCCGATTCGACGTGTTCACTGCGAATGAACCGGTAATATCCTTCCTGAGCGGCTTCATCTTCGAGCGCATCCGGAATCGACCGATCCGGCCGTCGTGTCAGCGCCTCCATAATCAGGCCATAGCGGCGCGTCCGGCGAACGTCACCGAGATCGGCTTCGGCCACCTCTTTGGAGGGCGTGGTCTTCGAGAGAATGTCGGTCGAGGTGCTCATCGTTTCATTCCGGGCGCATGGCAAAGAGGTCAAACCTCCCAGATTGGATCAGAATCATGCGGCCGTGGCAAGAGGCATCAGGAGATGTGTAGGATCATGAGGGGCACAGGACCTCGTGTGGCGAACATGGCTGAGGATCCTATGGATTGGGATTGACCCTCTAGTGAGCGACAGAGTATTCTGCCAATTCCGGCTCTTCCCGCCCCCCCGGTGAGCCGGTCAGCCCCTCTCAGCTATCACACTGAGAGGGGCATTTTTTTATCGGTTAAAGATCATACTCGCGGTATGTAACGGGGTCGGTTTCCCTCGTCGGATCCACGAGGTTGTCCCAGTCGTCATCCTCGACAACGAAGATTCGGATCGTGCCGGCATCGATGAGGCTGTCACGCCTTGAGGCCTGCTCCTCGTCCTCGTCAACAAGGAGATGGTGTAGTTCGGACTCCCGCACGCATATTCCCTCAGGAAGGGGAGAGTCTTTGCGGGGGACGTGAACGTCCATTCCGTACGTTTCCTCAAGACCTTCAGCGATGAAGGAGGGTTTTTGCACCTCCTTTTTCGCTTCGTTGAGGACAGCCTTCTTGAGATCGTCAGCGAAATCGTCTGCGTCAAAATTTAGCATCGTTCTTCCGGGGTGTAGTCTTTTGCTATGGCGAATGCCAAGTTTCGCACTAACTGACACGCCGAACACATACAGCACATCCACATATAGTGTGTCACGTAGCCAAAACGGTATGTAACCACGACATATTGTGGCTACAGTTAGATCCTATGAACGGGTCTCCTGCGGGTCAAGCAAGAAATCTGTCAGATTCTGTCTATGCCGATCAAAACGATGAGCATCTCGTGAGTAGAGGCAGACGCAGGGAGCAGCACTATGGACATCGACACATTCGCCACGTTCATCGACGCCGGCTCGATCAGCCACGTCGCGCTTTGCACAAGCTCGACGACGCAGGGTGGCGATATGGTCGCCTACGGTGCGCTCTCCAGCAGCACCTCCATCCAAAGCGGTGATGCTTTTGAGATCGAGGCCGATGACTTCACATTCGGACTCGACTAATCGGCTGATCCGTCAGGCACTTTTTTCTAAGGCAGCAGACCCCCTCCTAGGCCGACGACATGAATGCTTAATGAACTGAAGGATTTACCGATGGCTGGGGATTTTTGGGACAATCTAAGTGGAAATCAACTCTTGGCGACCCTTGCTGTGGCTGTCTTCGTGGCAGTGGGGTCCGTGAGGACTGTACGCGCGCAGAAGCAGCAAATTGACAGGCTACGAGCGGACGTGCAGGATATCGAGAAGGACGTCTCCGATCTGAGAGAGGATGCGCAGTCGATCCGCCAGAAATACGCCTCGCAGATCCCTCGTCTCACCGATGCACTGGAACGGATCGACAAGAATGTGAAGCGGGTCAGGGATAGACTCGACGAAATGGGGGATGGACAATAACCTGGGATACTTGGGTAAAACGGATTTTGCTATGCCTCGCAGTCGTCGCGCACGCAGGGCTGATCGTGAGCGCCATGAGTGGGTGGCTGACCCCTCATGTTTGATCACATCTCCGCGCAAGACCTTGAGCCTGCATTCCTAGGGTGAACGCGTGTTCGTATTCGAGCAGACGTTGCCAGCCTCGGCCGAGCACCTGCCAGCCAGGTTCGCCGTTGGACTTGATGTGTCCGCCCAGCTTCGCGACCGCTGTCATCGCTTCATGGGCTGTCGGTTCGTCGCTTAGGTATTTCTCTTTCGTTGCTTTGAGGACTTCCAGTTGAATCTCGGTGACCACAGCTTGCGCAGGCGCAGCGGACGCGTGTCGGGCCAGATGCCTCAGCACCAGCAGGTGGTGGGCAATCACCGCAGATGCAGCCAGCGCGCACAGCAGCGTCTTGGTGCTTTTGTGCTGCAGGGCGGAGTAGGCCGCAGCCGGTCTTGATGGCTTTGAAAAACTCCTCGACCACCCAGTGGCCGCGATACCAATCGAAGACCTGCCAGATTTGTTCGTCGGTCCCGACGGGATGGCTGGTGATGAGCAGCCATTTGGATGGGCTCTTCTCCCTCTGGAACGTCGACTTCTGTGACCTGCAAGACACGGACCTCAAGTCGGTCGGGCGCATGGGCGGCCGGGACGCTTTCGGGACGCCGGATCTCGACGCCCGCTGCCCGGGCCTTGAGCGTCGCCGAGCGAGCACGGCGGACTGGATGCGCTTTCGACGCCCTCAATGCCGGCCGCGCAGACAGCGCGACGGTGCGTGTGTCCGACCATCCTTCCCTGCTGAGCGCGACTCGTACTCGTCACTCGCTGGACCTTGTCCAGTCGGGCCTCAGCCTCTTCGATCCCCCGGTACCAACGACACTTTTCGTTGGGGAAGATGCCACCGCGTTCCTCCCAGACAGCGAGCGTCGCTTCGTCGGGACACACGCTTTTGTGGACAAACGGCTGCGCGGCGACGGTGCCCAGCAGGGCACGTACGTCGTCGGCCGACGTGACGATGCTCGAGTGCCCCCTAAATCCTTGGCGTCTCACCGACAGACGCCCCAGATTTTCACGCAACTTGTTGTCTCGAACACCCCAGGAAAACTCGGTCGTATCGTGGACACACAGGACGTGGGGCAGCGTCTCGGCCCGTGCTTCGGTTGCCTCGATGTGCGGCTCAAGCAGAGCGTCCGGCTCAATATGTTCACTGCGAATGAACCGGCAATATCCCTCCTGAGCGGCTTCGTCTCCGAGTGCATCCGGAATCGACCGATCCGGCCGTCGTGCCAGCGCCTCCATGATCAGGCCATAGCGGCGCGCCCGGCGAACATCGCCGAGTTCGGCTTCGGCCACCTCTTTGTTGGGCATGGTCTTCGAGAGGATGTCGGTCGAGGTGCTCATCGTTTCATTCCGGGCGCATGGCAAGGAGGTCAAACCTCCCAGATTGGAGCAGAATCATGCGGCCGTAGCAAGAGCCATGAGGAGATGTGTAGGATCATGAGTGGTGTGTCTCTTGACACTCTTCTTCATAGAAGGCCTTGGATTAGCTCCTCCGGGATCGTAACTTCTATGTCCGCCATTGGTTCCTCCGTTTGGGTTCGTTTGCCTTCACAAACATCCCTACGGAGGGCCATGGCGGCTTTCAAGCTCCGCGCCTTTTACACGCCATATCGGACGCAACTTCCGGACGTCAGTCACTCGACTCTCGGACAGCGGATAAAGCCGTAGGAAAGGTGAAGTTCGGGCGTCCGGTCGCCTTGTCGAAAAACTCATTCAACATTCCTGATCTTGCAAGTTTGGCTTTATCCCGTCAATCTGACGAGGAACTACACGCATTTTGGAACTAAAACACGCCCAAATCGACTAGAACCTGATGTCCGCCTCGAAAGAAAAAGAAGATGCTCGAAAATTCTTCCGTGCACGGAGAGACGAGCTATTCGATGGAACTGTTGGAAAAGCCCTTTATAAAACAGAACAGCAGTTTCAGATCGGTCATATTCTCAAATCGCTGACCCATCGGCCCAACCTGAACTTTCTCAAACAAATATCGTTCCGGCACGCGGGGAACCCGTTACGGAATTATTCTCTGTTTTCGAGTAATATATTCACAGACAATTTGGTGGATGAGATCGAGTCTACGTGGTCTAAGTCAACGAAAATTAGAAACAGTTTAGATGAACTCGATCAGTCGAAGAATAAGTATCTAAGGCCCAATAAATATTTTCGTGAACTCGTGGAAAATGACATAAATTATTGTTTAAGTCAAAATGGTAAACTGCAAAGTTTAATTGAGTCCGCACGACAAAATCCAAAAGTTAGGTGTTCGAAGGGGGATGTGCTCCGAGTACTACCTGACCGTTTAGCCGAATATATCAATCAACTCGCGAGCGAATATGACCGTGAACAAGATCATTATTTAGAGGAGGTGATGTTGCGACTTTTGAAGTGCCACCTGTTAATTACGGATGATTCTTCTTCACCAATAGAGTGGAATAGACGAGCACGTTCGGTCTGCGAAGGGCCAGGGCTGAGTGTTCCAATGGTGCCCCGACGAATCATGCAGACTGGTCCAAACTGGACGTTCAAAATCGGAGCCGTCAGAGGCGAAGATGAACAGTCCCATCCGAGGTTGATTCCTGACAAATTTCAGACCGAAGATTGGCGACGGGTCGAGACCACTCTACCAATTGCGAAAAATGTCGCGGACGTAGTTTCGAAAATTTTCGACGGGGAAGGTTATCTCTCATCCCTAGTCAGAACCGATAGGTCAGTTCATGAAATGTTTGATTCAAAATACCGAAATCTACCTGATTTGTTCGGGATTATAGGTTCCCGGATAATTGCGCCAAAAGCGGCGAAATTCAGACAGTTCCGTCGTCGGCACAGGAAAACAATGCACTTTGGTCTCGCCGGTGCAGCACTAAGTGTGCTTGCCGAAGGAGCACTGCGGCAAATTGCCCAAGAATTAGAAATCGGAGACTATTCAAAGGACAGTCCGGTCGAGCTAATGGGTTTAATTACCGATCGGCTCGACACTTCGCGACAACTCGACGAAGATTTCTCAAGAGTGTTCGGCGGGGGGATGATTTCAATCCGCGATAAATTTTGCCATGGGATGTTTATCGGGAGCGATGAACGTTTGCGAACCCAATGCCGAATCTTATTGCGTCTAGTACTCGGTATATCGAAAGAGTTTCCTTCTTGTTTCGACGACACCGAGCCTTGGTGGCGACGGGCACGCCTGCGCCTCGATGCGTCAAACAGTATGTTATCGAGGATGGCGGCGTTCTCGACGATTGGGCCGCGAAGTGACGCAGAAAGGCAGGTTGCCCAGCAAATGGTTGGTGGCTTGCACCTCATCTCGCAAGATGAGATTTTGGAACTCCAGACACGTTATCTGAATGTGATTCGACAGCTTGATCCAGAGCATTGGCTTCTAGGGCATACTGCCGTTGGTCTCTGGATCCTGGGCTTGTCGGTTCGCCAGTGCGGTCCTAGAGATGATCTTGGCTGGAAAAAATACGCCTTTCGGCGAGGTGATTATACGCCAACATCTGAGGATTCTGAGTCGGCCGATTTTGCGGCATTGCTTGGCAATACTATTGTGTTTGAAAATCTACTTCGAGGCGCATTCATTAAAAATGATTTACGCGTACTACAAGTGAATAAGGAGCATAATGAAAATGTTTTTGAACTGGACATTCTGAACTCCTATGGTCTTCTCGACTCGGGGAACGTCGAGCGAATCGTGGGAGAAGGCATCTACCTGGAAATTCAGGAGCCTCTTAAGGTTGCAAAAGCCTTTCGCGACCGAATTATGCACGGCGGGCTCCATAGCTTAGATTGTTCCTGCGATGAAATATCACACTTTTTCCTCAAACTATCCCTATCTGTCGCCGGAGCGTTGACGGAGAAAGGTGCCTCAATCGAGCTAGACCGATTCAGCGCCTGAACTGCAACTACTGTGCAGCTGCTTTTATCGCGTAAGTCCTCGCAGCGCCCCTCCACACCGCGGCCGTTTCGCCCTAAGTCCTCGCCAGAACCCGCCACACGAGGACGTTTTTGCGTGATAGAGTGATGGCTCAACTGGACTGAGTCAGGAGCCATCGTGGCGGACATCGACGCCATCATCGAAGAGCTCAAGCGACGCGCTGCCCGACGCACCAACAGCCGCTACCCGGAGGACTTTCGGCAAGACGCCGTTCGGTTGGTTGTCAAAGACCGGGTAAACTGACCGCGCTCAGTTCGGCCAAAGGGATCGGGGTTTTCAGTTGGATGTCATGGGCGATTTTCGGTCGTTCGCCTCGGGGTTCCAGTTCGGTCAAAGTGATCTGATCTATGCCGTCTTCGGTTGCCGTGAAGATGGAGGGTTCCGGTAGGAGTCGCCTTCCAGCGTGACGACGTGGCTGTGGTGCAGAAGCCGGTCCATCGCCGAGCTTGCCAGAAGCGGGTCCCCAAAGATGTAAGTCCTCGCCAGAACCCGCCACACGAGGACGTTTTTGCGTGATAGAGTGATGGCTCAACTGGACTGAGTCAGGAGCCACCATGACAGACATCAGCGCGATCATCGAAGACCTGAAACGACGCGCCGCCCAGCGCAAAAACAGTCGCTACCCGGAAGAGTTTCGTCAGGACGCCGTTCGGTTGGTCGACCGACTGCCCAAGGCGGGCTGGACACAAAAGCGGATCAGCCGGGAGATGGAGGTACCCTGGGTGACGCTCCGTCGGTGGCGATCGAAACGGTCTGTGCCAGCGACAACCGAAGCCCCGGAGAGTTTCCGTCCGGTGGCCATCGTCGAGGAGCCGGCGGCGCCGGAGACCGAAAACGACGGCGTCGCGCTTGTATCGCCGTCTGGCTGGAGGATCGAAGGGCTGACAGTCACCCAGGCCGTGGAGGCGGCCCGGAGGCTGGGATGATCGGGACGAATCGGAAGGTGCGCGTGTGGGCTTATCCCAGACCGTGTGACCTGCGGAAGGGCCACAACGGACTCAACGGGCTGGTCCGCCGGGAGTTTGAGTCGGAACCCGAGCGCCTCCGCCAAGTGGTGATTCTGAAGGATGCCGAGATCGGAAAATCGCACGAAGTCGTCGCGCGACTAGCGAGGGAGGTCGACAATCTCAAAGAGACCAAGCACGGCCAACTGCAGCAGGAGCTCCGAGAGGTCAAAGACTTCCTCAACCGCCTTCAGCACCTGCAGTTTGGCAGAAGCTCCGAGAAGCGGACCACCGGCAGGCGGAGGCGCCGCCGGAAGCGACGCACACCGGCGCCACAGACGGACCTCCCCATCGTCGAATAAGTCCTTGAGCTCGACGAACCCGACAGGATCTGTCCGGAGTGCGCCGGGAGCGAAGCGACCAAGTGCCCCTGGGGCGGTAGATCCGCTCGACGAGATGGGCAACTGCTCGGAAGACAGCGAGATGGTCGAGGTCGTCGAGCGGAGTTTCTTCGTCAAGAAGGTCAGACGCCAGAAATACCGCTGTCGATGCGGCCACATCGAAGCTGCCCTTGGCCCCCCGAAACTGCGCGGTACTCAGCGGTATACGCCAGAATTTGCCCTGGAAGTCGCCACCAACAAGTACCTGGACCATCGCCGCTGGAACGTCAGGCCCGCCGGATGGCCCGACAGGGGCTGAAGGTCTCATCCCAGACGCTCTGGGATCAGCTGGACCGACTCGGCGACCATATCCACGCGACCTACGAAGGTATCGGTCAGTGGATCCGGGGCGGAGACGTGATGGGGATGGACGAGACGCCCTGGCCGCACATCAAGAAAGGGGGCGCCAAGAAGTGGCAGCTCTGGGTGCTCCGTGACCGCGGCGCGGCCTGGTATGCGCTGCGAGATTCACGGAGTGGGGAAGTAGCGCAGGAGCTGATGGGTGACTTTTCGGGCTGGCTGGTGACCGATGCCCTGAAATCCTACGACAAGGCCGTCCGCTGCTCGGAACACGCCATCCGTCAAGCAGCCTGCTGCACTCCGCAGCAGCATAAAGCCCCATGCCCGACGAAAATTTCTCGAATGCGAGAGCAATCGACCCGAGGCGTGCGGGGAGATCCTTGATCTGATCGGTGCGCTCTACGAGGTCGAATCCCGAGCCCGGGATCCGGATGAAGGCTGGGAGCTCCGGGCGTCGAGGGCTCATCTCCGAGAGACCGAATCGGCTCACATCTTGAACCAGATCGATGTCTGGCGGAACCGACAGACCGCGCTGCCGAAGAGCGGTTTCGGAAAGGCGCTGCATTATCTGAAGACCAACTGGACGCGTTTGACCAAGTTTGTCGAACATCCGGAAGTCTGGATAGATAACAACGCCACCGAGCGGGCGATCCGCGGGCCGGTCTTCGGAAGAAAAATTTACAATGGATGTCGATCGCCGCGTGGCATGCAGGTCGCGGCCAGGCTGTACACCATCTTCGAGACGGCGAAGATCTGCGGGGAGGATCCGCGGGACTATCTCCGCCGAGTCGTCGAAGCCGATATCCATGACGAAGGGACCGTCACGATGCCCGAGGTCTTCGAAGAGGTCCGAGACGAACTGAGGTAGAACGCCGCGCCAAACCTCAAACAGCCGGAGCCACGCCGAATTCAGGCGTCGCTTCGCCTCTTTTTTCCACTTAAGTCGTTTGGCGAGGACTTACAAATTAAACACAGCCGTTCGGATTTGTTCGGTCCCGGTGAAAAACCTGACGCTACCACTCACCATGGCAGGCTGCGTGAGGCGCGCCTTTCGTGTATGCTCCATTCACGTTCAGCGAATATCAACAAATCACTGAATCAGACCCTCTTGAAATGCACATAAAAAAAGAAAGCATCATTACGTTTGGCAATATCACCTAAAAGCGTGGTGCGAAGATAATTCTCTCTGGTGTAAGCATGAAAATAACATCTTTCCTGCGACGACTGGAAGGATTGCAAATCGGACTGATTTTTATGAACTCAATGAGATTTCAGAAACAGAATTGCATGTAATTGAAAAAATGATCATAGAACCTTCAGAAGAACATCTGCAAGATGTGCTTCGCGGATGGATTCGACCGTTTACGGTGGCTCACAAGTTGAAGAATCGACTAGAAAAGAAAGGGGCTTCCAAGCAGCTTGAGAAGCTTTTGGAAGAGGCTATCAGCAATATGGAAGAGAATCTACACTCGCGTGTTGAGTCTAAAGCTGTGCCATTTCTAGAGGATCTCTGAAACAAGGACGCAGGTGTCTTAGAAGATATCGAAAAATATGCAGATTTTTGCTTATTCTTGTGTATGCAATATTTTCGAACCCACGCCATGCAGGAGGATGTCCTCGAAAACCTGAAGGAATTTGATGCGCTTTTCGACACAAAGGCGGCGTGGCCTCTCATCAGGACAATGCTTTCGACAAACGTCGGATATGTTCTGAATTCCAATCGAGGTAAGACAAAAGTGACGTTTATTGAATCACCGAACGGAGCAACCTTTATCACCGCAGACCAGCCGCTGATCAACTTGTGCGCCTTTCAGAATTCCGGAGGCGAGCAAACTGCTGTAACGACGAGTCTTTCCGACTTGAAGTTTTATTTTCCTCTCACGCCAAATCTCGCAATGACCTTAGATCCGTTCGCAGGCCAAGGTGTAGATGAAGTTGTCGCAAGTGAATCGCAGTTGGATCAACTCAACCGCTACATGGCCACCGCCTCGCATGAGCAGCTATATGCCGCGAATGAGGAATCACTAGAGGCGATCGACTCCGATATTGTCTGATGCGACGCTCTCTATAGGGGTGAAATTCTCCGATTCACCTTAATTTAGTTCCTCAACAAAAGCCGCCCCAGGGCAGTCCGCTTGCGTCACAGAGTGATGTGTCGTTTGACTCTGGGCACGAGGCATCATGACAGATATCGTCGCCTTCATCGAAGACCCTAGACAATGCGTAGACCCTCGGACGACGAGTCCGAATACAGAGAATTTTAGTCACGATTCCGGTGTTTTGGCGACAAACTTCGCATAGGCGAAACGGTTTGGTTCCGACACATTATTCAAATGGGCCACCCTGCGTCGGTAGCCACTCGTGTTCGGTTTAGAGCAAGTCTCTGAAAACAAACTGGATTCTCGTTCGTTTGCCAGGGGGATCGAGTCGAGCGCATCGTGCGATCTCGAACGATGTCGGTTCGGATCGGCTGCGGCGCGTTCCATCATCTCAAAGAGGTCTGGGTCGCCATCGCGGCGGTGGGCGACAAGCGTCCACAGGATGAAGTCAGCATAGTCGCGAAACACGGCACTCATCCGCTGGGCTGGAAAGACGCGGTCTGGTCGACGTCGTCGCATCGCATCGAGGAGTACATGAGAGCATAGCAGCGCCAGAATGGACGCCCATATCAGCCCTCGGACAATGTGGTCTTTCGAAGAGGGCAGCTCGTGGAGCCGGAGCGTGGATTTGAGTCGGGAAAAAAGCAGCTCGACTTGCCAGCGCAAGCCGTATGCTTCGGCGACGTCTTCCGGCGTCAGTGTCTCGGGAGATACGTTCGTAAAATACAGGTGATACTCTCCGCTGTCCGGGTCCTTTCGGCCGACCAGTCGAAACAGACGAGTCGCCGTACGTGAACGCCCTCGGTATTTCCGAAGTTTGACGTCCAGGGCCACGACGACATCCAGGGTCTGTCGCTCGAGCCGGTCGACGACCTCCTGGAGGCGCTTGCCTTCATCAGGAGACATCCATCGACCCACTGACCGACGGCCTTGAGCGGCTGGCTGTCGTGGGTGCGCTGGTCGGTGAGTTTGACCGAGTTTGGCCCGCCTGTCGTGGCATTCGCAATCACATGCATTTTGGCGGCTGCCTGTCCCTCGTTGGTGGCCTCCCAACTGGGGGCCAAGAGGTCGTGCAGATTCAGCACCGTCGAGTCGACAGCCAGAAGTTCCTTGAACCCCTCCAATTGGTCGTCGATCTCACGTAGGGTCTGTTCGATGCGCACATCCAGCATCCAGTCGACCAACTGGCGCAGCACCGAGGCCAGCCCTGGCGTCAAACGGTCGTAGAATGCGGATCGAGAGATCTCGATATTGGCTACCTGTTCGAATCGCCGCTTCAACGAAGTCAGGGTACGCTTGGCACCGGCCGGGAACCCCAGGATCAGGGTCCACACCAGCACCACGATGTCGACTTTCCGCTATCGTTCGACAAGATCATACGCGTCGGCGACTTTTTCGATGAGGGAATCGGGCAGAGCACTTGTCAAAATCTCCGTCGTAAGCCTACCATCCATGGCCGGCCACCTTTTGGTTTCGTCGTATCTCGATCGTTAGTCGGATGCGTATCGAAACACGAAAGATGGCCTTTTTCAATGGCTTACGCAGTCTTTAGCCCTAAACGATCACGAGTGATGGAGCGGGCATCGACGTCTGGGTGACCGACGGCTTCGCACTGGGCGGCGGGGTAAACATGCGCCACTACGTCGACGACTCGATAACCAACATCCTCGACTTCAACCTCGGAGGCTCGGTCAAATTCTAGATCCGCCCGCTACATGGGCAGGTGTACCGATGAACGAAATCGAACGAATTGTAAAAAATATATTAACGACCATTCTTGAGAAGACACTCCGATTCAGACGAGAGAAGAAATCGCCGATTGCGAAGTCTTCGTTTTGATCCTCATCGATCGAAATCTCTAGTTCGTGGATCGGTTCTTTCATGTTTTTTCGCTTTTTCTACCTCAGAAAAGCATAGCTGGAGAGCGGTGGCCGTTTCCAAAATCTGGCCGAGTTATACAAATTGATTCACTCTACTTATTAATGACGAACTCGAAGAGCGTCACGACTAAGATTCCGCCGGAAACTTTTAAAGGGACTAGTTTTCTTCATATTTTCCAAAAAATCCCCCTTCTTGGTTTTTCTCCCTCACATCCTTGTTCGCTGGTGGTACATTTTGATTCGCTAGGTTGATCACATTTCTGACGATCTCCAGTATGGGTCTAATAACTTCACCGGTTTCCGGGTCGGTCCTCAACTCACCGTGTTGGTCGAATTCGTTTTCAGGCTCGTCCAGTACGGGTTCGAACAACGTTTCAACGAATTCCATCTTCTTGAACTGTTCGTTCGTCTTTTGTTCGAAAAGGCGTCGAAACGGTTTTCCGACGTCGCTGTGCTGATTACGGAGTTCTTCGACGTGATCGGACGAAAATGGGGTGCTTCTTTCAGTAAGCGAATTCAGTGCGGCTGCCAGTTCACTGTTGGAGAAATTGTCAAATTCAAGAGACCAGTCCCAAAGTTTGATATAATCTTCCTTGGTCACGTCCCGACCTGGATAGAAGTCCGACTTTTTCCCAAGGAGTTTCTGGCGCGTATGTGCGGCACGACCTTCGTTGTCAAGTAGGATGTAGACGAGTGTTTGGTGGCTGTGATGGTAATCGATAAACTTCTCAAGTGCTCCATAGTGCTGTTCCTTGTCACCCGTGAATTTGGAAATGCCTCTTAGGGGAATCACGTTCGCGTGAACCCGCCAAAGCTGCACACCCCATACATTCGTTGCGATTTTCGGGATAATTTCCTCCTCCGTTTCTCCCTCAACTACGAAAATTACTCTCGGCCTAGGGTTCAGATTGTACCGGTTGGTAAGATATTCTAGATGTTCGATACGGTCGTCCGCCCCGAAAAACTCCTGCCTGTGTCGCTGACGACGTTTCTCATTTGCATGCGGCTCTCCAGTGAGATCGGAAATAAACTGTTCCAGCATGAACCTCATCCGGCGGAGCAATTCCCCAACTAAGGCGATTCCGCCGAGGTTTTCTCGCTTGCGCGGGTCGATGTACCGAACAAGGTCCGACCAGTTGGACAGCGGATCTTTAAATGAAATCTTTCCATCAACCTTGCGGTGCATCTGTTCGAGATCCTCGACGTCCAAATCCAATTCATTTGCCAATTCGGTAGGAGCCCATTCCCGCTGATACTCCCGATATTTGTCGTTTTCGGTTTGCCAATGTACCTGAGCATAGGAAATTGTATGGCGTCTGGCATCTGACTTGCTTCGGGAGTAATAGGCGGTAGAAATTAATTGGCAAGTTCGCGCTATCTTCGCGTAGAGATCGTCTTGAAACACGTGATCAAGCTGAATCTCGGCATTCATATTCAAGAAGTTGATATATCTCAGTCGGTCTTCATAACTCTTGTCAGCCCACGAATTTAGTTTCAATCTCGCACATAGGGACTCGAGCTTTGTGAAAAGCTCGAAGATCTGAAAGATTGAATAGTAAGAGCGGACGATTCGGTCACCATCCCTGTTCGTATGCTCCTCCCACGGTATGAAATCGTGAGCACGAGGATCGTACAGCCAGCCTTCTTCAATCCACGCCAATCCATTTTCTGGCTCTAGGTAGCGAGTTTGGTTGTCGTACATTGACGTCGTTTTTCCCTCCCAATCGTCAGCGTCGTCTAGAAATCCTGCAAACTCTTCATCTTCACTTACCTTCGCCTTCTTCAAAGGCAACTCCACTCGGAGGAAGGGCGTAAAAATTTTCTGGCGCTCAAGCCGTTCGAGTACTTTATTGCCTCTGGGGAATTGGCTAATTTCGAGGCCGAACCTCTTGGACGCCTTTTTTCGAAATTTGGAAGTGGGAAGTAGCGGGCGCGTCGCAAATGAATCCCGCTTAAAATAGTGTCGAAGATCCAGCATTTAAGGCCTCTAAGTCGATGGTTACAGGGGGCTGCAGTCTGGCCGCATCATTTATCACTTTTCAATCTCGCGGTATAATGTCGCGAGAGAAGTAGAAGACTACAGCGTAGATTATGGATTGACGCAGAATGGCGGACGAAATCACTTCCGACGTATGGATTTCACTGTGAATATTACATCTAAATGGGTGAAGGGGTCGAGGCAAAACAAATCTGCCCGGAACGCACGGCTCTGATTCAGCAATTTATCGAGAGTCGCCAAGCGTGACCGGATGATACACGAAAGGCGCGCCCCACGCAGCGTGTTGTTGTAGCGAGTCACGGTATTTGATGGACGACGATGCACGTTATCTGATGGAGAGTTTGGCGTCTGCGGCCATGCATGGGCGTGATGGTTTGTCGGGCCTGATCCGTCAGGCACGGGCGTGATGGAAAAAGCCGGACATCTGTCTGGCAGATGCCCGGCTCAGATACGGTGGATATCGATGTCGAGCCCATCAGCCTCCGTCGGTTGAGTGCATCGGCTCGACGTCCAGCGCCTGGGTGACGGTCTCCCGCTCGACAAGCGTGCGTCCCTGCCCGGCGGCGACCTCCAGAGCGCTCTGACAGATCCGGTCGACCTCCCTCAGGGTGCCCAGGCTGGCCTCGTGGATCAGCGCGGCGGCGTCCCGAGTAAAGACATCTTTGTCCAGGCCGGCTGCCGCCAGCCGAAAGTCGATGTAGTTGCGGGTATCGTCCGGGTCGTTCGGCTCCAGCCGAAGCCGGTGGCGGATGCGGCTGTACAGCGACCGATTCCGCCTCAGCTCCAGCCGATCTCGAAGCTCCGGTAGGCCGATCAGCACCAGACTCAAAAGCGGCTGGCGGTCCCAGTCGTAGTTCAGCAGGATATGCAGATGCTCCAGGGTCTCCTGGCGCAAGAGGTGCGCCTCGTCGATCAGCAGCACCGGATGGGTCTGATCGCGCCCAAGCTCCTCGACGTGAGTCGACACGGCGTGAAAAAGCGAAGCGACCGTGGCGGCCGCCTCCAGATCCAGGGCCACACACAGTTGGCGGTAAAAATCCCGCCGCGACAGCGTGGAGTTGTGCAGATAGGTCAGCCGGAGATCTGTCTCAGACAGCTCCTGGCGGACCGCCCGGAGCACACAGGTTTTGCCGACTCCGGGTTCGCCGGTCAGCAGGATGTTTTCGCGGTGGCGAAGCCCGCGGGTGATGGTGCCGATGAGGTTGGATTTGGACGGCGGACGCCACAGCGCCTCATCGTCGATGTCCTTGCGAAAGGGATGTTCGTCGAAATCGAAATGGTCCACGACAGGGGTGTCCATCTTCAGTCTCCGTTGGGTGTTGAGTCCGATGAGGTGCGGCCGGCAGCGCGGTTCAGCGCCGTGGTGGTGGGGTCGAAATCGACCGAGGAGGCCGACTCGGTCGAGCCGTCTTCCTCCGGTGCGGCCATCCGTTTGCGCGAGGCGTTGGCCGTCCGGTCGACCGGGTGCATCTGGAAGCGTCGTCCCTCGCACTCGATCCAGGGGTCGGTATCGGGCGACAGCAGGGCCCGGCAGACCTGCACCTTCCGGGAGCACAGAAAGCGCTGATCGACCTCGAAGGCGTCTCCCTCGAAGTCGAGTGTCGAGTCGCTTCGGACCTCTCGGTACTGGCGTTCGACAAACGCCGACTGAAGCTCGGTTTCGCCGATGGGCTCGCGCTCTTCGACGCGCTCGTCGAAGACCTCTTTGGGTGCCTTCCCCATCAGGCCGCCATGAGCGGCGTAGTGGTAGTGCTGGTCCAGAAAGGCCCGCAGTCGGACGTTCAGCTCGTGGAGGCTCTCCAGCCGGCCCAGATGGTCGAGGCATCCCTGGCGCAGGGTCCGCCAGAATCGCTCCATTTTGCCGCGGGCCTGCGGATCGTAGGGACGTGCATGGATCAGCCCGATCTCCAGGTGTGTGCAGACCTCCTGAAGCTGGGTCCCCCGGTAGGTCGACCCGTTGTCGAAGTACATCGCATCGGGCTTGCCCCAGCGGCGAAGCGCATCGGCCAGCCCCACCAGCATGTCGATCTCACGTTCGGTCCGCCGGGCTTCCAGCGAGACGACCACCCGGGAGGCGTCGTCGAGCATCCCGTGGATGCGCGTCTCGAAGGCCTCTCCGTCCTCCGGATGAATCGTTGGACCGTACAGGACATCGCCATGCCACAGACTCATCGGCGCCTCGGCCTCCCAGCTGAGTCGCTGGCGGCCATCCTCCGGCTCGTGGCCGGCCCGACGAGTCAGCCCCTTGGCCCGATAAAACCGTCGGATCGTCGAGGCGCTGACCGCGCCCTTCGACAGTCGCCCCTCGGCGACCAGGGTCCGCAGGATCAGCGGGACCGACGCCGAGGGATGCTCCCGGCGGATCGTCAGCAGAAGCTTACGCATCTGTTTGGACAGATTTTGGGCGTAGCCGCGATCGGCGCGCGCCTTGGGCTTGAGTCCCTCCAGCCCGTCGTTTTTGTACGCATAGTACCACCGCTCCAGCGTCGAGGGCGCGTAGCTTCGCGTTGTCTCGGATCCCGGAGGGCGGAAGCGCTGGTCGGCAAGCTCCTCGAAGGCACGGCTCAGCGCTCCCCGGGGGACATCCCGGCGGCACAGACCGCCGATGATGTCTGCCCGAAACTGCGCGACGGCCTGTCTGCGGTCGTCGTCATCCAGTGTCGTCATATCAGACTCTCATGTGGGGGTGTTGACCGCCGAATTGCGGCCACGGACCCCAGCATGTCCCCCTCGCTGGCGGATTTCATCAGCAGGGATGGTTGGCGCGTTTCTGGGTCGTGCGATGGCCCAAAACCCATCGTCTACCCTGCGTGATGGCCCGCTGAGAGCTGCCAGACCGCGCGCTTCCAGACAGGCCATTCGCGACGCTCCGGCCCGAGCGCCGCGATCTGGCCGACCAGATCGGCGGCCACCTCGTCGGGTGGGCCCCGTGGAGTCGGCCTGTTTACCTCAGCCAGGCGATGGGCTCCCCTGGCCCAGCGGCGCATCTGACGCCAGTCAAACGAATCGGTGCACTCCGGAGAGATCCACGATCGGATGTTCTGGACCGAAAACCCGAAGGGTTGATGGACCCACAGCGCCAGAGCCCCGACGACCGCCAGGTCCAGATACAGACAGTGGGGCCGGACCTGTCGGGGGAGGACCGTCATGGTCGTCTCACAGACCTGACACTGGTAGCGGCGGATCTGGATGGTCACGCGCTCAGGAGAGGCTGCCAGAAAAGCCTGGAAGCTGACCGGACCCAGCACGAGCCGCTCGCGTGTGCCGTGGCCGTGGAGGTTTAGGTTCTGGCCGGGCGGAGCAGCCGCGACCTCACAGTTCGGACACCGAGACGGCCGGACGTCCTCGGTGGACGGGATTTCTTCGATCCATTCCTTGACGCAGACGTCTGAGCGTAGGACAAAGCATGTGCTCGCATCTGGCATACAGATTTCGAGCACGACGGGAAGCCGCTTGATTGGATCCTTGGGGCTTCCCGTCACCTGTTTCTTGAGGCCGACAACACGCCGATGCTCGCCTCCTTTCGGCGTGGACTACCATCAGATACCCTGCCTGCCGAGTTTTCAGATCGGGATGGACAAACTCGACGGATTCGGATGAATCCATCGCGTAGCCTGCGTGGATTTGGCTACCTGAGCCTCATATATCGTGCGCCGTTACAGTTGTTGAGAGTGAGACCTCACGAGTTTTCACCTCGACATCGGCCACGGTGGCGCACCATGTTCAATTGTGAGAGACTCACGAATGAGAACAAGGAATTCGATGAGGTACTAGAGCTGGTCCGAGACGAGAAGGAACAGCTCGAGGAATCGGTCAAGTGTGGAGACATCGATGGTCGCCAGCTCGAAGACGCGTGGAGAGAACTCAGCCAGGTGTTCGAACGCAAAGGGCGATCTGCGGTGATGGAAGCGGCCGACACCGATGCAGAGATGATCTGGATCGACGGGGAGGAATACTACCGCGTCGTCTCGGCTTGCGGACCCAAGACGTATCGAGCGATGAGCGGTGAGGTCAGCGTCGAGCGGGGCGTCTATCGAAAGAAGTAAGAACACAACGCCCCGCTGGCCAGCCCCCCCTGGAGATGAGATGGGGCATGGTTGACGCAAGCTGGACGCCGCGAGCCGCCGAGGCGATGGCCCATCTCAGCCGGAAGATGCCCGAAGGTGAAGCTGAAGAGACGAGCCAGGAGCTTTGCGCGCATCGGCCGAACGCTTGGAGAGGTCTGCCATGCCAATGTCCAGTCGATCGACGAAGCACTCCTCGAGGTGGCCCACGTCCCGGAGTCGGCCCACAGCATTGCCGTCAGCGTCGACCGTGTCAGCCTTCCACTCCACGAGTCCGACACGCCCGGCTGGAGAAACAAACGCAGGGCCGACCGGGACATCTGTTATCGGATGGCCTGGTGTGCCACGGTCTCGGTGTATAACGGCCGGGGAGAGCCGGTCTGGACCCGGCGTCTGGCAAAGATCCCTACCGAAGATGCCCAGGAATCGGCTCGGTGAGCGGCTGGCCCGGTGCGTCCGTCCCATCAAGGAGGAACATCCGGACCTCAAGATTATGTGTCTGTCGGATGGGGCCTCCGAGATCGCCGACCTTCTGGATGAATGGATTGTCTCACAGGCCTGGTCCGGCGACGCCCATCGGCTGGTCGACCCATGGCATCTGTACAGCTACCTGGCGGCGGCAGCGAAGGCCCACTACGACGAGGATACGGCATGCCTCCAGGTCCAGGCGTGGCGGCTTGAGCTATTGAACAAGCCCCATGAGATCGACTTCATCCACGACGAGATAGGCGCCTGAGACGACCGGAACACTGTCGTCGATGCCGAAAAGCCGATCGAGCAAGCCCTGACATATATCGAGGGCCGCAAACCTCGGATGAACTATGCCCGGCATCGGAAAGCGGTTCGGACGTTCGGAACCGGCCACGTTGAGGCAATCTGCAAGTCACTCGTCGAGCTCCACATGAAGCGAAACGACATGTACTGGAAATCTGGCGGAGCCCCAGCCATCCTGCATCTGCGCAGCCTGGCGAAGCCAGACGGATGGGACAGGGGCATCGAGCAGGTGCTGGAAACTTACACGACCGACGACCCGATTCACGTACGGAACCGGGTCGCTTGATAATCAACTGTATCAGGCCCTTTCGAGACAACGAGTTCTTCAAATTCCTCGTCCTGCGCGAGAACGAAAACCGATTGATCGGCGCTTAACCCAGCCCGATCCAGAGGCACCTAAATAAGACCATATTTCTTTATATAGCCAGCAAGCTCACGCCCATTAATCAGGGTAATCGGAGAGGCGCCTTTCTCCTTAGCGGCACGCCTAGCGTCTTGAGTGAAATTACTAGTTGTTACAATAGTACCACGGTGCGCATCGAATCGATGCATACTACCTCGAAGTGCATCCAACGTTGGACGACCAACACTGTTTTCCGATGCGTAGCGTTTGACTTGTACTACTACCAAATCTCGAGAAAGCCTTTGAGACGAACGGGCTACTACATCTACCCCTTTATCGTTTGTGGCAGGGGTAAGCCGAACTTCTTCATATCCCATTTTAACGAGAAGTTCATGGACCAACTTTTCGAGCTCCCGTGGCTCAATCTCCCGAAGCCTCGCCACTAATGCCCCTTGAGAAGCTGCAGAGTTTGGTTCTTGCGTTTCCCTCCATTCGCCAACCCATCGATCCCTTGTTGGTTCTTCGAAGCCATCTCCATCCACTGGTTTGTGTCGTTCTGGACCACAATAAGTAGCGTAACAGGCCATTCCTTCACAGTAAGTTGGCTCCTCAGGCGGGTCTTCTGGAACTGGAAACGTTTCCAGTATCTCTTCAGCGGCCTCCTTCATAAGTCCTGAAATATCAGCAGCCGTATAATGTCTGGCGCGCTGATGCCAGTTAGTCCTAGTTATCGACTTCTTTGAATCTACGTTCCTAAGTAAATTATCAATTTCCTTTCTGCTCAGATATTCGGGTGGCTCGCCGACTTCTGTATTAGAATATTGCATCCAATATTTAATGTGAAAGAGGTATTCGACCGGACGGTTTGGTAAGGGCTGCCTTGGATCTAAGTTCGTACGACCGCTTTTTAGATTTAGGTCCATAGCCAATCCACGCCGTTCCTTATGTTCTGGATGTTGAAAATCCACAATTGGACGAAAAGGGTAATCTCCATCCTCTAGACTTCTTCTTCCATACCCTTCAGTGAGGTTTATATCGCGACCATGAAGACTCCAGAGCGGAACGACTTTGATTCCTTGTTTACCTCGGGGCTCATCTAGAGCGTTGTGTTTGTTACGTTTCACATTCTCAAATTCAATACCACTTCGTGCCTCAATAGGGTCTCGCACTTGGAAAGCTCCGTCATCTATGGCGGCTATTCTAAAGTTCGTGATTATGAGGTTTGGCCATGAAATACCAAGCAAAATTTCATTTTTTGACATTGGAAACTTCTCACAGAAAATATCAATTTTTTGTTCGTAATTTCGAACCTCCTTGATTTTAGGTTCGATATTGTTTGGGGATTCATTTTTGGTGGCTAAGTAACTAATACGACCATAGAATTCGTGGGGCGAATGCGCAAAAACCAAATTGTTGGTGATTAAAAAATATTTCGCCCAAAATTTGGGTTGGGTCGTTTTTATAGTTTTTTTAGTAAAAATTTCCTCAAGTTGCTGTGAGCTGTAATCTTCGATCGTATCGAAATCGAACCTAGTAGACAAAACAACCTCGCTGAAAGTAGGTTTAACCAGTTGACTGCACTTACCTCATTCAACCAAAAACACTGATCATCTTGACAAAGAGGCGTTAACACTTAATCGAGAATCCTTCCGGATCGAGAATAGTCGATGACGTCTATTATTCAAGATGATTTCGTGGTGGACCTTTGCAAATGGATCTTGTCGCTCACCAATGGCAAGGGGTCTGATTCAGTTGATTTTCAAACCACGCGATTACAGACCTAAATCGTGTCATCTGTCGTGTAGATTTAGCCCGTCTCGTCGATGCCTCCCTCCCAATTCGTGATCGCGTTAAAACAAAAAAAGAGGAAAGAACAGAAAAGTCGAAATTGTGTTTTTTTGACGTAGATCCGACTAAGGGTCGAGAAACGACGAAAATGAATGGTGCCCAGCCATGGATGGTAGGCTTAGGAACGATATTGAGAACTGCTGTTCCCGCTGTCATCGAGAAGTGCGCCGAGGCCTTTGAATCTTACAGCGTCAACGGACGGTCGAGGTCATCGTTTTGATCTGGAGGTTTATCCTGGGTTTTCCTACCGAGGCGACGTGTACGTTGGCTTCGTTGAAATGCCGGTTCAAACAGGTGGTCAACATCGGGATCTCGCGTGCTCCCTTTCGTGGCCGATTGGCAGCCGCCAAAATGCATGTGATTGCAAATGCCAAGACAGGCGGGCGAAACTCGGTCAAGCTGATCCACCAACGCATCCACGACAGCCATCCGTTTACGACCGTCGATCGGTGGGTGGAGGGATACTTACTGGCCAATCCAGACACCCTAACGCTCCTGGACCGTCTGGAGCGTCAGACTCTGGATGTCGCCGCAGCCCAAAACGTCAGACTGGGGGACTCCGGGGATGCTCGCGTACCGCGACCCATGTGTTTCGGCTGGTCAGCCGCAAAGACCCTGACAGCGGGAAGTATCATCTCTACTTTGTGAACGTCACTGCCGCGATATAGACGCCGGAGGACATCGCCGAAGCATACGAGCTGCGTTGGCAAGTCGAACTGCGGTTTTCTCGATTAAAATCCAGCCTTCGGCTGCACGAGCTGCCGCTGGCCCCAACCGCAAACGCACAGCCTCTCACGATGCGCTCGACTCAATATTTGTGACGAATTGCCTTGAATCCAATGTATTTCTAGACGCTTGTCCCCAAGCGAGTACCAGTGGCCCCGAACCCAACCAGCCGCCAAAGGCCGATCGGAGCTGGTGATTGGGAGTCAAGGGGTGCTCATTACTCACATACACCTGATGTGTTCCAGAGAAGAAGGAGATGACGATGGCGGACCAACTCGACGACATGACCGAGGATGAAATTCTCCAGCGAGCCAAGAAACTTCAATATAGCGAATCGAGACCCGACGAAGCTCAGAAACTCTACGAGCATATACTGACCTCACCCAGATTTTCTTCGGATCAAAAGGATCTTGCCTCATTCCACCGCGGGAAAATCACCGACCAAACGTTCAGCCGGGATAATGGGCAACAGAGCACCGCAAGTGACGCGGTTGTCGCTCCCACTTCTGATGGGGACAAATTAAACGAGAAGTTTTCGACGTTGCGAACTTTCGCCAGTTTTCTGAAGGTCCTTGCCATCCTCAACATCATCGGCGGCTTGCTCGGCGGTCTCAGCACAATGGCGAGCGGCGCAGGCCTTCTGATATCCTTTAGCATCATTCTTTCTGCCACCTTCTCCTTTGCGATATGCTTCGCTGCCGCCGAAACACTCGAGGTACTCCCAGACATCGAAGAAAACACCCGCCGCGCCGCTAAACTGCTCAAAGAAAAACTCGAATAGGGCACAAGCCAAAAATTTTCCGCCGTTAACCCGATCTTCAAACTTTGTATCGTCGTGGACCCACCTTTGAGTTCATGACTGTGGGACGGCACCGGCCTGGCCATCTACAACAAAAGCCTCGAAGAGGGGCAGATTGGCCGGCGGTGGCGCACAGCCGGAGAGCCGATGCTTCAGTACTTAAGGAGACCAAGCGCGGCCAACTCCGGCAGGAGCTTCGAGAGGTCAAAGACTTCCTCGACCGCCTTCAGCATCTACAGTTCGGGAGGAGCTCCGAGAAGCGGACCACCGACACCAGAGACGTCGCCGGAAGCAACGTACACCCGCGCCGGAGACAGACCTTCCCATTATCGAGGAAGTCCTCGAGCTGGAAGAACCCGACAAGATGTGTCCGGAGTGTGATGGCACAGCCACATCGAAGCTGCCCTTGGCCCGCCGAAACTGCGCGGCACCCAGCGCTACACACCGGAGTTTGCCCTGGAGTTCGCCACCAACAGGTACCTGGACCATTTGCCGCTGGAGCGGCAGCCCCGCCGGATGGCCCGTCAGGGGCTGAAGGTCTCATCCCAGACGCTCTGCGATCAGCTCGACCGACTCGGCGACCACGTCGAGGCTATCTACGAAGGCATCGGTCAGTGGATTCGGGGCGGCGATGTGATGGGGATGGACGAGACGCCCTGGCCTCACCAGCTCGCGCGAGAAATCAAAGGAGCTTTTCGGGGCTGGAAATCCACCCGTGGTGTCGTGTTAAACTGCGTCATCGTAGGCCGACCATTGAACTTGGCGAGAATCACCAACTCACCCAGTAATCCCCCCAACCTCCACTCAAGAAGGTCCCCCTATTCATTAATGACGTAAGTTAACACCTCGGCTCGACACTGGTAATCATTCGGATAAGACAACTTCCTCACTACGGACCAATCTAAATGAATGAAAAGCTAGATAATTTAAGTAAAATGCGAGTTCGACCGAGGCGAGAACGGGTTCAAGTTGATAACCTGAGAACTCTGGATTGCAAGAATCCGGACGAACTATACGACCGCAAACTTCGGAACTTTCTCACCGGGAATGCCCTGAGCACGCGGACGAGAGTTCGACTAAGCGACGTGTCACTACGGGATCCAGAATATGATTACTCCAGCTTAAGCAAGGATCTAGATAACGACGCGGGTCGAGCATCAATCTTGGACTTTCATAAACGAAGAATTCGAGCCGGGTATCGTCCGCCGATTGAATTGTATTTTAATAGACGAATAGAACAGTTTGTTTGCCCAGATTCGCCACTAATATATGAAGCATATGATTCCTTAGGTGTAAGTATTCCCCCCGCAGAAATCATAGGTTCTCATCCAAAGAAACATGGATTTTCGGGCTTTCAGTTTATACAATATCATGATGAGGAGGACTCGAAGCCAATAAACGTATTTCAGGGCGCGATAGAATCTGAGGATGAAAGCGTACCCTCGTTGATTAAACCATCGGATTGGCCTTCGACTCGACGCGGCGTAACTAATTTGCTGGATCAACTTGTAGAATTCGTGAGTGACGGCCTCGATAGACTTAGAACGTTTCATTCGGACTACGATGACGATATTGATCACCACGATATTCTGTGTTCATATTTGGTCCGTATTAATAGAATCGTGGAGAATATGGAATTCTTGTGTACGTCGAAAAAGGGCGATATTGCGTTGATTCTTCTCCGTAGCTTATATGAAATGGCTCTCTCGTTTAATGTATATTGGCTTTATCCAGATAAACTCTTCAGGTATTTTCAATCAGATGCTCTTATGTCGCGAAAAGCTGTTAATAGGTCTCTGGAAGATGTGCGAGAAAGATTGATCAGGGATGGTGTATCACGTTCGACGGCTCAAGAACATCTTGAGGGGTGCCGCTCTCTGTATTCATTCGCGACTTATATTCAGGCACAATCAGAAATCTCACCACTCTCAAATGTGCATGAAAGCATTTATAGCAAGCTGTCTAGTGTTTCTCATCAGGACTTTGTCGAGGCTGCTCGTTTCGAGGAGGTTCTAAGACAGGATGGGAGAGGATCCAAAAAGGGAAGTATATCGGATAATATAAGTGAAAAAGAACTGAACTTGATCTTAGAGGTGACGACCCTTTCAGTATCCATGATATATGTTCGATTGATGGGGGGTATCGGCCAAGGGCATTGAACGGTTGTCCAAAGAAATTTAATAACAACAAATATCCGTTCGATACGAGTGTTGGAAAGCCGTAAGTCCTCGCGAAACCACGTAAACGGCAAAAAAAGAGCCGAAGCGACGCCTGGATAGGCGCGGCTTCGGCTCTTTCAGTGCGGGTAAGTCTTCAGCTCAGCTCGTCTCGGACCTCTTCGAAGACCTCGGGCATCGTGACAGTCCCTTCGTCATGGATATCGGCCGCGACGACCCGGCGGAGATAGTCGCGAGGATTCTCCCCGCAGATTTTCGCCGTCTCGAAGATGGTGTACAGCATGGCCGCGACTTGCATGCCACGCGGTGACCGACATCCATTGTAATTTTTTCTTCCGACGACCGGGCCTCTGATCGCTCGCTCGGTGGCGTTGTTGTCTATCCAGACCTCCGGGTGTTCGACGAAGTGGGTCAATCGCGTCCAGTTGGTCTTCAGATAATGCAGCGCCTTTCCGAAACCGCTCTTCGGCAGCGCGGTCTGTCGGTTCCGCCAGACATCGATCTGGCTCAAGATGTGAGCCGATTCGGTCTCCCGGAGGTGAGCTCTCCACGCCCGGAGCTCCCAGCCTTCATCCGGATCCCGGGCTCGGGATTCGACCTCGTAGAGCGCACCGATCAGATCGAGGATCTCTCCGCACGCCTCGGGTCGATTGCCCTCGCATTCGACAAATTTTCGTCGGGCATGGGACCAGCAGGCTGCTTGACGGATGACCTTTTCGGAGCGGCGGACCGCCTTGTCGTAGGATTTCAGGGCATCGGTTACCAGCCAGCCCGAAAAGTCGCCCATCAGCTCCTGCGCTTGCTCTCCACTTCGTGAATCTCGCAGCGCATACCAGGCCGCGCCGCGGCCTCGGAGCACCCAGAGCTGCCACTTTTTGGCGCCGCCTTTCTTGATGTGCGGCCAGGGCGTCTCGTCCATCCCCATCACATCGCCGCCCCGAATCCACCGGCCGATGCCTTCGTAGGTCGCGTGGATATGGTCGCCGAGTCGGTCGAGCTGATCCCAGAGCGTCTGGGATGAGACCTTCAGCCCCTGACGGTCCATCCGGCGGACCTGACGTTCCAGCGGCAGATGGTCCAGGTACTTGTTGGTGGCGACCTCCAGGGCAAACTCCGGCGTGTAGCGCTGGGTGCCGCGCAGTTTCGGCGGGCCAAGGGCGGCCTCGATGTGGCCGCATCGACAGCGGTATTTCTGGCGTCTGACCTTCTTGACGAAGTAACTCCGCTCGACGACCTCGACCATCTCGCTGTCTTCCGAGCAGTTGCCCATCTCGTCGAGCGGATCTCCACACTCCGGACAGATCTTGTCGGGTTCGTCGAGCTCAAGGACTTCTTCGACGATGGGGAGGTCCGTCTGTGGCGCCGGTGTGCGTCGCTTCCGGCGACGTTTCCGACTGCCGGTGGTCCGCTTCTCGGAGCTTCTGCCAAACTGCAGGTGCTGAAGGCGGTTGAGGAAGTCTTTGACCTCTCGGAGCTCCTGCTGGAGTTGGCCGCGCTTGGTCTCTTTGAGATTGTCGACCTCCGTGGCAAGTCGCGCCACGACTTCGTGCAATTTTCCGATCTCGGCATCCTGCAGAATCGCTACCTGGCGGAGGCGCTCGAGGTCAGTTTCGTTTTGGAGATCGATATCGGCCATAATGATCTCATTTGATCACATGCCGATCACCCGGTCAAGGAGCAAATTCAGGAGGGGACAGCGGCTCGCGGCCGACCAGCTCGCAGCCCTCCAGAAACAGTGAAAGCTCCGCCGATGTCATCTGAAGCATCGGCTCTCCGGGCGTGCGCCACAGCCGGGCAAATTGTCCCTCTTCGAGGCGTTTGTTGTAGATCGCCAGACCCGTGCCGTCCCACAGTAGGACCTTGCACAGATACCGGCGCCGATTGACGAAGAGGAAATAATCGCCACTGAGCAGGTCAGCCTCAAACTCCTGGCGGACCAGCCCGCTGAGGCCGTTGTGGCCCTTCCGCAGGTCACACGGTTTGGGGTAGGCCCAGACGCGGACCTTCCGGTTGGTCCCGATCATCCCAGCCTCCGGGCCGCCTCCACGGCCTGGGTGACTGTCAGCCCTTCAATCCTCCAGCCCGACGGCGATACAAGCGCGACGCCCTCGGTTTCGGCCTCCGGCGCGGTCGGCTCCTCGACGATCGCCACCGGGCGGAAACTCTCCGAGGTCTCGGATCTCGCAGTCGTAGACCGCTTCGATCGCCACCGACGCAGCGTCACCCACGGGACATCGATCTCCGAGCTGATCCGCTTCTGGGTCCAGCCGGCCTTGCGCAGTCGGTCGACCAACCGAACGGCGTCCTGACGAAACTCTTCCGGATAGCGGCTGTTGGTGCGCCGGTCGGCCCGCCGTTTCAGGTCTTCAATAATGGCGTCGATGTCTGTCATGATGGCTCCTGAATCAGTCCAGTTGAGCCATCACTCTATCACGCGAAACGGCCGCCGTGTGGCGGGTTCTGGCGAGGACTTACGGCTTTTCGACTGGACAGAAGACTTCTTGGACGGCTTCCGGAATGCGTCTTGACGTATCGATTAACGGTCAACTTTGCTGCCCCACTCAAGTCCTGAACTAACATCCTCGGCAGCCTTTGCGGCCATCGCTTCGTTCTTCAGATCCGCCATGGATTTCGTCGTTCATCTCCGCGACGCAAATCCGTTCCACACCGAACGCAGTAGGCAGCCAGACCCCGTCCGCTGGCGATGTCTTCGATTTGCTCCTCATCGATCCTAATCTCAATCTTGGCCATCGTTTTCTACAGGTTGTTGGCTTCTTTGTTTGGTTCACAAAAAACCTATCTGGAGAGCGGTGCCCGTGTTCAAACGCTGGCCGAGTTCCACAACTCTATGGACTCAACTAATACTTCGAGTGAGGTAACCCATGCGACAGTGTGAATGCGCGATTCTCGGGATTGTTTTTCTGGTCTCAGCGAATCTCATCGCCTGTGATTCAGGGGAGATGCCCTCCGGGAACGATGTCCGCGACGTGGAAGCGGCGGATACAACCGAGATGGACATGAACTCGGACGCCCGGGACTCGGACACGAGTCAAGACTCGGCAATGGATTTGGGTTCGGACGTCGAAGATGGCGGAGAAGAAATGCCGGAGTGTCCGACCGATGAGCTGCCTTCCGAAGCCACTGTGAACTACGACGGCACCACGGTGGACAAGCCGAATCTGTTTGAGAGCGAGATTCTCGAATGGCGAGAAGCCGGTGACGACGCGCTTCTCTATGAAGCTCCAAGTGACGGGACTTACGAAGTCACAATCTCCTCTTCAGCGGATATGGGTATAGCAGGACCGGGCGACACAACTGCCTACTACGCTCCGGATGAGTGCCCATCCGCGGGTGGCACTGAAACCCTCACCAACGCTGAATACATCGCGGCCCAGGGCTTAAATGCTAGCCTCGATCTCGAATCTGGGGACCAGGCACTGCTGATTGTGAGCTGTCCCTATTGGTGTCAATCACCTGAATCAGAATATACCCTTACTGTTGAAAAGCAGTAAGAACGGCGCGAGGGGACGCTCACAACTACGTCTAACATTTGAAGCTCCTCAATGAGTCGTATCAATTAGGGGGTCGAATCTCCCGGAATGTCGTCGATGCGCTGCCATCCGACTTGGCCGGCGCGGAGGATTGCATCACGAACTCGGCGGGGAGAGCGTTCCACAAAGATGGTGTCGAGAAAGTCGTAGCGGTCCTCGGGGATAGAGGTGTCGAACTCGTCCGCGAACTTCTCCATCAATTGAATACGGTCCTCACGGTCCGGCCTGCGCATGTTCACGACTTGGTCGAACCCGTAGGACTCCTCGGCCGCGAGTGACGCCGGCGAAGATGACAAACTCGGGCCCGCGCCCCTCCAGCAGCCGCTCCCATTGATCGTAGTCGGTGCGACGGACGGCTCCCGGCTCCATCACGATGGTCCGGTCGGCCACAGATGTGGCCACGTCGAGCGCCAGCGTTGTCATGCCGGCACCGGCGGGCGCTCGTAGAAGAATGTCGCGCGGCATACCGGCCGAGATGTACTCGCGTACGGTGCCGCGAAGCGACCGATGAGGGCCGTGGTATGTCACGTCGTCGGTGTCGACTCGCTCGGCGCCAAAGCCGTCTTCCAGCGAGTCGAACCGAAGGACGTTCGTCTCTTTCCAGAGGAATTCCGTGTCTCCGAGCTCGTCGAAATCCTCAAAGGCCTTCCAGCCCAGCCACCATGATTCCTGATGCCGCAATGTCTCCGCGGTGTATTCGAAAGGGTCAAAGTCGAGGTCCTCCCACCCGAAGACCGTCGCGCGCTTGAACGCCTCGGTGACCCAGGGCTCATCGAAACCCCTCGCCATTTCACTCAGTTCCGGAAGCCTCTCGTCGGGGACCTCGATGCCGTATTCGTCGGCCCACTCCTGCACCAGTTCCGCGTACGTTGACTTTTCCGGGCGGTTGAATCTGTGGAATTGTTCCACGAGGCCGTCGGGAAGACTCACATTTGGCTCGTAGTGAGGTGCTGGTTTGCAGAACAGGACCAGGTCGGCGTCGGTGCATTGTTGCGCGAGCTCGACCGCGGGCCGCTCGTGCGCTTCCATAGCTTGTCATGGGCGACGAGCTCCGCGCCCGATGGAAAGGTCACGCGTCTCAGCTCATCGGCGTCGTCGTGGTAGACCGTCTCGACATCGACGAACTCCGAGCCGAGCACATAGTCCGCCGCGATGGGACTGGAACTCGAACTCGCGCGTAAATTCGTTGCTCTTACACCACTGTTCTGGACTTTCCGTTCGCATCCTCGCTCTGGTGGAAACAGGAGATGAATGGCTTCCACCGGCGTATACCCGCGAGGTCGCGAGCGATCATTGAGATGGGGTCGCGGTGATTCGTTTCATGCCCACTCCCGAATTTGTTAAACTCCGCGCATAGACGTTTGCTTCCCGTTTTTTCGACACTGGGATGGGCAGATGAGTAGTCGCACACGATGGGTCGCGATCGCTGCCGCTGCGTTTCTCTTTGGAGGCGGATGCTCAACGAAAGAGATACCAAGTGGTTCATTCCGAATAGACGTGTCGGTCGACGGTGGCGAGACTGCTTCGGACATCTCTGAAGACACCTCGCCGGACCCGGACATCCGGGAGGACATCGACCGTGGACCCGAAGAATGGACCCAGCTAAAGGGCCATTTCGGCGCGGAGATCGTCGCCAGCCTGGGCGACAAAGTCTTTGCTCGCGGTGAAAATGACTCCGTTTTCTACACCGAGGGGGACGGAGAATGGCATCCGGCGGTTGACCTGCCGATCATGTCGAAAGTCGCGGGCGGCCTCGATAGCGTGCGATACGCTGAGACCGACGAACACCGTTATCTTCTGGGTCACTTGGACGAGGATACGGAGGCCGATCTACTCGAGAGCCCCCAGGGGAAGGCGGCGTTTCAAGAGATCGAACTCCCAGACGTCAAAAGGATCGAATCACTCCATGCAACAAATGGGGAGCTCGTGTTGCTGAGCCGCGGAGGTTCCAATCTCAGCAAGGGCAAGCTTCATCGCCGGAACGAATCCGGCGGCTGGACGCACATCACTCCGGGCGAGGGGGACGGGATTCTGGGCATGTTCGACATCACGGCAGCTGAGGGGTTTTTGGTGGCTCCCAAACCGACGCGGGATCCCTCGATATATGTCTCATCCGACGGGGGCCGGTCCTGGTCAAAATTCAGCCCTGATGTCGATTTTCCCACCAATTCCATCCATTGGGTGGCGCTGAACGGTCGACTCTATACCAAGGCGTCCACTGACAAACCTGCTCAGGGAGGGACCCCAACCGTCCTGCTACAGCTCGGACCAGAACGAGAGCTATCGAGGGTTCCGCTCGATGCGCAAACGGTCTCCAGCATCGCCCGCGGCGGTCTCTTCAACATCGACGGAACGCTCTACGGATTCACTCATCGCGGCAAGATCTTGAGATTTGACCTCCAAGACCACACGACCGAGGTCGTCATGAACAGGCGGCTTCCGGACTGGGCCTACCCGGGTGGACTCTACACTGCCGGAGAACGCGTCTTCATGGGGGCGGTGCATAAAACACCTCGCGTCCACGCACTGTCGTGGAAACCCGGCCGCGACGGAGTGAACTTCATTCCCATCAGCGAGGCTTTTGCGTGGCGGCTCTACGCCCGAGAGGGTCAGCTCTGGTCCGACTCCGGATCCATGCGGACGTGGCAGCCGTCCTCGAAGACGTGGGACTCCGACCCCGAGGGACAGATCATTGATGAAACTCGAGCCATGGTTCCCGCAGGCCCCGCGATGTTGCGGCGGAATCAACCCGACAGCGAACTCGACATCTGGCGACGCTCGGAGGGCTGGAAAGCGACCGGGGCGTTCCAGACGCCTGCATCCGACAATGGGTCCGAGGCGACGAACACCCGGTACGGTGAATTGCTGACAGCCGATGTTTACGAAGACGGTTTCGTCCTCGGATTCGACCGCGTGACGGAGTTCTTCGGAGGTTCCGGGCCGGATGACGAAGAACCGGGTGAGCCGGCTGCGCTTGGAGCGGGCGTCTACACCTGGCAGCCGGAAGACAACGGAATTTCTCGACTGACGTACAATGCCTCGCCGGACGGTGAGCGCCCCGGAATCCGCGCGTTGGCGACCCATCGAGGAGACATCTGGGTCGCCGTCTCCCCATTCTCGAATCCCGCGGGGCGAGACGCATCTAGGGTCTACCGAATCCGCGAAGGGCAATGGACGCACATGTCCGGCGATGATCTGAGCAATGTTCAGACCCTAAAGTCCCATGGAGGAACCCTCTACGCTGCTTCGTCAGACGGGGAGCAAGACCCGACGTCATTTGCCACATGGTCGAGTCAGGAACAGCAGTTCGAACCGTTGACCCCTGTGTCCGACGGGGAGAATAGTTTTCGCAAACTGACCGAACAGGGACCGCTCCACGTCACGTCACAGGGAGCATTTTTGCACGACGGGGACTCCGGATAGTGGCGAAGGGTGGCCGACCCGGTTCCCGTGCCCGACTCCAATGTTAGTTCCGCCGCCGTCGACCGGGCGACGCTGAATGTGGGCCTCGCTGAGGGCGGCGTCTGGTCGATTGGCCTTCAGTAGATTGTACGATCACCACGCCGCATTTGAGGAGAGGGTACGGGTTCGGATGAATCCATCGCGTAGCCTGCATGGATTTGGCTACCTGGGCCTCAAACAGCGTGCGGCGTTACACGAGGTCGCGAGCGATCATTGAGATGGTACGCCAATCAGATGGAACGGGGCGCGACGCCACCTGTCCCTGTAGGTGGAACAGTCGAGGCAGGGTCCGGTACAGAGGAGGTCGGTGATGTTTCAAATCTTGGGCGTGACATCGAAGAGGTCGGGACTCGCTGCGCTCATCCTGGTCCTGGCGTGGTGTCTCGGCTCGATTGTTCACTATGGCCCACCGTTAGACGGCTGGCTACAACTCCGCAGTCCCGTGCTGACCCCGCCGTTTGGTCAGAAGCACCCGATGAATGTGATGGGAACTCCCGGCGTGGACTCCTACGACCCCGATAATCCCCTACTGAGACCGGCGACAAAGTCCGACCCCTCGGGCTGCATTCAACTCCGTCCTGATGAAACCCACCAAGCACCAGAGATACCATTCTGTAGAAAGGAGCTGCCTGATCTGGGAAGTCGTGGTGTCCGATAAGTGGCAGGCGAGTGCGAATGCGTTTTTCCACCGGCTGCGGCGACGCGCAACCCGGCCGCTACTCGGAAGTCATAGCGGCAAAGACGGCCGCGATGGAACCGCGTTCCCCGACGCGTGTCCCTAAGATTGAAGTTTTCGAGGTCGACTGCGCAGCCACGGAGGTCCGCCGTCTTTCAGATCGTCGGAGTAAAAAGTGTCAGGTCGGGCCTGGTGGGCGTTGCAATTCTAATCGCATGGCTCTCGGCTCTGGGAACCTACGGGTACACGACAGCCCCTGATCATCCACCCGAGATTCCCGATCGTGTCCTGGAGTTCATGTACGAAAACGTCGCGAGTAGTCCTCAAACGGTGTTGCGCCCTAAATCTGATTTACCGCTAGACGAGGGATACGATGGGTCCGATTGCATCAGACTCTCGAGATACGGACCGGACGAACTACCACTGAGGATGCCGTGCGACCGGAAGAGAACTAAACCACTCGTACGAGAACTCGAACCGAGCTATTGCCCACCCGGGCCAATTGAGTCGCCACTTCTAGCCTTGGCGGACTCCCCAGCGGAAAAGAAACGGCTAATGCGGCAGATGAATGAGGCGATGAATGTCAATTCCCGATCTATTCGCTTGGAAGGAAGGGAATTCCCAGCGCGACCACGGGCAGTGGAATGATGAAGCCGGTACGGCCCAAGGAAACCGCTCCACCCACTGAAGCGATGAAGTTCATCTCTAATCGCCAGACCCCAGCACTCACGAGCGAGATGAAGACGAGGCTAACCCACGCCATTTTTCGGACCACTGGATGTGAATTTAGATCAGTCATAAGCGGCGAATTTTCGGGCAAGTGCCCGGCGAGGGATCAAATGCGTACCCGTTTTATCACGGTCGTCGGCATTCTACTGGTGCTAGCAGTCCTAAACGGTTGCTCGGAGAAGCCGGAAATTCGCGACAAAGCGACGTGGCTCTGCAAGTTTACAGGGCTCGAGACCCTAAAGACGAAAGGCCTTCCGGAAGATGAAGACCCGAAGGACTACATACGCTCGGAAGATCTCGCCCACAGAAAAGTGAAGAAGGAGAACTCGAACGACCGCCCTGAATTCGGTGAACGATTTCCCGTCTGGTTTGAACCAGTAGCGGGTGCGGTTAGAAAGGCGCGTGCTGAACACACGGACTGTAAAATCACCGACATTAAAGTGGACGGGGAATCTGCTTCCGCAACCGTACATTCAGGCGTGCCGCAGCCCGTTAGTGATATCGACATTGTCAGCGAACTCAAGGATCTAGATTCAGATCGGAAACGGCTGGCGAGGCCTCGGAAGTTCTACGCGAATGCGGACTCGAAGAAATTCAATGAATACCGAGTCGATTTTGAGAAGGGTGACAACGGCTGGCGGGCAAATCTGCATCTAAAAAAGAAAGACCTCGTTGAGGAACGCGACAAAATAGAGGAAAAACTAGAATACGTGAGGTCGAAACTTGCGGAACTCCGGGAGCGCCAAGCGAAAGCAAAGGAGGCGCGCAAGAATCTAGGAAAGTTTGAAATTCTTGAGTCTGACTTCAGACTAAGTCGCCCACCTTTTACCGGTTCACTGAAGCCGGTAATCATGCTGAAAATAAGGAACGAAACCGGACATGCGATATCTCACGCATTCTTCCATGGGGTCATTAAAAGCCCGAGCAGCGAGGTGCCCTGGATCGAGGAATCGTTCAAATACAAGCCACCGGGCGGCGTAGAACCGAGTGAGACAGTTCGCTGGAGTCTGGCCCACAACATGTTCAACAATTGGAACGCGACAGCGGTACCGGATCATGCCGAATTCAGGGTCTCCGTCACTCGGTTGGAGGGAGCCGGAGGAAGGACCCTATACCGACTGCCTTCTCAAGAACTTTCAAAACGACGGGCCAGATTAGAACGAATAGCCGATAGCTTGGAGAAAAAGCTAGATTCCTACGCGGAGAAAATAAACAAATTGTAGGAGTTCACACTCGGCATGCAAGCTCAGGCGGAGATGTGATCAATCATGAGGGGTGCCAGGCACTCGAACCGCAAGGGTAATTCACCTCTATCGAGACTACCTCGACCCTGAATGAGCCGACGGTCTACCACTGGCACTCACTAACGAATTACCTCCAAATCCATGTCTATCGCCTCCTTCAAATTCACAGCCGCGGACCCCGACCTCACCGCCTCCGCCTCTCGCGACCCGCTGGGGCTGGAGATTATCTGGACCCAGTTCGGCCAGCGGGTCATCCCGCACTTCTCTACCATCAGCACCGGGGCCACCAACTTCGGGGTGTCGCTGACGCTGACGTGGCTGGTCGACACCTACCTGCAGGGGCAGGGCGAGTTCGTCTTTACGGATGGTGAGCGCTGGCGAGCGGCGCGGGATGGGCTGCTGGTGGCGGCGGAGACGCTGCACATCCTGTCTTCGGTAACGGTGTTGGACGATTACTCGCTTCTGCTCGGCAGCTACAAGGGCAAGGGCAGGCTCTCGAATGAACCGGACCCGATGGTCGGGCCGTTCGAATCCGATGCACTTCTCACTCGCCAACTCAGCCTGGGCGTCAACGGCCGCTACCGCCAACCGCTGACGTCCATGGGGTTGTTGAACGACCGCGGGTGGGTCGATTCGCCAGACGAAATCGGCAGCATCGTGGCGGAGTGCTCGCAGCTCGAGGGGCTGCGGGACAGCGTCTTCTCGTTCTTCGATGCCATGCGTGAGGCCAACGACCACCGCGTGGCGCTGTCTGAATTTGGCGGCGTAGAGCAGATGGCCGCTGTACGGGGTCAGCAGGCCAGGAGGAGCTTCGCGCCCGTGCTTTTAGACAACGCCGGTATCTCGCCGGAGTCCGATGAACTCATCGCCCACGTCTATCGCAACCTCGAACTTCCGTACCGTGGCGCCGAGCACGCTCGCGACATCTTCTACGGCCTGGCCGAATCGGACGACCTGGACGAAGACCAATTGAGACGGGTGCAGGACGTCTGCCGCGTGGAGGAGATTCTTCTGCGATTTCAGGCGCTGTTCGACCAACTCTGGACCGGCGGCATCGACCAATTGGCGAGCCGACGGGTGATCGAGCAATTGCAGGAGCGAAGCGGGGCGCTCCAGGCGTTGATGCATCGACCGGGGCTGTCGAACATCGCTCGGCAGCGGTTGAGAGGGCTCATTCGGGTGTTGGAGGCCTCGAGTGCGGAGGACGTGGTTCGTAGGCTGGTCCGCGAATACCACCGGGATTCGATTGCGGACTACCGCGGTAACGCCGAGTGGGTGACGTTTGAGGGCGACCGGGTCGTCATCCTCAACAACGGCCACTCGCCGCCGGAGGACCCGCTCGAACACCTGGACTGGAGCCGCACCTACTACGTGCCGGCGCTCGGCACGTTCAAGACGGAAATCCAGGAGGTCGTGTGACCGCGTCCAGCCAGACCCTGCGCGAGGCCTTCCAGTCGTTGACCGAAGACATCGGCGAGCTCGATGCGCTGCTGTTTACCACCTTCGGGCTGTCGGTGGAGTTCTTTGAAGACAGCGTGCTGGCGCCGCTGGCGGTCGACCAGCCGAAGCTGTCTTCGGCGCAGGACGTCTTTGCGACCTCCGAATTCTGCGACGACGCGAATGTGGGCGTCTTCTACGACGCCAACACGACCACGGCGCTGGAGAAGCGGGTCACCTTCGATACGTACCCGGTCTTTCCCCAACGCGGCGCCTTCCACCCCAAAATCATCGTCGCCTCGGGCATGACCGGCGGCGAGCGCGTCGTGCGGCTTCTGGTCGGCTCGGCAAATCTGACGCTGGCCGGTTGGGCTCACAATCGCGAGGCGTTCGCGACCGTCGACGTCCAAGACCAGGGGACGGCTGGGCCGCTGTTGACCCTTCTGAATCATCTCTTGGCCCCCGACGAACATCGCTACGACCACCTCGAGCAGCACTTGAGGTCTTTGGCGGACCAAACGGCCGCACCCGACAGCCCACGGTTGCACGTGACCATCCCAGGGCGGACCAACTCTCTCATGCAGGAACTGGCCGGGCGCGGGGTGGAGGAACTGACGGTCTATGCGCCGTACTTCGCCGACCAGCCCGTGGAGTACCTGAAGCAAGCCTGTCCGGAGGGCGAGCTCACTCTCGTTCCCTCTCAGGATGAGGACGGACGACTCGGTCTTTCGGAAGATGTGGTGTCGAACATCGTGGGAGCGGAGCAGTCGACGGTCCAACTGAGTCGGCTGAAGGCCGCTGCCCAGCAGGAAGAGCATCGATTCGACCACTTCAAAGCCTTCGGCCTGCCAGACCGGGTCATCGTGGGTTCTCACAACGCCACCCGGGCGGCCCTGGGACAGGCGGACGGAGGTGGGCACCAAAACATTGAAGTGTCGCTCGAACTTCCCGGCCAGCCCGCGCCGCAAACCGTGGCGTTTGAGGAAACCCCGAGGGGCACGCCGGAGGACGAACTCTCCCAGTCGGAGGACACGGTCGAGCAGCGGATGCCTGCATCGATCAGCGTAACCGCGGACTGGAAGTCGGATTCCTACCTCATTGAATTGGGCCGGCCCATGCCCGACTGCGCCATCAAACTGCCGGGCATCGCCCACGAATACCGGTTGGCTGACGAGAATTTATCGGTGGCCTTCAGCGACGCGTCTCAGGTGAAACTGTTGGAGCGCAAGTGGTTCGAGGTCTATCGGACTGCACCCGACCGCCAGCGCATCTACCGCGGGCTCATCAACGAGACGCATTGGCGCACGTACCGTCGCGAGGCGGTGCTCGACAGCCTGACCGCCTGCTTCGACGCCTGGGCCGACGGCACGCTCGACGACCCGACCGCTCAACAGGAACACCTGCTTTCGGCGTCGGAGCGGCTCATGGCCGATGCCGATGCGCGGGCCAGGCCGGCCAGGACAGACACGGCAGAAGACGACGTGTTTGCCAACTACTTTCGATTCTTCCGGGCCTCGCAGCGCTACTGGCAGCGGCTCGAACGCTCTCTGGACGGCGACGATGCCACAAGCTGCGTTCGCCTGCTGGTCAGCGCGCCGGGCTCCTTAGAACGCGTCGTGGAACTCACAGAAGACCGGCTCGAAGAAGAGGGCGGCGACTCATGGTCGGTCTACAGGTTCGTGTTGGTCCACGAGCTAGAGCGGCTGGTCCGACAGGTGCGCCAGCACACCGACGCAGACGAGGTGTTGGAGGTCGCGCAGAAGCTCGAAGGGCGCATCGGCACGCTGGTGGCGCGGTTCGAGAAGCATTCGACCTGGCAGGACGTACGAAAGCGCGAGGACTTGTCGCAGACGGCGCAGTTTTTGATGAAACGCATGGGGTACGCGGGTGACTGAGGCCTTCGACAATCCGCTCACCGCCCGGCAGGTCGGGCGTGTGTTGAACTTTCGGTCGCCCGGCATCGAGGAGGCCATCGCCCGGGAGCAGCGGCTGGGTACCACCGCCATCTACAACATCCTGTGTCGCCGGCACGTGGCGTACCTGGCCGATGAGGTCGGCATGGGCAAGACCTATCAGGCGTTGGGCGTGGCGGCGCTCACGTGGCTGATGGACCCGAGCGCGAAAATCCTGATCATCACGCCGCGAAAGGCCGTCCAGCAGAAGTGGCACCGCGACTATCGCAACTTCGTCTCCACGAACGTCACGCTGGCCGACAATCGCCTGAAGGAACCGTTGCTCGATCGTGCCGTCCATCCGCGATGCTTCTGCTCGAATCTCATCGAACTGGGGCAGGAGGTGTGCCGCGACCCGAGCCAGCTCTTTATGACACGATTCTCCTCCTACTCGTGGGTGGCCCGCTCCCTCGGAGTACTCGATTCTGGCGAGGTCAGTACCGGCGGCGAGGTCGCGGAGGCATTGCACGACAACGGGCTGTTTGTGGACGTCCGTGATGGGGCGCGCGACGCTATTTTCCACGGTTCCACCGAGCAAAATGTGGAGGTCGCCCGCCAGATGGCCAAGCTCATACCCGAGTTCGACCTGGTCATCGTTGACGAGGCTCAGAAGCTCAGAAACAAGGGCGGCAACATCCGCACCCAGGTGCTCAACACCTTGCTCGGTTTCTACCCGTGGACGGAGGCTCGAGACATCGAGGCTGAATACGGCGCGCCGCCGAGGTTGCTGCTGTTGAGTGCCACGCCGGCGCACGGGTCGGAGGACGACATCTACACTCAGTTGTCGTACGCCTCCAAAGAAGCGCTCCGCGTAAAGGACCGCCCCTGGGAGGACCGGCAGGCCTACCTGGACCAGGTGATGGTGCGGCGGCTGCGGAAGTTGGCGGGGTTTTCGAAGTACGACTACCGCAGGGAGAACCCCGTCGTCTGGGAGCGGGACACGAACTCGCCAGAACGCGTGGTGGACGAACTCTTTTTGGCGTACGTGCAGCGCGAACTGCAGTCGGAGCTCGAGCGCGACGACACCACCACGCAGGTCGAAGTCGGATTTCTGGAGAGCTTCGAGAGCTACGAGCCCTCGGAGCTGGAGACCGACGGGGACGAACGCTCCACCCACTACGAGGCCGAAGACGACACCGTCGCGCCCGACCACCGCGTGTTGGCTGGCATCGCCGAGGACTTCGCCCAGGCCACAGGCGACGACCTGCCGCCGCATCCCAAACAGCGCCTGGTAGACCAGGCCGCGCGGGCCTCCTTCGAAGCCGACGAGCCCGAAAAACTACTCATCTTCGTACGCAGGCTGGCCTCGGTCCGCGAGCTGACTCACCGCATCTGCCGCGTCTACGACGACGTGGCGCTGAGGCGGCTCTCCAACCAGATTGGGCCCGAGCGGATCCGCAGTCGCGTGGGCCCGGCGTACGACTTCGAGCGGTTCGAGACGCCCGAGCAATTTCGCGTGTACGCCGAGGTCGTGCTCGGAACCGACGCAAAGGACGTGGAGGTGGAGGCGGCCACGTCTGGCGGAGACGACGAGCTGGTGGCCGAATCCCGGGTCCTGTCCACACTGCGCCACCAGACCGACCAAATCTCGCCCGGCGAGAAGCTGCTGCGCCGGCTGGGCCCCGATGAATCGCTGGCGCCGGTGTTCGAAGAGAACCTGGTGCGGTTTTTGTTCCGTCAGCTCGATGACGAGCGTGTTCAGGTGGAGTCGTACGAAGCGTTCTGCGAACGAGTCTGCGACGACCGGGTCCGGGAAACCTTCCACCAGCTCTTGTCCGAAGGGCGCGACTACTTCTTCGATGGCGACGGAGGAGGGCGGTTTACGCGAATTCGAGCGCTGTTGAACGAGCTCGTGTTGGTGCGGTGTGAGGAGTTGTGGCCCGACGCCCGCGTCGCGACCGAGCTTTTGCGCATCCACCGCGACATCCACGGCGCCAAGCACGAACTAGCCGACGACCCGAACCCCGACGAACGCTTTCCCGACTACATCGACGGCTTTCTCGAGCATCGATCCTTTTGGGACCTGGCCCGGGAGCGCGACGAGGATCTCGAGTTCGTGCAACTACTGCGCGGGCACTCCGTTTCCGACGCCGAGGTCGGCGAGTGGCTTGAATACCGAGAATTCATCAAGCGGATCTTCGAGAAGAACGTCCGCGTGTCGGAGGCCGTCCTGCACTTCTTTGTGGCCTACGACCGCGCGGGCGGCGCCCAGCCGCAGCGTCTGGCCGAGGAGTTCGCTGACATCTTGTTTGGCCCGGAGGGCCGGCGCACTCGGTATCGCATCGAAGAGCTCGTGGAGCAGGGCCCCGCGTTGCAGAAACTCGCCGGCGGCCAACTGGATGACGACCAACCTTTGTACGCCGAGACCCGCTGGAGCGACTTCGACCGCCAACAGCCGGCGCTGGGCGCCATGGGCGGCACGAGCTCGCGGTATCCCGTCATCGTGAAGTTCAATGCACCGTTTTTCCCCGACTTCGTCGTCGCCACCGACGTGTTCCGCGAGGGCGTCGACCTGCACATGTCGTGCAACCGGGTGTGGCACTTCGGCATGGTCTCCAACCCGGGAGATATCGAGCAGCGAAGCGGCCGCATCGACCGCTACTTCTCCAAGGTTCATCGAGAGTTGCAGGAGCAACCGGGATCCGAGCCGACCGGCTCCGACAGTCACCTGCACATCGAGTATCCGTACCTGGCCCGGACCATCGACGAGGAACAGGTTGCCCGCGTGCTGGAGCGCAAACTCGAAGTCCAGCCCCTGATGGACCAGGGCCTGTCGGTCACCGAGGAGATTCGCCTGAACCTGCAAGACCGCGCCGAGACCACCGCCCGCGAACTCCTGCGCGAGCTCTCCGACTTAACCGGTGATGACACGACGCCGTTTCCGGTGGAGCCGCACCTTGAAAGGGGCACGCGCTCTGGTGCGCTGGAACCTCGGCCGCACCCGGATTCGGGGCAGCTCCTCGACTGGATGGCCAGCAAGCTGGCCGAACTCGAAGGCCGCGTGCCGCTGACCCAGTCGATAGCTAAGGAATTCCGCGAAGCGTCCGAGCCCGACCGCGCGTTCCCCGCGTTGACAAACCTCGCCGTGGTACGCCGTAAAGGCCGAAGCCACTTAGTCGACCCGAAGACCGAGGCCGGCGAGTTCCGCGAGCAGCCCGTTCAATTCAGCCTTGGCTTCTCCGCCGAGCTTCGCATGCACTACCTGCGACTCTCTTCGCCGATGGGCGACCACGCGGAGCCCGTGCCCACGGTGCTTCAACGCACGCTCCATGACGCCTACGCAGATGCGCCGTTGCGCCTTCACCACAACCCAGGTGTGTCGGCCCAACGCCGGCACTGGCGCATCGCGGTGGCTACCGACCTCCTGCTGCCAGCCGACGTTGCCGAATGGCCCACCCTAGACCGCCTGCACAGCCGCCTCACCCAACTCGCCGAAGCCGCCGATGACCTGGAGTGGCGCCTCCGAGAGATGTCGCAGCTCCGCCAGGACCTCACCTACGAGGAGGTCCGCTGATGAATATCAAAGAAGAGCTCACAAAGCTGAACGAGGGCAGGGCAGAGCCGCTGGAAGTTGTGGTGGAGTCCGTCCTTCCCGGCCGGGAACAGGTGGTTCGGATTGAGGCCGGCCCGGCAGGTGGATTCGCAGCGCGAAGTCTTATCTCAGATGACGTCGGCGAGGGTGTCCGCGAAGATATCGCCACATGGAATCAGCAGTATCCGCTGGTGTGCTTTCGCTTGGCAGATGGTCGATTGCACGCAAGCCTGGAACTGCCGAGGGAGGCATCCCTGGAGACGAAGGCCGAGCTGGTGCGATACTTGGCGCGTCTGGCCGACCGCCTGGAGTACGATGTGAGGAAGGGGCGGGATTCGTTTTGAATCCTCACGGTTGGCACCTTAGGAATCGGAAGGTTGCTCGGTATGAGGTTGTTGTGGAACATAGTTGAACTGCGTAGTAAATCGTGACCCTCACCATGGAAGACGCATGACTCGGCAGGTCACAGACGAGGATATGGCGAGATTTGCAGCACTCGGGTATCCTGCCCAAGTTCGAGCGTCTTCAGAACTCGACGCTACGAGTCTTGTCGAGAGTCTTCGCCACGTTCTGGAATCTCCGTCCGCCCGCCTGCTCAAGGCAGCGGCCCTTTCGGTTCGTTGGCTGGCGAATCATGACGCCCTCGACTTGGTCCAAGAGGTATATCTTTCTCCAGAAGCGACTCGAAGGCTCGGATTCGTGGCGGAGAAACTCGCCCAGAAGAACTCTCTTGATGATGCGGCGCGACACCGACTCCGTGGGTTTGCCGCCGACCTTCACGAACCTTCAATGACCGAGGGGTCGGCACTGACGTTCAGTGCCGCAGTAACAGACACTTACCTTGAGAAGTTGCGCGGGGAGACCGACGAGACCAGTCAAAGGTGGCAGGTCTTTGCGGAACTAGACTGAGACACCATGAGCCTTCCTGATATTAGTGAACTGCTCCCAGAGTGCGTTGACACGCCTGAAGCCATGCGAATCATGCGGTTTCTGCAGTTTCACGACCGAAAGCTTTCGAATTCGACAAAGCTCACACTTTACGGCTCTGCAGCCGTTTCTCTCTACCTGGCAGATAGTGACAACTACAATTACGGATATACTAATGACATCGATATCGGCCGAATGGAACCCGAGAGCGTTGAACTCTCTGTCGATGAAGATGCGGTGGACCCTCCTCTCAAGTTTCAGCCGTTCGGGCTCGAGAATTGGCTGGTGCATCCGGACTGGGAACTGGCAACGGTCGATTTCTCACCGATCCTGAACCTCCATTACCTACGCGTCGAACTTCTGCACCCCATAGACTTAGTGATTACGAAGTTGGGGCGAGGTTCCTCTCAAGACATCGAGGACAGCCTGTTGCTCCGGCGTCGGTATATTTCGGGAACCACGGCGCACGTAGCCGACCGCACTCGCTGTGCTTGGAACTACCGTCCAGTTTCGAAACGAGAGCGCAGAACCGTCGAGGATGCATTCGAGTCAGTTTTCGAAGAGCCTCTCGAACTCGAGTAGGTTGAGCCGTCTTCAAGAAACTGGCCGGGAGCTACCGCAAGGGGCTAATCATTCGACCCTTCGATTCGATCCCGTTTTGCTCAATGCTGACGGCGTGACGTTTTACCAACTCTCGGAGGATTTATGCGCTCGATGATTGCAACGCTCTTCGTTGCGGGACTCATCGCCGTCCCCGCCACCGTCTTCGGTTCACCCTGCGAGGACCGCTGCGACGACAAACACGACACCGCCATCGATCAGTGCGACGAGCAGGAGGACGTCTGCGAGGACCAGTGCGAGCAGACCGAGGACAACTGCGACGACGCCGCCCGCGAGGACTACCGGGACTGCAAACGCGGGTGCGACTCAGCGGATTGTCGCTCTCAGTGCCGCGACCAGAGGAGGGCGGCCGAGGACCAGTGCGCCGACCAGGCCGACCTGTGCGAGGACCAGTGCGACGACAAACAGGACCTGTGTGATGACCAGGCCGACGAGCGCCTCGACGACTGCGAAGACGCCTGTGAGTAGCGCATCCCACGAAGAGGACCGTCCAATGGAGAATTCAGAATCTCCATCCATCAGGGTTGCTGGAGTCCGTACCGCAAAGGAAGCGTATGAATTCCTAGAAGCCGGTGCAGATATTGTCTCTCCGCGCGTCGATACCGCAAAGGGCAACCCGACCGATTATCAAGGGGCGATTCCGGCCGACGAGGCCTTGGAAGAGTTCAAAGACTTCTCTCAAAAAGGGAAGCTAAGTCCTGAGGTGATGTACTGCGTCGAGCCAGAAGATGTGGAAACGCTTTTGAAAATCGGTGACGGGAAAAGGTTATTTGCTCGTTTCTATGATAACACACAAGACAAGGAAGCTTTCGACCAAGTAAAATCACAATTTTCAGACTTTACCCTAACTGACACTGAGCTGTTCGAAAGTACAAACGCTCGTCACTTCCCTTCTAGCATACGCTCCAGTGTGCCTGACTGCGGGGTGCAGACATACGAGGTAGAAGTGCTGAATGACTATCCCGGTAGCTGGGAGAGGATGCGCGCCACCTCACAGAATCACCCTTACCCAACCCACCGCGATCTTCAGCTGACAATTCGGGATTTCGATGTCTATTTGCTCATGGAATGGACGTGTGACGGGATTCTCGAAGAAGCGCCTCGACTCCTGCAAGCTGCGGAGGGCGTCACGGTTGTTGTCGACCACGAAGACACCAGAAATTGGAAAATCTCGCACGCAGTCGATATTGAACCTGCCAAGCAACTCGTTTCAGAAATCGACAAAGCCTTCCAAAGGGTGTCCTCGGAGGATGTCCAGCCGCGAGATTCCCGGCCGGCGCATGACATTCGAAGGAGGTCTCAGTTCAGCAGGATCCTCATTGTCTCGGAGGAGCCGGACGAGACTCGGGATGCTGTGAATCATTGGTACAACAACTTTCGGATGGACGGTTTCGACGAGCCAGAGCGCCAGTTTACTGGCCCTCCCCACGTTTTCCTAGCTTGGAGTGTGAATGTCGGCGAGGTCGTCGACGGTAGAGATGGGGCGGAAGCTTGGGGTGTATGCCACGACATACGCTACATAGAGAGGATCGCGGAGATTGCGGAAGGCTCGGGAGCCCGGGTGTACGAGTGGCCAGAGGGAGCCGACCATACCTCCGAAGCGCTGGAGCTTCTTGCGAATACTCGGCAGTTGTGATGCTTGGAGGACGGCTCCAACAAAATGAGGGATTACTGGCTTAGCGGCACAACTTAGTAGGCTCACCTGGATCGTATGTCGTAGCTCCTTGTCGTCATCGTCGTCGTGTCTCCTCTGATCATGTCACGTGCCGTCGCGGGCGATGATGTCATTCATGGAAGGATGACGTATTCGAAGAGGCCCTGAAGGATTTTGATGTCCGCGTGGCCCGAAAGGAGGCCCGCCTCAAAATGAAAATTGGGCGCGCCCTCGATGAGATTCGTCAAACCAAAGGGTGGACCTACGACGATCTTATGGAGGCCATGAACATTTCGTCTCGGTCGACCGTTCAGAGAATTCTGACCGCGGACACCACGAAGAGCCCCACGCTACGAACACTTGTGAAAGCCGCCGAAGCGCTCGACGTAGAACTCGGCTTCGTCATCGAAGGCGCCTCAAACTCCGAAGAAGGCGTCGTCGAGGTCGCGTCCGAGGAATTTAGTGCAACGCCATGACGCCCCTCTCCACGGAAAGCGCATGACTCGGCAGGTCACAGACGAGGATATGGCACGATTTGCGGCTCTCGGGTTGGTCCAAGAGGTATATCTTTCTCCAGAAGCGACTCGAAGTGCCGGCACTGACGTTCAGCGCCGCAGTAACAGACACCTACCTTGAGAGGTTGCGCGGGGAGACCGACGAGACCAGTCAAAGGTGGCAGGTCTATGCTGAACTGGACTGATGCACCGTCTTCGCCTCCCCCTGTGAGGACCGCTGCGACGACAAGCACGACAGCCACCGACGAATGCGACGAGCAGGAAGACGACTGCGAGGACTCCTGCGAGTAGTTGAAAGACGAAGGTCCTCACGCCGCCTAGCCGAAGCGAATCAGCCCGTGACTGGAGACTCATCCTCCGCGATTTTCAAGCTCGATACGTGTTGGAATCTTGACTAGGGGGAACATTCCGCCTAGGGAATATTGATTGAGGAGAGTCACGTTTTGAACTCCGACGTGAAGGGGCGTCCCTTTGAGCTATATGAAACTGAAAATGGCAATGTGCCTAGCGATTTGCGGAAGATTTGCTCGGGTCTAGGAGAATTTGTCGACAATCTTGAGGACGAAAAGAAAAAGCGCCTATCTCCAGACGATTTGGGATGGATCCGAACGAATTTGAGATGGTTGCGAAATGGCGAGAGGTCATTTTCAGAACTCAAGATGCTGAAGCGTCTGAGTCGCGTCGGACCTGATCTTTTCGTGCTCAAGAGAACCAAAGGCGATGCAAATCCCCGGATTTATCTGACAGATCTTCTTCCGGAGCGTTACGTGATTCTCCACGGCTACAAAAAAGACTCCTACGACCAAGATCCGGAGGAGCAGAAGAAAGCGGAAGACCGACTCGAAGACCTTCGAGCGCGTATACAGAGCGATGGAGGATAATATGACAGCGGACAATGAGCAGCATGACCAAACCTACTATTACGAGACAGACGACCCCAGGGTCAGGCTCTCGGAAAGACTTGAACACCTGCGGGCCTCATTGTGTCTCGAAATGATGCGCCTCCGGAAAGAGAAGGGTCTGACGCAAGCCGAAATGGGCGAGCGCATGGGCATCGGTCAGCCTCAAGTATCCAAGCTCGAGAATCCGGATATAGAAAGTTCACTGGAGAGTATCACTCGATACCTGCACGAACTTGGCGCGGAACTAGCCGTCGGTGTGAAGACTCGAGAGGGATTCGTTCAAGTGAGCGACGACTCCGAGTACAAACTCAAGGCGATGACCCGCGCACAACCTCAATCGGGGGACGAGGGCACAAGTTGGCCAAAGAGGCAGACAACAGGGTCCTGAACGACCTCGATGTCGACAAGGTCAGCATAGTTGGTGGTAAACGCGTTTGGTACTAAACGTATTTGGGGGCAAATACGCTTTATGGCGAACATGTTTTTGTGTTTTTGAGCAAGGGATGCCTCGAGAATATCGTGGCAGATGTCGACGCACCCCCGCTTCGCTACTCCTCCGTCATGGTCCGTCGGCGGTAGAACTCACCCGACGAAGTCCCCAGAAGTTCGGCCGCCTTGGATTCACCAATGATGCCCTGGGAATAGGCGCGATAGACCAGCTCTTCGAAGAGGCTGGGCTCCTGAGCCCGGTGGAGCCAACAGGGCACCGGGCCAAGTGGCTCTTGCCAATCTTCTCTCCCAAGGAGATCTCAATTGCATTTTCTCATAAAACCTTTACATTAATAGGTAACTGTAGAGGTTTCGTGATGGAAAGATCTTCAAAAAAACAGCGTGTACTCCAGCTAGCGCAGGAGCAGGGAGTCGTGAGTCGAGCAGACCTCAAGGAAGCCGGCCTTCCTGAAGAGTACCTGGCCCGCCTGGAAGATGAAGGAGAGCTGAAGGCTCTGGCTCCAGGTGTCTACATGGACAGTGATCACCAGGCGACCGAATCGCTCGAACTCGCCGTCGTCGCCAAACGGGTGCCCCACTCAGTCATCTTTGGTATCAGCGCCTTGCAATTTCACGGCCTGACGACCCAAGTCGCCCACTCCGTGCAGATCGCGATCGAAAGGGGTAAATGGAAGCCGAAACTCGAGTGGCCACCCACCGAGGTCTTCCACATCTCCGGCGACGCCTTCAAAGCCGGCCTCGACACCCACACCGTCGAAGGTGGCATCAAAGTCCGAGTCTACTCTGTGGCGAAGACTATCGCGGACCTGTTCAAATTCAGAAACGCTCTCGGCCTCGATGTCGCCATCGAGGCACTCAAGGAAGGTTGGCGGGAAAACAGATTTTCAATGGACGAGCTCGACGAATACGCCGAAGTGTGCCGCGTCCGCCGGGTCATGCGTCCCTACCTGGAGATGCTCGAATGACGAAGAACATGGCGGCATCGGTTCGTCAGCGGCTTCTAAACCGTTCTCGAGATACTGGCGAACGATTTCAAAACTTGCTGACTCGCTATGGAATTGAACGTCTCGTCTACCGACTTAGCGAAAGCCGGCATGCCGATGACTTCGTGCTCAAAGGTGCAAATCTCTTCTACGTCTGGACTGGCCAACTCCATAGGCCAACTCGAGATCTTGATTTGCTTCGCTTCGGCCCTGCCGAACCACCCGATGTTGCGAAAGTAATCAAGGCGGTGTGCGAAACAGATGTTGAGGACGATGGGATCGAGTACCGGACGGATTCAGTCACCGCTGAGTTCATTCGAGAAGATAAAATTTACGCAGGTGTGCGGGTTAAACTCGAAGCCGAGCTCGCCGGTGCAATCATCCCAATTCAAGTTGACGTGGGAGTCGGGGATGAGGTCTACCCCGACACCAACTCCGTCGAATTCCCGTCGCTACTGGACCTTCCGGCTCCGAACATAACGGCCTACCGATTTGAGACCGCAATTGCCGAGAAGTGTGAGGCCATGGTCAAGCTCGGCCTGAACAACTCCCGGATGAAAGACTTCTACGATATCCATTTTCTGAGTCAGAACTTCGAATTTGACGGCGAGATTCTCGGGACATCTATCCGGCGCACATTCGCCAAACGTGAAACAAAAATTGGAAAGGACATCCCAGTAGCTTGGACTTCAGAATTCGCAAACCACGAGGATAAAGTCACTCAGTGGCGGGCGTTTCTGAGGAAATCTCAACTCGATGCACCTTCGTTGGCAGAGGTTGTAAAGGAAATTAGACGATTCCTAGGCCCCGTTTGGAACGCAATTCAAGATGATAGGGTGCTTCTTGGGGAATGGCGCCAGGGGAGATGGGAGTAGTTGCGACACCGGCGAGGCTTCTGGACTTTGGAGTTCCAGCCGGTCGGATTCGACCTGCGAGGTATTCAGAGTGTCGGGAAGTTCAGCAGGCGTATCCCGACCGAAGCCCGGAGGCGGCTCGGCACTCAAGAGTCTTTCGGTCTTCTGTACGAGCGCTTCGGGGCAATTCCGGAGAGGGCTGTCACCGCCAAATGGACCGTCATTCCAGTGGTGCCGCACCCCCCTCCACATCAATCAAAATATTTGCGTCGGTCACTAGTACACCCATGACCTCAGGCCCCCGCTTCGTCATTCTTCAGTCATGGTCCGTCGGCGGTAGAACTGACCCGACGAAGTCCCCAGAAGTTCGGCCGCCTTGGATTCGCCTATGATGTCCTGTGAATAGGCGCGGTAGACCAGCTCCTCGAAGAGGCTGGGTTCCTGAGATGGATAATCATCGCCGGGTTCATTTTCGTGCCAACCTCGGCGGTCGAACTGCCGGCGCAGATCCTCGTAGGTTGAATCGCTGATCACGTCGAGCTCTTGAGCCCGGTGGAGCCAGCCCGCCATCGACAGCCCATACTTGTGCTTGAGGCGGTACAGTTCACGGGGCTCGAGCTCTTTGCGTTCCTTCCCAAGATGTTCGATGACCTCAGTCCGTGGAACCAACAGGGCACCGGCGAATCGATTGCAGGCATCCTCCATGTCGACTGCGGAGCTAAGTCGGTCGTCCAGGATAAAGTGACCGAATTCGTGTGCCGCCGTAAATCGCTGGCGGTCGCCGGGCCAGCCGGGTCCAAGGCCGATGACAGGCCGTTCGTCGACACGGGCGCACAACCCGTCGACCTGGCTGGGGCCGTCGTAGTCGAGCAGAAACACGAGGATACCGTGTTCCTCGAGCTCGTCGAGCAGATTGGGAATCGCGTTGCGGCCGAGATCCCACGCATCGCGTACCGACTCGGGCCGTTGGGAAGACGGCATAGAATCCACCGGAGACGAATCGATCAAGCATGGGCGGATGGGTCATCCGTGGCCGAGCACTGCGCAGAGTGGAGCTACAACGATTTTTGAGGGGGACTGCTCCCACGAGGTGGTCGCTATCGTTCCGTGCAACCTCATTTGAATCGACCTGCGAAGACCGTTTCGATCACAGGTGCGACACCTCCATCGAGCAGTCCGAAACGAGGGAAAGCACATGACGTCGACTTCCGGCAAACTGGGCTTGTGCGTCGCAATCGCGATCCTCGCCTCAAGCTGCTCTTATGTGACCATGCAGCGGCCGGAAAACTTGAAAGAGCGTAATCCGACCTGGGTCTCCAATCGATTGGCGCCGACGCTCGATACGGTGCAAGCCGCAGGAGCTGGACTCTCGGTCATCGTTTTCGCGCGGTCCGCCTTCTTGAGACCGATATCGAGACCGACAGATTTCGCGGTGGGAGCCGCGGCAGGTGCCTTGGTTGGGAGTACCATCGCCGCCGCAATATGGACGGGCTCAGCCGTAAGCGGTTTTCAACGGGCTGAAGCCTGCGAGGAGGTGAAAGTCGAATACTTCGACGAGCGTCGAGCCGCGCCACGTACCTCTTCAGGAGGGACATGACATGAATTCGACCTCCGCCAAAGTAAGCCTGTGCGTCGCATTCGCCATTCTCGCTTCGAGTTGTTCCTACGCCAGCATGCAGAGGATGGAGGAAATGGAAAAGAACAAGCCGGACTGCGTCTCCAGCCGGCTGGCGCCAGTCATCGATTCGGTGGTAGCCGCAGGTAGTAGCATCCCGACCATCGGCTTCACGGCTATCGCCATCGACCGAGGGATCCCGGAGACTACCTCACCTGTTTCCTCCCTAAGTGTGGTCATCGGTACTTCACTCTTCGCCGCGGGCAGTGCCGTCTTCGGTGCATTCTGGACGAGTTCGGCCGTCCAGGGCTTCAGGCGAGCGAAAGTCTGCGAAGAGTTGAAAAAGAACTACGTCGACGAACGTCGAGCTGCACACCCGGCACCGCGAGCCAATCCCTGAAACCACGCCTAAGAACCCTCAAACCCGACCCGCTACCTAAGCTATCAGCCGAATGTAGTGGGCGACAACGCCGATCAAAAAGACGGTCATCGAGCACGAGAGCACGAGTCCTACGTAGTCGGATATTCCGGTCGGTGCATCGTCAGCGACGGTTCTCCTCCAGAAGCCATACACGGCCATCGGGGCGCAATATGGAATGATTGCCGCGACCCACAGCGGGATTGTGTGGTGCCAGAAGTTGCTGACTCCGGGCTGTACCATCGCCCGTCGCTTCGCCACGCCCCAGATGCCCAACGGCAAAACCATAATGGAAGCTGCCGCTACGACTCCATCCGAATCATACCAGGGGCGTTCGTAGAGCGAGTGTGACGCTGATGCGCCATCGGAACTCTTTTGATTCTTAGCCGACGCGTTTTTAGGAGCGGAGTAGTTACTCATGTCCGATGATTGCCACATCGCAGGGTGCCACGAATCTCGTGCGGGAAAATAAACCACCGTGCACTCGCCTTCAACAGTTACGCCTCCGCCGCCAGCAATCGGTCTTATGCGTCGCAATCGCGTTACTCGCCTCAAGCTGCTCTTATGCGACCATGCAGCGGCCGGAGAATTTGCAAGACGAAGTCCCCAGAAGTTCGGCCGCCTTGGATTCACCAATGATGTCCTGGGAATAGGCGCGATAGACCAGCTCTTCGAAGAGGCTGGGCTCCTGGGCCCGGTGGAGCCAACAGGGCACCGGCGAATCGATTGCAGGCATCTTCCATGTCGTAAGTCCTCGGAACGCACCTCGCTACAGCTTGTCTCTGTGTCTGAAGATACGCTGTCCGGTCTCAGTGCAGAGGTGAGTCATGGCGTCAGCGTTCGAAAACGGGAGTGCCCGCCCGGCAGCCGATTTCGAACCGCTGTGCCACACCGAGCCGCCCTATACGCCTGTGCCCGACTGGGTTGAAGAGTCCCCGGAGAATCCGTTCGGACGTTTGGCCAAAACGGAATGGCAACAGGAGCTGCGGGATGAAGACTTCTTGAATCTCAAAGACGCCGAGTTTGCCTACAGGCTCCGCTACCTACCTGGCGATCCCCACAGGGACCTTCCCAACACGAAGCTCTCTCGGACCTACCTGTTGGTCTCTTCGGACAAGGTCACCTATCGGTCGATTCGGCTGCCGAACAGGGGCAGTATGATCTTTTTTGAACCGGGTACTTCGAAACCGGTTGCGTATGCCGGCGATCTCGGAGAATGCTTATTCGAGACAGAACACACGCCCGAAGACCGTTGCGACGACTGCCAGGACCACAAACTCGAGGTCCACGGGTTCGCATGGCCGGGCGAAACTGAACCTGGCCAATCTCCACGGCGACTTAGCCAGGAGAGAATTCGACGCCTCAAGGCTCATCTGGACGAGACAGCTCTTCCAAGAGACGTCACCGAATCTACGAATGCCAGACGACGCAGTGGAATGAACGCCTCCTGGAAAGGCTGATCCGATTCACACGAAATTACTTTCGGCCGACGACGGAGACAGCCATTGCCTTCGATGGATTCCACACTGTGGTGTATCGAAGGGACAACGGAGACATCGCACAGTCTGGTCCCAACGGTATCGGCTTTTCCGACAGACAGGACGCGCGAAGCGGCATTCGTCGGTGGACCAGAAGGATCCGCGCGAGCGAGTGCAATCTGGACCCGCCGTATATGCCCCACGACATTCAGGGAACGTCGCTTCCCAACCCGTCTTGGACGACCTACATTCCTCTTGAGGTTCGCACCGCAAACTGGGAAAGAATCTTCTGAGTAGTACGATGCCTTTGCGCCTCGGATTGGGCGCTTGACGGAAGTGCTCTAACCTTGAATCGCAGATTTCAGTAAAGGAGTCGGCTGCGCCCCCGATCGACCAACATGAATTCGCAATGTCCTGGGTCGATGTCGAATGACTCTACCGAACCGGGACACAATAGTCTTGCTGGTTAATCCACTCAGACTGAAACCCACGGTTATGGCTCGCATCCTGCATCGTGAAAAGACATACGTCCCATACGATTACGACTCAGAGGCGGAATTCGAACGGGCCGTCGTTGACCACAGCCAAGGTCTCTTCGGTCCAGATTCGGTCTACTTCGACATCAAAAAGCGCCTCGGAAACGAGAACATCCTGACGATTCCCGATGGCTACCTCCTTGATTTCTCCTTTCAGCACTCGCCGCACCTCTACATCATCGAAAATGAACTGGTTGAACACGATCCCTTTCGCCACATCGGCCAGCAGCTACTCAAGTTCGCAACAGCATACCAGGAGAGTCGTCACAAACTGAAACAAGCCCTATCCCGGGAGATTCAGGCCGACCGCGAGAAGCGTCGGTTCATCAAAAAAAGGGTGGAAAAGGCCCAAATCCGGAACATCGATGTCCTCCTCGATCAGGTCATTTACGAGGGCCAAGCGGACGCCATCGTCGTAATTGATCAGATCACGGCCGACTTAGAGAACGTTCTCGGCCAACTCACGATGGATACCAATCTGGTGCAGCTCCAATCCTTCGTTTGCGACGACGAGGTCATTCACCACGTTGAGCCGTTTCAGCAAGATGTCCGGAGCGCGGCTGAAGCCAACGGTGCCAGTGTAAGTCCTGAAGAGCTTGATACGGTTGTGGTGGCGGCGAGGCGGGAAGGGTTCGAGGAGAGATTTCTCGGCGAAGATTGCTGGTACAAAATCGGAATGTCGAGCTCAATGATAGAACAGATTAAATATGTTGCGGCGTATCGTACCGCCCCTGTATCCGCGATTACGCACTATGCGGAGGTGGCGAGTATAGAAAAGTATGAGGACACCGGTAAGTATATTCTGCACTTCAAGGAACCTGCGGAGGAACTCGACCCCGCCATCCCGCTTCCAGAGGATGACACAGATGTGGCGCCGCAGGGCCGGCAGTATACTACCATGAAGCTCTTGAGAGACGCTGATACGGTAGGAGACGTGTTTCCCTAATATGGGTTAGCCGATCTTCCAGAGGAGGCATCTCGCGGGTTAATCACTCGTCAGTCCCGGTCCGTCGGCGGTTGAATTCATCCCACAAAGTCCCCAGAAATTCGGCCGCCTTGGATTCGATTGGGGTCGTGCTGCTAGATCAACCCGATGCCCCCGAACTCGAGGAGTACGAGGAGACGCTGTTCCGCGGCCACAAGTGGTGGACGATAGACGGCCTCCGCGACCTGGACGACCTGGTCGCACCCGAGTCACTCGCCGAACTTCTGGCACCGCTCGCCGCAGGCGAAATCCCGGACGTGCCCAAGGACGCATGACTCATTTCAGACGGTAGTGACGTCATGCCGTCAGTTCTACGCATTGCGCTATTCGGTACTAGCTACCGGCCGGACCCAGCGCCGTGGCGCGAAGTCGTGCCGAGGGATCAGCGACAATTGTTGTGTCTCTGGTCTGTGATTGACCGCCCGGCAGATACTTGGCTCCCAGGAAGGTAATGGACCAGCCATCGATGGTCCGAATCTCGCCGAGGGGTATGGTTACGGCGGTGGCATCTCGTTGAGCGACGAGTGCGCGGTAGACGCGCTCTACGGTGCCGAACTGGTCGGTGCCAGCGTCGCAGGCGGAGCTGACCGAGGCGGTGAGCTGGTTTTGTTGGTTACGCAGCCTGAGTACGGGCATATTGAACCCAGAATTCCCCGGGTAGACCACGGCGTTATTCGTCTCGCCTTCGATGGAATGTCGCGAATGCGCCACCTCGGCTTTCACTGTCTCGCCTTGCTCGAAGTAGTCCGTGAGATCTGGCCCTCGCCAATGAAAAACCACGGGCGTCGAGACCTCCGGACTTTGGAGTTCCAGCCGGTCAGGCTCGACCCGCGCGATGGTCAGAGAATCGGGCAAATTGGCGGGGGTGTTGCCGGCAAATCCGGGCCGCGGCTCGGCACTCAAGAGTCTTTCGGTCTTCTGCACGAGCGATTCGGAACACTCCGGAAGGGTGGCGCCGCCATCGGAATCCGCCGTATCCACCGGCGGGTCGGTATCCGCAGGCCCGGCGTCAGACTCGGTGTTTTCGAAATCGAAGGGAGCCGGCGTGCCAGAGGACTCCGGGCAGCCGGTGAGAAGCACTAGGGCAAGGACAGCGCCAACTGTGATGAAACGGGTCATGGTGGCAGTCACCTCCCGACGAGCGACGAAGGCTGTGGTTTTCAGGCGGCTGGTACTGCTACTCAGTCCACGCGCAATCGTAGTAGTACCGTGTTACCGACCGAGGCGTCGCAGGTGGATCAGACTCAGTGTCACCATACTCAACGCGTGCGATGCGACGATCCTCGGCGTCGTAGTAAAACAGGCTCTTTCCCACCTTGATCCAGTCGTCCTCAACAGGGGTCTCTTGAGACGGAGCCCCGCGCTGAGTCCAGTTGAGTGTCTTGACGAGCCGGCCATCTTCGAAAAGTCGTTTCGTCTTGAAGAATCGTGAGCTACCTTCGACCTCGTTGCGGTATTCCACTCGCCTGATCACGACGAGGCCGTCGTCGACCTCTCGATACGTCCACGTTGTAGGTCCCGCGGAATCCATCCCAAAACGGTCGCGGAGAGTGATCCGGCACTCCGAGTCGTAGCTTCTGTCTGTCCCGCCTACCTTTGTACGATTGCCCAGGGAGTCGTACTCGAATTCGATTGTGTCACGGTTGGTTGCCGGATCGACGTTCTCAATCCGACTCAATCGGTCCTTGTCGTCGAAGTAAAAGCGCCTGTCGACTTCTACTGGATCGGCAGGTGACACGAATTTTTTCGGGAGGCCCTGGGAGTCGTAGACATACCCATACGTGGCAGAGGGAAGACCATCCAGCGGCTCACCGCCTTTCCACTTCTCCCAAGAATCGTAGTCGCTCAGAACACGCACCGGCTCTCCGCAAGTATTTCGGTCGACCCTGTATTGCTGACGGGAATTGATAGGACCATCGTCGGGTCGACCATACTCGACGACTCGGCAGAAAGATCCGACATCCCGATATATGTTGAGACTTTGAGGAATGAATCTGGTGTAACACCGTCCCTCGGCTTCAGGTCGCGGCGTGCACTCCTCCGAGGCTCCGGGTGGCATCCAATCGCCGGCATCGATGTTGGGCGGTTCCGGTAGATCGAAGGGAAAGGCGTCGCGCGCCGTGGTGGAGTCGGGATCGGCACCGGCGTCCGACCGGTCCATCGCGTCCGATTGCCCGGAGTCAAAGTCCCACGGCGGCCCGCCGTTGGGGTCCTGACAGCCGGGAAGGGCGACCAGAAGGCAGACCGAGCATGCGATGATGCCGACTCGATTTGTGGTGAATCGCGGCATGTCCCGCCTCGCCAGCGAACGTCACGTTGGTCGCTACAGTTGGAAAGTACACCCTAAGCGTACCACCCATCGACACGGGCTCCAAAGACGCGAACTGGAAACCCAACCCGATATCTGTGTTACACTGGTGGGGAACAGGACTTGAACCGGAGGATGGGAGCCGATGATGCGAGGTGATGCGTCCACAGAACGACTCGTTCCCACCGGGGCTCTGCATCCCTACGCAGGTATCTTCGGGCTCGTTCTGTTCGTCTTCCTCGCCGCGGCCTGCGGCGGAGAGGGTCCGTGCGCCACCAAGACCTGCTTCTTCGGCGTATGCGATTCGGAGAGCGGTCAATGTGTGAACAAACCCGAATGTCGCACCGACCAGGATTGCACCGCCGGTTTTTCGTGCGGCCAGACACAGGATTGTGTCCCCGAGAACACGTGCGAGTCGAGTGACGACTGTCCAGGCGGTATATGCGAAGAGGGAGCCTGCGTGAACCCCGACACCTGCGAGGTGAACTCGGACTGCGTGCCTGGGACCTATTGCGCTGAAAGCAATACGTGTGAGCCGGACCCCTGCAACTCGGTCACCTGCGACCGCGGCGTCTGTGAGCGGGGCACCGGCAACTGTATCGACGAAGATGCGTGCGATGAGCGGCTAAAGGCCGAGCAGTGCGACTCCGGCGAGAAATGCCTGGATGACGAATGCGTCTCGCGGGAAGAATACTGCGATAAGCTCACCTGCGAGCGCGGGGTCTGCAGCTTCGAACAGGACGGATGCGTCAATGCTGACGACTGCCAGGGGGAGAAAGCGAACTGTCTGGAAGGCTATTTCTGCAACGCTGAAAGTCGTTGCCAGGAAACTCTATGCGACGGCGTAGACTGCGGAGACTTCGGAGTCTGCGATCCGGCGACCGGGGTGTGCGTCAACGCAACAGAATGCGACGACGACGATCAATGCCTGCGCTATTATTTATGCGTCGAAGGGAGATGCTTGCACCCTCCGCGCTGTCATGAACGCGCTAGCGGCTACCCGGGATGTCCTGGCAACCAAACCTGCGAGTTCGATGAGGAAACTCAAACATCGGAATGCACCGAACCCGAAATCTGCGAGACCTCGATCGATTGCCTCGATGACCGAGTCTGCGGCGGAAAGAGTTGCCTTGAGCCAGTCTCGTGCCGGAACGACGACCTGGAGCCGAACGATACACCCGGCGAGGCGACCGACCTGTTCGCTCAGTCCACGGACGGCATGGTTCAGGCGTCGATCTGCCTGCAGAATACCGACATCTACAGCGTGACCACCACAGATGTCGTCTCATCGGACTTCAACGGTCAGATAGTGGCGACATTGACCGTGCCGAAGCGCGACGTGGGGCTCGGCAAGTTGAATCTGACGATGACTGGGCCCGACGGCAGCCAAATCGGCACATCGAACTTTAAGGCTATGCCGGACGCCCGTTCGACAACGTTGACGACCACTCTGTCCGACTCGGACCACGGAACGTACTCGCTCGAGGTAAGCCCCGGTGATGACGTCGCTTCGAACGGGATCGACTACTGGTTTAGCGTGCGCATCAAAAAGCCAGGTGCGACGGCCGCGTGCGACACGCCGCAAACTGTCGTTCCTGGCCAGAGGGTCTCGGGAGATACCAACAATGTCTCGGCCACGGGGCTGGGTTCGTCGTGTACATCGGAGGACAACCCGTCTCCGGACGCCGTCTACGCCCTAGAGCTCGACAGACCGCAGAATATGACCATCCAGGTGACGCCACGAACCAGCCGGGGCGATGTGACCCTGTCGATACGCGACCGTTGCCGAGAGCTCGCCACGGAACTCAGTTGCATCGACCAGGGCGGGGCGGGGGCGTCGGAGTCCCGGACGACTACCTTCAGCGAAGGCACGTACTTCCTCGTGGTGCAGGCGCCGGCCGGGTCGTCACTGGGCCCCTACGATCTTACAGTCGAGAAAAATTATCGAACCACCTGTGGACCCGACAGCAACTACTGCGTTGACCGATCCACAGCGGCCATCTGCGGAGAGGGCACTTTCAGTCAGGTGAATTGCGAGTCCGACTGCAATCCGACCTTCGGGAAATGCTTTCAGAACTGAACCCGGTTCTCCCTTCCATCACGGCCGATTGTCAAAACTGCCCGATTGCGTACATTCATGTAAGTTGTCCATTAAAAGGCATGGATAAAAGACATGAAATTCGAAACGCTCGTCAAAAATTTTGGGGACCGACCGCTCTTCGAACTGCAGGAGGTTCTTGCGATTTCGGAGGACGCACCCAAGAGCCTCAAGAATCAATTGTCGGTATGGACGCAGAAGAGCAAACTTTCTCGGCTGAAACGTGGCGTCTACCTACTTTCGGAGCCATATCGCCGCGAGGTACCGTCGGTCTACTACACCTCCAACGTCCTCCTGCGACCGTCGTACGTCAGTCTCCAAACGGCGCTTCAGTTCCATGGGATGATTCCGGAGGCCGTGGGCGTGGTGCAGGCGGTAACTCCGAAACATGGCCGAGAATGGGAGACGGACGAACTTGGCACTTTTGTGTACCGCTCGCTGAAACAGACGCGGTTTTGGGGCTATGAACAATACTCCACTGGCCGAGGCGAACGACCCCAGCAGGATTTCCTTATGGCTCGCCCCGAGAAGTGTCTCCTGGACTTGTTTTACCTCAGCAAAGGAGAATGGACGGAGTCGCGGCTTCGTCAGATGCGATTTCAGAATCTCGGTCGCATCGACCCAGAGGCCCTGAGGGCAGATGCTGAACGTTTTGGAAGCCCCAAGGTGACGACTGCCGTCAAACGCTTGTTGGCCGAGGAACTGGAGCAGATGAGATGAAGGATAGGGCGCTCTCAATTGCAGGGGAACAACAGACCGATCTGGCGAAACCAAGAGGAGAAGCTCCGCATCAAACTGGAAGTGGACACCCGTCCGCCAGCCAGATTTGAGGTAGAGACGTCGCGCGTCGACTGGGACGACGTTCGGGAGGATGTCGAGCCTTTCGTGCTCCGCCGCGGGACCGTTCGGTGACACTGACGACGAGCCTCTCCGACTCCGACCACGGGACCTACACGGTCGAAGTTAGCCCAGGGCAGGACGTGGCCCAGAACGGGCTCGAGTATTGGTTGAGCGTTCGGATCGAAAAGTCAGGCGCGACCGCTCGATGGCGGCCATCTGTGGCCCACGTGGTGGCGCATTCACTCAGACGAGCTGCGAACAGGGCTGCAATCCGACTTTTGGCGAGTGCTTTGAGCGGTAGCGCACCGTGAGCGAAGGATGATGTACCCACACCACGCGCATCTGCATCACAGAGGTGGCGTTGACCTGGCGCGACCTCAAGATGCAATCCCGTGACTGAATTGGCATCACATTTCGAGACGGCGAAGACCGTCGAACCGCGAGACCGCCGCTTGGGCATCGAAGTGGAGACGTTGTTCCTCGGCGACGACGACCATCCACTCACCTGTGAGAAGGCCGACGCGGTGTTCACCGAGCTTGAACGTCGCGGATGGAAGCCCAACGAGGATGAAAAGAGTCGCGGGCGTGAACTGCGGCGAGGTGACTTTTCGCTCAAGCCCGAAGTCGGCGCCGGGAACCTGGAGCTGATCTCGCCGCCTCGCTTCATACGGGAACGCGACGCGCTCGTCGACGACCTGCTCGCGCGCCTCGACGACGTCTACGCCGCGGCCGCCGAGGTAGGCGCACGACCGGTGTTCGGCGAGTACGATGGCCATCGCGACGTCGACAACATCCTGCTCGACAACGAGCGCGACCGGCGGTGGACCCAGGTGGATGGGCGCGACGCGCTGAAGGTGCTCGGACACATCGCCTCGGTCCATGTGACCTTAGATCTGTGTTCCCTCGACGAGGGCTTCGCGCTGATCGGCGCCCTCAACGAATTAGCACGGGAGCGCGGCTGGCCACCCGAGTCCGTGACCTCGACCTGGGAGCACTACTTCGAACGCTCGCGCTGCGAATACGCCCCGAACCGCTTCGGCGAAGCGCCGGATAACTTCGAGGCCTATCTGGAGCTGTTGCGGAGCTTCAAAGTCGTCGTCGATCGCACATCGGACGGCGAACTCACCGTGCCGGAAGGGGACCTCCGAAGATTCGGCGACGTCGAATCAGACGTCCACCTGCCGACGTTTCTCGGCACGGTCTGGCTCAACACGCGGCTCCGTCGGATTGGGGACACGCTCGCGCTGGAAGTACGCTTCATCCCACGGTCGACCGACGCCGCGCTGCGCGAAGATATCGGTGCCGTCTTGCGGTGCCTGGAATGATTACGGCGGAAGCATTACTCGTCCCGCCACTCGATATTGACCTCACCAGATTCTCTTACGTCCGGATTGTCGGTCCCCCAGACGCGCCGCTGTAATTCGATAAATTGCTGCATTCGCTCATAGGGTGACAGCCTTGCCTGTCGCGCGATCTCATCGGCACGAGCCTCCTCGTGGCTTTCGAACACCTGCACGGATGCACGCAGACCGGTTTCCTTCGATTTGGATGACTCTGGCTGAGTCTCGTCTTGTGAACGATCTGACATGGACAAATTTCGGGGATGAGTGAGCATTTAATCGTCGGCCCAAGATACCGATAGGCTCAGGCTCCCTCAACCATCGTCCCCTGGTGGTATTCAATTCGCCACTGGTCATCGTCCTTTCGCCAGATGGTGCTCCGGCGCCGTCATCTGCTCGAAGGTCTCACGGTCTGTGCCGAGTTCCGGACGCGTAAACAGGGGCTCGCGCGCCCTCAGTTCCTCGGCAATGTCTCCGAGTTCGGGATCCGTCGTCAGTGTGGGTTCTTCGTGGTCCATGGGTCTTGATAGTGGCAAGAGTCTCGCATTTGCCGTATCTTCTCCCCTACGCGGAATCGACAGCAACTGGTCTCCCTGTTCCAGAGGGAAGTATATCATGTCTGAAACGACGAACATACTGTTGGACCGGGATACCCAGGAAGAGCTCCATCGCCTTGCCGAGGAACGTTCTCAGAGCCCGGGGGAAGTGGTCCGCGATGCCATCGAGGCATTGAAGAGAGACATGTTCTTTGACGAGATGAAGCGGAGTTACGAACGCCTCAGGGAGGATGACGAAACATGGGAGGCCTATTCATCCGAAATCGCGGAAGGAGAGGGGACTTTAAATGATGGGCTCGACAAAGAGTAGGAATGACAAGGGGAAACGGCGATGCCAAGGGTCAAGCGGGGTGAAATCTGGTGGGCAGATCTTTATCCGCCAAAGGGGAGCGAACAACGGGGTCATCGACCCGTACTGGTGATTTCGAACGACCAACTCCATCGCATACCCCTCGGGCTGCTTTGGATCCTACCGTTGACAACTTCAGACTATGGAGTGCCCAATCACGTAGAAGTCTCGCCGCCAGAAGCGAACATTCCGGAACCGAGCTTCGTCATGTGCGAACAAATTCGCACCATCACTGAAGAGCGACTCGACGGAAAAATCGGCGGATTGGAGAGAGATACCCTGGCCGAGGTGGACCAAAAAGTCCGGTGGTTACTCGGGCCCTCGCCGTAGTTTCTCCGCAGTCCGTAGGCTTTATTCGGAGACGGCCGTGCCGTTAAACTGCAGCCAGAACCGTAATTTTCGGTCACTTGTCTTCAACTCGGAGGACAAGGCCCATGGAACTACGAGCGCTGGCCCGCGTCGCGATTCCCTCTTTGTTCGCCTGCTCTGTCTTGCTGTTCGCGGCCGCTTGCGGCCAAAGCAACGGCGACGGTGGCCCTGACGCCGGCAATGATAACGGCGGTGACGGAGTTGTCGCGGAGTTGGCCAACGATGACAGCTCGGTCACAGCCGTCTACGAGGTCACCGGGTTCAGACAACAACAGGGGGAATGCGAGGCACCTCGGGAGGAGACGCCTCCGGCCGCGTATTTCTCATATAATTTTGCCGAGGAGTCCGGGACGACGTACGCCTACATCGACACGTGCGACCAACCGGAGAACTGCAAGATCGGTCAAGACGCCGAGATCGTCCTCGAAGGCCAGAGTAATCCGACCGCGCCCAGGGGAGGCAGCGGGAGCTTCTCGTTCGACTCGCCGGACTCCTGCTCGGTGTCCGGTGCGCAGATGAATGCCATCCTATTTGCGGACGGAGAAGCCCAGTTGAATCAGTTCTCCCTGAGCGGAGACATTGGAGTGTCGGACGCCTCAGAATGCACCGAAGATCTGCTGAAGGCTCAAGTCACGCTGGATCCGCTCCAGTGCAATCGTGTCAAAATCTGGACCGGTACGCCGCTGGAGTAGGGTGCCCACGAGGCCATCTTAGCGCCGCGCGTTGATGGCGACGACCCTAACCTACGACGAAGGACCGGAAGATAGGTTCTTGCGGCTCTTTTAAATGGCCCCCTCCTTGAGGGGGCCATTTGTGATCAGAAAATAGGCCGGTTGTCGGCACTCAGTTTTAGAAAATTCTGGACTGGTGCGGACAAAACTAAAATTTTTTGTTAGTTTTGTGGTGTGGGAACGATCCAAAAACTAAAAACGACTGTCATGAGCAAGAATTTCGACAAATGTCTGGAGGTTGCGAAGAGCCAGGAGGGAGTCTTCGCAAGATACCAAGTCGATGTCCGGGACCAAGACCTTTCCTACCACACCAAAGCGGGAAATCTGGAACGGATCCGTACCGGCATTTATCGCATCGCGCAGACGCCATACAGCGACGCCGAAGAGTACATTGTTGCTTACCTCTGGTCGCGAGAAGAAGGGACACTAAGTCATGAAACGGCACTCATGCTTCACGACCTTTCGGACGCCCTGCCGAACAAAATTCATCTGACGGTACCCACTTCGTGGAAATCAAAATCACGTAAGATACCAGACAGCTATGAACTCCACTTCGGTGACCTGAAAAGCGATGAAAAGGGGTGGTATTCTGCTGCCCGAGTCACCAACCCTCTAAGAACTCTGAAGGATGTATCCGCCGCGGGGCTGGACCCAGACCTGGTCGAACAGGCGATGGATCAAGCGCGCCGGAGGGGTATGGTGGATGACAACGTCGAGCGCGAAGTCCTCCGGTTTCTGATCCTTCATCGCTGAGTTCAACCTCATGTCCAAATCATACGCGACACCTCCGGCCTTCCGGCAGGCACTCAAGGACCGGATAAAACGGCGCGCTGATGAACGTGAAGTCAGGTTCAATCGTCTCAGGCAAGTCATTCTATTCGAGCGCTTCGCCTCCCGTGTGTACGACGCATGCGGGGAAAGCGTACTCCTGAAGGGTGGGCTCGTCATTGAGCTCCGGCTAAGCCGCGCCCGAACTACGCAGGACGTCGACTTCCGCCTGGAAGGTGACCTGGAGGAACACTTGAAGGAAATTCGAGAGGCCGCCCGCACAAAGCACAAGGACTGGCTTACCTTCGAGGTGTCGGACCCGCGAAAACTCACCGAGCACGTTGGCGATCAGATCGTATACGAGGCGGTACGCCTTGGCGTCCGCGCCAAAATTGGGGCCGAACCCTTTGGCGACCCATTCGCAATGGATCTGTCAGTTGGCGACCGACTCGTCTCTGTTCCGGAATCTGTGGAAGGGACGGACATATTCGAGTTTGTGGGAGTCGATCGGGTGCATCACCGTGTTTACCCAAAGGAGGCCCACGTAGCGGAGAAGGTGCACGCCTGGTCACTGCCGCGAGACCGGGAGAACAGTCGGACGAAAGACCTCATTGACATCGGGCTCATGGCAACTGAACTAGCTTTCGAGATGGCTTCGTTGCGTGAAGCCATCGAGGCGACGTTCAAGTTTCGAGATACCCATGAAGTTCCAGTGAGACTTCCCCAAATTCCATCTTCCTGGGCAACACAGTATGCACGGATCAAAAAAGAGGGCAGGGAACTGCCGTGGCCGGAGTTGTCCGACCTGCAAGTCAGGGTAGACGCTTTCCTGTCACCAATTCTGCGCGAAGAACCGGTGGCGAAATGGCAACCTGGAGAAGAATCTTGGCGATAAGAGGGGGCGGACGGATCCCTCCCCTACCGCGAACGCCGACGAAATATATGCGCCGGACGGAGTCTGTCCATAGGGTGTCGCCCTTCATTTGAACTCTGGGAGCATTGCTGCGAACTTGAGGGTCCACTGTCTGCCGAAAGGGCGAAATTCTAGGGAGGCTCTCGTGCGAAAAATACTTTTCGTTGTTGTTGCTCAGATGTTGCTGCTCGCCGGGTGTTCGGCGTCGGACGACCCGAATACGGACGTCGATGCGTCCAGTATGATGGATACGAACACTGTCGAAGGGGTCGACCTTCGGATGTCCGATATCGGCCTCATGTGGCCTCCAAGTATGGGTATCGAGCCCGGGCAGGACCCTCAAGCCAGCATCGGCGTCAGGATAACCCTCGATAACGACGGCAACGCGGAGGCGACCGGTGTCGAGTGCACCTACGAGATCGTCCCGCAGGAGCAGACGCCTTGGTCTCAGGCCGACCTCAGCGGCAACTTCAGGAACGATTCGTTCACGGTCGCGGCCGGCGCCAGCGAGGATTTAGATACGACGCGAGAACTGGTGGCCGACACGGATCGGCTCGATGACGACTTCGCGGCAACGATGACGGCCGAGTGTTCCTCACCGGACGAAGACGAATCGCGAACCGACAACAACGGCCTCGAGTCACGCGAATTCAACATGCAGTTTACCGGGGGCTGACCAGTACTCGTCAGGTGGCCTGCGATCAGTTGTTGGCGAGTGGCTGCCGTGGACGAGGGACCGTCCAACATAGAAAAGGAGCGCCGGGCAAGCGTGGACGTACTATCTGCCGCCGTCCAACGATGTGGGGGGGATTGACAGTCACCGCCCGGCGCGAGCCGGCACAGTACCCGATTCGGCCGAAGTGTCAAACGCCTTGAATCCACCATTCAACGGGCCTCACCCGTACAAGGTACTGCACGCTCATCTTGATGGTCTAGGAATGGTGGAAAGATGACTAAATACCCGTTCTTGCTGGCAATCTTGTTGTTCGTCTGCAGTTGCGCCGAGCCACCTAGTGGCGGCGGATTCCCCGAATCGAGCGGCCCCGAACTGAAAATCCTTGGAACCGGGCCGAATGGCGAACTTTCGTTCGGCGACGTAGAACCGGGGACGTCCAAAACCAAAACCATCGTGATTAAAAACGAGGGAGACCACCCGCTGACGCTCGACGAGTTAAAGCTGGGCCCGAACCCTCACTTCTCCCTTGAGGTCGTCGGTTCCCTCGAAGGCGCCGGGGGCGGCGGTTGAGCCGTTTTCATCGACGTCCGATAACCTGTAGCACTGTGGGAGGCCCTACAAGACCTTCGTGGCAACATAATTCACATTAGGGAGAGGACGTAATGTCGAGACTCGCCAAGCTCAGCCTGCTCGCCGTAATCTCTATCCTCGCGTCGAGCTGTTCGTACGTGACCATGCAGAGGCCCGATAAACTGGACAAGGACATGCCGGTGTGTGTCTCAAACAAACTGGCGCCGACGATCGACTCGGTTCAGGCGGCGGGCAGCGGGCTGTCATTCATCGGCTCGACGGCCGCCGCGGTCTCCGATCCGACCAACATAACGACGCCTGCCGCCGTCGCCTCGGCCATCGGGAGCGCCATCGGTACGGCCATCTGGACGGCCTCGGCCGTCAGCGGCTTCAAGCGAGCCAAGGCGTGCAAAGAGGTCAAGGTGAACTACTTCACCGAGCGTCAAACACCTCCCGCGGCGCCGCGCGCCAACCCACCGATACGCAACGGCAACCGTACCAACGGCGGCGCCGGGTCCATGGGCTATCAAGAGCCGCCGAATCGGGGGCAGCGGGCGGAACCAGAACGCCGCGAACCCGAACGCAGCCAACCCGAACCCGGCCAGACCGATACCGAGCCCTCGCAACCAGAAGGGGACTCGGCCGAGCACATGTCACTGAAGGAGGCCGCCATGCACTGCGGAACCAGCCGTCGGGACATCTGGAGCAAAATCGACGACGGGACCTTCAGCACACACCGCTCCGACGCCGGCACCATGCTCCTGGCAGAAGAGGTCAAAGCCGAGTGCGGCGAAGAGCCCGAAGTGCCGCTGGACTAGACCTCCCACCGCTCGGTGCCATGTCAAAGACGCGATGCATTCTCATTCTGGCCATCCTGTCGCCGGGTCTAGGCTGTGGCCCGGATCTGGAATCTGGCTTCATTCGCCATCCCGACCCGGAGATAGCGGTTCGTACTTCTGCCATGCCGGAGGTCAACGACGGCGACGTATCGGAAGGCATGATCGAAATAGCGAACCCCGGTGGTGGCCCGTTGGTGATCGGGTCGCTAAAGATTCGGGAAGAGGGGGAGGATAACGTCCCGGAGGTCTTTGCCCGCGGCCAAGCGTGGAATGGACGTCACACATTGGAAGGTGGAGAGTCGCTCGAGCTGTCCGTCCACTACGCTCCGGCTAACAACATCAAGGACCGAGCCTGGCTCCTCGTAGACCACAACGTTTCCGATACAGGCCAGGTAGCTTGGGAGATCGCGCTGCCCGACATCGATGCAGACTAAGATATCGTAGGCACGCCTCTTACGTGGGGAGAATTGCCAGTGCGGGGAGTTGACCTTAGTGTACGGATCTGATGCTCCATCGTAGATCTGTCGGAGGGTTAACTGGTGAAAAGCAACGCCGTCAGGGTCAGCCTCGTCCTCGGGCTCTCAGTCTTCGCCTCCGGCTGCTCGTATATCTTCATGACGAAGCCCGATCGCATTCACTCGAACGATCCGACATGCGTTTCCAATAAACTCGCGCCAGGCGCTGATACATTTTTCACCCTGTCGAACGCGAGCGGCACGATTTATTCAGCGATCTACTTGGATGACTTCGGCTATTCGTCGGGGGCTGTCGCCGCCTGGACGATGCTCGGCGTAGTTCAAACGATCGTCTGGGGAGCCTCCGCGGCCAGCGGAGTTCCGAGTCCACTCAGCAAGACGAGGAGCCGAGCAAATCCAGACCGAACGTGGACAAATACAGGACGAACATCGACCCGGCGAAGTACATGACGGCCGAAGAGGCGGCAGAATACTGTGATGCCGAAACAGATACCATGTGGGAGTTCGTGGAGGATGGGATTTTGGATGCGTACCACACTGAATATGGCATCAGATTTCCCAAAAAAGACGTCAGAGAAGCATGTAGAAACGACGACGAAGGCGGGAAGCCTGAAGTGCCGATGGACTAGACCCCCGATGAATTTGCGGCCCGCATTGGTTAATCTTAGTCTACGGCCGCAATTCATCTCACCCAAAGAGGGGACGCCATGAAGTCCATACGCGCCAGAGTCGCCGTCGTCGTCGCATTCACTTTGTTTGCATCGGGCTGCTCGTGGGTCACGATGCAGAGGCCAGAGACGCTGGATCCGGAGATGCCGGTGTGTGTCTCCAACCGGCTCGCACCCACCATCGACTCGGTGCAGGCCGCGGGCCACGGGCTGGGAACCCTCTTGACTATCAGGAACGCTGCAGCAGCCGCATCGCAAGGCTTTCTGTCCGACGCCGCATCCGGTTACGTCGTCGGAGCGATCATCGGCGGGATTGGCCTTACGGCCATCTGGACCGCCTCGGCCGTCAGTGGGTTCAAGCGAGCCGACGCATGCGAGGGAGTCAAACGCAGCTACTTTGCAAATGACCAAACCACGCGGCCGACGCAATCCTACGACACATCGGCAAACACGCGGCGCGAATCGGACTATTTTCAGGAACAAAAGGAGACGGACTCTAACGGGTCTGAAGAGGATAGACGCGATCAATCCACGTCCGACGAACCGGTCAAAGACAGTGAGAAATCAAAATACATGTCCGTCATCGAGGCGGCCATGCACTGTGGTTCGAGCCGCAGGGACATCTGGAACAAGATAGATGATGGTACCTTTGACACCCGCACTACGGAGGACGGACCGGTCATCTCGAAAAGTCAGGTCAAAGAAGAGTGCGGCGAAGAGCCCGAAGTGCCGATGGAGTAGGAAAGCATGTTCGTCAAAGTCGAATGCCACTACCGAGGGGCGCCCGGGACAGTGAGTGTGACAGACGACCGCCTCATCTTCGTTCCCGATGGGGAGGTCGAGGATGACCCGCACGACATACCGATAACGGACGTTTCTGAGGTCAGCTCCAACGTAGGCCGTGAGTCTTCAACGCTACAGGTCGCCGGCCACACCTTCGAGTTCGAATCCTCGGAGGCGTGCCTGACCATCGACTCCGCCCTGCGCGACCTCATGGACGAGGGGAACCCGAAGGCCTGCGATCCCTACCAGCTTCCCTGGTATGACTCCCACGGGCTCATGCTCGTCGCGCTCTTCTGCCTACCCCTCGCCCTTTCAGGATGGCTGGACAGAAACTCCTTGCCAGAGACGGGCCGAAGCAAGTTTTGGCATCACGCCGGTGCGCTCTGGATATTCACGTTGGTCATCCTACCGGCCCCCGTGGGGCTGTACGGTTTTGTGAGGCGAATTCGAGACGACGGGCGCAGGCCGTCACATTCCGATTACTTGGGAGCCGTCTTAGCCACGTTGCTTACGATCGCTATCTCTTTCATACTCATCTGAGATCCGTCGATCAGGAGTAAGTATAGCGCATGCGGCGAACTCCACATGTTAAAGACCCCTGCGAGGACGCGTTTTGAGTAAGTCCAGCCATCTTTTTCGGTTTCGGAGCCATCATCAGGGCGATGATGAGGAGCTCTACCTGAACGTCGGCGCGACGCTCGATGGGTTGCGCGGCGAGTTGATGGTCACAGACCAACGTCTGGTGTTTGTTCGCAACGAGTGGTTCGGTTCAACGGTCCACGACATCGCCGTCGACGACATCTCGCACGTCGAGGCCGACACCGGAGTAGACACACTCACCATGGAGTTCGACGGGCAGGTGTTTCGGCTACAGTCGTCCGATGCGCACCAGACGGTGCATGCTGCCTTAGCTGACCTTCTTGGCGGACGAGAGCCCACCCCGCCGGAACACTTCGACGCGCGGGAAAGTGACGATCCTTACGAGCGACCGTGGTATGATTCCACCGGCCTCGTACTCGTCGCCACGGTGTTGACGGTACCACTCGGCGTTATCGGTTGGGCCCGCCGCGGGGGGTTGGCTGAAACCGGCCGCAGCAAGTTCTGGCATCACGGCTCAGCCCTCTGGCTTCTCTCACTCGCCGTTTATACGGCTCCGGTCGGCATCTACGGATTCATCAGACGCATACGTGACGAAGAGTATGAGACATCGCCCTTTGACCATGCCGGCGCAGTCGTAGCGACGTCTATCTCATGAATTCTTGCGGCCTCGTACGTGTCGCTGCCAATCTAAGCACTCCATGAGCTGGTTCGTCTCCAAAATCTACGACCGATTCATGGCCTCCGCCGAGCGGGAGGTCCTGGGGGAATGGCGTCGCGAACTTCTGGCGAGGGCCGAGGGGCGCGTCCTGGAAGTAGGCGCCGGAACCGGGCTGAACCTCGAGTACTACTCGAATAGTGTCACCGACGTGACGGCCGTCGAGCCCGACCCCCACATGCGGGCCCAACTGGCCCACCGGATCGAACAGGGGCCGAACCCCGGAGTGCGTCTCGTCGATGCTCGCGCGGAGCAGTTGCCGTTTTCCGACGACTCGTTCGATGCCGTCGTCGCCACGTTGGTCCTCTGTTCGGTCGACGATGTCGCCGCGGCGCTGCAGGAGTTCCGCCGTGTGTTGAAACCCGGCGGGAGATTCCTGTTCGTGGAACACGTCGCCGCCCGGGACAATCCCGGCCGGTTGGCCTGGCAGCGGCGCATCGAGCCGGTCTGGAAGCGCGTCGCCGACAACTGCCATCTGACGCGCCGTCCCGCCGACGCCATGCGGGAGGCCGGCTTCGAACTCGTGGACCTCACTCGCGAGAGCATGGGGAAGGGGCTGCCCATCGTGCGGCCGACGATCCGCGGCGAGGCGCGGCTGTCGAAATAGGCCCGTTCTCCCGTCAGCCGTCGCCGACGAACTCGGCGACGAAGGCGCTGGCAGGCTCGGCGCGGAGATCTTCGAGCGGCCCGCGTTGGGCGACCTGTCCGCCCTCGATCGCGTAGACGTAGGCATCCAGCGCTCGGACATCGCGCACATCGTGGCTGACGATGACCGAGGGACAGTCCCGGCGGCTCAGACGCCTCGCCAGCAGACGGCGGGTCCTGGAGCGCGCCGCAGCATCGAGGGCCGAGAGCGGCTCATCCAAAAGCAGGATATTCGGGTCGATGACCAGCGCTCGAGCCAAGGCGACACGCTGGGACTCGCCGCCTGAAAGCGCGCCGGGGCGCCGGTCGGCCAGGTGGTCGCATTCGAGGTCTGCAAGCATCTCTCTGGCGCGACGATGTTCGTTTTCTTTCGAAAGCGAGCGGAGTCCGAAGGCGACGTTTTCGACGGCGTTCAGGTGAGGGAAGAGTCCGTAGCCCTGGGGCATGTACCCGACGCGGCGGTCCTCAGGAGGGAGGTCAACGTCCTGACGGGACGAAAAGAAGGTCTGACCGTCGACTTCGATGTCGCCGGCGAAGGGTGCGCGAGCGCCCGCGATCATCCGTAGAAGCGTCGTCTTCCCGGAGCCGTTTGGACCGATGATGGCGACCGGGTCGGCTTCGCCCTCCATCTGTATATCCATGTCGAGGTCGCCGACCTCGGCACGTACGCGCACATGCCAGCTCACGATGGGCCTCCCAAGTCCCGTGTCCACTTCCACGCCGCCGGCGCGAACCGGAGGGCGACCAGAAGCAACACGCCCACCGCCGCGAGCAGCATCGACATCACGACCGCCGCGCGGACGTCCGATTCGAGGGCGGTGTAGATGGCGATCGGCATCGTCTGGGTCTCGCCGGTCATGTTTCCGGCAAAGAGCAAGGTGGCGCCAAATTCTCCGAGACCGCGCGCCCAGGCGATAGAAGCGCCGGCGATGAGACCCGGCAGGGCGATGGGTAGCGCGACGCGAAGGAAGGCGCCCGGACCCGACTCGCCGAGCGTGCGAGCGACGACCATCAACTCGTCGTCGACCTTTCGGAAGGCGTTGGCGCTCGCCTGCACAAAAAAGGGTGCCGCGACGACCACCTGCGCGATGACCACGGCGGCCGAAGAAAAGGGGACCGACAGGCCGACCGATTCGAGCCACGGTCCCAGCAGGCCCCGGCGCCCGAAGACCTGCAGAAGGCCCACGCCGATGACGGCGGGCGGGATGACGATCGGAAGATTCACGACCAGTTCCACCACCCGGGCGCTGGGCGACGACGAGTTCGCCAGCCACCAGGCCAGCGGCGTACCCATCACCACAATCAGGCCGAGGCTGAGCACACTGGTCCGCAGACTGAGCCACAGGGCCGGGGCAAATAGCGGGTGGTTGGCGCCAGCAACGACATCGGCGGCCGATGGAGAGACAAAGAGGCCGACGACCGGCAGGAGGAGTACCATCACCAGTGGCGCTGCCAGATATGCAGTCCTCGACATCATGGAGCCTCCGACAAAAAGCCGTGGCGCTGGAGAACTTCGGCGCCTCGCGCGGACCGCACGTAGTCTACGAACGTACGGGCGAGTTCCGGCTGTTCGGTGGCGGTGATTAGGCCGATGGGATAACGGGCGCTGACGTTGATAGAAGAGGGCACGTCGACGGTTTTGACACGATCCGAGGAGACAGCGTCGGTTCGATAGACGATGGCAGCGTCGGCCTCGCCCATGGCGACCTTGGCGCGGACCAGCCGCACGTTGCTCTCCTTGCTGACGACGCGGTCGCGGACCATCTGCACGAATTCGTCCCCGAGTTGGGCGCGGGCGTGTTCGAACATCTGGCGGGTGTAGCGACCCACGGGCACATCGTCCGTTCCGATGACTAGGCTGTCGGCCCGCGGGAGGTCCTGGAAGGATTTGATGCGGGCTGGATTGTCCTCGGGCACGACGACGGCCAATTCATTGCGGGCAAACATCTCGCTGGAGACGATGATGCCCGAGTCGACCAGCGCCGTCATGTGCTGGAGATTTGCCGACGCAAAGATGTCCGCCGACGCACCCTGTTTCAACTGGAGGCGCAGGACCTGACTGCCGGCGAAGTTGGTGGCGACCTCCACGTCGGGGTGCGCCGCCTCGAAACCCGATTCGATCTCCCGAAACGCGTCGGTCAACGAGGAGGCGGCATAGACGGTGAGCCGGCTGGTTTGTTCGCCTGAGCCCCGGGGATCTTCGCACCCGGCGAAGACCAGCAGTGCCCCCATCAGAAGAATTGCATACGTGCGAGTCATACCCATCGTACCGACCCGCACACTAATCGATATGAGACGGCTGCGTCTAATCCTCCAGGGTGATCGCGGTGCGCCAGGTCACAAACAGGCTCGAACTGACCATCAAGACTGCGGCGAAGACGGGATGGAGCCATCCGGCGGCCGCCGCGCCGATACCGACGACATTATAGACGAGGGCGTACCCGAGGTTCGTGCGAATCGTGGAGACGGTGCCGCGCGCCCGCTGCAGGGCCGCGGAGAGATCGGTCGGGTCATCGCCGTGCCAGGTGACGTCGGCGACGTCGACGGTCAGTTCCGAACCATCGGCTTTGGCGATTCCGACGTCGGCCGCCGCCATCGCGCCGGCATCGTTGACGCCATCGCCGATGTAGACGACGCGGCGGCCCGCCTGTCGGAGTCGGTCGACAAGCTGTTCTTTCTGGTCGGGCTTCATCTCGGAGTAGACGTCGTCGAACCCGAGCCGGTGTGCACGTTCGGGTCGGTCTCCGGTGACGAGAAGCGGTCGGACGCCGGCCGCCTCCAGTGAGTCGAGCATCACATCGAGTCGGTCGGCCGGCCGTTCCGCGACGGCCGCGGCTGCGACGACCGTGTCGTCGACGACGATGGCCAGGTGGCGGACACCATCGGGACCGCGCAGGGTGTCGGTCAGGGATCGGAAAATTTCCTTCTGGTCATCGGGAACCAGGGCGGCTGTGCCGACGGCGACGTCTCGTTCACCGCCGTCGTCGACGTCCCGCACCGTCCCCTCGATGCCGGCACCTGGAATCGAGCGACTTGTGACGAGTCGCCAGCGGTCCCCGTCGGTGTTGGACCCAGTCTGAAACGCCGCGGCGACGGGATGGTCGCTCGCCTGCTCAAGGGTCCGGGCCAGGGCGAAGGCCTGATCTCGCCCCCCGGGCCCATCGGCGGCGACGAGGTCGACCAGATGACCGGCTTCGGCGGTCAATGTGCCGGTCTTGTCGAAGACCGCGGTATCGCATCTGGCGAGTCGCTCGACGACGTCGCCTCCCCGGGCGATCAACCCGGCGTCGGCGTACGATCCCAGGGTCATCCACACAGCCAGCGGGACGGCGAATCCGAGGGCGCAGGGGCAGGCGATCAGCAGCACCGACAGGGCGTTAAACAGCGCCTCCTGCCAGTCGGCCACCCAGGCCCAATATCCGAAGGTCACCGCGGTGAACGCGACGACGGCCGGGAAGAACCACTGGACGATCCTGTCGGCCTCGACCTGCCATTCCGACGGCCGCTGCCATGCCTCTTCGACAGACGCCCGGATGGCATCGATCATTCGTTCGCCCTTCGGGGCTTCGTTCTGAATGACGAGCGACGCATCGATAGCGTCGGATCCGGCGAAGACGCGGTCCCCGGGACGCTTGACCGCCGAAGCCCATTCGCCGGTCACGTGAGCGTCGCGGACGAAACCTTCGCCGCGCTCGATGACACCGTCGACCGGCACTGTCTCTCCCGGATCGACGGCCACCAGGTCGCCCTTGGCGATCGCGTCGAGTGGCACTCGCTCGGTGTGACCACAGGTGGTGATCCGACGACATTCCTGGTCGTCGACCTCCCAGTCCCGGGCGGCCTCGAGTCCGCGCTGGCGGCTGACGCGCCCGACCCGGTCACCGGCGGTATAGACGACCAGAAGCAGCGAGGTGACTTCAAAATACACCGGCCCCTCGCCGCGGATCATCGAGCTGATCGAGATCCCGAGGGCGCCGAGCATCCCGGCCAGAAAGAGAAACTCAAAGGTGACTTCGCGTTGGGTTATCGCCTGCCACACCTTGCGTAGCAGTCTACGGCCCAACAGGTCGAAGACGATGATGGTCGAGCCGAGCAGCGCAATTTCGATGAAGAGCCGGACGTTCGGCGTAAGCGTCGAGAGGTTCAGCGTGAGGCCGACCACCATGGCATTGCCTGCCAGCAGGGCGCTGATCCCGAGTTTGATCCACTCCCGATCCGCCGACTCGTCTTGCGGGGGCGACCGTGGCGTGGTCTCTGAATCACAGCATTCCATCGTACACGCTCCTGGCGATCATTGTCCGCTCTCGAGGCTCTTCAGCTCGGAGGCCGTCCACGATGCGCTGCGGTCCGCGCTCTCCTTGCGGAGTGACTCGACCTGAGCGGGTTTGACGGGTCCGGCTTGGTTCGACCAGGCCGACCGGATGTAGGTGAGGACGGCGGCAATCTGGCGGTCCGAGAGCTGCCCACCCCAGGCCGGCATCTGGGCGTTGTACTCGTTGCCAGCCACCTGGATCGGCCCCTCCAGGCCGTGCAGGAGGATACGGATGAGGGTCTGCGGCGGCCCGGTCACCCATTCCGTACCGTCCAGCGGCGGGAAGTTTCCCGCCACGCCCTTGCCGTTTTGCTGGTGGCAGGCCGCACACTGGGCGTAGACTCGCTTGCCGAGGGTGGCGAGCTCTTCTGGCGAGGTCCCGCCGCTCGACTCCTTCTGAGCCTCGGCCGCCGCGGTCGCACGGTCGCCGGGATAAAAGACGTCGACTCGCCAGTCGCCGCTGTAGGCGCCAAGGTACCAGCCTCCCCACCCGACGAGAGCGAAGAACAGAAAGATCAGCGTCAACGGGATCGGCTGGTAGCCATCCTCTGGCCGCTCGAACTCGCGAGCGATGGGGTCGTGCATCTCGTGGATGTCCCCCTCATCGGGCGATTCCTGTGACTCTCGTAGTGAGTCGCTCATCGGTCCACCTGCTCGGGGTCAGTCCCGCGATTGGCGTTTTCGGGAAGCGTCTGGTCATGGTCGAGACTCAACAGATACTCCACCAGAGCCCGTGCCCTGTCGGTCGCCACGACGTAGTGGCCCGGGACGCTGTGCTCCTCGGGCATGTCGACCCGACCGACGGGAACGTTGGTTCGCCCCTCGATCGGCACGGTATCGAACAGGAAACGGAAGGGGGGCATCGTGGAGCCCGGCGAGGTAATCCGCGGATTGTACAGATGCAGGTAATGCCACTGTCTGCTCGGCTGGCGGCCCCCGATGTTTCGCAGGTCGGGGCCGGTGCGCATGGTCCCGAGTACCGGCGTCTCCTCGCGGGTGTAGTCGAGCGGGACGCTCGAACGCATGCCCCAGCCGCGAGACAGGTCGCCGCCAAAATCGTTCTGGCGAACCTGCTGGCTGTGGCAATATACGCAACCGAGGTCGATGTAGACGTCTTTGCCCTTTTGGGCCAACTCGGAACGCTCCGCCGGATAGGTCTCACCGTTGTCCAACATGACGGGTTCCAGCCTGTTGACCTGCCAGTTCGGGATGGCCACCAGTCCCACGTACGAAGCAATGACGGTGGCCAGCACCCCGGCGGCAATGAACAGGCTGTGTTGCATGCTCTCGGGCGGGGTCAGCCAGACCTGCCGCCCGTCATCGTCGTCCGGCCGAGGGCCGTCTGGATGGGAACGAGTATCACTCATTGGTCACCTCCCAACATCGGGGGGAGTCTGTCCTTTCCACGGTCGGTGGCCCACTCGTAGAGCATCCGGCCGACCAGGTACGCGAAGATGAAGTGGCCGACAGACATCAGCGCGGCTGCAAACGAGCGCGACCACAGATAGGGCAGGGTGGTCTGGACGATCTCGATGAACGCGATGTCTGGATTCTTGAGCATCTGCCCCTGGATCCAGCCGCCGATGGTCAGCCCGACCCAGTAGAGAACCATGCCGAGACCGGTGGTCCAGAAATGGGCGCGAATCAACGGCCCAGAGGACCATTCACGACCCGTCAACCGCGGCAGGATGTAGTACATCGACCCAAACAGCACCATCGTCACGAAGGCATACATGCCCAGGTGGGCGTGGGCGATGGTGTAGTGGGTGAAGTGGGTCGTCTCGTTGACGACTCGCAGGGCAGTCAACGAGCCCTGAACGCTGACGAGGGTGTAGGACATGGCTCCGAAGACGATGAACCGGAGCGTGGGGCTGTACTCGAGTTTGTCGAAGTGGCCGACCATGGTCATGTGGTGGTTGATGGCCACGGTGATGACCGGAATGAACATCATCATGCTGGCGACGATGCCGACGGTCTGGACCCACAGCGGAATCGGTCCGCCGATTAGATGGTGCGTGCCCGCCCAGTTGTAAAAGAGCGCCAGCGTCCAGAAGCCCAAAAGGGACAGATAATACGAGTGAATCGGGCGGCCGATGACCTTTGGGATGAAGTAGTAAGCAGCGGCCAACCCGATGGGGGTAAACCAGATGCCCAAGACGTTGTGTGCATACCACCAGTTGGCCGTCGCCTCGGCGACGCCCGACGCTCCCGTCCCGTGGATCACCAGGTTGCCGGCGATGTACAAAAACGGAAACCAGAAGACCGCCCCGAACAGGTACCATTGCGAGACGTAGACGTGCTCGACGTTGCGCCGCACGAAGGTCAGGACCGAGGCGGCCATCACCACCACGAAGAGGGCCCCCAAAATGGCGGCCACCCAGGGTGGGAACTCGAGCCATTCGACGCTGGTCGAGCCCCCGGCGAGGATGGCGACCGTCCCCGCGAGTACGGCGAAGTTCCAGACCACACCGACGGCGATGAGGCTCTTTCGCAGTGGCACCCGGACGCGAGAGAGCCGAGCCTGAAGCCACAGCAGGACGCCGATGCCCGTCATCGATGCCCACCCATAGATCATCGTGTTGAGGTGGGCGGGCCGGACTCGGCCAAAGGTAAGCCAGGCCTGGTCGGCCAGAAACCACGGCGAGTGGAGCTTGAAGGAGGCGATGAAGGCGAGCACCGTCCCAAACAGCAGCCAAAAGACGCCGCTGGCCATCATAAAGACGACCGGCAGACGGGCCGAGGCATCGATCGCTTTGCGAGATTGTGCGTCGCGTTCAAGGTCAGTCTCGGAGTCACCCATCGTTTCCTTCGTTATCTGGGTCGGGGAGCTGGTCGTCGGGGACATCGGGAAAGGCGTCGGTCATCTCTCCGACGGGTTCGTCCTCATCGAAGAGGACCTTTGAGCCTTTCGACACCTGGCGGAACTGCCCGGAGCGGACCGCCCAGGCAAAGGCCCAGACGGTCGCGATGCCGAAGACGACCCAGCTCCCCCAAATCAGTCCGTAAATGAGCGTCACGGTCTACTCCTCTGAGGGTTTGGTGGCGAAGTACCAATCGGTGACATCGGCCTCCGGATCCTGCATGCGCGCGGCGGCCTCGTCGGCGGTCTCTGGCGGAGGCATGACGACATCGTCGCCCTTGGTCCAGTCGGCGGGCGTGGCGACTTCCTGCTCGTCGATGGTCTGGAGTGCATCGACCAGTCGCACGAACTCATCGATTTGGCGGCCCGCCTCAAGCGGATAGTAGACCATCGCACGCAGTCGACGCTCGGGGTCGATGACGAAGACCGTTCGCACCGTCGAGGTGTCCGAACTGGTTCCGTGGACCATCCCGTATTTGCGGGCGACCTTCTGGTCGATGTCAGCGATGACGGGAAACGGAATCTCGACCCCGAACTTCTCTTCGATGTTGCGGACCCAGGCGATGTGGCTGTGGAGGCCGTCGATCGAGAGGCCGAGCAATTCGACGCCGCGCTCCTGAAAATCTTCGTAGCGTTCGGCAAAGCCGATGAACTCCGTCGTACAGACGGGAGTGAAATCGGAGGGGTGAGAGAAGAGGACCACCCATTTGTCGCGTTTCCACTCCGACAGACGAATCGGCCCGTGCGTGGTCTCCGCCTCAAAGTCTGGAGCCGGCGCATTGATCTGAAGCGGCGCTCCACTCTGCGGGGACGTCTCCGTCGAGGGATTCGTATCCTCTGCCATGATTCGTTCCATAGGTTGAAGTCGGATGAGTGATGCTGACGAGAACGCCGCGATGAGGCGACGTCGGTCGTCCAACGCTGCAAGTTGAATACCAGCGCGATGTCCCATCCATCTTGGTCGATCGTCAGTGAGAATAGGCCCCGGTTGTTTCAACACTCCGTTTCAACTATTGAAACGGGTCCAAAATCGGCTTCAGTAGCGGCAACGGACACGCAATGAGCAACGAACTCTTGGAGCGAACGGAACGCGAGACGACCGAATTCCACGGCCTGCATACCGTGGCGCCGGAAATGGAGACGCTTTTCGAGCAGGCCGAGAAAGCAGCAGTCGACGATGCACCGGTGCTCTTGCGTGGGGAAACCGGCACGGGGAAGGAGCACATCGCCCGGGCCATCCACCGGTTGAGTGACCGCCGGAAGGCGAGGTTTCGGGCGCTCAACTGTGCGACGTTAACCGGCAACCTCCTGGCCTCGAAGTTGTTCGGGCACAAGAAGGGAGCGTTCACCGGGGCGACCAGCGACCGGGCCGGTGTCTTCGAGCAGGCCGACCGCGGCACGGTCTTTCTGGACGAAGTCGCTGAGCTGCCGCTGGAGTTTCAGGCGCGGCTGTTAAGGGTGCTAGAACAGCAGGCATTCGTGCCCGTCGGCGGCCAGGAGCCGGTGCAGGTCGATGTACGGCTGGTGTCGGCGACGCATCGTTCGTTGCGCCGGGTGGTCGACTCGGGGCAATTTCGGCAGGACCTGATGTATCGGCTGCGCGTCGTGCCCCTTTTTCTGCCACGACTCGTCGAGCGGACGGGCGACATCGAGGCGTTGACCTGGCACTTCATCAACCTGTTCAACAGCCGGAAGCGACGCACGGTCGAGGCCATGCCCCAAGAGGTCCTCGAGCTTCTCCAGCGGCATCACTGGCCGGGCAACGTCCGGGAGCTTCGAAACGTGATTGAATACGCCTTCGTCCTCGGAGAAGGTAAGACGCTGACCACCGATGAATTGGTGCCGGAATTGCGCGGAGAACCGCCGCCCGAGCAGCGTGAAAGGGCACCGACGGGGTTTGGGACCGACGAGCGCCGCCAGATCCAGTGGGCGCTGGCCGAGACCGATGGAAACCGAACCCGTGCCGCGGAGCTACTGGATATCAGTCGGACGACGCTCTGGCGAAAAATGAAGGAGTACGACCTTGATTAGTCCGACCAGAAGCACAAGCAACGACGTCGGGGCGGGCCCGCCACCTGCGGAGCTGCATGAGCACCCGGAGGATCCGACGTCGTCGGACGAGTCAGCATCGTCGTCGCATCGGACGACCGCACCATCTTCGGCGCTCGGGTCGGGGACTACCAGATAAGACGGGTGTTCCAGCGAGTGGTGTATACTCACGTCGGCCGGCTGAGGATGGGGCTGAAACCGCGGTGCATTCGACGAGGTGATCGAGACCCGCAGTTTGTGTCCCTGGGCCAAAATGATCGACGTGCTCCAGAGGTCTATGGTGACGTCGACGACGCCTCCATCGGGTGAGTTGACTCGGGCTGGCGCATCCAACACCAGCATCGAGCGTCCGTCCGGATAGACGTCGGTCATCCGGACCATCAGGTCGGTCTCGGCCACGTCGACCGAGGCTGAAAGGTGCGCCTCGACGCGGCCGGTAATCTCCATGGGTTCTTCGAGCGTCGGCGTCTCGAAAACCACCACGTCGTCACGCTTCTCGACCGGCCGCTGGTCCACGGGGCCGGCCTTGATCCGCAGGTTGTTGCCGCCCCGGGTGGGCGAGGGGTCGTTCGGGTCATAGGCGTAGTCGGTGGTTGAGCCGTCATCTGGCGGGCAGCTCGCCGCCAGGCCACCCTCGGGCTGCAGATACATCCGCACAGGTTCCGACGCCGGCGGCCACTGGTCGTTGGTGCGCCATTCGTTGCCCGGTGCCGACGGCTCGCCGACCGCGCCCATCACGTAGTAGTGGACGTTTGGCAGGTCCTCGAGCCACTCGGAGTGATCTCGAATGCCCAGGTGGTGGGTGAGCCATCGCACGTACATGTCCTCGGCGAAGGGGCCGCCTTCGAAGGCGTTGTTCGGATACTGAAGGTCTCCCTGAGGCCCGCCGTCGGCGCCCCCGTGCACCCACGGACCCATCACCAATTTTTGTTCGCCCCGCGCACCCGGCGCACCCTGGTGCTGGTAGCCTCGATACGCATCGATGGTTCCCTGACTGAAGACGTCGTACCACCCGCCCCAGTGGACGGTCGGCACATCGACGTTTCCCCAGTTGTCGTCCGTCTGCACGGAATCCCAAAAACCATCTTTGGTGGGGTGGTCCCGTACCTCGTCCAGAAAGAAGGAACTGCCCTGCGCCTCGAGCCACAGGGTCATAAGCGACTGGCGGAACACGCCGTTCCAGTAGATGCCGTGGTCATAGACCGTCGGCGTGGCCACGCGGACCCACATCGCATCGAGCGCCTCTGGGCCTGCCGCGGCATGCATGTACTGGACGATGCCGCGGGCCGATCCACCGGTCGAGACGATCGTTCCGTTCGACCAGGGCTGCTCATCGATCCATCGAATCGTTCGGGCGCCGTCGGCCTTGTCGCACCGAAACACGCAGTCGGTGCCCTCCGACGCAAACCGGCCGCGCAGGTCTTGGACGACGACCACGACGTCATTGTTATCGGCGATGTCCCGCTTGCCGGCCCGTTCGGACATCTTGTTGTAGGGCGTGCGAAACAGCAGCACCGGCCAGGGACCCTGTCCGTCGGGTTTGAAGATGTCGGTGGCCAGCTCGGTGCCGTCGTCCATCGGCACCATCTCGGTCTCCAGGGTCGCGGCATTGGCGCTGAAAGCCGTGGCCAGTAACGCGGCGACAAGGCAGATAGCGGTGGACAGTTTCAAACGTTGCAGGTGACGGGACATTTTTGGCTCCTGGGTCAATACGGTTGTTAACACCTTGTAACACCGCGATAGTGACCCGTCGAAGGTGATGTAGAAGAGGCTCTACGGCGGTCTTCCTTCTGAGCCAAAGCTGCGGATTGCGCCTTGGGCGGATTACTCGTAATATGATCAAACAATTCACGTCGGAACTTTACCCTGGAGGTACAATCGATGAAGACGTCGTCCGGGATCACCGAGCGCCCGAACCTCCTCTGGACCCTCTGCGCAACCTTTCTACCGATGACGTCTGCCTGTGGGTCGGCCAATGGCGGTGGGGAACCCGACGCCTCGGCGATGGACGTCTCGGACATCGAAGAGGACAGCGGCGACGCCGCCGACAGCTCCACGGCCGACGGTGGCGACGCCGCCGATACGACCGACGTCCCCACGTGCGAGCCCGGGGAAGAACAGTGCAACGGCGAAGACGACGACTGCGACGAGATCATCGACGAGGGATGTGAGTGTAGCTACGGCGAGACCCAGGATGGTGTCTGCTCGGAGGGGACCATCGGCGAGACAGATGGCGAGTGTCAGGCTCCCGACAATTACGAGGAAGATGAGTCGTCGTGTGACGACGTCGACAACGACTGCGACGGGATGGTCGACGAGGGCTGCCCGTGTCCATACCAGCGCAACATGACCGGTGTGTGCCGAAACGGAGTCAAGAGCGACCAGGACGGATCCTGTCTGGAGCCGGACGGGTACATTACCGGACCGGAAGATGGCTTTCAGAACATGGACCACTGCGACGGCCTGGACAACGACTGCAACGGGGCGACCGACGAGGGATGTCCCTGTAACTTCGCCAACATCGAAGACGGAGTCTGCGGGAAGACCACCCGCGGTTACCTCGACGGGGCATGTCAGATTCCATCCGCCTATCAGGACGACGAAACGAATTGTGACGGCAAGGACAACGACTGCGACGGTCAGACCGACGAGAGCGGCTCGGTCTTCGAGGATTACGAGGGCTCGGATACCGGCTGGAGCAAGTTCAACAACGGGACGGGCACGGTCAACATCAGCACCACCAGCAGCACGGCCTACAACGGGAGCGAGGCGGGCAAGGCCGAGGGGCCCAACCAGGGCGTGTGTGGCCAAGGCGGACTGTCAAAGTCGTTCAACTTCACCCAGCTCCCCACCTCGATGACGGTCTGGATCAAGGCGACCACCAGCAACTGGGGCCGCGTGTCGATCATGATTCAGGACTCGACCGGGATTACGACAATCTGGAACCAAAAGGGGAGTGGTAGCGCCATCAACAAACCGTGGACGCAGATGACCTTCGACCCATCTCAGCACACCAGCGAGACGAACTTCACACTCATCTTCGGCAACGACGACAACTCCAATCCGTGCGCCAACGGAGACCACGACTGGACGCTGTGGATCGACGATCTGGAGCTGCAACAGCCGAGTTGTTCGAGCCCGTGAACACGTCAGTACAGGTTTGCGTTGGGGCAACGAGATCCGTACACTGAATTTAAGTAACGAGTAGAGTCAATTTTTGAGGACCCAGACCTGCGTTACACGCCACTGTAGAACGCATTTTTTGTACGCGGAGTAAAGCGATGATCTCGTCACCTGAGTCGACGAAGCGTTCGAGCGTTCTTACGGCCGTCTGCATCGGCCTTCTTCTACTGACGGCTGCCTGCGGTTCCGGCGATGGCGAAGGGGACGTAGGTCCCGACACCTCGCCGATGGACGTCTCGGACATCGAAGAGGATACCGGCGATGACGCCGACGGTTCCACGGCCGACGGTGGTGACGCCGCCGATACGACCGACGTCCCCACCTGCGAGCCCGAAGAAGAACAGTGCAACGGTGAAGACGACGACTGCGACGACGTCGTCGACGAGGGATGTGAATGCACCTACGGCGAGACCGAAAAGGGCGTCTGCTCGAACGGCACCATCGGCGAGACGAACGGTGAGTGTCAGGCCCCCGACAACTACGAGGAAGATGAATCATCCTGTGACGACGTCGACAACGACTGCGACGGCATCGTCGACGAGGGCTGCCCCTGTCCGTACCAGGGCAAGATGACCGGCGTCTGTAAAAACGGCACCAAAAGCGCCGAAGACGGGTCGTGTCAAAAACCCGAAAACTACATCTCCGGGGCCGAGGATGGCTTCCAGAACAAGGACGTCTGCGACGGCCTGGACAACGACTGCAACGGGGCGACCGACGAAGGCTGCCCGTGCAACTTCGCCAACATCAAAGAGGGCGTCTGCGGCAAGACCACTCGCGGTTATATCGATGGCTCTTGTCAGATTCCGTCGGCCTATCAGGACGACGAGACGCTGTGTGACGGCAAGGACAACGACTGCAACGGGGAAGTCGACGAGTCGTGTACCTGCGTCGTCGGCGAGACCGAAAGCTGCTACACCGGCCCATCGGGCACCGCAGACGTCGGCGCCTGCGCGTCCGGCCAACACACGTGCCAGAAAGACGGCGACGACTCGGCGTTCGGCGAATGTACCAACCAGACGCTGCCGAGCGGAGAAAACTGTACCGACGGGATCGACAACGACTGCGACGGCGACACCGACATGGCCGACAGCGACTGCACCTGCACGCCCGGCGCAACCCAATCCTGCTACACCGGCCCGTCGGGCACCCAGGGCGTGGGCGTCTGCGCCAGCGGCACCCAGACCTGCCAGCAGCAAAACGACGGGTCGGCCTGGGGTCCCTGCATGAACGAGACGCTGCCGGGCGGCGAAGACTGTACCGACGGCCTCGACAACGACTGTGACGGCGACACCGACATGAACGACAGCGCCTGCACCTGCACGATCGGCACGACCCAGTCCTGCTACACCGGCCCGTCGGGCACCCAGGGCGTCGGAAGCTGCAGCGCCGGCAACGAGACCTGCCAGCAGGCAAACGACGGCACCAAATGGAGTTCATGCCAGAACCAGACACTGCCGTCGATCGAAGCCTGCGGCGACAACATCGACAACGACTGCGACGGCCAGACCGACGAGAGCGGCTCGGTCTTCGAGGATTTCGAGGGCTCGGATACCGGCTGGAGCAAGTTCAACAACGGCTCCGGGACGGTCAATATCTCCACAAGTGCCAGCACGGCCTACAACGGCACCGAAGCCGGGAAGGCCGAGGGCCCCAACCAGGGCGTCTGCGGCGTGGGCGGACTGTCGAAATCCTTCAACTTCACCCAGGTCCCGACGACGATGACCGTCTGGGTCAAGGCCACAACCGACAGTTACGGTCGGGTCTCGATCCTGGTCAAAGACTCCACGGGCATCACGCCCATCTGGGTCAATAAAGCCGGTGGAAACGCTCTGAATACGTCCTGGACCAAGAAGACCTTCGACCCGTCACAGTACACGAACGAATCGAGCTTCACCCTGATCTTCGGAAACAACGACAACTCCGGCTTCTGCACGTTCGGAGACCACGACTGGACGCTGTGGTTCGACGACCTGGAGATCCAGCAGCCGAGTTGTTCGAGTCCGTGACTTCTGGACATTTCCGGCCCTCGTCGGCATGTGAACCGAGCGCCCACGACGGTTTGCGTTTCGTTCCCGTCAGCCGTAAACTCTACAACGGTCGGTGTTGGGCCTACTCACAGAGTGGGTCATGTATCCAGTAAGAAGGCAATTTCAGTGCGCGGAGCCAAGAGATGAACTCGTCAGTCGAGTCGAAGAAGCAGTCGAGCGTTCTCATGGCCCTCTGTGCGGGGCTTCTACTTCTGACGGCGGCCTGTGGTTCAGGGAATGGGGGAGGAGATGTCGGTCCCGACACCTGGCCAGTGGACGCCTCCGATATCGAAGAGGATACCGTCGATGACGCCGACGGTTCCACGGCCGACGGTGGTGACGCCGCCGATACGACCGACGTCCCCACCTGCGAGCCCGAAGAAGAACAGTGCAACGGCGAAGACGACGACTGCGACGATATCGCCGACGAGGGTTGTGCGTGCAATTACGAACAGAACGAGCAGGGCGTCTGCTCGAACGGCACCATCGGCGAGACGAACGGTGAGTGTCAGGCCCCCGACAACTACGAGGAAGACGAGTCGTCCTGTGACGATGTCGACAACGACTGCGACGGCATCGTCGACGAGGGCTGCCCCTGTCCGTACCAGGGCAAGATGACCGGCGTCTGTAAAAACGGCACCAAAAGCGCCGAAGACGGGTCGTGTCAAAAACCCGAAAACTACATCTCCGGGGCCGAGGATGGCTTCCAGAACAAGGACGTCTGCGACGGCCTGGACAACGACTGCAACGGGGCGACCGACGAAGGCTGCCCGTGCAACTTCGCCAACATCAAAGAGGGCGTCTGCGGCAAGACCACTCGCGGTTATATCGATGGCTCTTGTCAGATTCCGTCGGCCTATCAGGACGACGAGACGCTGTGTGACGGCAAGGACAACGACTGCAACGGGGAAGTCGACGAGTCGTGTACCTGCGTCGTCGGCGAGACCGAAAGCTGCTACACCGGCCCATCGGGCACCGCAGACGTCGGCGCCTGCGCGTCCGGCCAACACACGTGCCAGAAAGACGGCGACGACTCGGCGTTCGGCGAATGTACCAACCAGACGCTGCCGAGCGGAGAAAACTGTACCGACGGGATCGACAACGACTGCGACGGCGACACCGACATGGCCGACAGCGACTGCACCTGCACGCCCGGCGCAACCCAATCCTGCTACACCGGCCCGTCGGGCACCCAGGGCGTGGGCGTCTGCGCCAGCGGCACCCAGACCTGCCAGCAGCAAAACGACGGGTCGGCCTGGGGTCCCTGCATGAACGAGACGCTGCCGGGCGGCGAAGACTGTACCGACGGCCTCGACAACGACTGTGACGGCGACACCGACATGAACGACAGCGCCTGCACCTGCACGATCGGCACGACCCAGTCCTGCTACACCGGCCCGTCGGGCACCCAGGGCGTCGGAAGCTGCAGCGCCGGCAACGAGACCTGCCAGCAGGCAAACGACGGCACCAAATGGAGTTCATGCCAGAACCAGACACTGCCGTCGATCGAAGCCTGCGGCGACAACATCGACAACGACTGCGACGGCCAGACCGACGAGAGCGGCTCGGTCTTCGAGGATTTCGAGGGCTCGGATACCGGCTGGAGCAAGTTCAACAACGGCTCCGGGACGGTCAATATCTCCACAAGTGCCAGCACGGCCTACAACGGCACCGAAGCCGGGAAGGCCGAGGGCCCCAACCAGGGCGTCTGCGGCGTGGGCGGACTGTCGAAATCCTTCAACTTCACCCAGGTCCCGACGACGATGACCGTCTGGGTCAAGGCGAACTCGGCCAACTGGGGTCGCGTCTCGATCCTGGTCAAAGACTCCACGGGTATCACTCCCATCTGGGTCAATAAGGCCAGTGGAAACGCCCTGAATATGTCCTGGACCAAGAAGACCTTCGACCCGTCACAGTACACGAACGAGTCGAGCTTCACCCTGATCTTCGGAAACAACGACAACTCCAGCTTCTGTGGCAACTTCGACCACGACTGGACGCTGTGGATCGACGACCTAGAGATCCAGCAGCCGAGTTGTTCGAGTCCGTGATAGGCCGAACGAACCGTCCACCCGCCCGGCTCCGCGCTCCTGCGCCGAGCCGGGCGTTTTTGTTTCTCACTCGTATGTCGTGTACCGTCCAATCAGGTGAAGGCCACCCGACAATTCAGTGTATGCTCTCTGCCCGTCCTGCGGGCGGGGCTCCTCGATGCGCGGAGTAGTAGCGATGGATACTCGTTTCAGTCTGATTCTGGCGACGCTCATGGTGATTGCAGCCCCTCTCGGCTGCGCAGACACCGACGACGGTCCCGGCCCCGGTGAGGTCTGTGATGCCGAAGCCGACAGCCCCTGTCCGGACAACTTTGTCTGCGAGCCGGACGGAGAGGGCGAGACGCGCTGCCAGCTTCCTTCTGGCGCAACCTGCGACCCCGAGGAGTCCTACTGTCTTCCTGACCTTGGGTGCGCCGAGGTCCAGAGTGGCGGGAACGCCTGCTTCAAGCCGGTCCAAATCGAAGGCACCGTGAGCGACGCGACCGACGAAAATGCAATTGAGGGCGCCGACGTCGTGGCCCTCGACCAGCGGAGGGTCGCCGTCACCGATGTAGCGGTCAGCGACACCGAGGGCGCCTACGCGCTGGAGATTCCAGTGGCCCGGACCGAAGAGGGCGCGCCGATCGACAAGTCCTTCACGCTGCGAGCCGACGCCGCAGATTACCAGGCGTTTCCCAGTGGTCTTCGACAGGCGCTTCCGGTGAATACCTCCGACGCAACCGAACAGGACGGGGCGTGGGTCCTGGACCGACCTCCGACCGATATCACGCTGATTCCGCTGCCCACACAAGCCCAGGGCAATTCGACCGTCTCCGGTGAAGTCCTCGCCGACGAAGCTGGCGGCGTCCTGGTCGTCGCCGAAGGCACCGATGGCTCGGCGTACTCGGCTGTCGCCGGCCGAAACGGTGCCTACCGCATCTTCGATGTCCCGCCGGGTGACTACACCGTCCGCGGATACAAGGCGGGGCTGCAGCTACAATCGACATCCGTGACCGTCGAGGATGAACCGGTGACGGATGTCAATCTGGAGGTCGCCGAAGAGGACCTCTCTACCGTCTCTGGCAGTATCAGCATCGTCGATGCTCCGGGCGGCGCAGCGACGAGCGTCTTCCTGGTCGTCGAGTCGACCTTCGATGAGGCCTTCCGCCGCGGCGAGGTCCCCCCGGGACTTCGCGCGCCGCGAACGGGAGAGGGCGACATCACCAGCGGATTCACGTTTGAGGACGTCCCCGACGGCGATTACGTGGTCTTGGCCGCCTTCGAAAACGACGGACTCGTTCGGGACCCGGATCAAACCATCGGCGGCACCGGAACGGTCACCGTGTCGGTACCCGAGAGCGGCAACCGCGACATCCAGATCTCGGAGTCCTTCAAGGTCACCGAGGCCCTCGACGTGGGCGAGCCGGGCGCCAACCGCCCGACGGCCGTCACGTCGGCTCCCACACTCACCTGGTCCGATGACTCCAGCGAGGACTACTACACCCTTGAGGTCTACAACGCCTACGGCGATCTCGTCTGGGAAGACCAGATGGTCGACCGTGTAACCGGAGCCAATCAAGTCGAAGTCCAGTACGGTGGACCGACCGAATCGGGCATGTACTATCAGTTCCGCGCCACGTCCTGGCGCGACAGTGGTGGCGGCGGCGATGCGACCGCCATCTCACGCACCGAAGACCTCAAAGGCGTCTTCTTCTTCGAGTGATCTACGCTCCGGGCACCTCGACCCAGAACCAGCCGCGCAGGTCGCCGACGGCAAAACCGGTCGCCTCATCGTTTGGGTACTTCTCCTCCAACTGCTCGGCGACGCCTGGTGCCAATTGGTCTTTCGGACCGTGGCAGTTGGTGCACAGGCCGCCAAGCTTGATCGGCTTCAGGTAGCCGAGTGTTTCGTCGGGCCCGCGAAAGACGTACTCCTTTGGCTCCTTTCGTTCGACGGCATCTGAGGCCCAGGCTGGAGGCGTATTGTTCGCGTTGCGTAGCCGGTGTGAGGTCCGGCCGAGGTTGACGCCGTGCTTCTCGGCGACCTCGTTGGCGATCTCGGGGGCTCGCGAGTGACAGAAGTCGACGGCCCCGGCGAACGAGGTCTCCTTGACCGCCGCCGTAAGCTCGCCTTTCAGCGTTTTTCCCAGATCCTTCTGGGCCGCCTGTGCCGTGTCGAGTCTCTGGCGCTCGTTGACTTCAAGGCTCTCCGTATCGACCGGCTGCCACTGCGAATTTTTCCGGTCGCAGGCACTAGTCGTCAAAAGCAGGGCAGTTGCTACCACGCTCGTCCATCTCATCGTTTTCCTCCAAATCGACTAAGTGTGCACGTACTTCGGGGCTTTCCCGACCGACGGTTCGAACGTAGACTCGTGGCCACTCGAGTCGAACCTCCCGCCGATTTGGAATCGTATGAAGACCATCAGCACACAGCTTTCGTATTTTCTGGAAAACAAAGAGGTCCGCCGCAACCTGCCGCTCCTGATGCGGGTCATCGCGTTGGTGGTGGCGGTCGTCGTGGTCTTCAGCATCCTGTTTCACTTCATCATGTACTACGCCGAGGGGGAGTGGCACTCATGGGTCACCGGCTTTCACTGGACGCTGACGGTGATGAGCACCCTCGGATTCGGCGATATCACCTTCACGACCGACATCGGCCGCGCCTTCAGCGTGGTCGTCCTGGTGACCGGGATCATTCTGCTTCTGGTGGTACTTCCCTTTGCATTCATCCGATTCTTCTACGCCCCCTGGTTGAAGGCCCAGATTCAGAACCGCGCACCGCGCGAGGTCCCCCCGGGAACGGAGGGACATGTCATCATCACCAATCACGACGCTCTGTCACCCGGATTTATCTCGGCGCTCGACCGCGAGGGCATCCCGTATTTTTACTGGGCCCGGACGCCCCGACGGCGTCGGATTAGTTTATCGAAGGGCTATCGGCGGTCAGCGGCGACATCGACGACAAGGAGACCTACGCGAAACTCAATGCCGACAAGGCCCGGCTGATTCTGGCCAATCGGACCGACGCGCAGAACACGAATATGACACTGACGGCGCGGGAAGCCGCGCCCGACGTTCCCATTGCGGCGGTGGCCCACGACGACAATGCCGTCGACGTGCTCGAGTTGAGCGGGGCGACCCACGTTCTGCCCCTGAAGCGCTGGCTGGGCGAACAATTGGCGAGTCGGGTGCAGGCCCAGCAGGTCGGCGTCCAGCCGCTGGGCGAATACGGCGACCTGAAGATCGCGGAGATGCCGGTCCGCGGCACATCTCTCTCTGGAAAGACCATCCGAGAAACGAAACTCCGTCAGGAGACAGGCGTCCACATCATCGGCGTCTGGGAGCGGGGCCCGCTGGAACCGCCGAGTCCCGACCACAAGCTGACCGACGCCAGCGTGCCGGTCGTAATGGGCACGCAAGCCCAACTACGGACCCTCCACGACCGATTTGCCCCCGGAGAACCCGAAGACAATCCCGTGGTCGTCATCGGTGGAGGTACCGTGGGCCAGGCGGCCATTCGGGCGCTGGACAGGCAGGGCATTCCGGTCAACCTGGTGGAACTGCAACCCGAGCGTTGTGAGCTGCTGCGAGACGTCTGCGAGAACGTCTACCAGGGAGACGCCTCGAACTACGCGATTCTTCAGAAGGCGGGCATCTCCGAAGCCTCGGCCGTGCTGCTGACCACCAACGAAGACGCCATCAACGTCTACCTGGCCTCGTACTGCCGAAAACCTGAACGCCGGCCTTCGCGTCGTCAGTCGCATCACCCACTCGCGCAACCTCGAGGCCATCTACCGTGCCGGCGCCGATTTTGTCCTCAGTTACTCCACGCTGGGTGTCGACGCCCTGATGTCGATCCTTCGCGGCAAAGACCTCGTGGTCCTCGGCGAGGGCGTAGACATCTATGAGCGCCGCATGCCCGATTCGCTCGCCGGCCGTACCCTCCGAGAGAGCAATATCGGCGCCCACACCGGCCTTAATGTCGTCGCCGTGAAACAGGACGGTCACACGATTACGGAGCTGGGGCCAGATCTCACCATGGAGGCCGACATGGAGCTACTGCTGATCGGCTCCAATGAACAGTTGGGGACATTTATCGAGCGCTATGAGTAGGGCTCGTATACCTGAAAAAGTTGATTGCCCGGTCAACTGAGGTGCCTAGAATTGGAAAATCGCCAGATTTTCCCCGCACCTTTTCGCGAGCGATGCAATGAGATATTTTCACTGGACCGGGTTTCTTCTCCTTCTGATTGGCTTGGCCGCTTGTGCATCGGACCCTCAGGGGCCCGGCGACGCCGACGAGGGTGTCGACGTCGTCGTCGACCCGGCCCTCCAACCCGTGCGCGATTCCCTGCCACCTTTCGAGGAAGGCGGGCCGGTTCGGCCGGTCGCCAGTTCGCAGTACGGTGACGACGCATTCCAGGCCGATTTCGTCGCCAACGAGGTCATCGTTCGCGCCGAAGAGAGCGCACTCAGCGATTTCCTCGCGGAGTGGGACGGAGAGATCGTGCGTCGCATCGAGCCCGACGGGGAGGTCGACATCGGGCCGTCCTATGTAGTGCGCATCGATCCGACTGCCTCGCAAGCGCCTTCTCTCAACGAATCGTTGCTGGAGCTTTCACCGAGTGCGAAGGGTCGCCTGCGGGTTTCGACTCAACAGGGAGTCGACCTGATTGCAGCGGCGGCCGCGGTCACGATCGACCGAGTCAAGGCCGACCTCAACTGGCTCGCATCCAGCCATGAGGCCGTCACCTTCGAGGGGCGCGTCACGCAGGAGCACGAGTCTGCTCCGGGTTCCTACGATAATGCGTTCGACAAATCCTACATGCAGACCACCGGGAACCAGCGGACCGGCGTCGGTGACGCATGGCTCGCATTGGAGAGGGCGGGGCGGCTGAACAACAAGGTCACGATTGGAGTGATCGATGGTGGCTTCTCGATCAACAACGACTTTCCGGCTTCGGTCCAGTCGTTCGCTCAAGGTATCCTCAGCAACGGGTTGGACGTACCGAACCCGGCAACCTGCACCGGCGGCTCCCCCTGTCCGTGGCACGGAACGGGATCCGTGGGTGCTGCGATGGGACTGCCGAACAACTCCTACGGAGGCGCGGGCCCAGGCGGACCGGTGGCCAATGCGATCACGGTGCTCACCCAGTTTACCTCAGGATCCACGCAATGGGCCTTGGGCCGACTCGCTTCGCGCTCATTCGTCATCAACATGAGTTTCGGAGGCAGCTACAGTGGCACGTGGGCCTGGTGGACCATCGATGATTACGCCGAATTCGTGCGCGATGTCTTTCGCAACGGCAACTTCATGGTCGCCTCTGCCGGAAACGACGACGTGAATGTCGACGCCGGCGAATCGCCGGGCGACGACCCGACCATCCACGCTCCCTGTGAGTTCGTGGGAGTCACATGTGTCGGCGCCCTCAAGAACGCCACGTCCGACCGAATCGACTATTCGAATTACGCGGGCAGCAACGTTCAGACCGGGGTCTACAGCGACGGCACCGTCGACATCTACGCCCCTACAAATATCACGGTCGGCGAGTACCCAAATGCGGCCTCTACAAACACGTTTGGCGGCACCAGTGCGGCGTCTCCCTTCACCGCTGGGATCGTCGCGTTGATCAAGGCGGCGGATCCGTCGCTTTCGTTCTTCGACGTGCGGAATGTGTTGATTCAGAACGCCAACACCGGCAGCGGCGACCCGGACGTCGACCGCTGGGTGAACGCGCTCGATTCCGTCCTGGCCGCGCTGGGTTCCGACAGTCCGCCGAGGCTGGATCTCAAGAGTCCCCTCGCCGGAGCGACCTTCGACGAAGACGCGAGTATTCAGTTTACCGCCACGGTCGACGACCTCGATACGGACGCCAGCCAGCGAGTACGACATCAAGTGGACGTATGACCGCGCAGGTGCGCCGTTCACGTTCGCGACCACGAAATCCGGGGACGTCGAATGGCTGACGCCGTTCTGTGACGGTACCTGGGAGATCACGGCCGAGGCACGCGATGCGTCGACGAGTGCGACCGCCTCGGACACCGTGACCGTGAACATCAATAATCCCACCTCTGGATCGCCTCCCTCCCAGTGCGCGCCGAGCGTCGAAATCGTCGAGCCGCTCGATGGCAGTACGTTTCCCACGGGCACACCGGTCACCTTCGTCGCCCGTTTCGACGACGATAAACCGCAAACCGATTCACCGATTCATCCAATCCGCTGGCGTCTAGGAGGGCCGCAGGGGACGGTGTTCTCTCAGGGAGTCGCCGTACAGCGGGTCTTCAACAATGCTCAGTCTCAGACAATCACGGTCGATTACGGCTCGGCGACTGACTCCGTAACCTTCGACGTCATCCAGACCACAAACGAATCCCCCACGGCCTCGATCAGCTCGCCGCAGGACGACGCGTCGATCACCGATTTCTCGACTCAACCCGACGTCACGTTCACCGCGTCCGGTTCGGGGACTGACCCGGAAGATGGACAGCTCTCCGGAAGTTCGCTTCAGTGGTCTTACCGAATGGCCGGAAATCAAAACTGGATCCAGGCCGGTGGCGGGAACTCGAAGAGCCTCACGCTTCGGGACAATACCTGTTTCGGGCCCACGACCTACGACATTCGACTGACGGCGACCGATAGCGAGGGACTGTCCGATTCCGAAATCATCCAAGTCAACATCCGCGGTTACATCTGCTAGCCAGCGCTCAGTCAACCGATGCCGACGGACAAGATTTTTGACCCGAAGACCTCGTTGTGCATTGATCCAGTGGAGTGTTCGGCGTTTTGCTCCATGACATATGACATACCACGAGGACTTCTGATGAGTGCACGAATCTGGTCGTTGACGCTGGCAATTTTTCTCTCGCTGGGCGCTTTCGGTTGCGAAAACGGGGGCCAGAAGGAGACGGACAAGGATGAGAAGGATGAAAAGGTGACGAAAGACGACTCCAAGGACGAATCCGAGACGGAAGGGAAGCTGCGCAAGGAACTCGCGGAAGCCGGCCAGAAGATCGAAACAAAGCTGGATGACTTCGAAGAGCGGCTCGGAGAGATCGGCGGCGAACAGGGCGGAGCCACCCCAGGAAATCTGGACAAACTAGAGTCTGAGCTCCAGAACCTCGGCAAGCGGCTCGATCGGCTCGAGGAGAGGGTCAAAGAGGCCTCCGGCGAGACCAAAGAGAGGCTTCAAAAGGCCATCAAAAATCTCCGCGATCAGTTTGACGACATGATGGCGGCCATCGAAGAGAAGCGAAAAGCCCTCAAGAAATGAGCTGGCCGTGGCTGGCCCGTCTACTGGGTGTTGTCGGCGTATCGCACCTGAACGATGGTCCCGATCACGCCCAACAAGAATGTGACCACCAGCACTGCCGTGCTTCCCGGTGCCAGGGTCTCGGCTCGAGGGCCGGCCACCCCGGCAAACAACGGCGCGATCGACCACGGAAACCACTTCCCCCAGCCCGTGGCTCCGACGCTCATGCCGATGATGAGCGTGAAAATGGTGAATCCGAGCGGCGCGAAATAGCCGCGACCCCACTCGGCCACCCAGGCGACGGCCGGCACGAGTAGCCAAGCGACGAGTGCCGCAAGGAATATATCGGCAACCGAGTTCAGTGCGAGTTGGGTCGACCATCCCGGCAGGTCCAGAACCCAGCCGACAAGAAGCCCCTCGAGAAGCATCCATCCGATGAGGGCTCCAAACCACGCCAGCACGACGATCAGTTTCGCAACCACGAACCAATGACGACCCACGGGCAAGGCCAGCAGGTTTTTGGCCGTGCTTTCGGCGTGCTCTCGTCCGAAAACATAGGCTGCGATGACCGCCACCAGAATCATTCCGCCAATGCCGACTATCTGGAGCAGCACCTGGAAGTAGCCGGCCCAATCGGCGGTCATGCCCGCCATTTCGGCCTTCTGGCCCAAAAGCCCGTACTGTCGGGCGCGCTGTGGGTCGGCGACCATCCAGACAAACACGCCCCCGATGAGCGGCATCATCGAGACGGCGAGCCAGGAGATCCAGGTGATTTTTGCCCGGCGAAGCTTCATAAACTCCGTCCGCAGGACATCCGGGAACATCATTCGCCTCCCGTGAGGCGCAGGAAGTAGTCCTCAAGAGCCTCGTCCTCTTGGATGACCTTCGACACGTCGAAGCCGTTGTGTTCCAGCAGGCGCGTCACCTCATCCGCCTGGTCGGACTCCATCAGTCTGACTTTCAGGTAGCGTCGCGAACGCGCTCGCCACTGCTCTCTGCTGAGCTCCTCCAGAATGTTTCCGTCATGGATGACGCCGATTCGGTCCGCGATCTGCGCGATTTCCGACAGAATGTGGCTCGACAGAAAGATGGTGACGCCTTGCTCGTCAGCCAGCCTCAGCAGCAGTTTTCGCACCTCGACGATGCCAGCCGGGTCCAGTCCGTTGACCGGCTCATCCAAAATCAAAAGCTCCGGGTCGTGAATCAGCGCCCGGGCCAAGGCGAGCCGCTGGCGATTGCCCTGCGAGAGGCCGGCTGCGGGGCGGTCGGCGTAACGACTCAATCCCAACTGCTCGATGACCCATCCAACCGCGGACGTCTCTGTCTTGGTCAGCCGCCGCTGAACCTCCAAATTCTCGCGAACGGTTAGATTCGGGTACGCAGTCGCGGACTCGACCAAATAACCCACCTTGCCGAAGACGGAACGGGTACCCGGCTCGATGGCGTTACCCAACACCTCGACCTCGCCGCTCGTCGGCCGGATCAGTCCCAGCATCATCCTGATGGCGGTCGTCTTTCCCGCGCCGTTTCGCCCGAGAAAGCCGTAGATTTCACCGCGGTGCACCGACAGATCGATGCCATCGACGGCACGCACGTCGCCGTAGTGTTTGGTCAATCCATCAGTTCGAATCACGGTACGACCCTGATTCATGCCGCGCGCCCCTTGCTCGAAGGCCCGTCACGTCCCGCTCTGCGGGGCTTGATGTTCTGGTTGACGCGGAAGAGGTTGCCGGGGTCGTAGGTGGACTTCACGTCGACGAGCCGGTCGAAGTTATCGCGGTAGCTGGCGCGCAACCGTTTATCGCCTTCCTCCATCATGAAATTGACGTACGTTCCACCCGCCGAATAGGGCTCAATCGCCCGGTAGTAGTCGCGCGCCCAATCGATCATCTGGTGGTTCTGAGCGGGGTTGTCAGTGACGCCGACAATCACCTGAGACCACCTGGAGTTGCGGTAGCTGAAGGCCGTTTCGTCCTGGGCTTTGGCTTGGACAGCGCCGTCGATCGGATACAGGTGCATCGTCGACTCGGGAGTCGGCACATTCAGGCCATGCTTCATGTGTTCGGCGATCGCAGCATCGGTGAGCTCGTCGATGAACGCTCCCTTCCAGTACCACTGGAGTCCGGAGGGGTAGAAGACGTCGAACATCGACTGCACCGCCGGGTACGACATCGTCTGCATCCCGTCCATCGCTGGTTCGGGCAACGACTCCATCAGCGGCGCAATCGCATCTCTTGTCTGCTCCTCATCGCCGATGCAACACCAGACCAGGCCGCACATGCGTTGCAGGCGCAATGCTTGGGGAAACGGGTCGGAATCGGGGACCTGCAAAAACGTGAAGAACGCGTACAGTTCCTCCGCCGCATCTTCTAAGAAATCCCGATAGCGGCGCATCAATTCAGGCGCATGTGTGTTGTCCCACAGCATGGGACCGGCCTGAACGTGATCGACTGGATGGAGCTGGAATTCGAAGGACGTCACGACTCCAAAGTTTCCGCCTCCGCCGCGTAATGCCCAGAAGAGGTCGGCGTGTTCATCTTCACTTGCGGTCACGATCGAACCGTCGGCGAGGACGACATCTGCAGAAAGGAGATTGTCCGCGGAGAGTCCGTATTTTCTGGTCAGGTAACCGTGGCCTCCGCCCAACGTCAGCCCGGCTACACCCGTCGTCGACATGATCCCGCTGACGGCGGCCAGTCCGTACGGATGGGTGGCGTGGTCGACATCTCCCCACGTGCATCCTGCGCCCACACGAGCCGTCTGAGCCTTCGGGTCAACCCGAATCCCGTTGAGTCGCGACATGTCGATGACGAGCCCTCGGTCACAGGTCCCCAAGCCCGGCCCATTGTGCCCGCCGCCTCGCACGGCGGTCAGAATCTTGTTGTCCCGTGCGAAATTCACGCAGGACATTACATCGGCGACGTCTGCACACTGGACGATGAATGCGGGGAACTTGTCGATCATCCCGTTGTAGATGGCCCGAGCATCGTCGTAGTCGGGATCACCTGGCTGGATGAGGGGCCCGCGAAGCGACTCGCTAAAGAGCGCAACCGTCGGCTCGTCGAGGATCTCTTGGGTGTCATTTAGATGTAGAATCTCTCGTCGGTTCATCTTCTCGCCTCCAAGAATGAGCTGCCGATCCGAAGTACACGGACGGCAACTGGGGACCCGTACTGTCTGGGGGAACCCCCGAAACATAGACACCCATTGCTGGCTGGTTACCCCCGTTTCAATCGCGGTCTCTCGTCTGGCCGGCGTTTCGTTCAAGTCAACAAGTCCTGGCTTGGTCGGCAATAAGCAATACTGATACCGTCCGGAGTCTTGCAGTTTTGAATGATACTCTCCACCGGTGAGGTTCATCATATCGACGACACAGACGAAGTCCCCTGAATCTCGCCGTGGAGGTAGTATGGAGGAGATCGATCTGTCGGTACGAGCGCTCGACGCGATGAGTGAGTGTGTGGTGATCTGCGACGCTCGCCGAGACGACCTTCCCATCATCTACGTCAACGAAGCGTTCGAAGAACTCACCGGTTACGACGCTCGTGAGTGCCTCGGCCGAAACTGTCGGTTTCTCCAGGGCGAACTTACGTCCGAGGAGCCCGTCGAAAAGCTCGCAGAGGCCATTGACGAACAGCGCGAAATTTCCGTCGAGATTCGAAACCAGCGGGCAGATGGAAGCTGGTTTTGGAACGAGGTCTCATTGTCGCCGGTTCGAAACGAACGCGGCGAAGTTACCCACTACATCGGCGTACAACGCGACATCAGTCGCCGCGTAGAGGCCGAACGAGAGCGCGACGAGCGGCGCGAACAACTCGAACAGCAGGCACACTACGACTGGCTGACCGGCCTTCCGAACAGGGCACGGTTTCGCGAGGAACTACGGGACGCGGTTGAGGCATACCGGGACCGGGGCGTCCAGTCGGCGGTCATGTTTCTGGATCTGGACAACTTCAAGCAGGTCAACGACAGCTTCGGCCACCCCGGCGGCGACCGAGTGCTGAGGAAGGTCGCACAGCGGTTGCGCCGCCTGTCCGATTCCGACGACATTCTGGCCCGGGCTGGCGGAGATGAATTCAAGATTCTCGTCCGGGGGATCGAGAATCTGGACGTCGAAGCTGTCGTCCAAAATGGAATCGAGGACGTCTTCGGGCCGCCGTTTCTGCTCGATGGCGAGGAGATCCACCTCAACGGCAGCGTCGGAATCGTGGATACCTCGGTACTTGAGCGCGCCGAACTCGACGCGGCGGACCCGGCGATTCGGTCACTGAGTCGAGCGGCAGATCGAGCACTCTACCAGGTCAAGGATTCACACGGCACCGGCTATCACCGGTATCGTCCGAGCGGAGATTCTCGGGAGAACAACCGAATTCAGCGAGAGAATCGTCTGCGGTCGGCCATCGAAGAGGACCGCGTGCATCCGCACTTCCAGCCGATCTATCGTGTAAGCGATGGGTCGATGTCGCTGGCAGCGGTCGAGATTCTGGCCCGATGGGAAGACCCGGAGTTCGGTGCCATCACGCCAGCCGAGTTCATTCCGGTGGCGGAGCGTACCGGGCTCATCGGGCCGATGACCCGGTCGCTGATTCAACAAGCATCCGAAAAACTCGGCGAGTGGGCCGCCCCAGTTGCGTGCGGCGAACGGCCCTCCACATTCGTCAATCTCAGCCCAGAGCAACTCGCCGACGACGATTCAGTGAAACAATTGGCCGAAATCGCCGCCGACCGGTGCTCGGCCTGCGCCGACCTGTGGTTTGAAGTCACTGAAAGTTCACTGCTGGAGCACCCGGATCGACTGCGGTGGCTCCAGTCGCAGGGTCACAACGTGATCGTCGACGACTTTGGAACCGGCTACTCGTCGCTGGAGCGTCTTCGGGAACTCTCGGTGGATGCGATAAAAGTCGACAAGAGCTTCGTCCACGGCATCGAGGGCAACCTGGCGGATCGCGCCGTCATCAAAGGCGTCTGCACACTGGGCGAAGACCTCGGCATTGGAGTCATCGGCGAGGGCGTCGAAACTGCGGACCAAGTCGAGTTTTTGCGCCAACAGGGATGCCGAAACCTCCAGGGATTTCGACTCTGCCGGCCCACACCGGACTTGGGCAGCATTCCCGGAGAACTCTCACTCGGAGCCATCGCCCGAGACGGGGCGGCGTGATGGCGGCATGTAGCGCCAGCAGTATCCGTTCGCGCTAACGATGACACCGTCTCTCGAGATCTCGCGCGTTGCGTTCGCGATCGCCTCTTCGACGGCGTCTCTGGCTGACCGTGCGGTGTATTTTCCGAGAACACCGTGTTTGTCGTAGACGTTAAAGGTCACTTTCATCCCGCCCTCGACTCGCTAGAGTAGTTGGTCGACTGGTCTCCTAGCATCGGGCATCTTCAGCATCGTGTCCACAGCAAATTCACTCGTGTCGGCTCGGTGCGTTCCGTTTTATTCGCAACCGACGTCTAACTATGCTCCCTTGTTGAGAAGGTCATTCTCCTCTGGAGGGAGCTAACGAATGGGCACGACATACAAAACGTTTTCGGCAGTCGGCTTGTTGATACTCTGCATCGCATTCGCGGGCGTCGGATGCTCGCAGAGTCCCGATGCCGAGCAAAACCTCGACGGTGGGCCGACGGACACGGCTGACGCGGGAGACACGGATACGAACTACACCTGCGACGCCATCTGCAATCTCTGTCCGTCATTGGGATGCGACTGTGCGCCGTGCACTCCAAATGGCCGCGTCTGTCCAGAACCCGATACAGTCCCCGACGGTGGCTTTCCGAGTTGTGGTCCGGACGCATTTTGACCGCAGGCTGAGGTGCGCCGTACCAAGTGTTTTCTCCTAGCAGTTTCCCTGGTCTATGCAGTTGGCTGCAACCAAGATAGCCGCAGTCCAGGATTCGGCCTCGAGGATACCGGTGTAGACACGGAAGATACGTCCACGGTCGACCGCGATGTCGGAGACACCGGCGGGCGAGACATCTTCGAGCCCCAGGGCCCTCCGTGCTGGCCGATGCGCGGCGCCAATTCCGCCAAGTCGCGTGAGAGTGTCTGCGCTGGGCCCAATCGACTCTGGGGTTCACGTGAGCTTGCGCGACTTCCGGGTCGTCGGCTTGATTCCGAACGTGTCGGCTGGCGAGGGCAGCTCTACGCGCTTTCCGCCGTGAGTGATCCTGACAATCAAGGACCCGTTCGTCTGATCCGAATCGGGGCGGAAGACTCTAAATTTGACACCCTGGTCGAATACGACGGGCCATGGGAGGCCACAGCGACCGATGGTTCGCTGGCTCTCGACAACGAAGGAAACATCTGGGTTGCAGAATACCGGCCGGACGGGCAGGAGGTCCGAGTGCGCATCAGTGCCTACTCCCACAACGGAGTTCTCAAGCGCAGGAAGACTTTCTCGGACGCATACGAGCGGCAGGTAGGGTTTCTCAACATGGGCGACGGCCTGACCGCCCACCTCAAGCTCACAGTGGACTCCGTCGAGAAACAGCGCCTCTTTGAACTCGGCGAATCACAACAGGCCCGCCCCTCCCTTAAGATTCGCTCTTCGACCGATCCTGGTAGTGTGGTCGAAGAACGTGAACTATCAGACGTCACAGAGATTACAGACGAACCGGTGGGTCCGGGTGGAGACGGCACCCGCTGCCGCCTACTGAACGAGACGGTGGCACTCTTTCCAGCTTCCAGCGGACAACGGTTTTCGAACTGGGCCTGCTTCGCGTCGGACATGCAGGGGGCCCTGTCGGATGCCTTCAGGTGGCCGAGTCGATGTCCCCGAATGTCGTACCCGTCACGCCGTCGCTCATCTGGGGTCCGGCGGACTCCATGATTGACATCGGTCCGTCAGGCACCCCTTCAAAGAGAGCGTCTCCGATCGAGGTCAAAAGCACCTATAGGGTGACGTCCGATTCAACCCTCGTTCGAGAGTTGCGTGGCATCCTCTACGGCGTTGCGCCGGACGACATCTCGGTCATCCGAGCATTCTCCAATTCGGTGCGAGAAGCTGGCCGGATGCAGGTGATCGTCATCGCCGAAGGCCCCACATCTGACAACACCGGCACCTTCATCCACTCGGTCTACGACGAATCGGGCGAAGAATGACACTCACCCGAACAGGCGCTTCAGAAAACCCTCGCCGCGGTGTTTCGAAAGCAGCCATTCGGCGCGCTTTTTGAGTTGCGCCTCTGACTGGGCGCCTATGAGATTGTCCAGAATCTCGCCGCCATCGACCAGGATGAGCGTCGGAATGGACTGGACGTGAAAGGGCTCGCTGAGTTCCGGGTGGGCCTGGGTGTCGATCTTGTAGAATTCGACGGGCTCATCGGCGAACGCCTCGGCGACATCTTCGTACGCCGGCGCCATCATTTTGCACGGACCACACCAGGGCGCCCAGAAGTCAATCAGGGCAGGCGGGCCGTCCTCGCTCATGATCTCACTGAGCTGGCTCTTCGAGGTAATGTCCGTCGTGTGTTCACTCATCGTTTTGGTGCCTCTGTTGGAACGAATTGAAACAGTGCGCCCCACAGTGGGGCTTGCGGGACGTGATCACTGCAAGGTTCGCTCCAATCGGCGCATTGGGTCAGAAAACGACTAGTCTCGACACTCTGCTGAGAGGGTCTCAGCATCGTATTCGCAGGTCTGCCCGTCGGGACATCCCTCCTCTCCGCAGGCCTCCTCTCGGAAGACGCAGTCGTGATCCACGCACCAGTGCGCTTCTAGACACTCGTTGTTCGCTTGGCACTCGGACCTCAAGCACAGACCGGTCCATGGATCACAGCCTTGCGGGCACGACTTGAGATTCCGAAGGCATCGATTGATATGACATGCGCTGTCATCCCCGCAGAAGGAGCCGTCTCTGCAGTCGTCGTCCTCGGTGCACTCGGCGACGTCGATGTCGGGGGCCCCTGCTGCATCAGGGACTGTCCAGCTTGAATCTGGTCCCGAGGGCGTCTCGGTCGGGCAGCCGGAGCCGCAGAGAAGGGCACTCCCCACCACGGTGGCGAGGACGAATGCAATGACGGGCCTCGATGACATAGCAACACCAGTGCACGTAGAGCCTGTACGTGCATATTATCGGGCTGAACCTTGCTCATCCAACACCCGTCAGCGCACGTCTCCGACGGGCTCCTCGAAGAGCACCAATCCGTATGAACCGATGCGCTCAAACCCGATGGCTTCGTAGACGGATTGGGCGGGCTTATTGTCGAACGCCGTGAATAAAATCGCCCGTTCGACTCCCTCGTCGCGGGCATCGCTCAGATGGCCAGCAACGACTGCTCGGGCGTACCCTCGATTTCTCAGGGCGGGCGGGGTCCAGACGCCGCCGACCTGCACTTGCTCAGGCAGTGTTGCGTTGAATGCGGTGTAGGAGACCGGCTCACCATCGAAGGCGAGGACCCGGCACAGGTCGTCTTGGATCTTGTGGCGTAGACGCTTGGGAATGGTCTGGGCGCCTTCGTCATCCTCTTCGCCGCCGAGCCAGAGGTGGTAGTCCATGCGCCAGTCGCAGATGAGCTCGAACTCCTCGGGCTTCGGCAAACGACAGACGACGCCAGGCTGGTCGAGAAGGGCGGGGGGCTTCAGATCCTGTAGATTCAGCGAATAAAGGTACTCTGGAGAATCCAGACTGGTGGGCGCATCGGCCAGACCAAATTGCCCTCGAACCTCCTGGACTTTGTCCAACGACCCGGAGATCCCGCTCAGCTCCAGGCCCGACGTGCCGACTGCACGGCGCGCTGCCTCGGTCAGCCCCGCGGATCCCGCAACGAGGAGCATTCCGTTCCAATTGTGAGACGCCACCGCGGTCAGCACCCCATCCCGAAACGCCCCTACGTACAGGGCCTCAAAACGCTCGGTTGGCTCCTCGGCGATGCCTGCCCGGCGCAGATTCGACCGCATGAACATTGTCGTGGCCGGGTGCCTGGCCAGAAACGCATCGAGTTTCGAACGATCCTGTGGGGTCAGTTTTCGAACGTCGGCAGCCATCGGTGAGACTCCTAACTATCCAGAAATTCAGCCGCGGCACTCAAGACATCGTCGGTCCGTTCCCGGTGCGGGATGTGCCCGCACCCATCGAGCATCAGAGTCTTCGCAGGACCGGCGACGCGCTGAGCAATCGAGGCGGCCTGTCCGGGCGAACCGTATTCGTCTTCGTCGCCGTGTATCACCAGAGTAGGGCACTCGACGCGGGCGAGCACGTCGTAGAGGTTCCAGTCGCGAAACTCATCTGCCAGCCACGTATCGATCCAGGCGTGCAGCACCCACTCGGTCTTTTCGCCGTGGTAGGGGCGCAACCTCTCTACGTTTTCCTCCTCGGCGTACATCTCCCGAGCCTCCAGCACACCGTCGATGGTCTTCTGTTCGATGGTCGCCTGTGCCGCCTCGGTGACGAGTACATCGCAGGAATCCGGGTAGGTCGCGGCGCACGCTGCGGCCATCCCGGCGCCCACGCTGTGGCCGTACGCGATGAAATGCCCGATGCCGAAGTGTTCACGGACTGCGGCGAATCCCTCGCGGGCTTCTTCCTGGATGAAGTCGAGCTCCAGCTCACCGGGATGAGGGTCTGATTGGCCGAAGCCCAGCCGGTCGTAGGCGATGACCGTGCGCCCCGTCGCCTGAGCGAGTTTGCGGGGGAAGTTTCCCCACAGCTCGACGCAGCCGAGGGATTGATGGAGCAGGACCATCGGAGCGCGCCCATCGGCCTCGTCAGATAACCACCGTTTCGCGTACAGTTTGCCCCGAGATGTCTGAATTCGAGTGTCGTCGATTTCCATTTGGTACTCATTGCCGAGGTGCAACGATGATTCAAGGTATGCACGCAATGTTCTACACGGACAAGCCCGAGGAGACTCGCGCGTTTTTTCGCGACAAGCTCGACTTTCCGGCCACCGACGTCGGAGACGGGTGGCTCATCTTCGACACCCCGGAGGCTGACATCGGCTGTCACCCCTCGGATGGGCAACACCACCGAGTATCGTTTTACTGCGATGACATCGAGGAGACCGTGGAGACGTTGAAGAGCCGCGGCGTCGAATTCACCGGCGACATCGAAGACGAAGGCTGGGGATTGGCCACGGCCTTCAAGCTTCCGGACGGCTCGGAGGTTCAGTTGTACGAACCCAAATATGAGAAGTCCTGAGCGCGGCCGACTACATCCTCCAAGCCGGATCCACCCGAACCTCTATTCGCTACACTCGGCAGACAAACTACTCGCATCGTAATTGCAGACCTGCCCCTCCGGACATCCGTCTTCGCCGCAGGCGTTTTTCTCAAGCACGCACCAATTATCGACGCACAGCTCCCCGACGATACACTCATCGGCCGCCTCGCATTCTGGGCCGACGCATTCACCTGTCAGCGGATCACAGCGCCGCTCGGGCGGACAAATTGGGGGTTCGCGAAGACATCGATTCACATGACACGTGTCTCCAGGACCGCAAAAGGAGCCATGTTTGCAATCGTCGTTGTCTTCACACCCCGAACCCTCGGTATCAGGGGCCGCATCCGTGTCTGGAATCCTCCAACTCGAGTCTGGTCCGCCCGACGATTCGGTCGGACACCCCGTGCCGAAGGTGAAGACTAAACCCACCAACAGGGCGGAGGCGACTACGAACTGGGGCCTTGAACGCATGGCAAACACTGGTTTTGGGACACGCGCAACCAAATATTAGCGAGCCGAACCCTGCTCATCCAACACCGGCTCGGTATCGTGGAACCGGGTGAAATCGATGACCATGTCGCCGTCGGGCGTCTCGCTGAGGACGTCGACGAACCGATGGCCCACGCGGATATCCTCCGGCGAATAGACGTGGCGAGCGAACGTTGCACGGCTGTAGGTCATCTCGTGGGCCTGCATGGTCACGGCAAACATGAGCAGGTCGGCTTCGGGACGGTCCCAATCGACATCATTTAGGGGGCTGTTCTCGTCGATGACGTGCATGACCTGCCAACTCAGGGTGAAGAATGGCGAGCGTTCCCGGACGAGCTCCAGGTCATGCATCCGACGGATATGGTGGCCCTCATCGGTAATTTCGTCTCGAAGAACCGAGACATTGACCTTGGCCTCGACCACCTCGCTTCCGCGGGCGTTTCCCGCCCGAAACATCAGCGTCGGCTGACCTTCGTACTCCGTGAGGACCATCGGTTCGCTGAACAACACGCTCGACTGGGGCTGCGAGGCCTTGGCGAACATGATCCCGGTGGCCAGGGCGACGCCCAGGATGCTGAAGGCCGCTTCGAGGGCGACGATGAGGTCGCCGTAGGCGGTGGCGGGACTCATGGCGCCATACCCGATGGTCGACATCGTCTGAATGCTGAAGGCGAAAGCCTCGCCGAAGCTGGCATCGGGGGCGCCGGCGATGGAGCCGGGCTCGAGCAAGAAGAGACCGGCAAAGAAGCAATTGACCAGCAGGTAGACAAACCCCAGTGCAAAGAACAGCCGGGTCCAGGAACCCTCCATGAAGAAGAAGTAGAGGTCGCGTCTGAGCTCCGAGGGCGCGCCCTTACGCACCGGCTTCCCCAACTCGCGGCTTTTACCCTCTCGACGCTCGGCGCGTTCATCGCGGGATTGGCGCGCGAGCTCCGAGGTCGAGACAGCGCGCTCGAGTTCCTGAGCCTCCTCCTCCATCGGTGCGATCATGATGTCGAAGACGATCTGACCCAGACAGATCGCCGTGATGATGGCTAAAAAGAGCCCGGCGGACATCGTCTGGCCCACGGCGCCGACCAGGAGGACGAAGAAGACCGACGCGAACCGTACGTTCGCGCGGGCCTGGTCGCTGAGTTCGACATGTTCGCGCTCGGTGACCGAGTCGATCAGTGCCACGCTGAAGAAGACGAGCCCCAGAGTGGCGCATACCAGCCAGCGGTACGCCTCGTCGGGCGGAGCTCCCAACTCAAAGGTGATGATCTTTTTGACCGCCACGCCCAGGGCCGTGATGCCCGCAGCGAGTGGCATGTGGCCGAAGAGCCAGACGACCCAGCTCCCCCGTTCGGACCGAACCTCGGCGCCGGCGACATCGTCGAAGTAGATCCACCAGACCGCACAGGTAATCAGCAGTCCCAGGCTGGCCTTCATCAAAAAGCCTGCCTGCATGCCGTACTCGGAGGCACTCAAATACGACAGGACTTTGATGAATGATTCGCCCAGGACGATGATGGTGAGAAGTCCGAACCGCTCGCTGAGATGTTCCATGTCCAGTGGATAGCGTTCAGCGAGTTCGCGGGAGCGTTCGCTGACCGGCGTGTAGACCAGGGCGGCGACCCCGACGCCCCAGAAGATGTAGGCCCAGGGCGTGGGCACCACGGCGGAGACGACCCAGAGCAGGGCGCCAATCCCAAAGGCGCCGCCCCAGTAGGTGCAGTAGTCGCGCGCCTCGGGAACCTGTCGCCATGCCCGCAGATAGAGCAGGGCGATCAGACCCTGCGCCACGGCAAACGACAGGGCGAACGCCGCATGTTCGCCCTGCAAGACGACCGCCGGCGCCGTCAGGGCCATCGCCCCGACGGCGAACATCTTGGCGAAGACGATGACCCGTTGGGGCACATCGTCGACGGTAAACCGGTTGGCGAAGAAGCTGTAGCCCGCCCAGACGGCCCACAGGGGTACGAACATCCCCAGAAAGCCGGCCAGTGGACCCAGCACCTGATGCGTCTGAGTGACCTGATTACTCAGGACGTCGCCGAGCTGGATGATCGAGGCGACGAAGATCAGATCGTAGAAGAGCTCCATCCACGACACCGACTTCTCTTCGCCGAGTGCCGTGTGAAGTGTCGGGACGTGGAACCAACGATTGCGCATGGGTCCTCCGGAGACATGGTCGCTATGTCGGTTCTCCGACTTCAGTCCGCTGGATTCGTGTGTACTCGGTCGAAGAAATCCGTCAATCGGCCGATGACTTTCGGCTCGACTTCCGTGCCGAAGTCGTCCGAGTCGGGCCGTCCCGATTGTGACGGTGTATAACAACTCAATTGGTGCCGAAACACTTTGATTTCAATCAGACTCTAAGGCAAATCTCATTCCGTAAGCCTTTCTACATGCAGGAGGTTACATGCTGGGCTCAACACCATACGACTCATTGGAAGACAGAGTCGCTATCATCACCGGCGCCTCACGCGGCATCGGCGCTGAAGTCGCTCGGCAACTGGCAGATCAGGGCGCCAGGGTCGCGCTGGCCGCCCGCTCCCGCGAAGACCTTGAGAGCGTGGCAGAACAATGCCGCCAGCGCGGCGGTGAGTCGGTGGTCGTCCCGACCGATGTCACCGATGAAACGGCCTGTCAGGCACTTGTCGACGAAACGATCGACGCCTTCGACGGCATTGACATCCTGGTCAACAACGCCGGCATGACGATGCACGCCCGTTTCGATGAAATCGAAGACCTCTCGATCTTCGATCACATCATGCAGGTCAACTACCTGGGCACCGTCTACTGCACCCACAAGGCGCTGCCGCACCTCAAGGAGCGAGATGGGCTCATCGTCGGCATCTCGTCGTTGACCGGAAAAACCGGCGTGCCGACGCGCTCGGCCTATTCGGCGAGCAAGCACGCCATGCAGGGATTCTTGGATTCGATCCGTGTGGAGCTCGACGAACAGGGCGTCGACGTTTCGGTCATCTCACCGGGCTTCGTGGACACCAACATCCGCAGCCACGCCCTTGGCGAAGACGGCGCCACACGCGGCGACGCACCGGAGGACACCGACCGGAACATGATGAGCGTCGAGGAGTGCGGCCGCCGCATCGTCCGCACGATTCGGAAGCGCAAGCGCGAAGAGGTGATGACCTTAACGGGCAAACTCGGCCAATGGGCCAAGCTCCTCGCTCCGAGTTGGGTCGACGCGATTTCCAAGAAAAAGATTGGGGATGACTGACTCGGAACCCTGCGCCTCCGATGCTGTCTCAATAAACCAGAGGCTCAGTCGTCGAAGGCACTGATGAACTTATCATGACCGCGTATCGACAATCTTCGCTGCTGCTGGTGGGACTGCTCGTCGCGGGTGGATGCGCGAGCACAGAGAATCCCGCCAAGACATCGCAAAAGGCGCTCGGACCGCTCGCCGGCATACACAGCGTCACTTGGGCACCGGACAAGCCGAAATCGACGGACGATGCTCCTGCCTGCATCCTGGACGGCGTCGACATCGAGCCGAAGGGATACGTGTTCTTCGAACCGGGGACCGCGGAGCCCGTCGGTTACGCTGGCGAGTGGGGACCATGCATCCGAGAGCCGGCGATTCCCTCTCGGTATGCGGATGTAGAGTCGCTTCGATGCAATGAGCTGCGCGAAAGCAAGATCGAGCTACACTCGTTTGCCGACCCGCGACAGGTCACCAACCGAAGCAACGCAAAGTCGCTGAGTCGGCGGCGAATGAAGCTGGTCCGCAGTCGTCTCGGTAAGACCGCAGTTCCGGACTCCGTTGAACGAAAAGTCGTCCACGACGATGTGATGCAAGACGAGCAGTGGCCCGCACTCTCCAGCACGATCGGCGTGCGGTTCTCTCCGGCTGGGTGCAGGGACGCAGAACCCGTTGCACCAAAAGAGTCCACGAACCCCGGACGATTTGAGTGGATACCTGACGTCGCTCGCGGACCTATGACATGGCTTCACGCCAACAAACCGACCGCGGCGGAGTGGAAGAGCTGGGAAGATCTTTCTCCGGGGTATCTGGACGGAAGATACCTGGTCTATCGTCGAGGGGGCATCGGCGGACCGATAAGAATTATCGCAATCGGCAAGGAGAGGGCTGTCTGCCAGGGACGGGAGGTCGACTCTTCTGACATCCTGGCCCGTGGCTCGATCCTGTTCGTGCCCGGCACATCCACACCCATCGCGTACTCCGGCGTGGGAAAGTGCCTGACCGAATCCGAACCGAGTTCCATGAGCCCCGAGGATCTCGAGTGCTCGTTCCCGGAAGACGCAGCAGTTTTTCTGGTAGGCCATGCGAATGGCACGCCCAAAGACTCTACCATGAGTGCGACACAACTGGGGCAGAAGCGACTCAAGATCGTGAAGAGATTCACCGCCGAGACGCCACTCCCCGATGAGATCGCGCAGGAAGTGACGAAGGCTTCGGGCGTTGAGACAGAGAAGACAGGCGACCGGCAACCCATACTGGGCGTCAGAATTCAGGTCGTTCAATCAAGTTCCGACGTCGACACAACCAGACCACTCATCGAACAGACCATCGGACCGGCGTGGACCGAGTCGGAACACCTGAAGTTTAGCAAGTTCATGAAGAGATGGGTCGACCCCGGGGGTTCTTCCATCGAGACCGAGACGGACCTGCACATCCGTTACCAGGATGCGTACGGCTTTGTTCAGACCTACTTGGGTCTCCGACCGAGTAGGACAACCGCAGGGTCGCAGGCCTTGGAATCCTGGGCCGATGCCATGTTTGAACACGCGTGCCACACGGAGGAAGCCGGCCTGCCCACGGACTATCTGCCCGAAGGCGCGGAGCCTCCTCAGTCCACGATGGACTTGCCCAGCTCCTCGGCCTCTTCTTCGGAGATGTCGTCGAGCTCCTCCTGGGGAACCGGCACGTCGAGTCCACGTTGAACGGCGGGGCGCTCGGACATCCGCTCCATCCATGCGCTTAAGTTCGGAAGCCCTTCGAAGCTGATGCCCGACCACTTGTGGCTGCGCGCCCACGGATAGGTGGCAAAGTCGGCAATCGAGATGTCGCCCGCGATGAAGTCCTGACCCTCGAGCTGACCGTCGACGACCTCGTAGAGCCGCCGCGTCTCATTCTGGTAGCGCTCGATGGCGTACTCGATCTTTTCCGGAGCGTAGTGCAGAAATACGTGTGCCTGCCCCTGCATGGGACCGATGCCGGCCATCTGAAACATGACCCACTGCACGACCTTCGATCGCTGCAGGGCGTCTTCGGGCAGAAACTGCCCGGTCTTTTCGGCCAGGTACATCAGAATGGCACCCGACTCGAAGACGGTGTGGTCGGCGACATCCCGGTCAATGATGGCGGGGATACGGCCGTTGGGATTGATCTCAAGGAACCAGTCCTCCTTTTGCTCACGCTCGGCCAGGTCGATGTGGTGGACCTCGTAGTCCAGACCCGTCTCCTCGAGCATGATGGAGGCCTTGTATCCGTTGGGCGTCTCGGCGGTGTACAGGTCAATCATCGTGGGGTCTCCGTGTTGCGCGGAACGAACCTTCGGTGAGACGATGCGGGCAGTGACGTGTGAGATTCAAGATGGAGTTCGAGGTGGATACCAGAAACGAGCTGAGCGACGCTGAACGCAAACAAATCATCGAAAGTGAACTCGCCGCCGCACCAGACTGGGTCAGCGAGGGGACGGATCGAGATGTCCTGCGGGCCAATGTAGAAGCCTGGCTCGAAGAAACGCTGAAACCGCTGCAAGATGACGACTTCGCCATCGAGTTTGCGGAGAACTGCCCCCACGACGACGCCAGCGTGCCGGACTACGACTACAAGGTCGTCAGGATGGATGACGGCGAAACCGCGGTATTCTCGCTAAGGTTCGAGGGACTGGATCCTTCGAGACCGTTCGTGGAGGCCGTCGTCTGTACCGCCGGACCTGTTCTGAACCCACGCCAACTCAACTCGGTGTGGAACGCGGTTGAATCGCTGTACGGCCACATCGGGATCCAGCGTCTTAGGGCCTTCGAGCCGGACGTCGAGCGCAAAGATTCTGGAGCTCCCCGCAACACCTACGACCGTCTGATGCTCGCCGGACACGTGCAGGACGTCGCATCCAAGACCGCGGAGCTGTCAGAGAAGGGCGCTTCCGTCGAGTTCATCGAAGACCCCGATTCTGCGTTCCGCACCTACGTCTCAGAGTACGAAAAGATGGCAGAGTCGAGCCCTATTCACCATCGGGGCTCGACCTGGCATCGAACCGAGGAGCGATTTCACAAAGCCGTTGACGAAGACCTTGCGTTCGCTGTGCGCAATGAGGGCGAGCTCGCGGGAATCGTACTCCTGGGCCGGGGAATCGAGCGGTGGCTCCGAGGCTACTATTTCTCCGAGATGTTCCTCTTTGCGCATGCCCGCCATCGAGGCCTGGCGACACCCGTTCAGCGAGCGGTTGCGAACACGGTCGAGTCCGATCACGATACGCATCTCTACGGAACCATCGACCCTCGAAACGAACCTGCTATTCATGCGGCACGCGGGGCAGGGCGACAGCTGGCGGGCGGCTACCGGTTCTTGCGCCGGTAGGAACACTTACACTGGCAGCAGTTACTGCTCGACATCGAGTTTCCGGTCTTCCTGCGCCAACTCTTTCATCGCATCGCGGCTTCGCTGTCGTCGAAGACGCTTGAACTCCAATACATCGCTGGCCTGAACTCTCCGATGGCTGCCCACTTTGTGAAACGGAATCTCGCCATCCTCAAGGAGGTCAACCAGATATGGTCGGGATACACCGAGAATCTCCGCAGCTTCACTTGTTGTTAGCTCTTGATCCTGTCGAACAATCTCGACTCCCGTTCCCTCCTCGATCTTTTCCAACAACTCACGGAAAAGTTGGAGGGCATGACTTGAGACTTCCATAACCACTTTGTCATCTCCGTCATTGGAAACGATGACTTGCATCCGACTGGAGTCTTGGCTCTCCAAGAGCCGTTCCAATGCGACCATTTTCGACTTTTGCCGTGTCTTCATGAATTCCTCCGGTTTTCGACCTGATGTCGCCAGAAACTCTCTGATTACGAAACAAACGAAATAACCGAAACATTCAAAATAAATCAATACAACCACTCGGCGTAGGGCTCGTGGCGCAGGTGCATCTCGTCGTACAGCCACACCATCCGGTCCAGAAACAGAACTTCATGGCGTACTGACCGAAGACGCCCTAGAGCGTCGGCCAGATGGCGAGCTGGTAGAGGCCCCAGGCGAGGACGAGGGTGATGAGGCCGTTGGTGGCAAATCTCAGTTTTCGTCCCGCCGGGAAATCTGGCAACCTATTTTCGAACTTACGTTGTCTATCTGAGTCAGGAAAAGTCGTTGATGAGAAATTTCTCACCTGGAGCCCTGGGAACGATTCTGCTGGTCTTTGTCGCTGCAGGACTCGGTTGCAATGAGGATCCGCGCGGCGTTGGCTGGATCGAGGACGGCGGCCAGGCGGACGCCGACGCCCGAACGCCGCAGGATACCAACGACGGGGGTTCCGACAGCCGCGACGCCAGCCCTGACGGAACGGAAGATGCACGGGATGGGTCGGGCGCGGACGCTACCGACGGCGGACCAGATGCCGACCCCTGGTACGAGGACTTCTGCGAGACCTACAACGAGGACGAGTTGTGGGGCAAGATTCAGACCCACCGAAGCGAGTCCGGCAACTGGACGATCGTCGTCGACGAGGAGCTCGACTATCAGGAGTTGACCCTTCCCGACTCGGTCCCGGAATCGACGACCGCGGCCGCCATTCACCATCCGGATCCGGTCTCGCGAAAGAAAACCGGATTCATCATCAATATGCCGCTCGAAGGGGCCTGGCCGGAGGGCCTTGTCGATGCGTTCGACGGTGGGTCGGCCCCCTTAAATGTAGAGAGCTGGGGCAGAGGGGTGACCGAGGATCGTCACGGTCACGATCTGCACTTTGTGACCGGCGACAGAGAAGTCGACGAAGAGACCCTGATTTCCCCGCGCGAATTTCGAAACGAACTCGTGCGTAGGCTTCTGGACCTCTCGGATAACGCCGACCTTGCGTGGCCACCAACGACGACAGCCTATCGCGGCGCGAGCCCCTATTTCACGGCGACAGCCATTCGCCGTCCCGGTGAAAATCGTAACCCAGACCGACTGATTGTCATCGGCGCCGCCAAGACAGCGATTGCGAGCGACGCCGGAATCAATCTCCGCGAATTGGCCACCCACCGAAACGTCGGTTTCTACGATGAAGCGATTTCGGCCGAATGCCAGGTGCAGACCGCCCACCAGGCGCCGGATGTCGACGTCTTCACTTTCGTGTCGAATCGGATGTCCGGTGAACTCCGCGACAAGGCCGCTGGTTTACTGAGAAAGACCGCCGAGTCCATCGAACTCGGCCACTGGGTCGACCCGCGTTACGGCGTCCTGTCGATGGAAGAGGGGCAACCGATCGGAACCAGTGGCGTGGAGTGGAGTACAACCAGAGGCGGGTTCCAGTCAGCATTCCGCAACGCGGCCACGTTGAACTCGAACAACTCGCTCGCCCCGATCGAGCGCGCCATGGCCAAGCACCAGGAGACCGACTCGAGGTATCCGCGCTATCTGTTGGTATCGAACAAGCTGTCTTCCAGGGAGTTGAGCGAATCGGAGAAGCAGTTTCTGGAAAACGAAGCGGTCGTCGCCATTGAGCCCGAGGAGGCCGGATGTGGCTCGGCGACCTTCGAGGGGCCGAGCCTCTACGAAGAATGGATTCGGGTCTTTGACCCATGTCCGGAAGACGGCCCCGATGGCACCCTCGCCAACAGTTTGTCCCTTCTCCAGGACATACCAAGAGAAGAGAGGGCATACAGACTGCCGGGAAGGCTTGGGGGCACCGGTGTCATCGTGCACCCGGACATAAGCAGTGAATACGTCGGCGGGCCATTTGGCGATCCTGGTTTCGTCTATATCCACGAGTTCAAAAATTGGGTGCAGCTCACCGAGACCTACAGACCGGACTGGCCCGTCGACGACGAGATCGAGCGCATCGGATTTACCTACTTAAGATGGTCTGACTCGGAGGAGATGGAGTGAAACGTCTTTACGCAACTGGATGTCTGGTCGCTCTTCTGGCGGCCGCTCTCTTGGCGGCCTCCTGTGGCAACCGCGCCTGTACACTCATCGGCTGCGGAAATGGCCTGACTATTGACTTCAGGCAGGTAGAGTCGTCCACCTGGCAAGACGGCGACTGGCGCCTTGAGATGACGACGCCATCCGGCGAGTACGCCACCTGTGATTTTCAGATTCCGGCCGGCGACGCCGCTCTATCGGGACAGGCCTGCGACGGGCCCCTGAGCCTGGAGTTCAGCAGCGCGGGGACTCGTCTGGTCGAAGCAACTTCGTGGCGTTCGAGCCCCGACGAGGTGCCCCGAAACTTCGACATCACCTTGATGCGCGGCGGCTCGGAGGTGGCGTCCCAGTCCTTTGAGCCCGACTACACGGAGTCGCGTCCGAATGGCGAAGATTGCCCGCCGGTCTGCGTCCAGGCGTCGGTAGGGTTCTAACGTCTGATCATTGAAACCAGTGAGGGGTGATATCCATCCACCGTACCGAGGCGATTTGCAGGAGGGCCTCGGTACGTAGTGGTGATCTAGTTAGAGCACGCCCGCGGAGCCAAAAACGGTGGCGGAGCAACGTCAGAATGGTGTGAATCAGGCAGGGTGGATCGTGGCATCGGCGACACTTCTCGCCTCCTTCGGGTTATCCGGGCTCTGGTTCTCATATCCGAACCCGATGCCTCTGGACATGTATGTGTTGGAGGGAGTCCGACGCCTGCAAAACCCGCTCTTAGGTGTCTTGATGGAGGCGATCACACTACTGGGCTCGCCGTACACGCTCGTGCCAATGGCAGTCGCGGCCATCGGCGCGGCCGCCTACCGTAAGGATTTCCGCGGCGCCGCCACGGTCGCAGGATTGGGCTTACTCACTCTCGCGGTGAACCTCGGGTTGAAGGGGTACTTCGACCGGCCTCGTCCGGAGGTCTTTCATACCTACGTCGAACCGAGGCTGGACTCATTTCCCAGTGGCCATGCCCTCGGCTCGGGTAGCATCTTCGCCCTCGTGGCCCTCGAGTGGCGGCGCCTGCGTGGCACCGTTTCTTCGGCCCCACTGTGGGTTGCAGTCGCGCTGGCGGCCCCCGTCGGACTCTCCAGGATCTACCTGGGCGTACACTGGCCCTCGGACGTTGTCGCCGGATGGTTGATCGCCGTATGGTTGGGATACCTTGGCCATCGGTATTTGCCCGTGCAGTCGCCAGTACGACCCTCCGGCCCTTCAGGTAAAGTGGGACTCGTGAGCCTCATAGTCGCGATCGTTTTGACCTGTGGTACCTCGGCTTGGGCACAGGCCCCTCCGGAAGGGCAGACGGCTGAGCGCGCGGGCCAGTTCGCGAATCGGGTTGTCTCGCGGGCCAAAGACCAGGGACGTGCACTTCGTGATCAAGCCCGGGCCGCGGCCATGACAGAGGTCGAAGACGCCGCAGGTCGAGCGGACAACCGGGCGAGGGCAGAGGCAGAATCGAAACTCGTCCGAGCGTACGAACCGAAGGGTTCACCTTTACAGGACGACCGGAGTCCGGAGGATACCGATGGGCTGCCTGACCCTGCCCCGGAAGTTGAGGACTACTTGCTGGCGGTCCCGCGCGGCATCCTGCTTCCAGTGTATCTTACCACCGAATACCTCGTCCGCTGGCCGCTGGCCCAACTCTTCACGGCCATCGAACGCTACCACGTTATCGAATACGTGCAGGGTGGACTGACCTTCGCCGACGGAAACGCCGGGTTCCAGCCGCTGTTTGAGTTTGGCGGCGGTCGGGCCGGCTCGGTGGGCCTGCGCTTTTTCTACGACGAACTCGCCGACGGAGCGCTCGATTTCAGCATCGGTGCCAGCGGATGGCCTCAACGAAACGTCGCAGCACGCGGAAACCTCGTTCTGGACGTTCCCAATGAACGATCTCAATTTGTAGCGCTGGCCGGATTCAAGCGTCGCGACGACTACGTCTACTACGGCGTTGGTTCTCAACCGTCTGGTCGCGCCGAATCACGTTTCGAAGAACAGACGGCCCTTGGTCGCCTTGGGTGGCGCGCGGGCAAAGACTCGGATCCGGCGGGCGCGGAATTTGACCTGAATGTCCTCGACCGAAAGGTCCGTTGCTCGCCCGGCGCAGCCCTCGATGCCTGCGGTCCGGACTCCGAATTCGAAACGCCTGACGACCCCTATCCAGTGGGGGCAAGCGATGTGGCGCCTCTCGGCCGGGACTATCTCTTCGGTCGATCGCGACTTCACGTCTACTGGGACACCAGACCGACGGAGACGCGAAAAGACAGCGGAATCCGACTGGAGGGCTTTGGCGCCCTCGGCGTCGGAATCGGTGCCGAGGACCAGGACTTGTCCGTCGCGCGATACGGCGCGGAAGTGTCGGGATTCGTAGATCTGTTTGGCAAGACCCCTCGAACACTCGGCCTGCGCCTGTACGCAGAGTCGGCCAACACCCTCGGCGACCGCCAGATCCCGGTCGGTGAACTCGTCGCACTCGGCGGCGCTGAACGGATGCGAGGATTCCGCGAGAATCGATTCCGGGGCCGCTCGAGTCTGGTGGCGACCCTCGACTACCGATATCCGGTCTGGTCATTCTTCGAAGGTGAGGTGTTTTTCGAAGTCGGCAACGTCTTTTCTGAACACTGGAGCGATTTCTCTTTCGGTGGGTTGCGAGGGTCGGCCGGTATCGGGTTGCGCACCGTCGACATGCTGTCGCGTCACCTCACCTACGACATCAATCTAGCCGTCGGGACGGCGACCTTCGACGACGGATTCGCAATTACCGAATTTCGAATCAACGCTGGAACGAACTGGGGATTTTGATGCGCCGACTATCCAGCATGATTTCCACGGGCACGGGAACGCTGCTCGCCGCGCTTTGGGCGGGGTTCGTCCTCATCGGTTGCGCGAGCGGCCCTCCGCAATTCAGTGACTCGGATGTCGTCTGGCAGGTCAACGACCAGCGCCCGATCGAAAAGCCCAAGAGCCGGTGGACCCCAAAATACTGGGACGCGGTCGACGCCACCCTTTTCCGGCCACTGACTCGTGCCTTCCGGTTGGAGACGCCCGAACCCGCTAAGAATGTCAACGCGTGGGGCCATGTCCCCAACTCTTCCTGGTATACCAACAGATTTTCGACCCATTCGATCACTCCCGATCGTGTGGCTCGCGGACCCTGCGAGTCTACTGATATGCCTCGGGGGGACGAGTGGGTCATCAAGGGCGGAAAGGTCGGAGGAAACAACCCCGGATTCATCATCGAAGTCCACCAAGAGGACGGTTCGACAACAAACTACCTCCTAAAATTCGACGGTGAACTGCAGACCGAGCGGGCCACGGCCGCCGATGTCATCGGCTCGAAAGTCTACTGGGCGGCCGGCTTCGAAGCTCCCTGCAACCGCGTCGTGTACTTCGACAGCGACCGCCTGGTCATCGGCGACGATGCGACCAAAGAAGACCGAGTCGGCCGCGAAACACCTCTGACACGGGAGGACGTCAAAAAGGCCATGAAGCACACGCCCCGGCTTGACGACGGTCGGGTGCGGGCGGTCGCTTCAAAATTTCTGCCTGGCGAACCTCTCGGTCCATTCAGCTACGAAGGTACCCGCCGAGACGACCCGAACGATGTCATACCACACGAAGATCGCCGCGAACTCCGGGGATCGAAGGTCATAGCAGCCTGGCTCAACCATTTCGACGCCCGCGAACAGAACACCTACACCTCCTTTATCAGCGGACCACCCAGCCAGAAGGGCTACGTCCAGCACTTCATGCTCGACTTCGGCGATTGCCTGGGAAGCCGCTGGCCCTCCGACGGGATGTCTCGGCGCTTCGGGTATTCTTGGTACGTCGACGGGGCGGACATGCTCGTCGACTTCATGACCCTGGGCATCGTTCCGAGACCCTGGCACAAAGTCCGGACGTACTCCGAAGCCCCGATCTTCGGCTACTACGATGTCAAACACTTCCAGCCTGAGACGTGGAAAGCGGGGTACCCAAACATGGCGTTTCGTCACATGGACGACCGCGACGCCTTCTGGGCCACCAACATCATCAGTCGTTTCTCACAAGAGCACATTCGGCATCTGGTAGAGGCCGCGAAGTTCACCAAATCGAGCTACGACAGGTACTTGGAACGCGTGCTCGTGGGGCGGCGCAACAAGATCGTGGAGCATTACTTCCGCCAGATGTCTCCACTGGTCGACCCCCGAGTCCGGGGCTCGGTGCTGTGCGTCGACGACGCCTGGGTCGCGCGAGGATACGGAGCCGTCGACGATGCGTTCTACGATGTAAAATTTCGATCCACGAGAACCGAAGGTGACACGTCTTGGGAAAACCTCGGGCGACCGTCTAATTCGCAGGGAAGACTCTGCGTGGATTTGCCGTCGGACGCAGCGACCCAGGCCGGCCGTGGTGACCTCGTCGTACACCTCCGCGTGCGGCGCACGGACCAACGCGATCCGGCACGCGACGCACGATTCTATCTGCGGGCCGACGATACGGGTTCATGGCGGGTCGTCGGGATCACTCGCGTCGGGGACAGACCGTGAAGATGTTCCGAACCCTTCGAAACATCGATGCCGACGAACGGCGCGTCGTCGTGGCCGGGTGTTTGACGCTGCTCGCCGTGATGACCGGTCATCTCCTGATGGAGACGGCCCGCGATGCAGTATTTCTGGCAAACATCCCCGCCACCCAGCTCCCGGTTCTTTACATCGTCATCGCCGCCCTGGCTCTCGCGGTCACCCGTCTCCAGGCGTGGTCCGGTGGCTCGTGGACGGAACCCTCATCGCTGATCGGCTGGCTTCTGACGTCCGCTGCGATGGCGGCGATCCTATGGGGTACGATCGACCTCATTGGAGATGCCGGCATCTATCTGCTCTACGTCCTCCCTGGGGTCATATCCACGGTCACACTCCTGCAGTTCTGGGGGTTGATGGGGAACGCCATCACCGTCGATGACGCCAAGCGGATCTACGTGTTTCTAGGTGCCGGCGGGGGAGTTGGAGCGATCATCGGCTCGGCTCTGGCTACATTTCTGTCGTGGACGCTGCCCGACGTCCACCTGATTCTCGGTGCCGGCGTCGTGTGGGCGATCACACCGCTGGCAGTTTTACGTCTGAGCCGAGCACTGCCCGACTCGCTCGACAAGGAAGATTTCGAAGACACCCCCAGTGGCTTTGGGTGGGAAGAGATCAAAAACGTGGCGCGGCAACCCTACACCCGCGGGCTTGCGCTCCTATCGCTGCTGATGCCGATGGCGGCAACGATCGGCGACTATCTCTTCAAAAGTCTGGCCGCCGAACATGTGGAGGCGGCCTCCCTGGGGATCTTCTTCGGCTCGGTCTACCTGGGTCTGAACGTCCTGTCGCTGGTGATCCAACTGTTTGCCGTCCGAAAGACGGTTCGACGTCTCAGCATTGCCGGAGCGGTCGCCATCCTGCCGTCGCTGCTGGCCCTGGGTGGCATCGGCGTGGCGGCTGGACTCGCGTTCGCATCTGCCATCGGGCTCAAATTCGTCGATGGTTCACTGCGACACTCCCTGCACTCGACCTCCAAGGAACTGTTGTTCGTGCCTCTCTCCGAAGGCCTGCGCAATCAGATGAAGGCCGTCGGTTCGACAGTCGGCAAGCGAGGGGGACAAGCACTGGGATCCGTCGGGCTTCTCGGGCTTATCGCCGTCGGTGCCGACCCGCGCATCCTGGGCCTCGTACTCACGGTAATCGCCGCCGCAGCCACCGCATCTGCCCTCGCACTGCGCACGCCGTATCTGGAGCTGTTTCGCTCGCGGCTTCGCGACGAGCGCCTCGATCATCTTTTCGACTATCCGGAACTCGATGCCGACAGCCTCGAAGACCTCGTCTCTCGACTCAGCAGCGGCGACGACTCGGAGGTCATCGCCGCCCTCGACTTGCTCGAATCCGAGGGGCGAGCCAGAGCCATTCCGACTCTGATTCTGTACCATCCATCGGACCGTGTGGTGCTGCGGGCGCTCTCCATTTTTGTGAACGCGGGCGTCGACGACGCGCTCCCCGTTATTGAACGTCTCGAGGAGGCGTCTTCGCCAGCGCTACACGCTGCGCTGCTGAGTGCCCGGGCTGCGATCGCACCGGATAGGTGTGCGCTGGTCGAACACCTCGACCACACCAGCGACATGGTTCGCTCGACGGCCGCTTTTCATCTGGTGGCCCGAGGATGGCGCAGGCGCGATGAGCTCGACATCGATCTGCAGTGCATCGTGCGCAGCGGGAGTCCGGCCAAAAAGAGGGCGCTCGCCTTCGCAATCGGAGCCGCCCGCTCGCTCGATTTTGTGCCGGAACTCGTCGAGTTGCTCGACGACGAACGCCTCGACGTGCGGCGACAGGCTGTCGATGCACTCACCCGGATGAACCACACCAAATGCCAACGCGTGCTCATCGACAAGTTGCCAGACCGGAAATTGCGGCCCGCAGTGCTCGAGGCGCTCGGCGAGGGAGGGGAAGCTACCCTCGACTCCCTCGGCCAATGGTTGGATGACTCGAGTCTCCCCAGGCGAGTCCGTTGGCAACTCCCACGCGCTATCGGCTCTTTCGACGCCCAACGCGTCGGTTCGATCCTCGCCGACCGCCTCCCACGGGAGAAAGATGGCGTGGTGCGCGTCCGCATCGTTGCTCAACTCGAAGAGTTGCGGATGATTCGCGAGGATGCCGAGATTCCCGAGCCGCCACTCGTACGTGCCCTCGAATCGACAATCGAAAGGGCCTTTCGACAGGTGCGTTTTCGGCAGGTGTTGGTCGACACCTCCACGCCGGAAGAGTGCGCGTGCACCTCCTTTCGCTATCTCCAGAAGCTCATCGATGACAAGGAATCAAATGCTATTGACCTGGTCATTCGAATCGCCGGACTGCTCTATGCCGAGGACGATGCACGACGGTTCCGACGCGGGCTCGAGAGCGACGATCCGGTGACGCGGGCGAGCGGAAAGGAGCTGCTCGAAGCGAGACTTCCTCCGCGCTTTCGCGCCTCGGTTTTGGCACTGGTCAGTGACGAGAGTGACGCCGCCCGGCTTCAGGACGCTCCGGAGCCCATACTGCCGGACCTCGATGAGAGAGAGGAGGTCATCGAACGGCTCTTGCAGACCCGCTCCGACGGACTCGCTCTGATGGTTGCAAAGTTTGCCGAGCGGTTTCGACTGGCCGAGGCCTCAGAGGCGCTCGTAAATGCTCGCCGCTGGGCGACGGGAGAGATCGCCGAGCAGATAGACCGAACCCTTGACGTCTTGGAGAAGAGTCATGCGTGAGATGTGGCGTTCCGTCAGCCCGCGCCAACGGGCTCTGTATTTGAAAACCCTTCCTTTCGCCCGCGACCTCGGGCGCCGCGCCATCGAAATGGCGACTATACAGATGGAAGAGTGCGAGTTTTCTGAAGGAGAACATCTTCTGACAGAGGGCCAACCGATCCCAGGGATCTATATCTTGACGGCCGGTCGCGTGTCTCTGCATCAACAAGACTCCGAAGTCGGTCAAATCTCTGCTCCCGGCCGTGTTGGTCTCATCGGTCTCCTGGCGGCAGGGCGTCAGGGAGCCGCGGACGGTGCGCCCGGCGACATCGTGGCGGAGTCGTCGGTGGAGGCTCTTCATCTACCGGCTGACCTCGTCGACCACATGCTCACCGACAATTTCGAGTTCCTCTTGGGACTGACCCGGTGGATCGCGATGCAACTGCGCAGTCCTCGTCAGGCGTGTCTCTTCGTCTCTCGGTGCGAAGATCTGCAGGACCTAACTCCCCCGTTTGACCTCTTCTCAAGGACCCGCTGGTTTGCCGAATCCTCCCTCTTCGATGAGGCAAACCTGGAAGCAATCCTCGAGCTTGTCAGACGCGTCGAAACCGTCCGTTACGCCGAGGGGACGACGATTTGGGAAGCAGGCGAACAGTCCGATGAAATCCTCGGTGTCGTTCAAGGACATATCGACATCGTTGAGAGTGGGTCCGACCCGGCCGGGCCCGGCGAGTTCGTGGGTGTCGCCGAGGTTTTCGGCGGAGACTTCCACCTTCACACAGCGCGGGCCGCCGAGCCGGTCGTTGGACTCACCCTCGAGATGGGCGTCCTCCTGGAAGTGATGGAAGACCACTCGAACATGTCTCTCGGCTTGATGCGCACGCTGGCGGCCGCAGGAGTCGAACGCCGCTGGGCCGACAGTTACAACGCACAAAACTCATCGCGCTCGCCCGAAGTCGACCCGCGCCCCAAGGCGACGCTGGAATTCGGCGCTTACGACCCAGTTGAATGATCACTGAAAGGAACCGCCATGATGACGTGGATCCGTGACCGTGCAATCGACCTCCTCGAGTACCTTCTAAACCTCTCGAGCGAGGTCCGAAGACGCGAGGCCGTCACGGTCGTGATGCTACTGTTTAACGTATGCGTACTCCTCATCGCCTACTACGTCATCAAGACCGTTCGCGAGCCGCTGATCGCAGGGACGGGAGGGAGTGCCGAGCTGAAGTCGTATGCCAGCGCATTTCAGGCCGTCTTACTCCTCGGATACCTCCCCCTGTACGATTGGGTCAGCCGTCGGACATCGCGGATGTGGTTGAATATCGGCGTGCTGGTATTCTTCGTCGGCTGCATTCAGTTGTTCTTTCTGGCCGGCTGGAGCGGATGGCCGAACATCTTCGGAGTGATGGGCTCCTCAGGCCCCTGGAAGTGGCTGGCAGAGAACATTTCACTCGGGTTCGTCTTCTACGTTTGGGTCGGCATTTTCAACGTCTCCGTCATCGCCCAATTCTGGAGTTATGCCAACGACCTCTACGACGAATCGACCGGAAAGAGACTCTTTCCCGTCATCGCCATCGGGGCCACCCTGGGTGCCCCGGTCGGCTCATTCACCGCCGGCCAACTCGCCGGCATCGGACCGTACGTTACCCTTCAGGTAAGCGCAGCCTTGCTGGTTGTTCCGATCCTTCTGTATCCGCTGATCGAGCGTCGATACTGCCGACGTCGCGCCGACGAGGAGGGGAGCGACGACGTATACGACGAGGCGGCCGAAGACTGCTGCAGTGAGAAGGCTGGCGGATTCGAGTTGATCCTCAAAAACCGCTATCTGACGTGGGTCGCGCTCTTCATTCTTCTGTTGAACCTGGTGAACACCACCGGAGAATACCTGCTTTCCTCGTTCATCAAGGACGCGGCCGAAGCGGCCGTGGCAGCGGGACAGGCAGAGTCCGTCGACGCTTTCATCCAGTATCACTGGGGCAACTTCTACACGGTCGTCAACGTCGTGACCGTACTCATCCAGACCTTCATCGTCTCTCGCGTGCTCAAATACTTTGGCATGAAAGCGATGATCTTCACGCTGCCGTTTATCGCCTTCGGCACGTACAGTCTGTTGGCCGCCGGTGTCGGACTGGGGGTCTATCGATGGGCGAAGACCGCAGAGAACAGCACGGACTATTCCTTGATGAACACCACTCGAGCGCTTCTTTGGCTGCCAACCACAAAGTCCGAACAGTACGCCGCCAAGCAGACGGTCGACACCTTTTTCGTCAGAGCAGGAGACGTCCTTTCGGCTCTCTTGGTCTTCGCCGGGACGAACTGGCTGGCCTTCGGAAATACATCATTTGCCGGCGCAAACCTCGTATTGATCGTCGTTTGGATCCTGGTGGGCGCCATGGTCCTCCGACATTTTCGCCAGCTCAGCGAAGAGCGCGACATTTCTGTCGACGAGATGGCCGATGAAGCATTGGACTGAGGTAGTAGGCGCTACGCCTCCAGAGGGCGTCTACTCACCCATGTATCGACCCGCCCACGCGGCCAAGACCGAGGCCACGTATTCTGAATCCCTGGCCTCTGAGAGCAGGTGGTCGGCGTCGTCCAGCGAGACGAAACTCTTGGGATGTTTCGCCGCCTCGTAGATGCGCGCGGCGTTGTCGATGCCAACGATATCGTCGACGGGAGAGTGGAAGATCAGCAGAGCCCGTCCCAGGGTACGGATCTTGTCAGCCATCCGGTGGTCGGTGAGGTCGTCGAGGAACTGTTCCGTAATCCGGAACGTCCGACCAGCCAGCGTGACTTCCGCTTCGCCCTCGGTTGAAATGCGTTCGATCTGTCCCCCGAATAAATGGCGAACATGCTCCGGCTCGAAGGGGGCTCCGATTGTGGCCACACCTCGAACCTCATCGATCTCTCCGGCAGCCGCCAAGACCGCGGCTCCGCCGAGGCTGTGTCCGATAAGGAGGCTGGGCGATTTGTACCGGCGTCGCAAAAAGTCAGCCGCCGCGACCAGGTCGCCGATATTCGACGAAAAATTCGTGTTCGCGAACTCCCCGTCGCTGTGTCCGAGCCCTGTGAAATCGAAGCGCAGCGTGCCGAAGCCATCGTCGGCCAACGCCTTGCTGATCCGCGAGGCCGCCATCACATCCTTCGAGCACGTAAAACAGTGGGCGAATAGCGCGTAGCCGCGCATCGGGCCCTCGGGCGGCCGGTCCAGTCGCGCGGCCAGCTTTTCACCGTTCGCACCTTTGAAGGTCAGTCGCTCGGTTTCGATCGACATGCAAGACTCCTGATGTTCGAAATTCGTTCCCGAAACAGCCCCAGTACCGACAGGCTAAATACGATAAGCGCCGCCTGATTCGAACCGGAACCACCACCACAGGGTCCAGTACCCGGATGGCTAACCACGACGGGCTCCGAGGGTTCGCTCTTGCGGCCCCACTTGTCGATGGCAGTCACCTTCGTTTCGAATCGGAACGACTCCTGTTTGTCCTCGGCGCCGTCGCTCCATGCCTCGAACCAGATGGAGCCTTCCCGATTCGTGTGGGTGGGAACATCGGGAAACGAGTAATCGTCCGGCGGCGCTCCCTCGACGACGTCAAAGGTATACCCGACCTCCTGGCGAGCCGGAGAGATCTTGAACTCCAAGAATCCGAGGCCGTCACAGCTCGTCGAAGAGCGGTTAAAGATTCCCCCGCTTGGACCTTGCCCCCGTGTGATCGATTCCACAGTGACGTCGGGCGTCTCGGGCGGCGGCACGTCATCCGGAGCCGGCTCATCGACGACAGAGTGCTCCTGAGGCGCTTGAATGGTACACGCAGCCGCCGGCACGGCGACAAAGACACCGGCCAGTGCGATTACTGCTGCGATCAGCTTCTTCATGGCAACTCCTCGGCATTGGTCGTTCACGACATTACCGACTCGTCCTTCGAAATCGAAGCTCGAACGGCGTTCGTTGCTGAGACGATCAACGTGGAGTGAACGGGCAATATTAGCCGTTGCACTGAGCCACTTAAACGGCATGATGATGGGCGTTGCTGTAGTGATTCTGTGAGGAGGATCTTGTGACAGTATCCGATGCGTCGGCCGGCATCCGAGTCGAGTATTCTAACCAGATCGAACGGCTGGTCGATTCGCTGGCAGATGCGCTCGAGGCCAACCGAGGGCTCGGGCGGATTTTCGATCCGCCGCAAGTCGTCGTACCAAACCGCAATGTCGAAAAGTTTCTCAAATTCGAGCTCGCCGACCTTTTCGGCATCGTCGGTGACATCGAATTTACAACCCTGGAAGCCTGGCTGCGCGACGCGTTGCCCGACGAGGTCGTGCCGCTGGATGAACAGGGGCTCCGAAGCGCGATTTTGGGGCTGCTGTCGACCGACAGCTTCCTGGCCCACGAGGCGATGGCTCCCGTGGCACGCTACCTGCGGCAGGCCGACGGTCAGGGCAGGGCGCTTCGGATCTATCAGTTGGCGGAACGACTGGCGCGAAACTTTCGTGAGTACGGGTATTCACGCACCCGGATGATCGACAAGTGGCTCACCGAGGAAGACCTCTACACGCCGGATCGCGTCGACTCCCACGACACCGGCGAGGCAAATCCGTACGTCGAAAACGAGCGTTGGCAGCGCCACATCTGGCGGAGCCTCTTTGCGAAGGACGGACTCTTGGAGCAGGCCAGCGATGAGGGGCGTCGACTGGATCTCTTCACCAACTACTGGCGACGGTTCGATGCGGCCGATGCAGACCTCAGCGGCCCGGTCTATCTGTTCGGCCTCTCGCACCTGGCTCCGGTCTACGGCCAGATCTTCGAACGGTTGAAGTCCGCGGTGATGCTGCGGTTTTTCGTTCTCAATCCGTGCGCGGAGTACTGGGAAGACGTCATCTACGAAGAGGAGGAAGAGGTCTACGAGGCGAGCCAGCACGCCGCGCCCCAGCATTTGAACCTGCCGCTGGAGGCACGTCGAGGCCCCGCTGCCGAGAAGCTCGATATCTCGCCGCGGAGTTTTGAGGTCGAACAAGGCGAGGTGCCGCTGGCGCTGAAGGTCTGGGGGCGGGCGGGCCGGGACCACAACCACATGCTCAACCGACTGACCGGCTACAGCTTCGAGACGAACTGGGAGCCGACGGCTGGGCTGAGCCGAGAGGATGGCGAGCCGACGCTGTTGGAGACCTTTCAGACCGACGTGCTGCGATTTGAGCCGGCTCACAGCTCCGACATCTCGCCGGAGGCCGACGACAGCGTTCGCTTCGTGCAGGCGACCGGCGTGCGCCGCGAGCTCGAGGCGATAGCCGACCAGATTTGGACGTTGGTCCGGGACAATGACGACATCGATTTCAACGACATCGCGGTCGTCGTGAACCCCCGAAAGCGCGAAGAATACCAGATGCACCTGGAGGCGGTCTTCGAAGAGGTTCGGGGCATTCCCTTCAACCTCGTCGACGTCCAGCGAGGCGACGGGAGTCGGCTGTTTCAAGCGATCGAACTCCTGCTGAAACTCCCGCTCGGCGAGTTCGACCGCCATCAACTCGGCGCACTGCTGTCACACCCCAACCTGGCTGCCAACTATCCGGAGGCCGATCCCGACGAGTGGGCTCGGTGGTGCGAGGAACTCGCTATTTTCCGGGGTGCGGATGCCGAGGATCTGGAGGGCACCCACGTCGACCGGGACCTCTACAACTGGGACCAGGGTGTCACGCGCCTGATGCTCGGTTCGTTTTTAGAGCAGACCGAGGGGCGGCGAGGCCGCGCCCAACCGTTTCAATTGGACGGGCAGACCTACATCCCATCGGCTCCGACCGATATGGCCGAAGCCGGTGCGGCGGGACGATGGATCGAACTCGTGCGCCAACTCATCGGCGAGGCCGAAGCGACCCGCGAGCACGACGATTCTCTGGGTGGCTGGTGCCGCTGGATGGCCGACTGGATCGAAGAACACCTCGCCCCGGCGAATCCCAGCGAAAAGGCCGAACTGGCGGGCTACCTCGATGCGCTCCGGTCTGCATCGGACACGGACCTCTCCACGATCGGTGGGTCCGACGATGTCGCCTATCGCGCCGCCGTCGAATTCGCCCGCAAGGAACTCGCCACACAGACCTACGAACGAGGCCACTACCTGGCGACGGGTGTCGTCGTTTCGTCGTTCGTGCCTCAGCGGCCGATTCCCTTCGATGCCATCTTCATGACCGGGCTCGACGCCGACGACTTTCCCGGGTCCGCGCCGCGAACACCCGTCGACCTTCGAACCGCCAAATGGGAGGAGGGCGACCTGTGGGAGCGCGACCGGGAACGCTACATGTTCTTCGAAACGCTGCTGTCGGCACGACAGCGAGTCACGTGTTCGTGGGTGGCGCGCGACCCGGTCACCGGCGAGGGGCTGGAGCCGTCGTCCGTCGTACGTGAGTTCCAGCATATCCTTGAACAATACGTCGGTGAAGAGGGCATAGAGGACCTCGTCGTCGAACATCCGCTGCGACGCTACAACGAGGCTTATTTCCACGACGATTTGGACGGGACGACGGGCCTGGCACCCACGTACAACCCGTCTGCCCACCAAGAGCGCAGGGCACTACACCTGCGCCGCAAGCTGCTCGACGAGATCGGAGGGCCGCAGACCACCGAGCTCGACCTGCACGCCTTCCTTGGCGACGATTCGCCGGACGATGAACTTCGACAGACCTTCGAGCTCGTCTCGCTCCCCGATGTCGTCTCCGACGCCGACGAGACCCGCTCGACCCGCGAACTCGGTTTCAGTGCCCTGCGACGGTTCATCGAAAGCCCGCTTCAGGCATGGGCGAGGTATCGACTGGGCCTGCGTGACGAAGACGAAGAGGCGGTGCTCGAGAAGACGACCGAGCCCTTCGAGCTCTCGACGCTCGACGAGGTCATGATCCTGCGAGCGGCCTTCGAAGAGGGAGCCTCCGGCGACTCAGATGCAATCGAACTCGCCGACCAGCTACGCGACAAGATGAGCCACGCGGCCCTGGAGGGTCGGGCGCCGACGGGAATCTACGGGCGCGTGGAGGAGAATCGACTCGGCGGCATCGGCGAGGCCTGGGCGCAGCAGCTCGCCGGCGAACCAACTGCCAGGCGAACACGCTTTCGGTTTGGAGCTCCGGCCGGAGAGGATCGAATCGAGGCGGTCGAAGCCCTGCGCCTGGAGTTCGAATCAGGGGACCAACGCCAAACTCTGGACCTCACCGGGGACACGGCGCTGGCAGCACCGGAGGAATCGAAACTCTACATCCCGTCGCGTCAGAAACGCTACAAAATCGGTTGGCGCCGCGCACTTCGGGGCTGGGTGCAGGGACTCGTGCTGTCGGCCGCCGGCATCTTCAAAGTCGACACATTCGAAGTGATTCTGCTTCACAAACAAGGGTCGAGAAGACCCAAGTCGGTCGTTTTCGAGTCTGAAGGAGCGGACGCCGCCAGGGCGCAGCTCACCGAACTCGCACGGCAACTCTGGTTCGACCCCCACGCGTATCGATTCGCCCTCTCGGAACTCAAGGATGTCTTCCCCGACGCCGAAGAATCTACCTCGATCGAGATCGACCCGCTGAAACTCAGGGCCCGCGTCTGGCGAGCCGACAACGGCGGATTCGGGCAGAGCTCCGATGCGTACGGGCCCGTCCCAAATATCCATCGCTACGACATCCCAACCGAGGATGCCGACCAACTCAATGCGATGGTCGAGCGTCGGATGGGACCCTTCGTTCGGACGATGCTCGCATCGAACTTTTAAACCAACACTTTAGGGGCAACTCCCCGATGGACGACCCGATTCTCGCACAAAAACCGGATACTCTGGCCGAGATCCCGACCGACACCAGCAGCGTCGTTCAGGCCTCGGCCGGCACGGGAAAGACCTTTGTCCTCGAGCACCTCATCGTGGAGCTGGTCCTCGAGGAGGAGATCTCGATCTCGAACATCCTGGTGGTGACCTTTACCGAACGGGCCACGGCGGAACTCGTCGAACGCGTCCGCGCTATCTTCCAGCGGCTGCTCGATCAGACCGAAAGCGACGCCAAACCCGACGAGCCCCACTGGAAGCTCGACGCTGCCAAGAAGAGGCGTCTGCGCGAGGCGCTCTTTTCGTTCGACCGGGCGCCGATTCACACGATCCACGGGTTCTGCCACAGAATTCTGTCGGAGCACGCCTTCTCGAACCAACAGCCCTTCGAGCAGGAGTTGGTCGAATTCGATACGCTGTTCGACCAGGCATTCCACCGGGCTCTTCGACAGGACTTCACCGCCAGCGTGGCTCGTTCTCTGGTGCTCGAAGCCTTCGTCCATGAAAAATCACTCTCGTCGCTGCGCTCCACTCTGCGCGAAGCCGTCCGCACCTCCGATGCAATCGAACCGACAGAAAACTTCCAGGCATTCGAGGCCAATCTGAAGGACATTTCCGCCGAAATTTCGGCTCTCGGCCCGATGCTCGCCGAGATGCGCGAGGTCTTCGACGAAGTCGGCGCCCAGGGGAAGATAAACGGGAACAAAGAGGACAAGGCGAACCGACAACTCGATGGTCTCATCAAAGCCGTCGAGGCCTTCAAAAAAGAGGGCATCGAGGACTTCTGGCGCACGCTGAATGCGGGGTGCGACGCCGACAACCCCTTCGACTACCTGGCCAACCCTTCGATATTCAACAAGTCACACCGCGACTTGTACGACGAATCCTGGGTCGAACGCCTTGAGGAATTGGTCGACTTCAATTTCGAACCGCTGCCGCTCGTGCTGGATGAATTCGTGGATCTGGTCGAAGCGCGGCTCGTGGAGATCAAGGCCGAAGAGGGCGTCTTCACCTACGACGACATGCTCGAATACGTCGACGAGGCGGTCCAAGATAGCGACGAACTCGTCCAGACGCTCCGGGATGAGTACGAATTTGCGCTGGTCGACGAGTTTCAGGACACCGACTCGGTGCAGTGGGAGATCTTTAAACGCCTCTTCGTCGATTCCGGCAGCCACAACCCGTGCACCCTCATCGGGGACCCCAAACAGGCCATCTACGGGTTTCGCGGCGCCGACGTTCAGACGTATTACCGAGCGGTCCAATACGTGGTTAAAAACGCTCCTGTAGGCACCTCGGTCGAAACACAACTGCCGGACAACTACCGTTCTACGCCCGAACTCATCGATGCGTACAACACGATTTTTGATCCGGGCGAAGAGTCGTCCTTCTTTCGAACCGACAACAATAATTACGCCCAGGCAGTCGGCGCGGGCTTCGACGAAAAAGAGTTGTTGGACGGGGATGGACAAGAGGTCGCCCCCGTCGTCGTCACACAGGTCGAGGCCGACGGCGAAGAAGACGAAGAGGTGAGTTCCAACGGCTTTCAGGGGGCAATCTTCAAATCGTGGAGCGAGGAGATCGCACGGCTCACCAAAGAGGGGCGGGCGCCGGAAAACGAATTAAAGATCCGCGAGACATCCGACGATGACTTCGAGACCGTCGAACCGAGCGACATCTTCGTGCTGACGCGGTCGAAACGCCAGGGCGATGACTTCGCCGAGTACCTGCGCGAGGCGGGCGTCCCGTACGCCTTCTACAAGCGGGAGGGCCTGTTCGAGACGCCGGAGGCCCACGACTGGCTCGAACTGCTGCGGGCGGTCGAGCGCCCCGGCTCCAACTCGCGGCGCCTCAAAGCATGGTCGACGCCGTTTTTTGAAGTCGGCCTGGGCCGTGCAGCAGAAATTCGTGACGCCGTCGACGAAGATCACCCACTCGTGAAACGCCTTGAGACGTGGCACGAGTCCGCCGAATCGGGCCGCATCGGGCAGCTCGTACACCGCGTCCTCGACGACTCGGGGATCCTTCGACGTGAGATTTTCAAACGCCACAGCGAACGAGAACTGACCAACTACGAGCACCTGGGTGAGACGTTTGTCGACTGGGCGCAGACCGACGATTTGAGCTTGGCAGACATCATCAGCCGGCTCGCCCAGTACGTCGACGGCGAGGGAAGCCCCGGTGGCCACGAGGGCGACCTCCAGCGGCTGGAGACCGACGAGCAGGCCGTGCAGATCATGACGATGCACAAAGCCAAAGGTCTGTCGGCCCCGGTGGTCTTCATCTACGGCGGGTTCGGCCGAAGCTGGAGGGGTGCCCAGCGCTACTACGAAAAAGAGGACCCGGTGCTATTCTTCGGCAGCAAGACCGAGCGAAGCGACCCCATCGAGGCCTACGCCGTCGAGGAGGACGAACGACTCCTGTATGTGGCGATGACCCGGCCCGAGGGCCGGATGTACGTACCCTATGCCAACCCGGAGGACCGAGGAGACAAACTCACCCGGGCGAAGAGTCCGATGGGCCCATTGGTCGAGCGGCTAGACGATATCGTGGGCGCTGAAACCCCATCGGGTTTCGACATCCAGAGGGTCTACGAAGATGATAGCCCGCCTCCGAGTTCAGCCGGGCCCATCGAAGAAGAGTCACCGAGGCCGGCGATGGATGAACTCACCGTGGATATCGAGTCGGGGCTCGACGTCGACGACGCCAGCTTTGGGAAACTGCGGGCCCACCGGAGGCTCTTCGTCGAATCGTACAAGTCGGTCGACAGTTGGTCGGGCCACGCGAATGAGAGTGAACAGTCCAACGAATCGCTGGCGCTCGATGAACGGGCCGAGCCGGAGGATGAGGCCCTGATGGAGGATGAACCCTCCGGCCCGCCCCCCGGGCAGACGACCGGATTGTGCGTGCACGAACTCTTCGAAGACCTCGACTACCGACGCGTCGACGAGGCCGCCGACCTCGAAGAGTGGCGCTCCCACCCCAGGGTCTCGCGCATCGTGGAGTCGACGGCCGCGCGTTACGGTCTGGAAGAATTCCAGGAGGAACTCGAGGCGCTCGTCTGGCGCGGGCTTACGTCACCGGTCGAGACGAAAGGCGTATCGATCCCGTCGATCGCGGGGACCGACCGCCAGTCGATGGAGCTCGAATTCTGGTATCCGATTCCCGGAACCTCGGCCGCAACGCTCGAGGAACTGGTCGAAGCACCGGACTCGACCTCGCGTGGCCGGGGCGATGGCTACCTGCGCGGTTTCATCGACCTCGTCTTTGAATGGGACGGGCGGCTCTACATCGCCGACTGGAAGACCGATACCCGACGCGGCGAGGACGCCTACACGCCTGCCGACGTCGAGTCGGTCGTCGACGAACGCTATTCGATTCAATCGACCTTCTACGCCACGGCCGCCGCGCGACTGGTCGCGCGTTCGGTCACCAGCCGCGACGCATTCGAGGAGACCTTCGGAGGCTTCATGTACCTGTTCGCACGCGGGATGGGGCCCGGCGAAGATGGAGCATCCCCCGGGGTCTACTTCCAGCAACCCGACTTCGACGAACTGATCGCTCTGGAGAAGCGCACGGGAGAGATGGTCGCAAACAAGATATCCAAGCACCGAGACTACATCGCCGAGGGCCGATACGACCGATGGAGATGAAGATGACGACACCCACGCAAGCATGGAAGACGCGTCGCGACGAGAAGCTGGGAAGCTTTGTCGACTTCGACCGACTTCAAGAGGCCGTCGAAGAGGGCGAACTGGAGCACAGCGATGCCGTCTTCGCCATGGAGCTGACCCGCCGAACGGATCTATCAACTACAGACCGGCGGGCCTTCTTCATCGCAGTGCTCGCCAACTTCGTCTCACGGCGACGCGGCAGCGTGCGCCTCGACTTGACGGGCCACAAAACGGGCGCTCTGTCGGCGGAACTCGAAGACCTGCTGCCGACCTACATCAAATCGGAGGACGGCTCCGAACTCGCAGACCGGATCGGCTCGGTCTTCGGCGGAGACATCGACTCCGAACTCGTGGGCGGCCCGGACGACTACAACCCGCTGGTCGTCGACGACGGCCAACTCTACCGCCACGCCGACCTCGTCGAAGAAAAGCGGCTCGCCGACGCACTCTCAAAGCGGATCGACGCGTCGTGGCGCGGATCGACGTGGCCCACGAATGCAGAATTTGGCCGCGACCAGGTCTCAGCCGCGCTGGAACGCGCCGTCGGCACGGGTGAACCCACACCGACCCCCGAACAACAGTACGCCATCGCCACGGCCGCGACGTCGGATCTGTCGGTCATCACGGGCGGCCCTGGAACCGGCAAAACGTCACTGATCGTCTCGCTGTTGCGCCTGCTGGCCGCCCTCGACGTCGGACCCGAAGACGTCGCACTGGCCGCACCGACCGGAAAGGCCGCAGACCGACTCGGCGCGGCCATCGACGGCCAACTCGTCGCTGACTCCGACCTCGATGCCCAGATAGCCGAGCAGCTCCAGGATCCGTCGACTATCCACCGTCTGCTCGGCTATTCGGAGCGAAGTCGGGATTTCTATCACGACGCCTTCCGGCCCCTGCCACACAGGTACATCATCGTCGACGAGGCCTCGATGATCGACCTGGCGCTGATGGACCGGCTTGTCGCGGCGGTGGACGAAGGCGCTCGACTCGTTCTCGTTGGAGATGCCGACCAGTTGCCCGCCGTCGGTTCCGGAGCGGTCTTTCGAGACCTCGTCCCCAGCCAGGTCCACACTCAGACGCCACGGCGGGATATGCTAGTCGGCGCCCCCATCGACGCGGTGGCATCGACAGAGCCGATGGCGGCGCAGTCGATGCGGCTGACCACCAACTTCCGCATGCGCGAAGGCGACCCGGCGGGAAGCAACGTCCTGAGCGTGGCCCAGGCCGTGCGCGACGGAGGCCGAGGCCTGGAGTTCGGTGATGGTCAGGGCGAGGGTGTGGTCACCCGCCGAACCGCCTTCGATACGCTCGAATTCGAAGGAGCCGAAATCCTGACAGGCACCTCGGGCGACTGGATCGAAGGCTGGTACGACCGACTCATCGCCGGCGAGGTCCTGAAGAAGGCTGACTGGCAGTCGCCGCTCGACTTCCAAAACGGGTCTCCCACGGAGTCGACGCAGGCCAGGCTCGATGCGCTCTTTGATGCCTACGAGACCTATCAGCTCCTGGGTGTGACTCGACGTAGACCGCGGGGAGTCGAAAACCTCGATGCACAACTCCACCGCCTCCACGTCTCACGGTTGGACGGTTACAAACCGGACCTCGCCCTCGGCGAGCCCGTGATGATGACCCGAAACGACTATGAACGAAATCTCTTCAACGGCGACCGCGGGCTCATTCTGAACGTCCGAGACAACGCCACTGGCCGGGAGAGCCGCCGGGCCGTGTTTCCTACACGCGAAGGCTACACGTCGTTCGCCATCCAACCCCTCAAGGCACATCTGGACCACGCCTGGGCGCTCACCGTTCACAAATCTCAGGGCTCGGAGTACGACTCCGTCGGCATCGTCCTACCCAGCACACCGATCCCTCTGGCGACCCGCGAACTCCTCTACACCGGAATCACTCGCGCCCGTCACTCGGTAACCTTCTTCGGCCGACCCCAGCTTGTCTACGACGCAGCCGCACGCAGCGATGACCGCAACACCGGCCTCGTCGAACGACTTGAACGAGCTGTCCGTTAATGGAAAGACGACCGAACTCAGCGGAAATGGAGAGATAAGCCAAGATGTTGTATTCTCTGACGGCGGTTCACTCATACGCATGATTCGAGAAACCATGAGCTCAGCACCTGAAGACATCGAGGCGGCCGTTCTCGCACTTCCACGCGACGAACGTGCGAAACTTGCGGAACGAATTGTCGAGAGCTTGGCCGACGACCCATCCATCGGAGATTCGTGGCTGGAAGAAGCCCGCCGCAGACTAGAGGAATTCCGAGACGGCGCGGTCGATTCTGTTTCAGCCGAGAACGTCTTAGACGAAGCTTGGAAGAGAGTCAGTAGTTGAAGAATCTTGTGAATCACCCGCCCATCGAGGGCGCACTCGGTCGAGCGAGCAGTCGGTCCGTGTAGTCCTCTAGCGCCTGGCGATCCGTTGGCCCGTCAAACATCCGTTTCCAAAAGAGGGTGGCGCCGATCATCAGGTCAGCGGCGGTGAACCAGTCACCGAAGAGCCACGGACCGTCGCCGATTTCCTGCTCAACGACATCCAAGCAGGTGTCAAAGTCAGTCCATCCACGACTCGCCGAGCCTTCGTCGACCTCCATCAGTTTGTCGCCCATCGCCGGCTCGAATTGCGACGTCGCGTACACCATCAGTGAGAGAAATCGGCCGCGTCCCGGATCACCGGGCTGCGGGCCGAGTTCCGCGTCCGGAAACTTTTCGACCAGGTAGAGCGATATCGCCACGCTCTCGAAGACGCGGTCGTCGCCGTCCACAAGCGCCGGCAGCTTTCCGGCCGGATTGATCTGACGAAACTCCTCGGACTTGTGCTCGCCATTTTCCATGTCGACGTGCACGAGGTCGTAGTCGGCGCCGATCTCATCGAGCAGCCACTTGGAATTGACGGCGCGGCTCTTCGGGTTGAAGTATAACTTCATCTTATTCTCCTGAAGGTGGTGCCGGTACATCGGGCCGGCGCAACATGTATGCCTCGTCTCTCAACTGGTTGTAGACGCCTTCGATATTCAAGTCACGCCACTCGTCGAACATCTTCAGGTCCGAATACTTGGAGAGGTCGACCTCACGCTTGATGGTCTTCAACGCCTTTCCCTGCCGCATGCCTTTCAACACCTGCCCGTAGAGCGATTCCAGGTAGGCGAGATACCTACGAATGTCCTCTTTGTCGCCCATGGCGGCGTGCCCACCGACGAATACCTTAAAGTCCCGCTTTAGGATCTGGCGCGTCGACTCGATCATCCCGTGGATGTCGTAGCCGGGCAGGTCCTTGTAGGGCGCGCGGTCCAGAACGATCCAATCGACGACGAACATCACTTCCTCGGATCGGACGTGCATGCTCACCGAGCCCTTGCCGTTGTTCGGGCCGTGGTACGTCAAATCCACGACGTGGCCTCCCAGCCGCAGGGTCATAGAGTCTTCGAAGGTCACATTCGGGAGGTGCGTATCGGCCTTGGTCCTGGCCATCGATGCCCGGGCCATTCGGTGCGCCACGAATGTCACGCCCGGCTCCGCAAAGACCTCACCGCCGTACACGTGGTCGGGATGACTGTGACTGTAGATGACGTACCGGACCGGTACGTCAAACCGCTCCTCAAGTTCGGCGTCGAGCCAGCGAGCCGCATCCTCGCTGATGGGGTCCGTGACGACGATACCCTCGTCAGTCACCAGGACCACGGAGCGGTAGTGGCCGGCGACGAACCGATACACATCACCACGGACTTGCTCGAGCCGATACTTGGTCTGCTGATTCGCCTCCGTCGCCGCTTGTGCGGGCTGGGACGTTGCACAGGAGATGCACAGGAAGAGGGCAGACGCTACAAAGAGGGCGATAGACCATCGAGGGTGACGCACCGTCACTCCGGAAATATGAGGATAGGCGTGTCGGAGGGTTATCAGTCCGACAACAACTTCCGCTTCTGCTGTTCGAACTCTTCGTCCGAGAGCGCGCCGGCTTCCTTGAGGTTGTGAAGCTTCTTAAGCTGGTCGGCGATATCCGTGTTGGACCCCTGGTTGCCCTCGAGGTTCACTGTCACATTCTGGCCCATCTGTTGAGGAGATTCGTCGGGCTGATTGCCTCGGCCTGGATGGCCCTTGGGAAGTTGCTGCCGAGCCCCGGAGCCGGAGAGGGCCGATTGATTGTACTTCTGGTTGAACTTCTGTGTGTCCATCATGAAGAAACCGATCGCCTCGAAGAAGGCGATGATCCCGGGAATGAACGTCCACGAGAAAATGAGGTACATGACCCCGGTTCCGGTGTCGCCCAGATAGAACTTGTGGCCGCCGATTCCTCCCAGAAGAAGCGCGATCAGTCCAGCCGTCGTCTTATCCTTCATCGGTCAACCTCTATCGCTCAATTATCCAATTGTTTCGCTCGTTCCGTCGCGGGAATCGCCTCTTTCGGAAGCGATTCTCCTTCCAGCTCTCCTGTCGATGCCGCGCTGTAGACCCAGTGCTCCGTAGTCGAGTCGAGATCCTCGCGTAAGAGGCCCTCCTCGACCCCAGCGGCGAGCGCGCGAACCGTCCGCTCCTCGGACCAGTCCAACTTCCGCTGAACGTCGTCGACCTTCCGTTCTCCAGCATCGTCGAGGAGGGCCTGGCGAACCTCTCGGGCATCGTCGAGCAGAGAGGCCCGATCGGCGCTTTTCCTTTCCTCGAGCGACCTATTGACGTGTTGAATCAAATACGCCGCTCCTACCGACCAGAGAAGCCACATGAATGCGGGCAGCGAAAAATACCATGACCCCGCCACGAAGATCATCGCGAAGAGACCGGCCGAAAGCACGGCACTTCCGGCACCTACAATTTTTACCAAGCCGCGATGCTCGTCGGTCCACTCGATCAACGAGGGATTCTCCTCGGCATCGGCCTCCGCGGGCAGCTCCCGGTCTAGGTCCCCGGATTCGTCATGCTGCTGGAGGGCGCCCGCCGAGTCGTCAGAATCCTCCGAATCAAAGGAGATTCCCGACTCGGAATCCATCTCGATGTCGCCGACCTTCATTTTCATGGATCGATCCCGAAAATCCCGCAGACGTACCAGTCACTGTACGAATATACGAAAGACAACAGACGCCCCTGTGGGTGTCAAGCATCGCCGATCCACCCCAGATGCGTGTGTTTGAAATCGTCGGGGTACTTCAACCCGTAGCCCAACATTCGGTCCATGTTCGAGTGGGTGAACAGAATGACCGCGGCAACCTGCAGGGCGAAGACGTCGAAATACCAACCGAGGATTCCGACCAAGACCGCCATCGCGATGTTGTGGGCGAGGTTGTAACTGATGGCACCGATTCGAGAACTGGCCAGGTAGCCGACCATCGAGACGTCGGGCACGAGGATCAACCCCCAGAACCACCACCATGAGATACCCAGCGACTGGAATGCGTAAAGGCCGAGGGCAAAAAGCAGTGCGTGTTCGATTTTTAGCTGCGTGTTCATGGGCGACTCATCAGAAATAGTGGGGTTCGCTTCTACCTACACCAGAAATCGTTCCACCGGCCAGCGCGGCGTATGGTCGCCTTCCTGGCGCGGGTAGCCGATCCGGAACATGTGCTGTGGACGCACCTCTTTCAGGTCTGCGGCCTGTCGGAGGTCGTCGTGAAAGTCAGGTACTTCGAGGATCTGGCTCATCGGATGGGTGGCGGCCCCATCGGATGTGGCGACGAGTGCGAGACGCTCGTAGAGCTCACCGACTCTCACCTGGGTAGTGGGGTCTTCGTCCCAGGTCGTCAGGATCCCGACCAACGGGGCATCGCGGAGTAGCTGCGCGTTGTTGGCTCCCTCGCGGCTGCCGAGGTCGAAGTTTTTGACGACCCACTGACCGATCTTGGCCTTCGCCCATCCGTCGCCGAGGGCCCCGGCGCCGATCCATTCACCGAGCTCTTCGCGGTAGGAGCGATCGTCCATCAGGCGTTCATCCGCGGACTTCTGCAACTCGGCGATGGCATCGAGGACCTCCCGATCCCGAATCAGGACGAGCTCGACATCCGCGTCGGTCGACGCCGCCATCAGTCGGTCGACGGTCTTCCAGGAGACGGTTCGGTCCTTGAACTTACCTCGATGCGAACGTCGATCCGTGATGGCAGAGAACAGGGTCCGGTGACGGTCGGAATCCCTCGTCTGGTCGGACTTTAGATGAATCGTCACGACCGGGCTGGTCCCCTCCACCGCGTAGTCGACCTGCGGGCTCAGGCCGAAACATGCCGCGGCGATGCGAAGATTCTCCACCGCGCATCCGATGCTGATGTGCAATTCCCGTCGGTCGGCGTCGGCGACCTTCAGCCATCGACTCTCGTCGACCCGCACATGAATCGCGTCATCTTCAACCTCAAAAGCCCATGGCTGTGAATTGTGGCTCGACGGCGCCAGAATAGCCCAGTCCAACAACGCCCGTCCCTGCTCTTCGATCGAGCCGGCCTCCGGAAACGCGTGTGGACTGGTGTTCCAGACATCCCTCGTCAGGGCATAATCACTCATGGCGACACCTGGGCTTAGGCGGGGGCTTCGGATGTGTACCACTGGCATCCAATATAGGTATTGGGCGAAAATCTGCCAGTTACGCTCGTCTACTCCCTCGGCAGTTCCACCGGATCCTGCGCGTCGACCAAGGCGTAGGCGGAGATTCCGAGCGCTGTGGGGGCGTCGGCCAAATAGATCGTGGCGTAGGTGCCTTCGTCGATCGGGCTGAGGTCGAAGTCAAAATTGGAACCGCCGAGGGAAACCCGGAGCTCAGCGAGGTCCGTGACGGGCCCGACGGATCCGCTGAATGCGTTGGCATATTCGACGGTGACCGGGCCGCGAAGCACATCGCCGGAGGTGTTCAGAAACGAGACGTCGACGGAAGAGAACGACTCGGTCGTCCAGGCGTGGAACAGGTGGAAGCCGATATTGTCCGGGTCTTGTGATGGGTTGCCGAACCGGGCGGTCTCTCGTGTGTCGACCGTGCGCAACTGGACCTGCTGGTTTTGGCCATTGCCCGTGATGAAGACCGTCTTGGTCGCCGGGAGTCCCGAGTCTGGAAGGTCCACAGAAAAGGAGCGCTGCAGCGAAGCCTCGGCTCCAGCGATGTCCACCGAAATGCCGGTACCCGCCGGGAGGCTGTAGAAATCGCTCGCCTCCGAGAAATTGAGGTTCGTCACGTTCTCTGGTTCTTCACCAATCTCGAGGTCGACTGTTTCGAATCCCTCGGCCGATGCCGCGTGGACGAAGCGCACCCGAGCTCCGGCCTGGAGCAGGGTCGAGGGTTCGCCGGTACGGACGGGCAAATCCGCCAGGCTTTGGGTTCCCACGACGGAGGGATTGTTCGAGAAGACCGCCAGCCGGAAGCCGGGGCTACAGTCACCGCCGCCGACCAATTGTCCGCTCGTGGCAGCAGTCAGCACTCCGCCTCCGAAGGTCGGTTCCACGTCCAGGGGAGGCTGGAGATTGGTGATGAAGATCCCGTTTCCGGTTCTTATCTCGAAGACATCGGGTTGGCTAAACTGTTCGTATTCTTCGCTGAAAGCGCCGTATTCGACGTCATCATAGAAGACGAATTCCTCGAAGGCGTTCGATGGCGACATATCGATGTCTGGCAGGTCCGACGATCCGTTGAACAAAAGTGCGTTCACGGCGTCCCGTCCTGGAGATGTAAGAGGGTCAGCCCGAACTCTAAGGTCTGGAGTCGACCCATACGCAACCGCCAGATGTCTGGAGTCGGCGTTGAGCTCTATCCCCTCGACAGTTGTCAGAACCTCGTCCGTTTGAAGCGCACCGTCATCATTGGACTCTGCCCCCGCGAACAGCGCATCCCAGGGAGTGTCTGCTGGGACCGCGAGATAGGGCGTGTAATTTCGGAACTCGAGGTCGTCGGCCACCAGGATTTTCTGCCCCTGGACACTGGCGTAGACGTCGACGGCCGACAGCGACTGGTCGGGCGCGTTGTGGAACAGTTGAAGCGTGGCGGTCGGCCCATCGAACCCGACATCCGGGCCGACCTCTTGGCGGGCATCCCGCTCGTCCGTATTGAACGAAAAGTCGGAGGGCCGTCGGTCTTCGGCGCATGAGACCGCGGCGACGAGAACCGCGACGAACAGTGCGGCACATCGCAGTCTATTCGATGGCATGAGGAGCTCCGTGATCCGTGGTGTGGAACATCCGTCGACATGGTAGCGGACTCCAACTCGAAAATCATGCACATAACCATCCCGGTTGTCCCACTTCCGCGTGGAGTGGTACGTGCCCGATGTTGCGATTCACCGACCAAGACGTCCGCAGGATACCCATCATGAACAAGGACGACGCCCGCCTTCCTGATTTTATCATCCCCGGCGCCATGAAGGCGGGCACGAGTTCCATGCATCGCCTGCTCGCAAGCCACCCCAATGTCTTCATGCCAGAGGACGAAATTTTCTTCTTTTCACTGGGAGATTTTGGGGAGCACTCGGACCATTTCTTTCATGCCGATGGGGAGTGGTCGTATCCCGACTGGGAGGGGAACTTCGAGCAACACTTTCAGTGGTATCGCTCCCACTGGGATGAGGCGGACCCAGACTCGATGTGGGGTGAGGATTCGACGACGTATCTGACCTCCCGGAAAGCGCCGGAGCGTATCGCTGACCTCAATCCTGACGTGAAATTCGTGGTCATGCTTCGCGACCCGGTCGACCGTGCGTACTCGCACTACTGGCATGTGCTCCGGACGGGCATCGCGTTCACGGATTTCGAAACGACGATCGAACGTGCTCCGGGCACGATGCTCAAGCGCAGCCTCTACAGCCGCGGGCTGGAGCGTTACTTCACCTACTTTGACCGAGACCAGTTTAAGTTCGTGTTCCTCGAACGATTTGTCCGTGAACAGCAGGAGGTCATAGACGAGGTCCTCGAGTTTCTAGAGCTCTCCGCTGAAATTGATGTCAGGACGGTGGAAGGCCGCGAAAATGTGGGCGGCGCGCCTCTCTCCATCACGGCCAAGCGACTGGAGAACTATGTGTTTCGCCGGCACATCGACCGCCCGTCGCATTCAGGGACGGTCGACTGGCTGCCCGATGTCGACCTGAAGAGTCGTCTGGTGATGAATCTCAAACGCGGGCCGAAGGGATGGTTGAGTCAGCTCTTCAGAAATCCGACGACTCTGGATATCCAGAATTCGGTCTTCACCAAAGAGTATCCCTCCATGAAAGAGGAGACACGCGAGTTTCTGGAAGACTTCTTCGTGCGTGAAAATCCCGGCCTCTCCGAGCTGGTCGGGCAGGATGTCAGTGAATACTGGCCGTACTTCAGCTCTTGAAGACCCGGTAGAGATGCCAAAACGAGGGGACGAGCACGACGGAACCGACGCCAAGCGCCACAGTTATCGGCCACAGTACCGAGTCGGGCGCAGCCGTATTCTGCAGCGTCAGGTCTGGCGGTACGATGTAGGGATACTGAGCCAGGCCCCACCCGGTGATGATGAGTGCGGTCTGGACGATGGCCATCGCACGGGCCCTTCGGAAGCGACGAAGCCACAGTGCCAGGATCGCGCCGACGGCCGAGAGTCCGGTAGCGACGTGGAACGGAATCGCCCACGGACTCTTGGAGAGCCCTTGCCAGATCGTTGGAGCGCCCTCGGAGGCCAGAAAGAGACTCAAAAACGCGGTGACCCCGACGGCGACGGCGGCCCACAGTCCCCGGCGCCGAAAGTCCTCCTGAAGCGGTCTATCGTCCTCAAGTTCGACGGTCATGTAGACGGCCGCCAGAAAGGCGCACAAACTCAAGGTAAAGAACCCGATGGCGAAAGGGAAAGGCGCCAGCCACGCGGAGACGAAGTCCGTCTGCACCACTCCGGAGGCATCGACGGTGATGTTCCCGGAGGCAACGGCCCCGGCGGTGACGCCGAGCATGACGGGAGTGGCGACGCTGGAGACCGCGAAGACCGTCGCCGAGCGTCGTTCGACCAGCGTGGCACCGGCGGAGTACGACCGAAACGCGAAGGAAGACCCGCGCAACACGATCCCGATAAGCATCAAACTGACCGGGATGTGCAGGGCCGTGAGGATGGCCGAAAATGCAGCCGGATAGGCGACAAACATCAAAACCAGGGCGATGATCAGCCAGACATGATTGGCCTCCCAGATCGGCGCGATCGCCTCCCAGAGAGCATCGCGCTGGCGGTCGACGCGCGGCCCCCACGCAAAGAGATCCCAGATCCCGCTGCCGAAGTCGGCTCCCCCGCTTGCCACATAGATGACCATCGAGACGACGATGACCGAGGCGATGACGATCGAGAGACTCACGTCGCCTCCTCGGGCGTCGGATGATCGAGCTCATCCACGAATGCGTCGGCGTCGACGGTCTGAAAGACGTGGCGCCACAGCAAGTAGACGACGACGGCCGCCAACATCAGGTAGAGCGCCGAGAAGGTCAGAAACGGGACGATGAGATTGGGCATCGGCGTAACCGCTTCCGAGGTGCGCATGATGCCCTGAATGACCCAGGGTTGGCGGCCAATTTCGGTGACCATCCAACCGGCCTCGATGGCGATCATGCCCAGCGGTGCACTGAGGGCGACGAGTTTGAGAAACCACGACTGGTCTGGGAGGCCGCGTTTTTTCCAGGCCAGCCATGCCGCAAGCACGGCGAGTCCCATCAAAAAGAAACCGATCCCGACCATCACCTGAAACGAGATGTGCACCGGTGCCACGGGCGGGCGCTCGTCTTTGGGAAACTCCTTGAGGCCCTTCACTTCAGCGTTGAAATCTCCGTGGGCCAGGAAACTGAGTGCCTTGGGAATCCCGATAGCCCAGCGGGTCTCTTCGGCCTGCGCATCGGGCCAGCCGCCGATGCGAAGCGGCGCGCCCTTTTCGGTCTCCCATTGCCCCTCCATGGCAGCGAGTTTGGCGGGCTGAGTGTCGGCGACGGCCTTGGCGCTGATGTCGCCGCTGATCGGCTGCAAGAAGGCAAAGACACCGCCGACGGTCAGGGCGATGGCCATCGCCTTACGGTGAAACGGATGGTCGCGGTCCTGGAGGAGCAGCAGGGCGTGAATTCCAGCCACGGCGAACCCGACGGCCACAAAGGCGGCGATGGTCATGTGCAGTGTCTGGCTGAACCACATCGGATTGAACATCGCCTCGAAAGGGCGGATGTTCGAGAAGACACCGTTCGCGTAGTCGAATCCCGCCGGCGCATTCATCCAGGCGTTGGCGGTCACCACGAAGATGCCCGAGGCCGTCCCGCTGATGAGCACCATGAACCCGCTCGCCCAGTGGGCCTTCGGCGACACCTTGTCCCAGCCGTACAGGTACAGGCCCAGAAAGATGGCCTCCAGAAAGAACGCGAAGCCCTCCAGCGAAAAGGGCATCCCGATGATGGGACCGGCGTGCTTCATGAACTCCGGCCACAGAAGCCCGAGTTCGAACGAGAGGACCGTTCCCGATACGGCGCCGACCGCAAACATGATGGCCGTCCCCTTCGACCAACGGTAGGCGAGTTCGCGGTAGATCGGTTTGCCGGTGCGCAGCCACAGCCCTTCGGCGATGACCATCAACAGCGGCATGGCGATGCCGACCACGGCAAAAATGATGTGAAACCCCAGCGACATCGCCATCTGGGAGCGGGCAGCGAGCAGGTCGGTCATAAATCAGGACTCGTTTCAGTGGATTCCGCGCCGACAACCTGTCGTCGAGAACCTATGCACGCCGACAGAGTCTAAAGGAAATCCACGCACCGCAGCCTTACTTCAGGACCCCGAACCCGTAGTCGGCGAACGGCCACAGATAGAACAGAAGAAACGAGACGACGATGGCGGGCACCGTCGTGTAGATGGTGGCGATGATGGCGGCCTTCATGTCGATGGCCATCAGCGGAAAGAGGGCATCGCCGTCTTGGCTGATGGCGTTACCCACCAGTGCCGAAAAGGGGATGCCACCCTCGGCGTAGATGCCCGTGAAGACAATCTGAGGGCCGCACCCGGGCACGAGGCCGAGAAGCGCTCCGGCCAGGGGCGCCAGGAGACCGGCGGCTTCGGAAAGTGTGCGGATGTCGAGTCCGAAGACCACCATAGAGTACTCGTAGATCAGATAGGCCGCGATGACCCAGACGGTGACCATGCTCGTCTCGAGCGCGGTGTGCAGGAAGGTGTCGTAGGAACTTGTGAAGTCCTCACGGATGCGCTCCGATTCTCCCTGACCGATGAAGCGCCTTCCCACGAAGTACAGGAAAAACGAGAGGGTCGTTCCCACAAGACCCGCCACCGTGAAGATGCCCGAGAAGCTGAGACCGAAGGCCAGTTCCACCTCCGGGGCGCCGAGGATTAAATACTGAACCCCTGCGTACAGCGCGAAGGCGGCGACGACCCACCACACGATGTGGGCAATGTGACTGACCCGCTCCATCGGCGTCATCGAGGCGCCCTCGTCGGCCGAAAAGGGCGCACTGGGGGGATCGGGACGCGACGGAATATCGCCGGGTGGCACGCTCGGCTCCCCGGAGGCGACGCTGCTGGTCTGACAGGCGGGGCCGCCGACCTTCGTGATAGCGCGGTCCACCCGGTCGACACCGAGTCCCCACGCGTCGACCATGTAGCCAAAGAGCACCCCGGAGACGAATGCCAGTCCGTAGGCCCAGATGGCGGCTTCGGGTGCGACGGCGAGGATCACAAATGCGGAGTCGCCGGCCGTGGCGCAGAGGGTGGCTACGACGGTTCCGAAACTGATCGTTCCGCGGACGTACAACGGCATGGCCACGATGGCTCCGCCGCATCCGGGCACGAGCCCCAACAGTCCACCGGCGACGGGCTGCAACCGTTGGTTTTGCTCCAAGAATCGGATTATTCGACCGTCCGATCTGTATTGTATGTAGCTGAAGACCAAGACGGTGAGGGCCACGAACGCGCTGACTTGAACGAAGCCATCGCGGACCGAAAAGACCAGTATGTCGAGAAGTTGTTCCACGTTGATAGGTGGGTTGGCGGCGTGGACGGACTGAGGGGCGCGACGCAGGATTTAGCTTAGGCTAAAAATAGTTTTCACAGCTACGAACTCTAATCTTTTTGGAGCCAAAGTCAACAGGGCCACGCGAACTTCGCCGTCGGCTTCGTGCGTCTACACATAGGCGGTCCCAATACGCCGAAAGTGGCGAGACATGACGCTTGTATGATAACCGATAGGGGCCTCGAATCGACGACCCAGAGGAACCGTGGAAGACTTACCCAAAGAACACGAGAGAAAGTCGGCCGGATGGCTGAGCACCCTCATCATCTCGGTGGTGATACTGGCTGCAGCAGGTGGCATCGCCGCGTGGACGTTCATGACGGAGCCGACGGCCGAAAAAGCCGGCGCCACCAAGCGGTCGGCGATGCTGGTCGACGTCATGACGGTCGACAAGGGCTCGTACGAACCGCAGATCGTGGCCCAGGGAACCGTCGAGCCAGCCCAGGAGGTCATCCTGAGGCCTCGAGTAAGCGGGCGAGTCGTCTCGATGGCATCGGAGCTGACCCCGGGCGGCTACGTTCAAGAGGGGGAGCGATTGCTTCGAATCGACGCCTCGGACTACCGAAACACGGTCGCTCAGCGGAAGAGTCAACTCGGCCAGGCGAAGTCGAATCTGACCATCGAAAAGGGGCTGCACCAGGCGGCAGCCGCCGAGTATGACCTCGTCGAAGAGGACCTTCCCGATGCCAGCAAGGCCCGGATGCTGCGAGAGCCCCAACTGCAGTCCGCCAAGGAGGAAGTATCCTCCGCGAAGACCGCGCTGGACCAGGCACAACTCGACCTTCGGCGGACCTCGATCGAAGCCCCTTTCGACGCCCATATCGTGCGACGTGATATCAACGTCGGCTCTCAACTGACGCCGTCGGACACGATCGGACGACTCGTGGGCACCGACCGCTACTGGATTTCGGTGGAAATCCCTCAATCACAGCTCCGATGGCTCTCGTCGAAGCGTGATGCGGAGGGCAAGGGCTCGAAGGTCGTCGTTCGAAACCGTCAGGGATGGCCGGAGGATGCCACCCGGGAGGGTCACCTCTCGAGGATCGTCGGAACATTGGACGACCAGACGCGAATGGTCCGCGTGTTGGCGACGGTACAGGACCCGCTGGCCCGACAGGAAGACAACGAGGACAAGGAACCGTTGATGCTGGGAGCCTTCGTCGAGGTGACCCTTCACGGCGAGACGCTGAAGGACGTGATACGCCTCAAACGCGACTTAGTACGAACCAACGATACCGTGTGGGTCATGGAGGACGGGAAACTGCAAGTCCGTGATCTCGACATCCTGATGAAGGACTCGACGCACGCTTACATTTCCGGCGGCCTATCGGAGGGAGACAAGGTGGTCACGACGAACCTCGCCACGGTCGTCGACGGCGCGCCGCTGCGACTCGAAGAGACGACCCAGAACGACTCACCGCAAGATACCGAGGAGGGAAGCGGTGAGTAACTCGAGCATGCACGGCGGCGAAGAGCCGACCGAAAAGAGCGGTCCGATTGCATGGATGGCCGGCAATCCGATCGCGGCCAACCTGCTGATGCTGTTCTTGCTGGCCGGCGGCTTCTGGACGGCGCAGAACATCCAGAAGGAAGTCGAACCCCAGTTCCAACTCGATGTCGTCAACGTCGGTGTGACGTACCCCGGTGCCGCCCCGGCCGAGGTAGAGACGGGCATCTTGCTGCCCATCGAGGAGGCCATCCGCGGCGTCCAGGGCATCAAAGAAATCACCTCGACGGCCTACGAGGGTTGGGGGAGTGTATCGGTCGAACTGGTGGCCGGTGCCAATCGGATCACGGTCTATCAGGATATCGACCAGGCCGTCAGTCGAATCACCACGTTTCCCGACGAAACCGAGGAGCCGGAGGTCCAACTCCAGGCCCGCGAACGCGAGGTCATGGAGATCGGACTCTACGGCGACGTAGACCCCTGGACACTTCGGAAACTGGCGGAACGGCTGCGGGACCGGTTTTTGAGTGACCCGGCCATTAGCCAGGCAGACCTCGGATACGTGCCCGAGTACGTCACCCACGTCGAGATCCCGGCGAGCCGCCTGCGTGAATACGACATGACGCTGGGCGATGTAGCCGACCTCATCGCCGCCTCCAGCCAAGACGTACCGGCCGGAGACGTACAGACCTTCTCCGGCGAGATCCTGTTGCGGATGAAGGAACGCAAGCAGTGGGCGGAACAATTTGCGACCATCCCGATCAAGGTCTCCCGGTCCGGGTCGACCATCACCCTGGGGGATATCGCAGACATCGAAGACGGGTTCGAGGAGTACGGGTTTCAGTCACAGTTCAACGCCAAGCCCTCCTCAGAGGTTGCGGTCTACCGCATCGGGCACCAGTCGCCACTGGAGATCTCGGAGGCGGTCCGCGAGATCATGGCCGACTTCGAGACGACGCTTCCCCAGGGCGTCGAGATGCGGGTCAACGGCAGCGCAGCCGACGACTACGAGGAGCGCCTGTCGTTGCTGCTCGAAAACGCCGCACTCGCGGTTCTCATCGTCCTCACCATCTTGGCCATCTTCCTGGAGATCCGACTCGCCTTCTGGGTGATGATGGGGATGGCGATCTCGTTTATCGGCGGGTTGATGTTCCTGCCGCTCGTCGGCGTCAGTATCAACATGATCTCGATGTTCGGGTTCCTGGTGGCTATGGGAATCGTGGTCGACGACGCGATCGTCGTCGGCGAGAACATCCACGAATACCGCCAGTCCGGTGGCGACCGGCTGACCAACGCCATCGAAGCGACCCGCGAGATCGCCCGGCCGGTGACCTTTACGATCCTGACCACCTGCGTCGCCTTCGTGCCGCTGCTGTTTATCCCCGGGGAGATGGGCAAATACTGGTGGCCACTGCCGGCGGTCGTCATCGTGGTCCTCCTGGTGTCGCTGGCCGAAGCCCTTTTCATCCTGCCGGCCCACCTGGGCCACACGTCCCGCTGGGAGGGCTCCCGGCTGGAGCAGTGGCTGAATGCTCGCCAGCAGACCTTCGCGAGCTGGTTTAACCGTGGCATCGAGAACTACTTCGGGCCGCTGCTCGATGGGGCCCTGAAGTTTCGGTACGTGACACTTACCGCCGCGGTGGGCCTGTTTATCGTCGTCGGCGGATACGGGTACAGCGGGCACATGGGCATGATCATGATGCCCGAGGTGGCGGCCGACGAGATCGAGGCCGCCGCTCGCATGCCGGTCGGCACGACCCCGGTACAGGCGGCGGATACCGCCACGGCGATCACGAAATCGACGATGGAGATGTTCGACGAACACGATCTCTACCGGGTCGCCGATGGGGTCAAAACAAACGTTCGTGGCGGCAGTTTCATCGACGTCGAGATCGTGATGAAGCCGCCGGACGAACGGGACATGACCGCCAACGACGTCATTGCGCTGTGGCGCGACGAGATGGGTGAAATCCCGGGGGTCGACCAGATTACCTTCGAGGCCGAACGGGGGCCGGCCGGATACCGTCAGGATATCGAAGTCGACCTCAGCCACAGCGACATCGACGTCCTGGAGCAGGCGTATGCCAAATTTAAAGAGAAGCTCAAGAATTACGCCGCAACCCGAGACGTCAACGACAACTACAATCGCGGAAAGCTCCAGTTCGACCTGAAACTGACCGAAGAGGGCAGGGCACTGGGGCTGACGCCGAACGAGGTCGGCCAGCAGGTCCGGAACGCCTTCTTCGGGGCACTCGCCCTGCGGCAGTTGCGCGGCACCAATGAAATCGAAGTGAGGGTGAAATTGCCCAAGGAGCAGCGCCAGCAACTCCACTCCTTCGAAGACTTCGTCATTCAGACCGACGACGGCGTCGACGTGCCGCTACTGGAGGTCGCCGACGTCACGCGTACTCAGGCATTTACCAGCATCACCCGCCGAGATGGCCGCCGGGTGGTCACCGTCAGCACCGATGTCGAACCCAAGAGCGCGATGACGCGGGTGCTCGAGCGGCTCAAAAAAGAGGATCTCCCCGAACTTCGCGCACAGTTCCCCGGCCTGACCTGGACCTTCGAGGGCACGCAGGCCGAGATGCGCGACTCGACTCAGGCGCTTTGGGGTGGGTTCGGGCTGGCGATGCTCGTCATCTACTCGCTGTTGGCCATCGCCTTCCGCAGCTACGTACAGCCGATTATCGTCCTGGGGGTCATTCCCTTCGGCATCATCGGCGGCGTCATCGGCCACATCATGCTCGGCTACGACCTTTCGTTGATGAGCCTGATGGGCATCATCGCCCTGTCAGGAGTCGTGGTAAACGACTCGCTCATCATGATCGACTACGCCAACCGCACCCGCGACGCCACGACCTCGGCCTTCGAGGCAATCCATAAAGCCGGACTCCGGCGTTTTCGGCCCATCATGCTCACCACGCTGACGACGTTCGGCGGTCTGGCTCCGATCATCGCCGAGACCTCCAACCAGGCGCGGCATCTGATCCCGATGGCGATATCGCTCGGCTTCGGCATCGTGTTTGCCACCACACTGCTTCTGCTGTTGGTGCCGTGTATGTACCTGATCCTCGAGGATGTTCAGGGGTTGTTTGAGAGCTGAGTCGCGTTCGGCTTATGATCGCCCGTGACACACACGAAATTCTTGGCTTCGAGGAACCTGTTCGGAGGTCGGGATTCGTTTGCGAGCGTGCGTCTGTATCGTCGTATTGATTTCAGTCGGACTTTGGGGGCTTGGGTGTAATGGCGATGGGATGATGGATCCGGAGCCGGTGGAGCACTCCGGGGAGATCGCGGGGAATCAGACCTGGAGTGGAACCCACATTATGACGAACGATGTGAACGTGACGGGTTCACTGACCGTAGAGGCGTGTTCGACCCTGGAGTTTAAATCCGGGGTGGTCATGTCGATCAGCGAGGGGGGCTCGGTCCGGCTTGAGGGGGCTGCGGATTGCCCGGTCAGGGTGACGAGTGCAAAGGGGGCGCCGGCGGCTGGAGACTGGGGCCGCATCGACATCTACAATACGGCGAACAACAACAATCTGCTGGAGAATGTGGTCGTCGAATACGGCGGAAGTGAGGGCTCGTACGGGTCCATTTGGGCCGAGGAAGGCGCCTACATCGAAATGCGGGACGTGACGGTTCGAAATTCAGGGGCCCATGGAGTCTATTTCGAAAAATCACCGGACATCGAGGCGTTCGTGGACGTGGACATCTCGAATGTCGAGTTGGAGGCAGTCCGGATCAATTCGAACGATGTCGGGGCACTCGAATCGCTGTCGACGGATGGCGCTCGGGTGATGGTTACCGGTGACCAGATCAGCTCCGAATCAACCTGGACCGCTCTGGAGGCACCGTATTTAATTGACCAGGATCTAAGTGTGCGAGCGAACTGGGAGGTCCAAGCGGGAGCGGTCGTGCACGTAGGATCGGCTGATGTAATCTCAGTAGAAGATGGCGGGCAATTGCGATTGATGGGCGAGTCGGGGAATCGGGTGACGTTTCGGGGGGCGTTGTGGGTCGAATCCGCACAGACGGTAACGCTGGACAACGTCTCGTTCTCGATGGTCGATTCCTGCGACGTATCGGGCGACGGGACTATCGACGCGATGATGACCGACTTTCAGCGCTGCGACTGAGTGCTCCCATACCGATCGGTCATTTTAACTGTTGACACAAATTTTCAACTGCAGTTAAATCATACGATGTCGATAGTTTACAAAGATACTTGCTCTAGTGTGAACAATTCGACACGGTCCCGGTAACGACGCGTATGCTTTGGAGTTTAACCTTTGGACGACTCCAGCTCGACCCCTCTTATTGACAGGGTTAGAGTTCTCCTGATCGAGGACAACCGAGCCGACGCCGACCTGGTTGCGGATCACCTAGAGACCGCCTCGCAAACGTACGACCTCACCTACGTCAGTACCCTGGCTGCTGGCCGCGAGGCGATCACAACCGACGAATTCGAGGTCATACTCTACGACCTCGGCCTACCTGAAATCTCGCTCGACGAGGCTCTTGAGGCACTGACGACGCTTCAGCGCGCCGCGCCGCTGGTCGTGCTGACCGGGCAGGCTGACAAGAAAGTCGAAATCGAAGCGATTCGTCGGGGCGCCGAGGAATTCCTCGAAAAGCGGCTCCTCAACCGAGAGCTCCTCGTCCGGACCATCGAGCACGCCACCGAGCGCCACCAGATGCGCGAGCGGTTGGAGCTGATGGAACTCGCGGTCGACTCGGCCAGAGAAGGCGTGGTCATGTCGGACATGCGGGCCGAGGACGAGCCCCTGGTCTATGTCAGCAAGGGATTTGAATCACTGACCGGATACACCGCCGAGGAGGCGAAGGGGCGAAACTGCCGATTCCTCCAGGGCCCTACGAGCGATTCCGACGACATCGAAGAGATCCGCCAAGCCTTGGACGCCGGCGACAAGCTGACGATCGAGATCCAGAATCGTCGAAAGAGCGGGGAGCGGTTTTGGAACGAACTCTCCCTTGCTCCAGTCCACGACGAACAGGGTCAACTCACGCACTATGTCGGGATCCAGCGCGACGTCACCGACCGGGTGGAGATGGAGAGCGAGAACGCCCGGCAGCGTCAAGAACTGGAGAAGTACGCCTGCATCGTCGAGAACTCGACCGATGCGGTCATGATCAAAGATACCGAGGGTCGGTATCAATTCGTCAATGGCCGAGCTCAGGAGATGCTGGGCAAATCAGACGGAGTCGTCACCGGGAAGACCGACACCGAACTCTTCGGGGAACCGGGGCGAGCCGTCTGGCAGCGGGAGTCGGAGGTCCTGAACGATGGTTGCACCCATACGTACGAGGAGACGGTTCCGTTCCCAGATGGCGATCGTACCTTCCTGTCGACCCGAATTCCCTACCGTCGTGATGACGAAATCGTCGGCATCATCGGGGTGTGCCGCGACATCACCGACCGTCAACAGATGAGAGACAGACTCCAGCACCGGGCCCACCACGACTGGTTGACGGATCTGCCCAACCGCTTTTCATTCCGCCGTTCGCTCAAGACAGCCACCGACAACTGGATTGAAAACGATCGGGGCGGCGGCTCGACGCAGGATTTCGCAGTCGTCTTCGTGGACGTAGATGAGTTCAAGGCAGTCAACGACAGCTTTGGCCATGCCACGGGCGACGAAGTTATCAGTAGGGTCGGCGAGCGTCTCGTCGATGTCTTTCGGGGGGATGACCTGGTCACGCGCGCCGGCGGCGACGAATTCAAGCTGTTGCTCACCGGGGTTCCCCGAGACTCGGTCTACGAATTGGTCCTCCAGCGGCTCGAACATGCGTTCTCCGAGCCATTTCAGTGTTTGAGCGCCGAGGTGTACCTGACTGTCAGTGCGGGAGTCGCTCACTCGGACCTGCTACTCGACCACGAAGACGAAGAGGAATTGCCCATCGAAGAGATGTCCCGCGCCGCCGACCGGGCGATGTATGACGCCAAGTCCCTGGCGGGCACGGTCGTGCAGATGTCGTCGTTCGAGAGCGCTCACTCGGACAGATGGTCACTGCAGCGGGAAAACGAGCTCCGCAGCGGGCTCGATCGCGGCGAAATCGAGCCGTTTTATCAGCCGATCGTGCGACTCGATGGCGACGGGCCCGACGGGCTCGAAGTAATCGGATACGAGGCCCTGGCACGCTGGCGACGCTCGGAGGATGAGCTGGTCATGCCGGCGGACTTCATCCCACTGGCGGAACGTTCCGGTCTGATCACCCAACTCTCCGAATCGTTGTTGGGACGTGCCTGTCGCGAGTTTTCCGAACACCCTCCCCGTGACGACGACGAAAGCGTCTGGTTACTCATCAACCTGAGCCCGAACCAGCTCGCTCGAATCGAGTCCGTCGGCCGTTTGACCCGGCTGGCCCGGGACTGCGCACCGGACGGTGTCGACATCTGCTTCGAGGTCATCGAAACGGCGCTCATCGACCATCCCGAATTAGTCGAAAAATTAAGCTATGCCGGGTTTAAGGTGTTTATCGACGATTTTGGAACCGGATACTCGTCGTTTTCTCGTCTCCGGGAGATTCCGGTCGACGGCCTGAAACTCGATATGGAGTTCATCCACGGCATCGGCTCGAATCCCGCCGACGAGTCGATCGTCAAATCGATCTGTACCCTTGGCCGCGACCTCGACCTCCCGATCATCGGAGAAGGGGTCGAAACCAAGGAGCAGCTCGACTTTCTGCGCCGCCATGGCTGCTACGCTGCACAGGGGTTTTTGCTCCAACGGCCTCGTCCGATCGCGCGCCTCACGGGTACGGAAGACGGAACCGAAGCCGTGATCTGACCGACTTTTAATGTGTATTGACAACAAAAAAGAACGCTACCTAGTCTGGAGTACCTGGGCGGGTATAGGTAAAAAATAGACAGCTTGCTGGAGCAAACCCTTGCGTGAATCGAGCACGGTTACGCTCGTCGAAGACTGCACCATCCTCCTGATTGAGGATAGCGACGCGGACGCAGATCTCGTCGGGGAGTATCTTTCGGACGGAGATCAAGAGTATAAAATTCACCGTTGCACCACCCTGACTGGCGGCCTCAAAGCCCTTGAAGAACGAGCCGTCGACGTCATCCTCTACGATCTCGGACTGCCGGACGTATCCGCCGACCAGTCATTGGAGTCGGTCTCCACGCTTCAGCAACACGCCCCGCTCGTTGTCCTGACGGGTCAGGGTAATACCTCGGTCGAACTCGAAGCGCTGCGTCGCGGAGCCGAGGAGTTTCTCGAAAAGGACCATCTCCAGACCGAGGTGTTGGTCCGCACGATCGAGCACGCGACCGAGCGTCATGAAATCCGCCAGCGTCTCCAACTGATGGAGCGGGCCGTCGACGCCGCCCGGGAAGGGCTCGTCCTCGTCGATATGCTCGGCGACGACCAGCCAATCGTCTATGTCAACGAGGGATTTCAACGACTCACCGGATACGACGCGAGCGAAGCCGTGGGGCGAAACTGCCGGTTTTTGCAGGGCGACCGGACCGATCCGCGCGATGTCTCCAAGATTCGAGAGGCGATCGAGGCGGGAGAAAAGCTCACCGTTGAGCTGGAGAACCAGCGCAAGGACGGCGAGTGGTTCTGGAACGAACTCTCCCTGTCACCGGTCGAAGACGAACTCGGAACGATCACCCACTACGTGGGCATCCAGCGAGATGTCACCCGGCGGGTCGAAATAGAAAACGAAAATGCCGCTCAGCGCGCCGAGCTTCGAAGATACGAGAAAATTGTAGAGAACTCGACCGATGCCGTCATGATCAAAGATACCGACGGTGTCTATCAATTCGTCAACCGGCGGGCCCAGGAGCTACTCGGAAGGTCAAAAGAGGTCATCGTCGGCCAGAATGTGCGCGACCTGTTCGCGGAGGCCGGCGAGAGGATCTGGCAGCGCGAATCGCGTGTACTCGAGGATGGCGAGGCTCATACCTACGAGGAGACGATCCCGTTCGAAAAGATGGAACGCACGTTTTTGACGACCCGAATCCCCTATCGAGATAACGGTGACATCCAAGGGATTATCGGGGTGTGCCGCGACATCACCGATCGGCGCAAAATGCGCGAGACCCTCCAACACCAGGCCCATCACGATTGGTTGACCGACCTGCCGAATCGACTCTCATTTCGGCGCTCACTGGCACAGGCGGTTCGCGATTGGTCTCCGGATGACAAAGATAGTGGGTTCGCTGTTGTCTTTGTGGACGTAGACGAATTCAAGGCGGTCAACGACACCTACGGGCACGCGGCCGGGGACGCCGTATTGCGAGAGGTCGCCAAACGGCTGCGACAAGTCTTCCGCGGGGCGGACCTCGTGGCACGTGCCGGTGGAGACGAGTACGAAGTTTTGATGACCAACGTCCCGAGAACTTCGCTCCACGACACGGTGACAAAGCGCCTGGAAGAGGCCTTCTCGGAACCCTTCCAGTGTTCGGGTGGAGAGGTCTATCTGACTTCGAGTGCGGGCATCGCCCACTCGGATCTATTGGCGACATACTCCAGTTCTGACCCCGAAGTCTGCGTAGAGGAACTCTCACGGGCGGCCGACCGGTCGATGTACGATGCAAAGAAGTATTCGGGCACGGCTGTTCAGACGTCATCCGCCCAGAGTGCGGAGGGAGACCGATGGTCGTTGGCCAAGGAGGGGCGGCTGCGTCGAGGACTCGAAGCCGGAGAGATCATCCCTCACTTCCAGCCGATCGTGTCACTGGAGCAGGCCGGAGACGACGGGCCCGAATTCATTGGACTCGAAGTCCTGGCTCGCTGGCAGCAATCCGACGGCTCCCTGATCATGCCCGGGGAGTTCATCTCCCTCGCCGAGCGAACCGGGCTCATCCCGGCGCTGAGCAGGCAACTCATGGAGGGGGCCTTCGAGGACCTCCGCGACTTGATGTCATCGCGGGAGAACCGCCCGCCGATCTGGCTTCTGTTCAACCTCAGTCCGCATCAGCTCGCCCGGATCGAGGCAGTCGGAAACCTGACAGAATTGGCCAGACACAAGGTGCCCCCGGGAGCGGAGGTCTGCTTCGAGGTGACCGAGACGGCCCTTCTGGACCATCCCGATTTGGTGGCAAAACTGAGTTACGCCGGCTTTAACGTCTTCATCGACGATTTCGGCACGGGATATTCGTCATTTGCCAGGCTCCGCGAGATCCCGGTCGACGGCCTCAAACTCGACATGGAGTTCATCCACGGCATCGGGGTCAACGACTCCGACGAAGCCATCGTTCGAACCATCTGCTCGCTGGCGCGGGACCTTCAGCTCCCAACCATCGGTGAAGGAGTCGAGACGCCCGAGCAATTCGACTTTCTGCGCCGCCACGGATGCACGGCCGCCCAGGGATACCTCATCGAACGACCCTGCAGAGCCAGCGAACTACAGACCGGACCGGGTCATAACCATCAATCGTAGTCGTACTGGGGCACCCATCCGTCGGGGCCGTCGGCATCCTGTACTCCGAACGACCAAGATACTCATGAATGACTCGTCTACAGACGTGCCCGTGAAGTCCGGGGGCAGTGAAACCGATTCGCAACAGTTTTTGCGCGAGAAGGCCAGCGGAATTCTCACCGACGACGAGGAGATCCTCGCCTCGGCCGCTCAGACCAACTGGGCCACGCTCGGGTTCTTGAAGACCGATGGAGTCGTCGTGACGAATCGGCGAATCCTGCTGCTTCACTGCGGGATGTTCAGCTTCGATTTCGACGACTTTCACTGGAAGCACGTCGAAGATGTACACCTGTCGGAATCGTTCACCGGGTCGACGATTTCGGTGGAAGCATCGACGTCGAAATCGAGCTACTCGTCGCAGACCGCTTCGACGGGCCGACAGACCGTAGCGATGAACAAGCTCATCAAGGCCCAGGCAAGGGGGGTCTATTCGGCGGGCCAGTCGATGGAAGAGGAGTGGCGCGAGCGGAGGCGCCGTCGGATGATGGAGGAAAAGCAGGCCGAACGAGGCCATGTCGTCGTCGATTCGTCGGAGGAGGGAGACTCCGAGCCCTCGGAGTTCGAGCAGAAGCTCGACAAACTTCAGCAGCTCCGCCGCCGTGACATGATCACCGAAGAGCAGTTTGATCGCAAAAAGCAAGAGATACTCGATTCGATCTGAGCTATAGACCCATGACCGAGCACCTGAACGAACTCGACATCCGCTACTCCGAGGCCTGCGATCGCAACAAGCAACCGATAGCTAAAGTGCTGGACGAAGTTTTGCCCGAGGAGGGCAGGGTCCTGGAAATCGGGTGTGGCACCGGCCAACATGCGGTCTACTTTGCAGAGACATTCGCGGGTATCGAATGGATTCCGGCAGACCGACCCGGCCGACTTGAAAGCATCAAGGCCCGACGTCAGCAAACGGACCTGCCGAACCTGGCCGAACCCGTGGCGCTGGATCTCTTCGACGAGGACTGGGAGGTCGAAGGCGTCGACGCGTTGGTCGCCGTAAACGTCCTTCACATCGCACCGTGGGAGGCCACGGGGCGACTCTTCGCCCACGCCGACGAACTGCTGGATGACGATGGTGTCATCTACATATACGGGCCTTTTCGTGACGAAGAGCGCGAACTCGAGCCGAGCAACCGCAAGTTCGATCGGATGCTGCAGTCTCGAGATCCGCAGATGGGGCTTCGGCTCAGACAGGACGTCGAGGAGAAGGCCGCGGAGCACGGATTTCGACTTACCGCGGACGAACCGATGCCGGCGAATAATCGTTCGCTGGTCTGGAAAAGAGGGTAAATGAAGGTTCGCTGCCGGACTACTCGATATCCTTCATCAGTGAATCGAGTTCATCGCCGACTTCCTCGATGGATCCGCGGTTTTCGATAATCTGAACTGTCTGTCGAATGGTCGAACGCAGTTCTGGAGGAGCGTCGGCTTTCCACGATTCGAGTAGCGACGCGAGTTCAGCGCTCCGATAGAAGGCGAGGGCGCGGATCGCGTGTTGCCTGGCCTCGAGGTCGTCTCCTTCTCTGGCGATCTGCACCAGCCGCATCCGCCCGACGTCGCTCCCCCGACGGCCCAGCGACAAGAGGGCGCGATTACGAAGGGTGCTCTGCAGTTCGCTCGCTGGCGCGCCGCTGTTGTCGTCGCGGGCGACAAGCGCCAACAGATACTCTCGGCCCGCTTCGGAGTCCCCGAGACCGAGCATGTCGATGGCTTTTCGCCTGACGGCCGGGCTCGCCTCGGAATTGTCGGCCAACTTCATGGCGAGGTCGTCGCCGACCGTCCGGTCGGCCCGGACCAGAGCAGTCACGGCCATCTCGGCTTTTCGCCGGTGGTCGGACCGTATCAATTCCATGAAGTATTCGTCGGTCCTCTGACCCGGGATCGTCGCGAGGACCGCGAAGGCCTGCTTGAGCCCCGTCGTCCACGTCTCGCGGTCGGCGTACTCAGACAGTGCTTCCCTGGATCCCCCAGGGTCCTCCCTGTCGCCCAGAGCGGTGATAGCGGCAATGCGCACATCAGGGGAGGCGTCCTCGAGGCCCGCTTCCAACAACCGCCGCGCGTCGTCTCCGCTGCGAAACTCCAGGGCATCCATGGCCGCTTTGCGCACCAGTGCATCGGAGTGGTCGGCCAGACGGGCGTCGATGACGTCGACGACTTCCGGCATCGGAAGGTGATGGGAAGCCTTCAAGCCCGCCATGAGAAGCCGGCGCTTTTCGCTGTTTTCCAGCAGAGTCAGGAGTCTGTTGGAATTTTCAGGCAGTTCGATCGAACCGACATTGGCACGCCTGCCAATGAGAGAGATAATTCGGAGCGCGTCGGCGGTCACGTCAACGGAGCCGTCGACTTTCAGTGTTTCGATTAGTGGGCGCAGCAGACTAGGTCCCCCCGATGCGATCGCTCTGACGCGAGCTCCCCTCGCCGTGCTGGCGCCGGCACCCAGGTCGGCGATCAGTTTTCGCAAATCCTCGGAACTACCCACACGGCCGAGCAATCGAACGATGTCGACGTACTTCGGGTCGTTTACCGTGAAATCATCCAGCATCTTGGCCAGCGATTCTGCCGCTGCACCTCGCTGGGCGGCCAAACCGCGCTTGATCTCGCGAAACTCCACGGCATCGCGATCCATCTTCCGGAAGAATTCGGACAGGATCTCGACCGATTCGTGGGACGGCAGGTGTCGAACCAGGGGAACGATCCGGCGGCGTCTGGCCCCGGAAAATTCCGAGAGTGCCGCTTCGATCGCGGCGGCCAGATCTTGTCCCAGTCCAGCGCCGATGTAGGAGAGTCGCCGCCGATGGCGGCCATCTTCCTCGTTTGAGATTCGGTCGACCAGCCGCCGAGCCGTCTCAGCGGCGCTGCCGGCGTCGACAGGCGTCAGCGGAGTCACCTCCGCCATCGACACTCGACCTCCGGTGCCCCCGGCGTGGTCTCCAAGGTAGACGACGGTGAGACACGTGGTGTCGAGTTGTCTGGGGAATTCGACCACGAAGCCCCGCTTTTCTGCCAGCGACTTTCGGCTGGACTCGGGCACCTCGACCACAAACGAGCTTCCGTCGGCAGCGGTGACGAGCAGGCGTCGAGGTCGTCCGTGCTTCTCCCACTTCGATTTCGGAGTTAGAACCCCCGGCACGATGCGCAGGCCGGCGACCGGGAGTGCCGGCGTGATGCTGGCCGTAGCGTAGGTGCCGCGGAGTTGTGTGCGAGCATCGACGGTCCATGCGGTCTCGAACAGGCCGTCTTCCATCGCGACGGGTCGGATGGCCAGAGTCGGGTCCGTCGATTCGCCCTCCTCCAAGTATTTAGAGCTCGCCCAGTACCACTGAAACACGCCCTGGGTGAACGGTCCCGCAAAGGGGTCGGCCGGAAGACTCGGCTTCAACGTCTCGGCCGAGGCGACCAGGTCGTCGATGGCAACGACCCGCTCGAACGAATCCGTATCGACGTCGTAGGCATCATATACCCGAAGCGTCTCTTCGGGGCCGGAGCAGAAATGGGTCGTCGAGCTAGCCGAGCGGCGCACGAGCCTGCGGGGTGTCTGCGCGGACTGGTCGGTATCGCGAAACTCCAGCAGGCTGCCCCCGTCGAGTTCCGAATACTGCTGTCGCTCGAGGAGTTCGGTGGCGGCAAATCCGCTGGCGTCGGTCCGTCGATGTTCCAGTCGCCAGGCGAACTGAAGCGTGATTTTTTCGGGCCCCTCGTGGGCGCTGGAGGGGCGAATCTCGCCGAGCAGGAGCGTGACGTCGTCGTGCTGCTCGATGTCGGCGTCGAGGGTAAAGCCCGGCGGCGTCGCCCATGCGGGTACCGATTCTTTTAGCGCGGTCGTCCCGTCGGCGCGACGCACTTCGAGGCGTGCACGCACGCGTGCGTCATCGTCCGAGCCCTCGTGCTCGGCGACCAATCTGAGCTTCCAGGATTGTTCCTGATTCGGAAAGTGGAGTGGGGCTTCGCCCTCGAGTCGCGTCGTCGCCGCCGATGACTCGGTCGGCGCGGGTCCCAACAGGAGCGCGACGGGCAAAACGATAATCCACCAGAGTCGAGACGAAGCCATCAAAACGCGGGTGGTGCAAGGGGAATTGACTCAATGATGACTGTATCGCCAAACGATAAATTTTGACACCACCCCGACCCGAGATTACCGTCCCGGGTGGGTTTCACTGGCATTCGACTCTCGTTCGGGCACCCCATGTCGGCCCCTCGACTCGACGAAGATGCAGACCTCATTTTGGGAAGCGGTTCTCCTCGGCGCCTGGAACTGTGCCAGCGCCTCGGATGGACCGTGCAGGTCGTAGTCGCCGACGTCCCCGAAGAGGCCCATGACGACGAAAGCCCGACCGACTACGCGGAACGACTGGCTGCCGAAAAGGCTACAGACGTCGCCGAGCAGTTGCGCGACGCCGCGCCGACACCCCGTTGGATCCTGTCCGCTGACACCATCGTCGAGCTGGAGGACAGGATTCTCGAGAAGCCGGCCGACGCCGACGAGGCGGCGCGGATGCTCTCCGAGATGTCGGGACGCCAGCATTCGGTCCTGACTTCGTACTGTCTGTTCGACCGCGAAAATTCATCCCACGTCGTCCAGACAGTCTATACCGGTGTGCAGTTTCGTGAACTGTCCGACGAGCTCATCGAACGGTACGTGGCCACCGGCGAACCGATGGACAAATCGGGAAGCTACGGCATCCAAGACTTTGGGTCCCTGCTGGTCGATGAGCTACACGGCTCGTATTTCAACGTCATGGGACTGCCCGTCAGCCACCTGGCCGAAACCCTCGAAACGATGGATTTACGGTCGCTTCACCCCCTCTTGAGGAGACACGAACAACAGTATGCCTGAACCCGACGACAACTCATCCGACCAGTACGCCCCCGAGACGATGCGCGCTCGACTTGCGAAGGTCGAGGAGCGCATCCAGTCGGCCTGTGACCGAGCAGGTCGCGACCGCGACGAGTTGACTCTGATCGCGGTATCCAAGACCCATCCGCCCGACGCGATCAAGACCCTCTACGATGAGGGGGTCGGCGCCTTCGGTGCCTCGTACGTGCAGGAGTGGGACGACAAAGTCGACGAGGTGCCCGACGGCATCGAATGGCACTTCGTGGGGCACCTGCAGTCGAACAAGGCGCGCGATGTCGTCGATCGCGTGGCCTACGTGCACAGCGTCGACCGCCGCAGCGTCATGAAGCAACTGAACAAGCGCACGGATTCGACGGTCGACGTACTGTTGCAGATCAATATCGCCGAGCAGGACTCCAAAAGCGGCGTTCCTCCCGAGGAATTGGAGGGGCTCATCGACGTGGCCGACGACTACCCGAACCTCGAGATTCGCGGGTTGATGACCCTTCCACCGCATGCCGAAGACCCGGAGGACAACCGGGACTACTTCCGGCGGATGCGCCATCTGTTCGACGAAGCCTCGACGCTGCTGGCAGAGTCGGACACCCACAGCCGCGACGGGTTCGAACACCTGTCGATGGGAATGACCAACGACTTCGAGGTCGCCATCGAAGAGGGCGCCACGATGATTCGTCTGGGGACGGCGTTGTTCGGACCGCGTGACTACGATTGATCACGAACGAGGAAACAAGGATGACAGAGACCCCCACAATCGACGCGTTCGACATCGTCCTGTCGGGCTGCGGCAAAATGGGCTCGGCATTGGCGACGGGATGGGCCGAATCGAAGAACCTCAGCGGCTCCGACATCGTCTGCATAGACAAGAACGCCTCGCAGGCTCGAACGCTGGCGGACGACATAGACGCCCGCTCGGGAACCCCCGAAGACGTAGAAGCGCTGACCTCTGCCGGTGAGCCGACGATCCATGTGGTCGCCGTAAAGCCAAAGGATGCCGAGGCCGCGGTGCGCGGGGTGGCCAAAACGCTCGAAGGCCACGATGTGGTGGTGTCGATCGCAGCGGGTCTACCGTTGCAATCGCTCGAAGGCTGGATCGAAGACGAATCAGGGGACCCAGGTTGCGGCCTGGTCCGCGCCATGCCGAACACCCCCGCGCTTGTCGGTCGGGGCGTGACCGGAGTGTACGCGGCCGACTCGCACAACCAGGCCTTGGCCGAAGCACTCTTCAGAGGCGTCGGAACGGTCGTATCGTTGAAAGACGAAGCAGACTTCGATGCGTTGACCGCCGTCAGTGGAAGCGGGCCGGCCTACGTCTTCACCGCACTCGAGGCCCTCGCCGACGGCGCGGTGGCCGAGGGACTCGACCGCCAGACGGCACGAACCCTCGCCGTCGAGACGATCGCGGGGTCGGCCGAACTGGCAGCACGGAGCGACGAACACACCGCTGAACTCAAGGATAACGTAGTCAGTCCCGGAGGAACGACCGCGGCAGGACTGGTGTCGCTGGAAGAATCGGGGTTCCGCGCCGCGTTGATCAACGCGGTGAGGGAAGCAGCGCGACGAAGCCGCGAGATGATGGCGTCGATTTTATCTCCCTAAACCTGTCTCAATGAGGCCATGGAGGGCCGACATGTTGAAATTCAGCTCGGACGATATCGCCCAGCAAACCTTTGAACGCCGTTTTCGCGGCTACGACGTCGACCAGGTCGAAGAGTTCCTGGACACCGTGGCACGCCACTGGGAGCGGCTCGTCTCCGAACTCAAACAGACACGTCGCGAACTCGAGGAGGCCAACGAGCGCATCGACGAGTACCGGGACCGCGAGCAGAGCCTCCAGGATTCTCTGGAGATGGCTAAAAACGTGGCCGACGAGGTCAAACAAAAGGCGGAGCGCGACGCAGAGCTGACCGTCGCCGACGCGGAACTCGAAGCCGAGCGCATCCTCGCCAAGGCCGAAAAACAGGCCACGAAGCTGCGCGAAGACATCTATCAACTCAAACAGCAGCGCGTGCGATACCGGGCCGAGCTCAAGAGTCTGATCTCGAGCCATCTGGAGATGGTCGACGAGATCGAGACGCCCGACGACGTCGAAGAGGTCGAAGCCCCTGGAGACGAGCCAGTCCAGGTCGAGGCCGAAGACATCGAATCCGAAGACGACATCGACTCGAACCAACCCCCCACGTCGCCCGGACGGCTGGAGACGAGACACTGATCAGGAGACCCGAACACATGACGAAACTCGGCATGGCCACTCTGGCGCGGGTGCTGGCGCTGACCGTTTCTTTATGGCTGGCCCTGCCGATGACATCGGCGCAGGCTCAGATGCCCGAAGGTTCGGTCCAAACCGAGGCCTCGGAATCGACGCCGTTGGTGTATCACTACCCGGAACGCTACCAGGCCTCTGCCGATCTCTTCGAGAAGGAGGCCGGTCCCGCCGTCGCCAGACTTTCCAAGTCGCTGGGCATCGATCCGTTTCCCCGGGTCGACGTCTGGATCGTGCCTCAAGTGGGCGACTACTTCACCTACAACGACCTCAAAAACAGGGCGCCGGACTGGGCGATCGGCCTGAGTTTGTCGGACCAGCAGACGGTCGTGGTCGCGCACGACACCCGGATGGCCGGCGGCACAACCTCCGAGCTCGACAAGACCTTCATCCACGAGCTGGCCCACGTGGCGATCGACGTCGCCCGTGCCGGACACGCCGTGCCGCGCTGGTTCCACGAGGGCTTCGCACTGATGCAGGCCGACGAGTGGACGCCCCAGCGCCAGGAGCAGTTGGCGAATGCGGCCGCCACCGGTGCGCTCATGAACTTCGATAACCTGACCCGGACCTTTCCGGCCCACCAGAACGTCGCCTCGCTGGCCTATGCGCAATCCTTTCACTTCGTGCGCTTCATTCAGACCCGTCATGGAACCGAGGTGTTCGCCGATGCGATCGCCCGTCTCGATGGCGAAACGTCGTTTGCCGATGCGCTCGAGGGCGTCACCGGACGTTCTCTGGACCGCCTCGAGGGGGAATGGCGAGATTCGATCGCCACGGGTACCTCGTGGCTGGCCATCCTTCGCAGCGAGTTCCTCCTATTTTTTGGCGCCACCATCCTGCTTGTCGTAATATGGGCGGTCCGGCGCAGACGCCGCAGAGAAGAAATCGACGCGATGGACGAAGACCCCGATGGATGGGAGTACGACCGCTCGAAGTATCCTCTGCCCGGCGATTCCGACGACGAATCCTGACCCGAGAGACACGACGTCTCGTTGAAGGCATCGAGCCGGGCACCGCAGATATGTACCTCGCCAAGGATGGCACACGATCAGAGGACCACGGATGGGCCAGACGACCTCCACACAACCGACAATTGAACTCGATGACCGTTCGGCGCGACTGCGCCGGCCGGATACCGAAGAGTCGACGCAGCCGGCAGGTTCCGACGCCGCCGGGTCGCGCCGCGCCGCCACGTACCGGCCGGCCGACCCCGCGCGGGACCTCCGCACCAGTGTAGCCGAGCTGCGAGATACCCTCCGGGACGAAGTCGAACGACGGGACCGGCTCGACCCCGACAGGACGGCCCTGCTGACCGGGGCAGCCCAGTGTGCCGAGGCCCTCGAAGAATACAGGTCGGCACGCGATCTGCTCGCCCCGCTGGTCCATGACTCTTCTTCGAAGGCCGGCGGCGAACCCGCCCTGGAACGCACGTTTCGACGCATCCTCCGGCAGTTGCGAGACGAGTCGGGCGCCGTCGTGGACTCGCTCGACGCCCAAGCCGACGAAGCCTGCGGCTCGACCCTCGGCATCGTTCGCCTGGCGGCCGCCCACGAGGCCTGGCTTCACGGCGACGGCCCCAGCAACGTCCTCGAACGACTGCGCTCGAATCAACCCACCCCGCAGGAAGGGGACTTCAGTCTCCTCTGGCACACGGAACTCGCCGCGGATTCGCTCCTGGAAGCCGGAGAACTCGAGGCGGCGAAGGACCGTCTCAGCGAGGGCCTCGAGGAATTCCGCCGGCGTGACGCCCAGGATCTCGTTCAGTTTCTGTCGGGAAGGCTTGCGGTCTGGGAACATCTGACCGGCCATCCCGAACGAGCGGCGCTGAGGCTGGAGGGACAGGTCGAATCCGGCCGGGTCGGCGGAGATCTGCTCGAACTCTGGGTGGCTGCACGCCGCGAGTGCGGCCAGACCCACCCGGCGGCCGACGTCGTCGACCGGCTTCCCGACGACCACGTCTTTCGTTCGGCCTGGATGACCATCGGCCTCGAGACTGGCACCGACGTCGCTGGGGAGTTGTTCGGAGATTCTCCGGGCATCGA
>Ga0207718_100043_pt1 | contig 159488 bp, 183 predicted proteins | sample A23M2SouthBayCA_FD_187749 | JGI IMG/M metagenome (GOLD analysis project Ga0207718, IMG submission 187749) | Aerobic enrichment media microbial communities from Eden Landing Ponds, California, USA - A23 M2 (SPAdes) | ecosystem: Environmental > Aquatic > Marine > Unclassified | place: Emeryville...
GAGTGCGCTCGTTCTCCCAAACGTCTTGATCGTCCGTTTCTAACGTTTCTCTGAGCAGGTCTGCGAGTTCCATGATCAGTTCTCGCTACGGCCTGCTCGTTCCTCAATCCCTCAACTAGACAGTGCCATGATACCGCTCTTGTTTGTTCTCTGCTATATAGCACCGCCACATTGTATCTTGCTCCCCTAATACGGCCTGTGAGGTATTCCGAGGCTTGCTAGATTCTGAGATAATGACCCGACCCGCTTGTTGAGCCCATACAAGCGTGAGTTCGCCCAAAATCAACAACTGCATAATCTCGTCGAGAACATCAGTCCCTTCGGGTAATCCGTCTTCCTCGATCTCGTTTTGTATTCTGGCGGTCGAAGTGATTCTCCCTTCCCGTCCCCTCATGAATTCCAAGATGGATTCGAAGGCTTGCTCATTGTGTTCCATAACCAGAAATCCAACCCGCTTGAAAAATAAAATACCGGCGTAGTATTCGAACCTACTTTTTCAAGAGAGTCCAACTCTGACGAGACTGGCTGACTCTGTTCGAGACCCGCACTCTGTGTACAGTGCGGTCGCTAAAACCAATCACTGATTGAAGGCTCAACAGCTCCTTTCCGTTCGTCTTCCGTTCGTCTTCCGTTCATCGTCTATTTTCAGTATTGGAAGGCCTCAAATCGGTAAATTTCTCTCTTCGGAATTGCTGAAATACCCCCGATTTCCGTTACCGTTCGGTCCCGCTGTGGACCTTTTACAAACCAGTTTCAAGCGTTGGGTATGTCGCAAGCACCGACACGCAAGCCCGACCAGACGATGAGTGAGAAGATCAATGGCCGGAAAGTCACTGCCCAGCTCTACAATGGCAGTCGAGACTGGGAAGCGGTCATCGTGGTCAGGCGCGAAGGTGACCGATGGACGCTCGGTATTGACGACGAGGCAGTTGCCCACGTCGAAGATACTACCGCGACGCTCTCCAATCTTGACGGAGAGATCGACGCGCCTGACTGGGTGGAACAGGTGTTGCTCGGGATGAAAATCGACCGAATCGAAGCATGATGTGGCTCCAACACACGTCGGAATCTGGTCACACTACGGTCGTCCTGGAGGAGGTGGCTGAGCGTGCCTGATGCTGTCTTTCCGTTCCCGGGTGGCAAGAGTCGCCTCGCGTCGTGGATCCTCGACCACGTCCCGGAGCACGAGTGTTTCCTGGAGGTGTTCGGCGGTGCGGCTGGCGTGCTCGCCAACAAAGATCCCGACACGAGCACGGTGGAGGTGTACAACGACCTCGACGAGGACCTTGTGCAGTTCTTCAAAGTGCTCCGGGAGCAGCCTGACAATCTCGTTACGTGGCTCTCGTCGGTACCGTACTCTCGGGCGGTCCACTCAGACTGGGCCGAGTCATTCTATCAGGGCTATCGTCCGAAAGACGACGTGAAGCGCGCCGGCCAGTTCTTCTATCTGCGGTACGCGCAGTGGGGCGGAGCCTACGACTCGAACGCTGGCTTTGCGACAAGCAAAGTATCGAGCCGGGCGCTTAGCTTCTCGAATAAGCTCGATCGACTTCGGGAGTTCGCCGACCGGTTCGACGACGTGGTGATCGAGAACCTCCACTGGCGCGAGTTGGTCGACAAGTACGACAGCGACGAGACGGTGTTGTACTTTGATCCACCCTACGTCGGTACCGAGGATTACTATCCGACGAGCGAGATTGAGCACGGAGAACTCGTCGACACGCTCGGTGATCTGGATGGCTACGGGATTTGCTCGTACCAGGAGCTCCCCGAGGGTACCGAAGACTTGCGTGTGGTGGGTCGCGGCAGCAAGAACTACATCAACAGTGGAACGAGCGGATCGGCGAACGAAACGCGTGAGCGACTGCTCCTCAACTTCGATCCGGAGAAGATATGAGTCTGCCAGAGCGCTCTACACCGTCGCAGCGAATCGTTCGTTTTCGCCCTGCGTGGGGGTCTTCCGTAGCGTCAGCCCAGCGCGAGCCAGTGCTTTCATCACTTCGGGCGGCACTCCATCCGCGTCCTGCAGACCTGCTTCAAACGTCCACTTGTTGTACGGACTCTGCTTCGGGCGCACGAATTCAACGGATTCGACGGGGACGCGATCGGGAAGCAAGCGTTCAACCCGTCGGACCTGTTCGCGCTCGACGAGCGGGTTCGTCATGCTTCCACCGCCCGGTCGAGGTCGTCAACAACAATCAGGGTGTACCCGTTGTGAGCGGTGCGCTCTGGTGGGTATTCGGTGCCGGTACGCTTTTCAGATTCGGTAGTTTGGTTCGACATGGGTTTTCGGTCCAAGGAAACCCGGCCCGCGTGTCTTCAGCACGCGGGCACTTCTACATCGCAAGTGCCCCAGGTGACCGGCTTTCCTTATCATGTGCCTCGTGTCACATGCACTTAGTACTTGTGGTACGTAGCATATGCTACGAGCAAAATAGTTATCAGGGGCGATCCTGTAACTGGATGTATGGCTGGACGTGTCCACGACGACAGCGGGGACTACAAGACCAAACTCACCGAGCAGGACGTGCTGAAAGCCTTCGATTACGAGACCTCGCCCGAAGAGCCGATGCTGAAGGTCAGCGAGATCAACAGCGCGCTCGAAGACCACTTCGAGATCGATGTCTCAGGCGAGACGGTCCGGCGGCGACTCTCCGAGATGGAAGAGGACGGATTAGTCGCCAGCAAGCAGTTCGGTGCGCGAGCGGTCGGCTGGACTGCCCTGGTTGGGCCGCGTCTGAGCGACGAGGTACACGAAGCGAGCGATCGCAGTCTCGAAGACGAGGACACGACGCCCCTCGAAGAAGTGGCGGACGATCTCGGCGTCGACCTGGACTAAGAACCAATGGCAAGTGTCGAGTTGTCGGCGAGCGCCAAGGAGTGGCTCGAACAGGCCGATGCCGACGTACAAGAGCAAGTTCTCAAGCGTATCGACCGTGTCAGCGACTTTCCGGATCACTTTCTGGAATACTACCGTGGGACGGATTACTACAAGATCCGCGCTGGCGACTACCGAGCCGTCGTCGACTGGAACAAGGAGCAGGATATGTTGACGGTCGTCCGAATCGGCCACCGCGACGGCTTCTACAACTGAGATCCAGCTCCAGCGGCCATCGGAGCACGAAGCAGAATGAGCGGGTTCCGACCCCAGCGCTGTCCCTGAGTGCAGTGAGTGTGTCGGAACCCACGACCGGGTGTGCTGGGTTGGTATATAAACCTTCGTCAGTCTTCGGGCTCCTCTTCGAGAAACTCCTGGCCAGCTTCGGTGATCCACCACGCACGACCTTGCCCGAACTTCTTCGAGTCAACGAGGCCACGATCATCGAGATCGCGGAGCCGCTTGTAGACGCCTGTCTTGCTGATTGGCAATTCTTCTGCGAGTTCAGGAGCCGACACTACCGGATCAGCATGTTGCACGAAAAGCTCCAGAATCTGAGAATCAGATACCACGGGCTTTCGACCTCCAGAATCCGTTGGCTCGCCCGGCTCTCCCATACAGGCAATAGCTCACCGTCATTGTTAAACTCTCATATATCCCACACTAGTCACTCTGGAAACCTTAAGCTTTGTGAGGTTCTTAAGAGTCCCGTAATAACTAAGTTACTCCGCAATAACCAGACTGTCGAGGACAGCGCGATGCCTCTCGGGGTGTCGACTCCTGCGGAAAAGGGGTCGATGCCCGTGCTGGTACCACAGGCATCGCGTTGGCCTCTCCAACGTATGCAAGCCATCGACCCCCGGGAACGTAAGAATTCCCATCGTAACGACGCACAGCCTGCGACTAACACCGGCCAGTGCCCGGTCTGTAGCGCGGCGATCGACGGGATCGCGGCGGACCAACGACGCACTGCCCGGCCCTGCGGCCACTCGGTGGCCGACCGATCTATAGAGGTTCTACAGAATGAGTGACCACAGCATTACGAGCGATGGTATCGTCCTTGCGTGTCCAGACTGCGATTCATCGAGCGTTAGCGTCGTCATCGGTAAAGGCGCGATCAGCGATGCCACACACTCAAACGACTACCGTTGCCGGGACTGTGGCGCGACCTTCGACGAGCCCGTGGAGCGGGAACGACAGACTTCCAGCGGCGGGATCGGGTATCTTGCCGGCCGACTCGACGAGATGGACGCGGACGAGATTGGCGAACCTGAACAATGCGACGACGAGCTAGTGACCGACGGCGGCACCCGCGAGCATCACGAGCGCTGGGTTGCTGCCGGCCAACCCGAGGCGATGGCAGCCGAGACGGTCGACTCTGGCGAGTGCGGTTACAACGACTGCAACTCAGAGGCGGATTACCGCGTCCAGTTGGACGACGACAATCGGACGACGTTCCTCTGCTGTGACGACTGTTCCCGGGAGAATCACATCTGGGTGCGCGAGAACGAGCTCCTCGACAACGAGGTGATTGACTGATGGCTTTCGATTGGCCACCAGCCTTCGAGCGAACCCCGCGACGGGAACGGCAGCGCAAGAACGACTTCCGGGTCAGCCTGACCCGCGCCTTCGACGAGCTGGAGGCCGACCTCGACCGCATCGGCGTCGACGACTACCGCTATGGCTTCGACGCCAAGGAGCGCAAGCGCGACGGTCGGCCCTATGCCGACGCAAACCCCGACGACCCCGGTTTCGTTCTCCGATGGTCGATGGACGGCGACCAGTTCGCGTTGGCCTGCGACCGCTATGTGCGCTTTCTCAGCAACGTCCGGGCGCTGGGACTCTACCTCCGCGAGAAGCGCAAGATGGAGGGGCGGCCGGTCATCTCCGGCGAGAGCGAGTTTGCCAACGCCCGACTCCCCAGCGGCGAGGAGGCGATTGTCACCGAACGAGCAGCGCACACGGTGCTGGGCGTCGAGGCCGACGCGGACCCCGCGACGGTGAAGCGGGCCTACCGCGAGCGCGTCAAGGAGGCCCACCCCGATCAGGGCGGGAGCGAGGACGAACTGCGGGAAATACAGGAAGCCAAGGAGGTGCTGCTGGATGACTGAGCCAGGTCGCACCACCCACCTGACCGATGATGGACTCTGGATCCCACCGGATCTCCGCGAGTTCGAGTCCCAGATCGTTATCCGAACGCCACGGGGGACGGTCCAGCACTTCGGGAGCCAGCCGCTCGATCCCTACTACGGCTTCGTCGACCAGACCTCCTTCGGTGATCCAGCAACGATGCGGGATCCGAAGAACCCAGACCTCGGTCCCGATCGCGTCAGGATCAAACCACAGGGTGAGGATCCAGTGACGCTGACCGTCGACGGCGATCCTCAGATCCAGACTGACGGCGGTGGTGAAGCACCCGAAGCGTCCTCGGCCGTATTCGAACGCTGGGTCTCGCAGGCCGATCGAAATCTCGAAAAGTGGGGCCTGCAGGACGAGGAGACGCTTCTACTGGCAATTCAGGAGGAACTGGGTGAGCTGACGCAAGCACATCTTGAAGCCCGCGACGAAGGCGGCGATCCCGACCGTGTCGACGAGGAGCTGCACGATCTCGGAGCGCTGCTGATCCAGTTGCACAAAGGCCGAAACAATCGATCCGCATTCACCGGAGGTGATCACGGTGACGAATGAAACGCTTGCGAGCCGCTCTGAGACAAGAAAGAACCGTGAAGAGAGGAAAGACGGCACGGTCGAGCTACCGTTCAACACGCGTGTCGAGGTCGAGTGCCCAGTCTGTGGTGAGTGCTTCGAGACCACCCACCTCACTGGTGCCGCCGATATATCAATCTCTTGGGGGTACTGCGTGGCCGCCGAGTGTGATACTTTCCTGAAATTCCGTCGAGATCGTGACGCTGAAGAGGAAGAGGAGACGCCGGCGCGCCGCAAATCGAATCAGGCCGGTCTCACACAGTTCACCGGAGGTGAGTCTGCGTGATGACGGTCCGCACGAGCGCTGTCAGAACGATCATCAGCGGATAGCGTAGAAACCAGACCCTTCGCAGTGGGCCTGCAGGTGTTCAAAATCCGGGTTCGAGTCCCGGAGGGCCCCTTGACAGCGGCCGCGGCTCGATTGTGACCCGTGACGCGGTCGCTGTCGTCTAAGAGAGACCCATGTTTGCACACACAGACCGCCGTGTTGGTTGTTTCGCACAAGCTGGAGGTGTCGGGGCGTGAGAGCGACGCCGCCCGGCGAGGACCCTACGGAGTTGTCGGTCCGCGAAGTCTGGGAAATGTTCCTCGACGCCAAGCAAATCGACTACACTGAGGAGACGCTTCGCGATTACGAAACTCGGCTTCGGCAGTTCGTTCGCTGGGCCGAAGATCAGGACGATATCGAAAAGATCGGCGACCTGACCGGCTGGCATCTGGAGCAGTTCAAGCTCCACCGGCAGGGGCAGGATCTCGCTCCGGCGACGATGAAAGGCCAGATGACGACGCTGAAGGTCTGGCTGGAGTATGCGGCGGGGATCGAGGCTGTTGACGACATGCTCCCGTACAAGGTCAACGTCCCGAAACTTTCCCAGACAGAAGAGACGGATGACACGCTTCTTGCGGCCGACGACGCGCACGCTTTGCTCCAGCACTATCGGGAATCTCGTGTCAAGTACGCCAGCGAGAACCACGTCGCCCTCGAACTGGCGTGGTTCACTGGTGCTCGACTCGGTGCGCTTCGCTCGCTCGACGTTGAGAACTACCAGCCCGACGACCAGCTCGTCTGGTTCCGGCACGATCCTGAAGAGACGCCGTTGAAGAAGAAACTCGACGGCGAGCGCCCGGTCGGCCTGCCGCCGGAAACCTGCGAGGTGCTGGACGTGTGGATCGAGCAGGTGCGCCCAGAGAAGCGAGACGGCCAGGGCCGTCGGCCGCTGTTCGCCGGCCGGCAGGGGCGGCCTGCGGCCTCTACACTCCAGAACTGGGTCTATCAGGCCACGTTGCCATGTGTCCACGGTCCGTGTCCTCACGACAAGGAACCTCGATCCTGTGACTGGACCGAGCGCAACAAAGCCAGTACGTGTCCGTCGTCGCGATCGCCACACCAAGTTCGGACGGGCTCGATCACGTGGCAACTGAACTCGGGTCTCTCCTACGAAGCTGTTGGCGAGCGGGTCAATAGCGATCCCGACACGCTTCGCCGATACTACGACAAGGCAAGCGATCTTGAGCGGCTTGAACAGCGGCGTCGCGCATTTGTCGATCAACTGGAGTTCGATTCAGATGATAACTAACACACCAGCAGCCCGACCGATTGCAGCGTTGGAAAAACACATCAGTTACCCGAGAGGTGTAGTCTCTCCGGCCCCATAGCGACCTTTAGTTTTTCTAAAGGTAGAAGACATTTAGCGACTGTTTTCGACACTCTCAGATCTGCCGAAAACCATAGTCAGAAATCTGGTAGTTTGGGTGGTCGTCGATGACTGGGGAGCGACAGCGATCCCCTCAGAAGCCGGCGTCCCGCCGAGGCGCGGTGTCGATCACTCGATCCGAACGGATACCTCGCTGTCGTCTTCGACGGCAACAGTCACGTCGATGTCGAAATATTCGAAGCAGATCTCCGTGCCCGGCCCACCAGCGCGGACGAACTCGTCGAGCGCTTCTGGGTCGATCGCGTCGTAGAGCGGTGGGAGAGCAGCCGTCGAACGGCCGGTCGCAGCGGAGACGGCCTCGATCACACGGACACTCGCAGTCGTCGACGATTCTGTCGTTAACATTGCACTCGGTTCTGAGTGAACCAGCACAGAGTGAAAAAGGACGCTACTTCTGATACTGCCATCGTTAATGGCCGGTAGTTACCAGATGCGGCGTGGGCATACCGGCCTTGACGGCTGGTCAGGCCGATTCGACGGCGTCAAGGACGGCTTCGTAGTCGGGTTCGTTGGTGGGGTCGTCGGCGACCCAGCTATAGGTGATCGTGCCGTCGTCGTCGACGACGAACACGGCGCGGTTGGCGATGTCGTGGAGGCCGAGGTCCTCGATATCCATCTCCAGGCCGTAGGCGCGGATCGCGTCGCCGGCCATGTCGCTGACGAGGTCGAACTCGATGCCGTGCTCCTCGCGGAAGGCTCCCTGTGAGAACGGTGAGTCGGCGCTGACGCCCAGCAGCGTCGCGCCGGCGGCCTCGAAGTCGTCGAGGCGCTCCTGGAGAGCGATCATCTCGTTGGAGCAGGGCGGCGTGAACGCGCCGGGGAAGAACGCGAGGACGACGGGGCCGTCGCCGATGTGGTCTGCGAGGTCGAACGATTCGTGGTCGGACGTGCCGACGGTCGCTGTGAACACTGGGGCAGAATCTCCTGTGGATACCATCACACTCACCTTCCCACGCCGGGACTGTAAAGACGGTCCCAAACCGGTACGGCACGACCGTGGTGCCCGTCAGCGGTCGGCCGTGGTTTCGAGCAGCGTCTCGCGTTCGTCGAAGAACGCCTGGGCGTCGTGTTCGGCTTCGAATTCGAGGACTTCGGTGATCGCTTCGGTCACGTCGATGTCGTCGGTCTGGAGCGTGTCGGCGAGGTCGGCGTATCCCGCCGAGAGGTCACGGATCTCGTCGAGTCGATCCTGCTTCTGGGCGACGGCGCTCTGTCTGGCCTCCAGTTGCTCGATGGCGTCCTCGTCGACGGCCGGAGTGCCCGGGTTCGTCGGCTGTTCGGGGCTCTCAGCGTGTTTCGTGGCTCCGTCGAGACGCTCGCGCAGCGCCGTCGCTTCCGCGTCGATCTCGTCGAGGACGGCGTCGATTTCTGCCGAGAGGGTCTCGGCCTGTCCAGAGAGGAGGCGGGCCTGTGTCTGGCAGTAGTCGACGACGGCCGCGACCGTCGGATCGTGGTCCATGCCACGACGTTCACGGGCCGACGGCAAGGACGTTCCGCCGTGTCGCCGCGGTCGTTGACCGGGCCTCTATTCGACGACTGCCACGGCTCCTTTCATTCCCATCGTCTTGTGGGGCGAGCAGTAGAACTTCACGACGCCGGTGCTGTCGAGAGTCTGTTCGAAGGTGTGGCCGCTCTCGCCGGTGAGATCGCTCTCGAAGTCGGCGTTCTGCGCGATAACGTTGTGTGAACCCCCCTTGCCGGTCCACTCCCAGACGACCGTGGTCCCGGGAGAGACGGCGACGGCCGGCGGATCGAACCGGTAGCCGTTCGATCCGGTTCCGACGGAGATGGTGACCGAGTTGGCGTCCCGACGGTCGACCGTCTCGTCGTAGTTGCTCACGTCGTCGAGCCAGCCACCGTAGTCCGGTTCGTCGAGGCTGCCGCTGCTGGCGTCTGGCCCCGGCGTCTCGCCGCCGTCGTTCGAGTCGCTGTCGGTCGCCGGGTCGGTTTCGGTCCCGGACCCGCTGCTCCCGGTACAGCCAGCGAGACCCAGTGAGAGCAGCGAACCGCCGATTCCAGCCAGTACGCGCCGTCTGGTCGTGTCTGTCGACTCCATTGTCACGTCGACAGTTCCGCGAGGACGGCATTAACCGGGTCGTCGATTCCCGCCACGCTGGAGATAACCGAACGTATTCGGCCCAGTCCCTCAGAAGCCGTAGTCGTCGCCGCCCTCGTCGCGGGCCGCGGGGTCGGTCTGGTCGTTCATGTTCTGCTCGAACAGGTCCTCGCCCGGTTCCTGTGTCTCCTCCTCGGCGGGGCCGTAGGCGGAGACGCCCATCGTCAGCAGCTCCTCGTAGGCCTGCTCGCGGTTCAGGAACTCGCCGGATTCGACGAGCCGGTCGATTTCGGTGATGATCCGGTCGGGGAGTTCGACGTTTGTCTTGGCCATATGCTCCCCTGTGGGAGGTACCACCGTCAACGTTACGCTCCCTGTGGTATCGGGAGCGACGCAAAGATTGAAGTATGTTCACTGTTAACATACGTGTGAAGCCAGGGAGCCAACGGCGGGAACCACCGTCGATGCAAACTGGTCGTGGCACCGCACCACAACTACACGACCGGCAGGGGTGTTCCCTGCCGTCCGACGTTCCGATTTTTGCTCCGAACCGGACAGCCGGAAGTATAAGACCCGCCGTCACCGTAGGCTTCGATATGGACGGGCCAGGGCTGCCAGGGACGCCGACAGAAGACGACGCCCGCATCGTGGCCCACGTCGACATGGACTGTTTCTACGCGGCCTGTGAGCGTCTTCGAGAGCCAGCCCTCGACGGCGAGCCACTGGTCGTGGGAATGGGGTTCGAACCCGGCGAGAGTCACGGCGCGGTCGCGACGGCGAGCTACGAGGCCCGCGAGTACGGCGTCGACAGCGCAATGGCGATCACGGAGGCACTCGATCGCCTCCCGCGGAAGGTCGACGCCGTCGAGGACCCCGACCTGTCGGTCGAAGATGCGGGCTTCTACCGGCCGGTCGACATGGGATTCTACGAGTCGGTCAGCGAGGACGTGCGCGAGATTCTGCACGATCACGCCGGCGTCGTGCGCGAGGTGAGCATCGACGAGGCGTACCTGGACGTGACCGACGAGATCGAGTGGAAGAACGCCGACGAGTGGGGTCGCCGGATCAAGACGGAGATCGAGGAGTCGGTCGGTGTCGCTGCCAGCGTCGGCGTCGCGCCGACGATGAGCGCCGCCAAGGTCGCCAGCGACCACGACAAGCCCGACGGTCTGGTCGTGATCGAACCCGGCGAAGTCCGGCCCTTCTTCGCAGACCTTCCGGTCGAGGAAGTCCACGGCGTCGGCCCTGTGACGGCCGCAGAACTGGCCGAACTGGACGTCGAGACCGCTGGTGATCTGGCGGCGGCTGACCCCGACGTGCTCGAGGACCGCTTCGGCGAACGCGGACTGGAGATCTACGGCTACGCTCGCGGGGAAGACGACCGCGAGGTCACCCCGCGTGGGAAACCCAAGAGCCTCTCGCGGGAGTCCGCCTTCACCGAGGCGACGAGCGACCCCGACGAGGTTGCGGATCGGGTCCGCTCGCTGGCCGACTCCGTGGCCGACCGCGCGACGAGCAAGGACGCGCTGTACCAGACCATCGGGATCAAGGTCGTCACGCCGCCGTTCGACGTGAACACGCGCGCTCGCTCGCTCCCGGGGCCGGTCGACGAGCCACCGCTGGTCGAGGAGGTCGCGCTGGATTTGCTCTCGGAGTTCGAGGGCGAACGAGTCCGCAAGGTCGGCGTTCGGGTCTCGAAGCTCTCCTTCGCCGCGGGTGAGCAGGCCAGTCTGGGTGGCTTCGGTGGTGAAGGCAACGACGCCCCCGAGGCAAGCGACGCCGCCGACGAGGCCGGAATCCCCGACGACACGCCATCGGAGGGACAGGCGACGCTGGCGGGGACGTGGGCGGAGTCGGCGGACGGAGCAGACACGGACTCGTCTCGGCGACTCGACGGGCAGACGACCATCGAAGATTTCTGTCGCTGATCGAGCGGGATCAGTCCACGCCGTTTTCGAGGTTCTCGATCAGTTTCCCGACGAACATCCCAGCGCGCGGAGAGAGTTCCCGCTCGTCCCCGGACTCGGCGGGGTAGGCGGCCATCGTCGCGACGAACCGCTCGCTGTGGGTCATCGCCTGGAGCATGTCGACCACGTCGACGACGAGCCCCTCGTCGGACGTGTCCATCTCGGGACGGCGCTCCTTCTCGGCCCCGCTGTAGGTGATCGTCCACGCGGGCCCGCCAACCGCGTCGACGACGGCGTCGAGGGGAGCGACTTCGAGACGGTCGCTCTCGGTGCCGACGTACACCGTCCCGTCCTCGACGAACGTGGTGTAGCGGGTCATGGCCCTGCCCGTGTAGACGTTCGGCCGCCCGGAGTATAGCCGTTGGCACGATTTCGCCGGTACCGTTCAGATAAGGGGTCCGCGGAGGTGGGAATAGAGCACCGAAAGCCCTCGGCACGGTCCGGGGTTCTGCGGCGGATATCCTCACTGTGTTCGGATAGTGCCGCCGCAGAACCCCGGACCGCGCCTCGCCCTTTCGGCGTCTACACATCGACGATCACCGTCGCTTATCTGAACACCCCATCTCGTCGGGTGCGTGACGGGCGTCTGACGGAGAGTTATGGGCGGGTAGGGACTGGTATCCACAAGAATGGCAGAGACAGAAGCGATCACCGTCGCGGAGACGAGCGAGGGGGTCGGTGGGCACGGCGACCCCGGCCGCTCGGTCGACCTCCCCGTCGTCGAACTGCTCACCGGACGGGGGTTCGTCACGGGCAAGTCCGGGTCGGGCAAGTCCAACACGGCGTCGGTCATCGCCGAGAACCTCCTGGACAACGGCTTCGGCCTGCTTATCGTCGACATCGACGGCGAGTACTACGGCCTCAAGGAGGAGTACGAGATCCTCCACGTCGGCGGTGACGAGGAGTGCGACATTCAGGTCACGGTCGAGCACGCAGAGAAGATCGCCTCGCTCGCATTAGAGCAGAACGTCCCGATCATCCTCGACATCTCGTCGTTCCTGGACGAGGAGGAGGCCGAAGACCTGCTGTGTGAGGTCGCCAAACAGCTGTTCGCCAAGGCCAAAAAGCAGAAACAGCCCTTCCTCATGCTCGTCGAGGAGTGTCACGAGTGGATTCCCGAGAAGGGATCGGTCAACGAAGTCGGGAAGATGCTGATCAAGATCGGCAAGCGCGGGCGCAAGCACGGCCTGGGCATCGTCGGCATCTCCCAGCGCCCCGCGGACGTGAAGAAAGACTACATCACCCAGTGTGACTGGCTGGTGTGGCACCGGCTGACCTGGAACAACGACACGAAGGTGGTCGGGCGGATCATCGACAGCGAGTACGCCGACGCCGTCGAGAGTCTGGACGACGGCGAGGCGTTCCTGATGACCGACTGGGCCGAGACGATCCGGCGAGTCCAGTTCCACCGCAAGAAGACCTTCGACGCCGGTGCGACGCCGGGTCTGGACGACTTCGAGCGCCCGGAACTGAAATCGGTCAGCGAGGATCTGGTCTCGGAACTGGAGACGATCAGCGACGAGAAAGAGCAGACCGAGAGCCGCCTGCGCGACCTGCGGGAGGAACTGGACAAGAAGAACTCCCGCATCGCCGAACTCGAAACGGAGCTCCAGGATGCCCGCGACATGACCCGGATGGCCGAGCAGTTCACCGAGGCGCTGCTGGACCACGTCGAGGGGTACAACCCTGGACGGACCCAGAAGCAGAAGGAACGCACGCGGCAGGCCCAGCTACGGGGCACTGACGCGGACGCAGCGAGCGAGGACGAGAGCGAGCGGTCGGCGAGCGACGACGCATCGGCCGGCGGGCAGTCCGAGAACGACGGCGCAACGGCCGAGGCCGAGAGCGAGGACGATCCGTCACCGGACAACACCTCGGGCGGCGGCTTCGGCGACGCATTCGGCTCCTTCGCGGAGAACGGGGCCGCGCTTTCGGGCGGAACGCCGGCACCGGAGGCCAACGGGAACGGCAGCGCCGGGGCTACGAACGGTGACGGCACCGCTGCTGCTCCGGCCGGGAACGGCACCGAAGCGGCCGGTGACGGAGGGTCGGCGAGCGCGGACGGCCCCGCAGTCCCGGAGATGGACTTCGAACCGACCGACTTCGGCGATCCAGACGCGGACGACGACGACGACGCGTTCGCGGCTGCCATCGCAGCGGCCGAGGAGGCGCAACAATCGGACGGGGGCACGGACGACTCGAACAACGAGGTCCAGCAAAACGACGACGCAAACAGCGAGGTCACTGGGGACGGACCCTCCGACGACGAGTCGCCGACAGCGACCGACTCGGCGGCCGACACCGGCGACGACGTACCACCGATCCAGCCCCGATACCTCCTCGACCTCCGCTCGGAAGTCGACGACATGGACGAGAAGACCCGGCGGATGCTGGAGTACTACGTCGAACAGGGCCCGGACACGCCGCTGAACGCCCACTTCTCGGCCGGCGGCAGCGGCGACCGGACCAGCGCCTACGCGCACAATCGCCACCTCAGGCTCGACGGGTTCGTCGAACACGTCGGCCGCGGTCGGTACGCGCCGCGACTCCGAGCGCTCGTCGAGGAACGAGCGCCCGACGACGCTTCCGACATCGAACTGGATTCGAGCACGACGAAACTCCGTCGCGCTATCGACTCGCGGTAGCTGTTCTGCGCGCTCTCGTCGTCTCCGTCACTCGATCCCGGAAACGAGGTCCTCCAGCGCAGCGCGCGGGTCGTCGGCCTTCGCGACGCCGCTGGCCAGCAGGACGCCCGTCGCGCCCAGATCGCCGGCAGAGACCACGTCTTCGCCGGTCGAGATGCCCGCGCCACAGAGCACGTCCACGTCCTCGTCGACGCCGGCGGCCGCCGAGACCGCGTCCCGGACGATGTCGGGGTCGGCCTTGCTGACCGGCGTGCCGGTGCCGATCAGTTCCGGCGGTTCGACGGCCACGGCGTCCGGCCCGAGCGCGCTCGCGGCGGCGATCTGGTCGGGGTTGTTGGCACAGACGATCGTCTCCAGGTCGGCCCGGTCGGCGGCGTCGAGCGAGCCGTCGATGTCGGCGAGCTTGAGGCGGTTCTCCGAGTGGTTCAGCAGGGTGCCCGTCGCACCGGCGTCGGCGGCGGCTTCGGCGAGCGTAGAGCCCGTGTGGCTCCCGTGTCCGACGGGGCTGACGTGCTGGGCCCAGGTCTCGACGCCGGTGTCCGCGACGGCGTCGAGGTGGGCGGCCTGCGGTGCGACGGCGACACGGACGCCGGTGTCGTCGGCCACGTCGGCCGCTGCGGTCGCTACTTCGATGGGATCACACGGGTACGCCTTGAGGTTCACCAGAACGAACATGTCTGGATCACCGGACCCCGGGGTGATATACGTTGTGCGACGAGCGCGGGTCGAGCGGTGAAGCGGACAGTACGCTTATAACGATGAACGGGAAACACTGACGACAGACCACTGTGAGTGAACTGGTGCCAGACGAACCGACAGTGTTGATCGTGGAGGACGAGCGCCATCTGGCGGATCTCTACGCCGATTACGTCGACGATGAGTACACGGTCCTGACGGCCTACAGCGGCGAGGAGGCGGTCGACCGACTCCACGACGCTATCGACGTGATCCTGCTGGACCGCCGGATGCCGGTGCTCTCGGGCAACGAGGTGCTCGCAGCGATCGAGGAGCACTCCATCGACTGCCGCGTGGCGATGGTCACCGCCGTCGACCCCGACTTCGACATCATCGAACTGGGGGTCGACGACTACCTCGTCAAGCCGGTGACCCAGCGCGAGATCCAGGAGGTCGTCGACCGGCTGTTCAAAATCACCGAGTACAACGATCGGCTGACGGAACTCACCTCGAAGAAACTCAAACGAAACGTCTTGCAGGTCGAGAAGACGCCGCGCGCGCTCGACGAGAGCGAGAGGTTCCAGCAACTGCAGGACGATATCGCGGAGCTAGAGTCCAACGTCGAGACCATCGCGGACGACCTCGACGTCGAAAAGAGCGATCTACGGCTCTAATCCTTTCGCTTGACCACGTCGCCCAGCGTGTACTCGCCACTGGATGAACCACCGCTCCACTCCTCGTCGGCATCGCTCCCGCCGGCGTTCAGCGTGATCTCCAGTTCCCGTTCGAGCTTCGTCTGTACGTCGTCGCTGGGGAGCGTGTCGGCGCGTTCGAGCTTTCGGATGACGCTGGCCTTCAGATTGAGTTCGCGAGCGAGGTCCTCCTGACTCAGGCCGCGGGCCTCGCGGGCCTCGCGGATGCGCTCGTCGTAGTCCTGGGCCAGTTCGTCCATCTCGTCGAACATGTCGTTGCGGGGTCGACTGCTCGAACTGCTGGAGCTGGAACTACTCGACGAGGAACCACCCGACGAGGAGCCACTGGTCGAGTACTTCGTGGACGTGGAGGAGCTGTCCTCGGTCTGCACTTCGGTCCCGAAGTCGGTACATTCGTCGCAGACGTCGAGCTCTGCACCCTCGATCTTCACGCGACTCGGTGAAGCGACGTCCTTCCCGCACATCTCACACTGAACCATACTCCGGGATTCGACACGGCGAGGCATAAATGGTGCGGCAGCGGGGTCGGGTCGGACAGGTCTACGACAGCGCCCGCATCGCGTAGTAGAACCGCTGGAGCGCCGTCAAGTGGCCCACGACGGCGAAGACGACGAGCAGCCAGCCGACGACGGTCAACCCCTGGAACGACTGGGTGAGGACCGTCGCGACGGCCCCGACGATCCCGATCAGCGCGAGGCGGTCGGCCCGACCCAGCAGGCCGCCGTACACCCGGTCGAGGTCGACGGCCTGTGCCTGTGTCCCCAGATACGAGGTCATCAGGACGCCGGTCACGGCCGCGAGTCCGAGGTCGTACCGGCCGATCCCGGCGGCCAGTCCGACGAGCATGACGATGTCGGCGTAGCGGTCGAGCACGTGATCCAGCAGGTCCCCGCCCGCGGAGGCCACGTCGAGTTCGCGGGCCAGCGCGCCGTCGACCAGATCGAGCCAGCCGTTGGCAAAGACCAGCACGGCACCGACGCCGTACAGCAGGGGCCGCTGGCCGGCGGCGTAGAACACGCCACCGGCGGCCACCGACAGCGCGAACGCCAGCGCGCTCACGCCGTTGGGCGTCAGCCCCAGCGCCTTGGCGACACTGACGAACGGGCCGAGCGCTCGGTCGGCGAGTGGACGGAACTGGTCCAGTGTCATAGGTACTCGATGAAAGAGACGGTGCCGGCGCTCGGTTCGCGCTCGCCCGCGAGGACGGCCTCGATGGTGTCGACGACTGCTTCGACCGAGCGGTCGGTCGTGTCGATTTCGTAGACGCCGTCGGTCCCGTGGCGCTCGACGGCCTCGGTCAGGATCACGTCCAGCGCCTCGCTCTCGGCGTTCTCGGTGATCGACGCCTCGCTCTCGTCGCGCTGGCCGAGGCGTTCCTCGATGGTCTCGGGGTGGGCTCGCAGGACGATCACGCGGTCGGCGTCGAAGTGGTGTGCGAGGTGGGACTCGACGAGCACGTCCTCGCGGCCGTCGAGCCACTCGGCGATGGCGTCGACATCGGCGACGACGCTGTCGCGGTCCTCGTCGACACCCGCGTCCAGTCCGTTCTCCGCCTTGATGGCGTCGTTGAGGTGGATCACGTCGAGGTCGGTGTCGAGCCGTTCGGTCGCCGTCGTCTTGCCCGTCCCCGGTGTGCCGGTCACTGCGACGCGCATCAGCAGCCCCTCCCGGACATCAGTCGAGCACTCCGTTGACGACCTCGACGGCCTGCTTGGTGTCCTCGCGCGTCCCGCAGGTCAGCCGGATACACTCGGGCAGGCCGAAACTCGAACAGTCCCGGACGATGACGCCTTCGTGCTGGGCGGCGTCGGCTACGGCGCTGCCGTCACCGACCTCGGCGAGGACGAAGTTGCCCCCGCTCTCCCACGTCGGCGCGTCGAGGTGTTCGTGGTAGTACTCGCGGGCCCAGCGGGCCGTCTCGACGGTCTGTTCGACGTGGTCGTCGTCGTCCAGCGCAGCCAGTCCGGCCCGGCAGGCCAGTTCGCTGGCGGCGAAGGGCGTGTTGATCCGGGCGTAGGCGTCGGCCCACGCCTCTGGGACGAGCCCGTAGCCCAGACGGACGCCAGCGAGGCCGTAGACCTTCGAGAAGGTCCGCAGGATCGCCACGTCGTCACGCTCCTCGAGCAGCGAGCGCGCGCTCTCGCTCTCGGTGAACTCGCCGTAGGCCTCGTCGACCAGTACGAGCGTCTCCTCGTCGGTCTCCTCGGCGATCTCGACGATCGCTTGGTTGGTGAACTCGCTGCCGGTCGGGTTGTGCGGGCTGGTGAGGTAGACGATTCGCTCGCCGTCATAGTCCTTCAGCACGGTCTCGGCGGTCTGGGCGAAGTCGTCGGCCTTCGAGAGCGTGTACTCCCTGACCTCGCCGTGGTGGAAGCGGGCGCTCATCGGGTAGTAGGCGAAGCCCGGTGACGGGACCAGCACCGCATCGCCCGGTTCGAGCATCGCCCGGGCGAAGTAATCGAGGACCCCATCGCCGCCGTTGCCCAGCCATACCTGCTCGGCGGGGAGGTCCCAGCGCTCGCCGAGTCGCTCGGCGAGGTCCGCGTGGGAGGCCTTCGGGTAGGAGTGCATCCGCTCTGCGGCCGACTGGATCCGCTCGACGGCCTTCGGGCTGGGGCCGTACATGTTCTCGTTCGACGCGAGTTTCACGAGGTCGTCGGGATCGAGGCCGATCTCCCGGGCGACCTCCTCGATCCCACGGCCGGCGCGATAGACGCTGTGGGCCGAGAGGTCCCGTGGTTGCATACCCGACGCAAGCGGACGGGAGCGTATAAACGTGCCCACTGCGGGTGACCTCCATGTCGTGTGCCGACCGATTACAACCACTGATAGTGCGGGGGAAAACAATATCACTCAGTACTCTGTCGTGTGGAGTGATGCCGTTACTCATTGACGTGCGGAAGCTGTCGATCATCAATCAGCTCATCCAGAGCGGGGCCGAGAACGTGACGACCTCCCTGGAGACGCTGGCGGGGGTCGAGGCGTCCGTCGAGATCAAGAGCCTCTCTTTCGTCGAGCCCTCGGACATCACCGCCGAGATGGGTGACGGGGAGATCTACGGGGCACACGTCCGGCTGACCGAGCCGCCTTACGGCGTGTTCATGATGACGTTCTCCCCGGAGACGGCGGCCGAGGTCGCCGCGCTGTTGACCAACACGCCCACCGACGACGGGTTCAATCAGCTTCACGAGAGCGCCCTCTCGGAGATGTGCAACGTCCTCACCTCGGGCTTTATCGACGGGATCGCCAACACGCTGCAGACGACGATCGACTTCGGGACCCCGGAACTCGAACGCGACAGCGCTCCGGCGATCGCGGAGGGCGCGCTGACTCACGTCCGGCGCGATTCCATGTCGATCGTGTTAGACTCGGTCGTCGACATCGCCGACTCTGACGTGGCATTCAAACTCCGCATCTTCCTCGTCCCCGACCCGGGGTCGTTCGTCCACGTGATCGACCAGCTCGAACTGGATCGATCGACGGCCGAACCGACGAGAGCGGAGACCGAGGCAGTCAAAGAGCTAGACATGTCGGCAGACGAATTGGTCGAGTTCGGTGGCTGATCGCCGCGCCGCCGACAGTTCGTTTCCGCGGTCAGCACCCCTCGAGCGCGACCGACAACAGTCACGCTGATTACGGTCGAGTCCACATCCGTGGCTATGGACCCTGTACTGGTCGGTGTCTACTCGATCCACATGATCTTCGCGGCCCTGTGGACGGGGAGTGTCGTGTTCGTGACAGTCGCGGTGTTGCCGACGGCGATGTCGGGCGAGGCCAGCCCCGAACCGCTGTCGTCCGTGATCGGCCGTCTCCAGACCGTCTCGCGGACGAGCGCGCTCCTCCTCTTCCTCACTGGCGGCCACCTCGCGGGGACGCTGTACGGCATCGAATCGCTGACGGCGTCCCTGCGCGGGAACCTCGTCATCGCGATGCTCGTCCTCTGGTTCCTGCTCGCCGGACTGGTCGAGGTCGGCGCGAGCAAGCTACTGGACGGCTTCGACGAGCAGAAACTGCGTGAACCGGCCCGCGAGGCGCGTCCCTTCCTGCTCGGCGCGACGGCCGTCGCCATTCTGTTGCTGATCGACGCCGGCCTGCTGCTCGGGCTGTAGCGGTCACAGCACTTCGTCGAGTTCGTTCGCACACCGCAAGGCGAGCGCGCCGATGGTCAGCGTCGGGTTCACCGACCCCGCCGTTCGGAACACGCTGGAGGATGCGATCCAGCAGTTATCGAGGTCGTGGGTCCGCAGGTCGGGGTCGACGACGCTCTCTGCCGGATCGGTCCCCATTCGGGTCGTCCCCATGTGGTGGTAGGCCGGGCCCGTCGAGTCCGGGCCGGCCGTCCAGCCGATGTCGACGCCCAGTTCCTCGAGGACAGCGTGTTGAATCCGGTTGGCCCGCTCGATGGTCCGCTTGACCCGGTCGCCCCACGACCAGTGGATCTCCGGGACCGGGTTGCCGTGGTCGTCGGTCGTCGACGTGTCCAGCGTGATCCGATTTTCCGCTCTAGGTGGCTGGCCCACGAGTCCTCCCATCGCGATGTGTGTCCCGTAGGCTGCACGGAGGTCTTCGAGGAGATCGTCGCCCCACGTCTCGGCGTCCAGTGCCTGCTCGACGGGCGACGGGCCGGCGTAGTTCAGGAACTCCAGTTTGATCGGCGAGAGCGGGCCGTCGGCGGCCGGCACGACGGTCTCGCCGTCGCGCCCGACGGCCTGTCCGGGGTCGTCGTAGAACTGGTGGCTCTCGCTGGTGATGAAGCCGACGTGGTTCTGCCGAGTTCGCTGGTCGAGCGTGCCGCCTGCGCCGGCAAAGAGGTGTTCCATGAAGTACCGACCGACCGCCCCCGAACTGTTCGCCAGTCCGTCGGGGTGATCAGAGGAACGCGACAGGAGGAGCAGACGGGGAATCTCGATGCCGCCCGCGGCCAGCACGAAGTGGCGCGCCTCCTGGCGGTGTTCCTCGCCGTCTGGCGTCGCGTACACAGCGGCGTCGATCCGGCCGCCGTTCTCGCCGCCCGTTTCGAGGTGCTGGACCGGTGCGCGGTCGATCACGCGTGCCCCCGCTTGCTCGGCTTTCGCGACGTGGTTGTCGGCGCTGTACTTCGCGCCGGAGGGACACACCGGCTGGCAGGTGCCGTAGCCGACGCAGGGGCTCCGGTCGTCGTACCCCTCGGAGTTGCGAGCGTTAGGGACGCTGTGGGTCGTGATCCCCAGTTCCTCGCAGGCCTGCGCGAACAGCGAGTCGCTGTAGGAGGGCTCGAATGCCGGCATCGGATGGGGCGACTCCCGTGGCGGCGCGAAGGGGTTGTCCGACGCGCCGGCGACGCCGAAGGCCGACTCCGCCTCGGCGTAGTACGGTCGCAGCGTCTCGTAGTCGATCGGCCACGCCGCGTCGTCGTTGGGGAGAGTGCCGCCGAAATCGCTCTCGTGGAGGCGCATCACCATCCCCTGCCAGTGGAGCGTCGAACCGCCGACCCCCTTGACGCGGGTGATATTTAGGGGGTAGAACTGCTCGCCGGCGTTCGAAAAGGCGTCGCGCTCGCCGCCCATCTCCCAGACCGACAGGTCGTCGTGGGCCGGCCGAATCGCCTGCTCCATCTGTTCGGGCCGGTCCTCGAAGTCGAATCGTGGCCCGGCCTCCAGCACTACCACGTCGTGGCCGGCGCTGGCAAGTCGGTGGGCCACGAGCGCGCCGGCCGGCCCCGCGCCGACGACGCACACGTCCTGTCTCGGTGCCGGCGTTCGCGACTGCACGGCGAGGAATTAGGCAACCCTAAACTTATTCGTTGTCATCCGGGGTCAACTGCGTCGCCGACGACATGGTGGCGGACCTGCTCGTGATGGGCGGACGCAAACGCTCCCGGGCCGGCAAGATGCTCTTTGGCAGCACCACTCAGTCGGTGCTGTTCGGGACCGACTATCCCGTCGCCATAGTCGGCGGCGAGTGACGGTGTCCCTACGCTTCTCGAACTGCCGAGTCGTCGCGCCGTAACCGTCTGCGCGCTGCAGTGTCCTCCCCGTCCGCTCGTTCTAATGCCAACAGCGCCGCTCCGGCGGCGGGAGACATCGCGGGCTCTCTGACCGCGAACTCCTGGTCTACGGCCGCGAGCCGTTCGACGACCGCGTCGCGCATACTCTTGCTCCGCAGGACGCCGCCTTCGAGAGCGACGGTCGTCGGACCTCTGTCGAGGTAGCCCCCCACCGCACGGATACCCGTCGTGATTTCTCTCGCGGCGGCTTCGCACACGGACCTGGCGAGCGGAACCCCTGTCTCGGCTGCCCGTGTCACGAGTGGTGCGATGCCGTCGAGGGCGTTTTCGGACTCCGCCGTCGAGAGGAGGTCGCCGTCGAGCGCCACTCGTCGGAGTTCTTCCGTATCCTCGACGCCCCACTCGCTCAGCACAGCGTCGACAAACGCCTGGTCTTCTTCGGTCGCCTCACCGCCGACCAGCCGATGGACTAGCCTCCGACCGAGGTGTCGCGCCGCCGCTTCGGCGTAGTGATCGAGGTCGTAGTTTCGAACCAGTCGGCCGTCCCCGTCGATTCCGAGAACGATCGACCCGGTGCCACAGATGGCGACGATTCCGCGTTCCCCCTCCAGTGCGCCCGCGTGAGCGACGACGGCGTCGTTGACACAGTGTGGGTCACACGGCAGTTCCGGGAGCGTGACGAGAGCCCGTGCCCATTGCTGGTCGTGCTCGTCGTTGTGTCCGGCAAGTCCCGCCGTCAGTGCCGTGACTTCTGACACGGTACGGTCGGCGTCGTCGAGCGCTTGTCGGATCGTCCCCTGAACGGCATCGTGGGCCGCGCGCAAGCAATTGTGCTCTGGACTCGCGCCACCGCCCTCGGCGCTCCCCAGCACGTTCCCGCGCAGATCGACGACGACGGCACTGGTCGAGGTGCCACCACCGTCGACGCCGACGACGACCCGTTCGGTCACTACTTCCAGCAGCGACGGGGTCGATAATAAATGTGGTCGATGGGGTTCAGACCGACAACTGTCCGTCTCAGGGAATCCGAACGCTGTGCTTGAGGGTGCCGACGCCCTCGATTTCGATCTCGACCTGATCGCCGTTTTCGAGCGGGCCGACGCCGGCGGGCGTGCCCGTCGCGATCACGTCGCCCGGTTCCAGCGTCATGTAGCTCGTGATCTCCTCGATCAGTTCCGGCACGGAGAAGATGAGGTGCTCGATCGAGGAGGACTGTTTGGTCTCGCCGTTGACTCGAGATTCGATCGTCGCGTCGTCGGGGACGTGTTCGGGCGTCGCGACGAGCGGGCCGATCGGGCAGGCGTTGTCGAACGCTTTCCCGCGGACCCAGTTTTGCTCTTTCTCCTGGTCGTCGCGGTTCGAGAGGTCGTTGACACAGGTGTAGCCCGCGATCACGTCTTCGGCGTTGGACTGCGTGACGTTCTTGCACTGCTCGCCGATGACGACGCCCAGTTCCGCCTCGTAGTCGATGCGCTCCTTGTCGGCCAGCAGCGTCACCGTCTTGTTGTGGCTGGCGACGGTGTTGGGCGGCTTGAGGAACAGGAGCGGGCGGTCGGGCACGTCGTTGTCCATCTCGTCGGCGTGGTCGGCGTAGTTGCGGCCCACACAGACGATTTTCGTGGGTTCACAGGGCGGGAGCACGTCGACCTCCTCCGGGGCGAACGACTCGTCGCCGAAGGCGATGCGGCCGTAGGGCCCGGCGGCCGCCGTGACGACGGGCTCACCGTCTTCGACGGTCCACCGTCCGCCACGGACGTTCCCGGCAGAGTCGCGAAATCGGACACGCTTCATACGGCCGGCAACACGGCCGGTACTGATAAGCGTTTACACGGGGGATTCGGGGACCGTGCGGCGATACGACGGTTGTCTATCACGCTGTCGTCAGCCGTCGCTCTCGCACGGTGCGTCCGGTCGACCGAACCGTTTTTCAGCGGTCACGGGCTACCCGAGCGCAATGAAGATACTCGTCGTCGGTGCGGGCGCGATGGGTCGGTGGTTCGGGGAGAGCGTCGCGACGAGCGACGACGACCTCGCGTTCGCGGACACGGACCCGGGGGCCGCCGAGTCCGCGGCGGAAGCCGTCGGCGGCCGGGCACTGACGCCCCCCGTCGAGAAGACGTTCGATCTGGTCTGTCTCGCCGTCCCACTGCCCGCTGCCGCGGCCGTTATCGAGGAGTACGCAGCGACCGCAGAGACCGCGATCTGTGACGTGACCGGTAGTATGCGCGGGCCGATCGACGCGATGCGGACCTACGCGCCCGACGCCGAGCGACTGAGTCTCCACCCGTTGTTCTCGCCGGAGAACGCCCCCGGCAACCTCGCCGTCGTCACCGACGCCGACGGGCCGATCTCCGAGACGATCCGCGAGCGCCTCGCCGCGCGGGGCAACGACCTCGTCGAGACGACGCCCGCGGAACACGACGAGGCCATGGAGACTGTACAGGCGAGCGCCCACACGGCCGTGCTGGCGTTCGCGCTGGCGGCCGAGGACGTACCCGATGCCTTCCAGACGCCGATCTCCGAAGGGCTGTTCGACCTCGTCGGGCAGGTGACCGACGGCGAAGCGCGGGTGTACGCCGACATCCAGGCGGCCTTCGACGGGGCCGACGAGGTGGCCGAGGCCGCCCGGCGGATCGCCGACGCCGACGACGAGACGTTCGCCGAACTGTACGAGGACCTCCGATGAGCGACGAGACACGCGAGGCGGTGCGATCCAACGCGAAGTACCTCAGACAGGTGCGCCCGATCGACCCCGACGAGATCTGTGAGTACATCGAGGACCAGCCCCATCCCGCCGTCGTGAGGCAAATCCTCCGCGAGGAGTCGTTCGACCTCGGACTGGTCGAGCGCGACGACGGGACGTTCGAACCGATCGAGGAGGGAACGGTGTCGGCCGACTTCGACGGCGTCGAGGCACTCCCCGACAGCCACGTCCACCGCCTCGAAGACCTGCTGGTCGAACGCGAGGGGCTGGGCTGGCCCGAGGGCGAGTCCGGCGACCGACTCCGCGGGCGCATCCGCGAGATCAAGGAGCGCTACCTTCAGCAGGCCGACGTGGAGTACGACGACCTGACGGCACTGGCCTACGCCGTCTACCACCTCCCGGACTACTACACCGTCGCGCAGTACGTCCTCGCCGAGTTGATCGCGGACGGACTGGTCCCGACGCACCTCCGAGTCCTCGACGTGGGGGCCGGTGTCGGCGGTCCCGCGCTGGGCCTGCTCGACTTGCTGGGCGACGAGGTGCTCGTCGACTACCACGCCGTCGAACCCAGCGCCGCCGCGGACGTGCTCGAAGACGTACTCGACGGCGTGGAGTCGAACGTCGAGACGACGATCCACCGGACGACCGCGGAGGCGTTCGACCCCGACGGCGAGTACGACCTCGTCCTGTTCGCGAACGTCCTGAACGAACTCCACGACCCCGCGGCCGTGGTCGAGCAGTACCTCGATGTGCTGGCCGACGACGGCTCCGTCGTCGCGATGGAGCCCGCCGACCGCAACACCGCAATCGGGCTGCGCGAGATCGAACGCGCCGTGGCCGACGACGGACCGGCGACGGTGTACGGCCCGACTGTTCGGCTCTGGCCCCACGAAACGTCCGCCAGCGAGTCGTGGTCCTTCGCGGTCCAGCCCGACATCGCGGTCCCGCCCTTCCAGCGGAAACTCGACGAGAACGCCAGCGGCCCCGACCACGAACCGGGCGAGTTCGTCAACGTCGACGTGCAGTACGCCTACTCGATCCTGCGGACCGACGGCCGGACCGCCATCGATGCCCGCGGGAGTCGCTCGCAGGCCGCGAAGATGGTCGACGCCGAGTCCCACGTCACCGACCGGATCAATCTGCTGGCCGTGAAACTGAGCGACGATCTCAGCGACGGCGGGAACCCCCTGTTCCTGATCGGCGACGGCAGCCAGACGATCGACCACTTCGCCGTCCTCACCGAGGAATCGATCCTCAACGAGGACCTTCGACGGGCCGACTACGGGGACCTGCTCGTCTTCGAGAACGCGCTCGTCCTCTGGAACGACGACGAGGGCGCGTACAACGTGGTCGTCAACGCCGAGACCGTGGTGGATCGGGTGGCGCGGTAACCGAGACAGTACCCAGCACGACAGCAACAGGTGAGAAAGTATCCGACGACGAGCGTTCTGTCGCGATCACTCAAATAGATTTTTCGCTCGTCGATAGATCGGCTGTCCGAACCAGGAGCGTTGCGCAGCAAGATCGTCGAGTTTCCCCAGCGCCGCTTCCCGTTCTAGCACATCTCGTTTGACGAGTGCTTTGAGAACGATGGGCGAGATTGCGACCTGTGCGTCGACGGCGGTCTGGAGTTCGGGGAGCGCGTGAAGGTCGTCGGTGAGGAGAAACGCCGCGTCGACATCCCGACAGCAGAGCGCACAGCTTCCTTCACCCTCGTCGATTCGGGACGATTCGAGCGTTCCATCCACTCGCTGAACAGTGATGGATTCCGTGTTGTCGAGAACGGTTTGTGCCGCGTGGCCGTGCGTGTCGTCGTAGTCGCTGGTCGCTTCGAGTTCGTTGACGACCGTCTCCGTGGTGTGGACATCGAACTCCGACAACAAGGTGTCGAGGAGGTCTATCGATGCGAGAGAAACGAGCGCAGATGTATCCGCGACGATCATCTCACTACAGTTGCGCGAGGTCGTCGGCCATGTCGTCGCCGTGATCGAGCAGGGTCTTCGAAGCGCGAACGGATTCGGCGTCCTGTCGACCGATCACCGATTTCAGGACTTCGAAGCCGATCCGGTCGTCGAGATAGAGTTCGACGACGGCTTCCCTGAACTGCTCCTGATCCTCCATCTCGTCCAGGTACTCTCGGAGTGCCTCGACGACGATCTCCGTCCGGTTTTTGTGCGAGACTTCAGCGGCCAGATCCGCTTTCTCGATCAGTTCCTCGGGAAGTCGGAAGTTGACGCGTGTCTTGCTCATGCTCTGTTCACCGTCTGTATGCACATCGAACCCACAAAAGGATAAGCGTTGGCTGGGAATTCTATCGCCGGAGTCCTTTTGCCCCTCTCGTCCCGACGGGATGTATGGACGAGGAGCCGTCGATTCTGCTGACGAACGACGACGGGATCGACAGCGTCGGCTTTCGAGCGCTGTACGACGAACTGACCGACGTGGGCGATGTCACCGCGGTCGCGCCGCAGGTCGACCAGAGCGCGGTCGGGCGGGCGATCTCCCACGAGGTGACGGTCCACGACCACGAACTGGGCTACGTCGTCGAGGGGACGCCCACCGACTGCGTCGTCGCGGGTATCGAGTCGCTGGTCCCCGAGGCGGATCTGGTGGTCGCGGGCTGTAACCGCGGTGCGAACCTCGGCGCGTACGTCCTCGGGCGCTCGGGGACCGTCAGCGCCGCCGTCGAGGCGACCTTCTTCGACGTACCGGCGATGGCCGTCTCGATGTACATTCCCGTCCGCGAGGACACCGCCTTCACCGAGGTCGAGGAGGACTATGACAGCTACGGCGAGGCGACGCGGGCGGCAGCGTTTCTCGCCGACCACGCAATCGAAGCCGGCGTCTTCGAGCAGTGTGACTACCTCAACGTCAACGCCCCCGTCGCCGACTGGGGCCCCGCCGAGATGGCGATCACCGAACCTTCGCGAGTCTACCAGATGGGAGCCGAGCGCGACGGCGGGACGGTGACGCTCCACGACCGCATCTGGGAGCGGATGGCCGAGGGCGACATCCCCGACTCCGAGGGGACCGACCGCCGGGCCGTCGTCGACGGGAAGGTGAGCGTTTCGCCGCTCACTGCGCCCCACACGACCGAACACCACGAGGCACTGGACGGGCTGGCGACGACGTACGGCGGGGCCGAGTAGGCCAGCGAGCGGATCGAACGGCAGTAGCGCTGCCCGAGCGCACTTCGAAAAAGAGCGGCGGTGTCGCGGGTTTGCTGGTCGTCTTCTGGCTGCTCTGCGGTGCTACTGCTCCTTCATCACACGCACGTAGTCGATGTGCATCTGCTGGGGGAACGTCGTCGAGGCGTCCGGCGGGCCGGGCCACGAACCGCCGACGGCGCAGTTCAACAGGAGCCAGAACGAGTTGTCGTCGAAGGGCCAGTCGTTGCCGGTGTCCTCGACCTCGGCACGCGTGACGGTGAAGTAGTGTTCGCCGTCGACGTACCACTTGATCTCGTCAGGGTCCCAAACGACCGAGAACACGTGGAACTGGTCGGCGAACACGCCGCTGTCCAGTTCGTAGGGGCCGCCGATGGAGGCACCGCCGGAGTAGTTCGGGCCGTGGACGGTCCCGTGGACCGTCGCCGGTTCCTGCCCGATCAGTTCCATGATGTCGATCTCGCCGTCGTCGGGCCACGACGTGTTGCCCGCCGGGAGCATCCAGTGGGCCGGCCAGAGCCCCTGCCCTTCGACGAGGCGTGACCGGAAATCGACTCGGCCGTACTGGAAGTCGAAGTTGCCCTGGGTCACCAGTTTGCCCGACGTGTAGTCGTAGGTGCCGTGTTCGTCGGAGGCGGTCTCCTCGCGGACCTCGACGACGAGGTTGCTGTCGCCGTCCAGCCAGCGGTTGTCCGTGCTGTAGTACTGGAGTTCGCCGTTGCCCCAGCCGGGGACGCCGTAGTCGTGGCCGTTCCCGGTCTGGTCCACCCAGACCGAGGTATCGAGCGACGCCTGGTCGAAGTGGTCGTACCAGTGGTTCGACCACGAGCGGCCATCGAGGTTGCCCGGATCGTCCGGGAACTGCGGATCACCACTGCCGCCGTCGTCGCCGCCACCGCTCGAACTGGTCAGTTCGAGGTAGTTGAAGTTCCAGCCGCCCGTTTCGGCGGCGACGCGGACGACGTGCTGGCCGGCCGCGAGGTCGACGCTGCCGGCGTCGACGGTCTGCCAGACCTGCCAGCCGCCGGTGTTGGGTACCGTCGTACTACCGGTCATATCCGTCCCGTCCACTTCGACGTTGAACGTGTTGCCGTCGGACGGCGAGGCGACGCGCGCGGCGATGTCGTAGGTGCCGCTGGTCCCCACGTCGACGGTGTATTCGAGCCACTCGCCGCTGGCGATCCAGCCGACGTTGTACCCGCCTTCGGATGCGGACTCGATGTCCACGTCGTCTGAGCGGTACGCGCCGCCGCTGTTGCCCGACGTGGTGTCGTGGTAGGCGACGCCCTCGCCGCCGATGTCGTAGTCCTCGGCCTCGATCCGACCGGGGACCGACCACGCGGTGCCGCCGTAGGGCTGTTGGCCGCCGGTCGATCCGGCTTCGACGACTCTGATCGCGCTGATCTTCGCGAGGTCGGTGGTGGCGCTGACGCTGATCGTCAGCGACCCGTCGGTGACCTCGACGCCGCTGACCGTCTCGACCAGTGCGGCGTCGTGCCCGACCTGCGCGTAGATATCCAGTCCGGTGATCGCCTCGCTCCCTTCGACGGACACGTCGAAGGCGCGCGATCCCGCGCTGTTCCAGTAGTTCTCCGCGACGTGGAGTTCCACGTCGTAGGTCCCGTCGGGGACCGAGATGTCGTAGCTGAAGTCCCCGTATCGTTCGGTCTGATAGAGCGCGTCGTCGCTCGTGTCGGCGATGGCGTCCGCGGTTGTCGAGGTCGATCCGCCGGTGTAGGCCGTATCGGCCTCGTAGCTCGTCCCGTCGCTCGCCGAGTACGCACTCCCCCCGGCGTTGATGGCCGCTGCCACGTCGCCCGGCGCTGCACTGACCGACGAGACTGTCGTCACGGCACCTGCTGCGACGGCACCTGCCGTCGCGAGGAAGTTCCGCCGGGCCATCCGGTCGGTGTTCGGTTCGTCTGTCCTCCGTTCTGTCGAGTCATCCCTTGACATATCTGTCTCCCCAACCGACGTTACGTCGGTGGCCGTGTGCCGGTCGTGCCCCCAAAATCCCACAGGTCTGGGTCCATCGACGAACTGCGCCGTCTACTGGCGTTCATTCGTGCTACATCGCACACACACGCGAGCGATCCCGTCCCAGAGGATCGACTGCTGTCATACGGACGGTTGTAGACGTTTACCCAGTCGATCGCACGCCATCGTGCGATCGATCTGGGAAGGATCTACAACTTTCCGTATCAGGCCACGATTCGTGGCACACGGTGTCACAACGCGCCCACGGACATAATAAATTTTTATAGAGGAGTTGGAATCACAACTGGTTTCTTCGCCGATACGAACCGTTCGCGGACTGTCGTCTGGATTCACGGCGGTCGAAACGGCGACACTGGACGTTTTGGACGACCGTTCGGGGACGGTTCGAGCGACTGGTTTCTCGGATGGTGATCTCGGTACAAGAATGAAACCGATCGGGGCCGAAGCACGACTGTGAGCGTCTGCCAGACCGTGTCAGCGAGCGCAGACACAGCGCCGGGAACCGCGAGCAGTCCCGCCCACGCCTGCTCGAACTCGGCCCCGCTCGATCACTGGGGCCTCGACAGTGATTCTCGGCGTCCCGCTGTGGGACAGTGGTGCGGGGGCCCCGACCGATGAGAGCACGCAACGCCGTGCTCTTCGTCGCGCTGGCGATCGCGTGGGGCAGCGCCTTCACCGCGATCAAGGCGGGGCTGGACTACTTCCCGCCGGTCCTCTTTGCCGCGTTCCGGTACGACCTGGCCGGCCTGCTGGTGCTGGCGTACGCGGCCTACGCGACCGACCGGTGGCGGCCACGCGGTCGCGAGGAGTGGACCGTCGTCGCCATCGGCGGAGCGCTGCTGATCGCCGCCTACCACGCCTTCCTCTTCGTCGGGGAACGCGGGACCACGAGCGCCGCGGCCGCCATCGTGGTCAGTCTCTCGCCGGTCCTCACGACCGGATTCGCCCGCGCGCTGTTGCCCGAGGAGCGACTGACGCGACTGGGAACCGTCGGGCTCCTGATCGGGTTCATCGGCGTCGTCGTGCTCACCGGGCCGGAGCAGGAGGCGCTGCTCGACACCCGGACGGTCTCGCTCGGTCTCGTGTTCCTCGCCGCTGCCTCCTTCGCGCTCGGCAGCGTCCTCACCCGTCGCGTCGACGACGCACTGCCGATCGAGACGATGGAGGCCTGGTCGATGCTCGTCGGAGCAGTCCTGTTGCACGTCGTGAGCCTCGCTCTCTCGGAGTCGGTCGACGACGTGCAGTGGTCGAACGAGGGGGTTCTCGCGCTGACGTATCTCGTCGTCGTCGCGAGCGCCGTCGGCTTCCTCATCTACTTCGACCTGCTGGACCGCCTGGGTCCCATCGAGATCAATCTCGTCTCCTACGCGGCCCCGATCGTCGCAGCGGCGACTGGCTATCTCTTCCTCGACGAGACGCCTACCGCCCTCGCCGCGGGTGGGTTCTTCTTGATCTTCCTCGGGTTCGTCCTCCTGAAACGGGACGCACTACGAGAGACGTGCGAGCGAGTTCGCGAACCGAGCCGACGGCGCGGCGGACCGTGACGCCGCCCCTCGAAAACGAGTTCTCGACTACCGACTCTCTCGCTGCTCCACTTTGTTCAAATGGATGAAATCCACCATACAAGGTACTGAAACGTGCCGTCGAACACCACCAGTCGCGTTTCGGTGGTAAGATTCTTTTCGCGTGGTAACGTAGAGCCAGCTATGTCAACAGAGACGGACGGGCAGGGACGGCTATACATCCCGAAAGAGGTGCGCGAGAAGTACGGCCAGAAGTATCATATCGTTATGTACGAGGACAGAATCGAGTTGATTCCGGTCGCGGACGACCCGCTCGCCGCTGTCCGCGAGGCGGCAGGTGAACTTCACGATGCATCCGTCGAGAAAATTCGAGAAGGCATCGAGGCGGAAGCGAAAGAGGAAGCTGAGGAGGCCGGCGGGGACAGATGACAGTGTACGTCGAGACGGATTTCCTGCTCGCACTCGCCAAAGACTCCGATTGGTTGCAGGGCTCCGCGGAGGACGCACTTGCCGAGCACGATGTCGAAACGTCGCCGTTCTCGTATCTCGAACTCCTTCTCGCTCGGGAACGCTACGAGTTCGAATACGTTCCGCTGGTGGCGAACCTGCTCGAACTCGTCCCTGTGCGAGACGAGGAGGGGAAACAGGTAGTGCTCAAAGCCGTCAACTACTATGACGAGGGAATGACGCCGTTCGACGCGTTCCACGCTGCGACAGCGGAGACGCGGGGGATGGGCGTACTCTCTTCCGAGAAAGACTACGAAGAGATCGAGGTCGAACGAGTCCCACTCGAACCGACTGACGAAGAGTAGCGCCGGCGTCTGTTTCGCCTATCTACTCTCGCGCTGCTCGACCTTGTTCAGTTCGATCAGCAGTCGGAAGATCGCTTTCACGAGGTTGTCGTCCACGTCGAAGCGCTTGGCGTTCTCGCCGGCCCGGTCCATCACGGCCTGCTCCTGTTCCTCGTCGGTCGTGGGCAGGCCCTGTTCGTCTTTGACCTGTGCGATGGTGTCGGCCACGTAGGTCCGCTGGGCGATCAGTTCGACCAGTTCGCGGTCGATGGTCTGGATCTCTGTGCGCAGTTCGTCGAGACTCATGTCTTCGGGATTCGAACTCATAGTGTGTGGGTTCCCTCCGTCTGGGTCGTCGTAAGCCACGTTCGGCCGTCGCGTTGCTGCCAGTACTCCTCGACCTGTTCGAGCGCGGGCCGGGGGCCCACGGCGGTGTAGGACGGGCCGGTGCCCGACAGCGAGACGCCGTCGACCTGCCGCATCGCTTCGACGAGTGGCTCGGTGTCGAAGTTCAGTGCAGCACAGAACGCCAGCCCGTTGACCGTCATCGCGCGCTCGTACCGGCCGTCGAGTGCGAGGTCCTCGACGAGGTCGGCCATCGGCGCGATGTACTCACAGCGGCGCACGTCCGCGTCGGCGCTAAAGGCCTGTTCGGGCGGTGTGAAGACCAGCACGTCCCAGTCGACTTCGTCGCGGGCCAGCACCTCGTCGGCGTCGTTGTCGGTGACAGTCACGCCGCCCAGCATCGACGCCGAGGCGTCGTCGAACGCGCCCGTCGCGGTGACGCCCACGTCGCGGGCGGCCATCACGCCGAGGCGGGCCATGTCCTCGCGGGTCATCCGGTCGGTCCGGTCGAGCGCGGAAAGCGTCGCCATCACCGTCGCGTTGGCGGCCGCCGAACTGCTCTTGAGCCCGGAGGCCATCGGCACGTCGCTCTCGGTACGGACGACGGCACCCGTGACCTCGGGGTCGCCGTGGGCGTCGAGCACGTACTCGACGCAGGTCTCGATGAGGCGCGTGTCCGCGTCGGGCGCGCCCTCGATCTCGCCGACGATCTCGTCCTCGTCGTCGTCGATCTCCGCGTCGGTGAACAGATCGACCGTCGCCGTCGTGTACTCGTCGATGGCGAACGCCGACCCGCGGTGTGTCGCGAGCGCGTTCAGCACTGTCCCGGCCGCTGGGGCCGCAGCCTTCCCCTGCATCGTGTCACAGTCCCGCGCGGCGGTATTTACCTGTGGCGGTCTCGCGGACGGCGGGACGTGTGCGTCGTCACTCGAACGCGGCGTTTTTGCCCGTCGACGGAGAACCACGACCAATGAGTGCCCGCAACGACATCGCGCCCGACACGCTGTCGGTCGAGCTAAACGAGGACGGCGTCGTCGTCGAGTACAACGACGGTCGCGAGGTGTTCTACCGCGGTGTCCCCGAGAAGGCCGAGGACCGCGTCCTCGCGGCACCGGCCAAGGACGTCCACGTGCTCGTCACCGATCCCACCGAGACGCAGGGCGTCCTGCTGTACGTCAACGATCTCAACACGCACGACGACATCCTCGACGACACCGGCGTCGGGCGGATCATTCTCGACAGCGGCGAGGAAGAAGAAGTGTTCCCCGGCGTGACGATCCGGGACACGTCGATGCGGGTCGAGGTAGAGGCCGATCCCGAGACCGCTCGCGGTCGCGTGTTCGTCTTCGTCGAGGACGAGATGGGCGAGCAGAGCTACGAGATCGTCGACGGGGAATAGCCGCGCTCGGCCGTTCACCTACTGGATGTACGCCGGTTCCTCGGAATCGCAGTTCTGTTCGTGCTGATCCGCGTCTCCCTTGTCGTCGAACATGAGCCCGCAGTGCTCACACTTGAACCAGGTCATCTCGTCGCGCTCTGTCTGGACGACCATGCTAGTCGTATGCACGCCCCTGCAGTATATGTGTTTCTCCGTCGCCAGACTGCGGTGGGAACGCTGAAGGCGATCCGTCGACTATCCTGCGGTATGAGCGGCCATCCGTCCGTGGGGATCGAACTCGAAGTCGAGGGAGCGAACAAGCGCGACGCGGGGCGCGGGATCGCTCGCCTCCCCGAATCCGCCCGGAGCAAACTCGGCGTGCTGAGCGGCGACCCGGTCATCGTTAACGGCGACCGCAAGACCGTCGTGAAGGTGTGGCCAGCCGACGACAGCGGCGACTTCGTCCGCATCGACGCCGACACCCGGGCCAACGCCGGGGTCAACATCGGCGACACGGTCGGGATTCGTAACGCCAGCGTCGAGGACGCGACGACGATCACCGTCCAGCCGGCCAAGCCACTCCCCGGCAGCGAGTCCTACGAACACACCGTCAGGGACCGCCTCGTGGATCGGCTGGTCCAGCCCGACGAGCGCGTCCACGTCGAGGGGCTGGGCACCTTCCTCGTGCGACAGACCTCGCCGGAGGGGTCGGTCCGTGTCGCCGAGAACACCCGCGTCACGGTCCTGCCCTACGGTGGCGACGAGGACGACTCGGCCACGGCGACCTCGGTGAACCGCCCGACAGAGGCGGGCGAGGCCGACGATGACCCCGACATCGACGTGAGCTACGAGGACATCGGCGGCCTCGACGAGGAACTCGATCAGATCCGCGAGATGATCGAGATGCCCCTTTCCGAACCCGAGCGGTTTCGAGAACTCGGGATCGACCCGCCCAGCGGGGTGCTGCTGCACGGTCCACCGGGCACGGGGAAGACCCTGATCGCCCGTGCCGTCGCCAACGAGGTCGACGCGTACTTCACGACGATCTCCGGGCCAGAAGTGGTCTCGAAGTACAAGGGCGAGTCGGAGGAACGCCTGCGCGAGACCTTCGAGCGGGCCGAGGACGAGGCCCCGTCGATCATCTTCATCGACGAGATCGACTCCATCGCCGGCGCGCGCGACGACGACGCCGACATGGAGAACCGCGTCGTCGCACAGCTACTGACTCTGATGGACGGACTGGAGGACCGGGGGCGGGTGGTCGTCATCGGCGCAACCAACCGCGTCGACACGCTCGACGACGCTCTCCGGCGGGGCGGTCGGTTCGACCGCGAGATCGAGATCGGCGTCCCCGACGAGCCGGGCCGACGCGAGATCCTCGACGTACACACCCGCGAGATGCCCCTCTCCGACGACGTAGACCTCGACGGCGTTGCCAGCCAGACCCACGGCTTCGTCGGGGCGGATCTGGCGACGCTGACCACGGAGGCGGCGATGACGGCACTGCGCCGCGAGAAGGAAGCCCCCGACGTGACCCTCGCGGACTTCGACACGGCGCTGGCGACTGTCGAGCCCTCCGCGATGCGGGAGTACGTTGCCGAATCACCGTCGGTCTCCTTCGAGAACGTGGGCGGACTGGACGACGTGAAAGAGCGCCTCACCGAGGCCGTCGAGTGGCCGCTGGTGTACGGGCCGCTGTTCTCCGCGACCGACACCGACCCGCCGACGGGCGTGCTCCTCTATGGCCCACCCGGCACGGGGAAGACGCTGCTGGCCCGCGCCATCGCCGGCGAGAGCGGCGTCAACTTCATCCACGTCAACGGCCCGGAACTGCTGGACCGCTACGTGGGCGAGAGCGAGGAGTCGGTGCGGGAAGTGTTTGAGCGGGCCCGCCAGACCGCGCCCAGCATCGTCTTCCTCGACGAGATCGACGCCATCGCCGGCCAGCGCGGTGAGACCCACGAGGTGACCGAGCGGGTGGTCTCGCAACTCCTGACGGAACTGGACGGGATCACCGAGAACCCCAATCTGGTCGTGCTGGCGGCGACGAACCGTCGTGAGACACTCGACGACGCGCTCCTCCGGCCGGGCCGACTCGAACAGCACATCGAGGTCCCCACCCCCGACCGGGCCGCCCGCCGCGAGATCCTCGACGTGCACACCGGGGCGAAACCGCTGGCCGACGACGTGGACATCGACGATCTGGCGGCACGGACCGAGGGCTACTCCGGAGCCGAACTCGAAGCGCTGGTCCGGGAGGCGTCGATGCGTGCGATCCGGTCGATCGCCGACGACATCGACCCCGACGACGCCGCCGCGAGCGCCGAGTCGGTCGTCATCGACGCCGATGACTTCGACGCGGCCATCGAGAACCTGACGTAGGTTTTTGTCCGTCGGGCGTCGATCTCTCGTATATGCCACCTGCTACCGATGGCCACGGCCGTCACTACGTCGACGGCGAGTGGACCGACGGCACCGGATCGACCTTCGAGAGCGTGAATCCTGCGACGGGCGAGACGCTGGGCTCCTTCCCGCGAGCGAGCGGAGACGAGGTCGCAAGCGCCGTCGCCGCCGCCGAGGACGCACAGTCGGAGTGGCGCGCGCTCTCCTACATCGACCGCGCCGAACACCTCTGGGAGATCTTCCACGAACTGCGCGACCGGACCGACGAACTCGGCGAGATCGTCAGCCGGGAGTGTGGCAAGGAGATCTCCGAGGGCCGTGCTGACGTGGTCGAGGCCTACCACATGGTCGAGTGGGCCGCCGGCAACGCCCGCCACCCCCACGGCGAGATCGTTCCCAGCGAGGTCGCCAGCAAGGATTCGTTCATGCGTCGGAAACCGCGGGGCGTCGTCGGCTGTATCACCCCGTGGAACTTCCCCGTCGCCATCCCGTTCTGGCACATGGCGGTCGCGCTCGTCGAGGGCAACACGGTCGTCTGGAAGCCCGCCGAGCAGACGCCGTGGTGTGGCCAGATCGTCGCCGAGATGTTCGACGACGCCGGCATCCCCCACGGCGTATTCAACATGGTCCAGGGGTACGGCGACGCCGGCAACGCCATCGTCGAGGACGAACGGGTCGAAACGGTCCTCTTTACCGGCTCCGCCGAGGTCGGCCACAAGGTCGCCGGCAAGATCGGCGGCCAGCCCGGCCGCAGCGCCTGCTGCGAGATGGGCGGGAAGAACGGGATCGTCGTCACCGACACCGCCGACCTCGACATCGCCGTCCACTCGGCGGTGATGTCGAGCTTCAAGACGACCGGCCAGCGCTGTGTCTCCTCGGAGCGACTGATCGTTCATACCGACGTGTACGACGAGTTCAAAGCCCGGTTCGTCGATCTGGCCGAGGACGTGACCGTCGGCGACCCTCTCGACGAGGACACCTTCATGGGACCCGTGGTCGACGAGAGTCAGGTCGAGAAGTTCGGCGAGTACAACCAACTCGCTCGCGAGGAAGGCGCGAACGTCCTCGTGGACCGCGAGGAACTCGATCCCGGGGAGATTCCCGAGGGCTCCGACGGGGCGACGAAAGCCGCCGAAGGTGAGCGTAGCGGCAGTTACGAGAACGGCCACTGGGTCGGTCCGTTCGTCTACGAGATCGACTACGATCCGGACCTGCGCTGTCTCACCGAAGAAGTGTTCGGCCCCCACGTCGCGCTGATCGAGTATTCCGGCGACATCGACCGCGCCGTCGAGATCCACAACGCGACGCCCTACGGCCTCGCCGGTGCGGTGATCGCCGAGGACTACCGCCAGATCAACTACTTCCGCGATCACGCCGATCTGGGGCTGGCCTACGCGAACCTCCCCTGTATCGGCGCGGAGGTCCAGCTCCCCTTCGGGGGCGTCAAGGCCTCCGGCAGCGGCCCGCCCCACGCCCGCGAGGTCATCGAAGCGGTCACCGAACGGACGGCGTGGACGGTCAACAACTCGAAGGAGATCGAGATGGCCCAGGGGCTGTCGGCGGACATCCACACGTCAGAGTGAGCGCCATTGTGTGGTACTCGCCGTCGACTCCGATTGCTCGTCCGGGTCGCGTTCGGCCCCGCGATAGTCGGCGATCAGCGCACCGACGGCACCACAGACGACCGGATAGACGATCCCCATGACGACGACGCTGGTGAGCAGATCCGGTCCGGCGACCACCGTGACCTCGATGGCGAAGGAGTTAACGGTGTTCGAACCGGAGGCGAGGTACCATCCGACGACTGTTGTGGGGAAGTAGCCCACTAGTACGCCCGCCCCCGCACTCGCGATCTCTCGCCGGTCGAGGGATCCTGTCTCTGTCCGGAGATACAGTTTGTAGCCGGTCCACGCCAGCAGGACTGCGGGCAACAGTTTGTACCCCAGCGCCGGGACGGTGCTGTTCAGGGAATTCATCGTGGTCGATTCGGTGAGCAGATGGACCGTTTCGGTCTGTCCGTTGCTCGTCATCTTCAGCGGCACGTGATGAGCGGCTGCGAACGTCCAGCCGATCCGGTCCCACAGCGAGAACGGCGAACTGGATAACAGTTCGCCATCCAGGAACACGAACAGCAGCGTCGTCAGGTAGCCCAGAAGATACGCGCTCACCCCGAGCGTGAGGCCGGATCGGTAGTTGTTCAGCAGTGCGTGCACGTGTGTCCGTTCTCGTCCCATCACGGGCTGGTCGCTCCGTCACAGTATATAAACCCTCACGAGTCGATCAGTCGCCGCTGGTTCGGTCGAGTCGACTGGCGGTGGTCCGCCGCTCGCCCGTCGTATCGACGACCGCCGACCCCGCACAGAGAGGGGCAATATACTTCTGAACGATCATCACACTAGGCGAGGAAACTCGATGGGGACTGGCTCTCGGACGACCGACAGCGGATCGACGGTCAGTGCCGACGGTCCGGGCTTCGGACTCGGGGCCGCTCTCACGGGAGCAGGCGGCTTGGGCTACGCACTCAGGCGACGCCTCGGCCGGGTCAGTAGTGAGGACGACGAAGAACGCCCCTGAGCGACCCAGCCAGACCGTCGAGTGAATCGACCGCGTGTGGAACACGCCCGGCCGGTGTCGCCGTTCGACGGTCGGTCTGGAGACGACGGCCCGGCGGCACCGCTATCCTGTTGGAAGTGTAAAAGGTCTGGAGACCCTTTCGGTGGAAGGACGCCGAGTGAGGCTGTCCGGACAGCCTCGTGGCGATCGCCACCGTGGCCGAGCAGCGAGCCGAGCGAGCCGAGATGTTTCGCCGGTGCGACGTGAAAAGCGCCGTGCCGGCACCTATCTCTCTCTGTTCGTCCGTCTTAAAGGTCAGGGTTCCCGGCGATCTTCGAGGGCCGGGAACGACTCCCGGACCTCGTCGACGCGCTCGGCGTCGATGCTGGCGGTGACGAGGGCCGGATCGTCGCCCGTCGACGCGAGCGTCGTCCCCCAGGGATCGTACACCGTCGACCGGCCCAGCAGCGTCGACTCCTCGAAGGTGCCGACGCCGTTGACCGCCGCGACGTAGGTCAGATTCTCGACGGCGCGCGCCTGTGGCAGTAGCTTCCAGTGCTCGACGCGTGGGTAGGGCCACGCGCTGGGGACCAGCACGAGCGACACGCCGCGGTCGGCGAGTTTCCGGTAGAGCTCCGGGAATCGGAGGTCGTAGCACGTCGTCACCCCGACGGTGAAGTCGCCGATCTCGGCGACCTGGAGTCGCTGGCCCGGTTCCAGTAGCTCCTGCTCGGCCGAGCCATAGCCAAAGAGGTGGTGTTTGCGATAGACGTTCTGTCGCTCGCCGTCGCTGTCGAACAGGACGGCGGTGTTGGCGTACCCGTCCTCGGCCGGCGTCTCGAACCCTCGCTGCGCGCTGGCCTGCAGGTCCTCGACGATGGAGCCCGCGAGTAGGGCGACACCGTGTTCCCGTGCCGTCTCGCGCAGCCGTGTCAGTGTCTCCCCGTCGAGGGGTTCGGCGGTTCGAGCGTAGGAGTCGAACGCGAAGTACCCCGTCGCGAACAGTTCGGGCAGCGCCACGAGGTCGACGCCGCGGTCGGCCGCTTTGCAGAGCATCGTCTCCGCGCGGTCGACGTTCACCTCGACCGTGCCGGGGTCGATCTGCTGCTGGGCCAGGCCGAGTTTCATGGTCGCTGGTCGATGTCCGCTCGCAGTGCCTCTTCGAGACGGTCCAGTTCGGCGTCGAAGTTCCGCTTGAAAAAGCGCTCGACGCCGGGGATACGCCCGTCGACGACGAAGCGGTTGGTCAGCCGTGTCCCGCCGTCGACGGCCTCCAGTTCGTGTTCGCCACGGACCGACATCACCCGAGAGCGGCCGGTAAAACGGACGTACTCCGGCGGCCGTCGCTCGTCGTCGCTGGTCTCGACGGCGACGCGCTTGTCGATCAACGGGATCGGGAGCGAGAGGTACCACGTCGCCGACCCGTCGTCGTGGGTTTCCCACTCCTCGATGACGCTGAGCGGTGCGGCACGGCTGTCCGGGTCGGCGATGAACTCCCAGACACGCTCGGGCGGTGCTGGTACGGTCAGTGTGCGTTCGACCCGGACAGTCATAGGGGACTCTCAGGCGCACGCCGGCAAAAAGTCAGCGAACGAGCGCCCACACTAGCTCAGGGTCACGCGCCACGTGGTCGACCGGGCACGACCCCACTTCTCGATGTCGACCTCGTCGGCCTCCTCGGCGAGACGGGGGAGGCGAGCACCGACCTGTTTCGACGAGAGACCGAGCTGGTCGGCGATGTTTTTCGCTCGGAAGTAGCTCTCTCCGCGGGACACGCTATCCCGGAGGTAATCGAGAATCTTCCGGTCTTCATCGCTGATCTCTCCCATACCCACACATACGGCCTTGTCCGTCTTAACGGTTCCTTTCCGGTTGATCCAGTGGGTAGTAGACGGGAACTATCGGAGCAGTGGAACCGGTGTACGCGCGGACGTTTGGAAGGGCTTACCCGGTGGCTCTATGTAGTCGAGACCGAGCGGTTCAGTCGTCGAACGCGTGGATCGCGATGATCGCTATCGCACCTGCGGCCATCGCGACACCGAAGGCGATGCCCCCGTTGACCTGCAGCGCTCGCGCGTGATCGACCGCGTTCGCGTACCCGAACATCCCTGTCGCGGCCGATGCGAGAAGTGCGATGATCGAAAAGAGCAGCCCGAGCCCGATGCTCATATCGGTCTTCGACGATGTGGTTGCCATACCCACAGCTATCTGCAGTGGCCACTTAACTCATACGGAGCACCGTCTCCGCTGCCGACACTCTGTCCGCGGGCAGTGTTCAGAGAAGCAACCCCGTCGTCGAACGTGGAGACACCGAACGACTCGCTTCGCTCGACGTTCGAGGTCTCGTTCGCTACACTCACGAGACCACCGAAAGCCCTCGGCACGCTAGCCGGATCTGTGGCGGATATTCTCCCTGCGGTCGAATAGTGCCGCCGCAGATCCGGCTACCGGGAGGTCGGTTCCACAGACCTCCTCAGTCGTTGCGGCGCAGCCGCAACGCGCGCCTCGCCCTTTCATCCGCCAGGATCCGGCTGTTGACCCGTCTGAACCCTGGCGGATGAAAGGGCGAGTGCTGCGTGACGGCGTCGCCGTCACGTTATAGCAGGCCGGTGGAACCGGCCGGCCCTTGCGGGAACCCCGGCGAAGCAAGGACCTACTGGACCGCAGCGAGCCGCGGGACCGCAACTGCACGAGGGCTTTCCGTGTCTTGTTCTACTCTACTCTGATCTCTAATCTGAACACCATCTGTCCGCGGGCCCAAAGAGCTATCAACGACCGCAGTTGACCACGACCGTATGCGTCGGAGCCTCAAAATAGCGGGCGTCGTTGTCGTGGCACTCGGCGTTCTCGTCGCCGGTGGGTTCGCAGTCGGTGTGCTCGGGGTACCGGGCGTGACCGGCGTCGAGAACTCCTTCGGGCCAGTCAACGACACGAACACCGTCGTCTACACGGATCTACACGTGAACAACCCGAACCCGATCGGGGTTCGGCTCGGCGGTGTCTCCGTTAACTACACCGTTGGGATGAACGGTGTCGACATCGCTGGTGGAGAGAAAGACGGTCTCGGGATCGGATCGGGGAACTCGACGGTGAACCTCACGACGGCGATGGACAACGAGCAGATCCCGGCGTGGTGGTACACCCACGTCCGAAACGGAGAGTCCACGACCGTCCAGATCGACGCTACGGCAACGTCCTCGACGCTGGGCCAGTCGGCGAACTTCGGCCGTCAACGCGGCGTCGAGACCGACATCGCCAGTCAGTTCGACTCCAACGAGACGCGCCTGGTCGAGGCGAATCAGCCACTCGTCAGCGACCCCGTGCTGTACGTCAATAGTACTCGCGGGTCGTGGGACCGGGAGAACCTCACTCGCGAGCGGACGCCGCTGGACCTCGATTTCACCGTCTACAACCCCAAATCCGTCCCCTATACCGTCTCGAAGATCGGCTACAACATCACGATGAACGGCGTGCCCGTCGGTGCCGGCGAAACCGATAGCGGCTACGTGATCGAACCCCAGACGACCGAGACTGTCCGGGCGAACACGGCGATCCGCAACGAGAACTTAGACGAGTGGTGGGTCACCCACCTCGAACGGAATCAGGTGACGGACCTGTACATCGACTTCTACCTGATCGTCGAGATCGGCGGCGAACAGATCAGGATCGACCTCGACTCGATCGACTACGAGAAGCGGATCGAGACGGACATCTTCGGCAACAAACCGGCGACGGGACCGGAAAACGCTAGCTCGGGTGACAGTGGAACCGTGACGCCGACCGAGTCGGGTACGGCGACCGACGACGGCCTCGTGAGCGAGACGACCGACGGCGACTTGCTGGGCGAGACGACCGACACTGACACCGGAACGCCGACCGAAACCGACGATGGCGGTCTCGTCGGCGGTGATGGTGGAACGATCGACGACGGCGTCCTCTGACCGGGCTACTTGATCTCGGTGTGTTCGGACTCCTCGTTCAGCGCGAGGTTCGTCGCGATCTCGGCGTTCCGAACGGCGTACTCTGCGGTCTGCTGGAGGCTGACGAGCACTTCTCGGACCTGCAGCAGCGACTCGTTGTCCATCTCCGGGAGGTCTTCGAGAATCTCGGTCTCTCTGTCGCCGATCTGGGCGTACTGCTTGCGGACCTCGATCGCGGTGTCGTAGTCGCGTTCGACGGCGGCGTTGACGGCCATCTCCGTGATCTCGTTGACCTGATCGGTGAAATCGCGGATGCGACGCATCGTCGAGGACTCGACGGTCAGCGTGTGGTCGTCGGACTCCAGGGCGGTCTCGGCGATATCCTCGGCGTTGTCGGCCGTGAGTTCGAGGTTCTTCGCGATCGACCGGTAGCCGATCAGCGGGAAGCCGTCGTCGAGACCGATGGCGCGTGCGAGGTTCGGGTTCTGGTAGGCGGTGAAGATCAGGCGCAGGAGGAGGACGAAGATCTTGTTGGCCTGTCGCTCCCGGTTGAGCGCGCGCTGGGCCAGATCGGGGTTGCCGTGGGCCAGCGATTTGACGGCCTCGTTTCGCATCGTGGAGCCGGTCGACTCCAGCCGTTCGAGGAGGTTATCCAGCGTGAAGTCCTCGGGGTCGACCGAACAGCGGATCGCGATGCGCTCGGGCCGTTCCTCGATCACTCCGAGGCCCATGAGCTGGGTCTCGGCGTTGTAGACGGCGTTGATGTGTTCCGAGGGCAGCGTCTCGCCCTTGCCGGCGTCGATGTGGATGATCCGACGGCCGAGGACGTACTGCGCGACGATGGCGCGCTCGACGGCGTCGGCGTCGAGGTCGGCCGCGTAGATGATCGCCTCCGATTCCTCCGCCTGGACCGATTCGGGCAGGACGGTCAGCGCGCCGTTCCCACCGATCCGCAGCGACACCTCGTCACCCTTCTCCACGTCGTGGGCGCTCGCCCACTCCGCGGGGAGCGTCATCGCCAGGGTTGAGGGCCCCAGTCGTTGCACTTTTCGCGTTTCCATATGTCCTTTACTTATCGCAGTCCACCTTAATGTTGTCTATAGACATAGATATGCCCGGAGAATAATAATACCAGATAGTGTCCGCGTGAGGGAGTGGACGACTCTCGAGGTTTTCGGCATCTGCCGTCCCAATTAGACGACTTCCATCAGTCGTCGTTCGAACGCCCCGACACGGACCTTGCGCCACCCGCGCAACTGCTCGTCCAGGTCGGAGTCGCCGGTGTCGACCCGGAGCGTTCCGATCCCGTCGAGCTTTCGGCGCGAGGCGACGACCTCGATGTCACACTGTTCGATCACGGCGGGTGAGAGCTGTTGGTTCCCGCGGCCGAAGACGAACCCCTGCCCGCCGATCGGCGAGACGACGATGACGTTCTCCTCGCCCAGCGCGTCGAGGATGTCGTTCTCGCTGGCGTCGCGGGCGAGCACCTCGCCGTCGCGCCACACGTCGACGCCGAGTGCCGTCCCGTCGAACCCCAGTGCCGTCTTGATCGCGCCGACCGTGCTGCCCGGCCCGAGGACGTAGGTGACGCCGTCGCGGACCCCGTCGGCGACGGCCTCGGCGAGCGATTCGACCGATCCCCCGCCCAGCTGTTTGGCGGACTGGCGCTGCTCGGCCCGCGGGACCGTGACGACGGCTCGGAGCTCAGTCACCACCTCTCCCTCGCGGTACTCGTCCTCGTCGATGTCGTTGACCTCGGCTTCCTCGGTCTCGGAAAAGGTCGCGGCGATCTGTCCGGCCGCTCGGGGCGAGACGCCGAACACCGACGAGTACACCTTCACGCCTGCCGGGACGCCCAGCATCGGCGTCTCGTCGTCGCGATCGGTCAGGACCGAAGCCACGTCGACGGCGGTGCCGTCGCCGCCGACGAACAGGAGCAGATCGACGCCGCGGTCGAGAAACGCCGCGATCGCCGCGCGCGTGTCGTCGCTCGTCGTCTCGTCGCTCGACGGTTCGCCGACGACGACGGGATCGAACCCCGCGTCGCGGGCCTGGGCCGCGCCCATCGGGTCGTCCCAGACGAGCAGTTCGATCCCGTCGCCGTACTCTCTCAGTGCCGACAGCGCCGCCACTGCCCGTTCGGGAGCGCGAGGTTCCGCACCCCGTTCCCGGGCTTCGTCGACTTTCCCGTCCGTTCCTTTGAGTCCGACCCGGCCACCCATCCCCGCGATCGGATTGACGACGACGCCGACTGTGCGCATACCACCGCTTTGGCGGGCCCCGGCAAAAGCCAACCGGGAACGGACCTTTCAAGCCCACGGGCACGAGAGATGGTCACATGTTCGTACCACTGCAGGAGGGCGTACAGGCTGGGATCATCGACGCCGCTGGACTGTTCGTCACCATCGGCGGCATCGTCGCGACGGCGCTGTGGCTGAAAGCGCTGTACCGCTAATCCGAACTGTTTGCCGGGCTGTCGACTCGTTCTTCGAGCCACGCCGCGGCCTCTGCGACGAGGGCTTCGTCCGTCCCCTCGAACTTCACACTGACGCTGTCTCCGGGATAGCTACCGACTTTCACGTCGAACCGTTCCTGTACCGCCTGGAGTCTATCGAGGAGGGCGCTCTCCGGTTCGTCGGCCTCGACGACCACGACGTGGCGCTGCTGGCCGCTGAACTCCGATTCTATCTCCGCGAACATCCGCTTCATCTCGGCGGGGACGCCCGGGAGGACGTAGCAGTGTTCGACGACACAGCCCGGTGCCACCCCCTCGTGGTTGGGGAGGACCGTCGCGCCAGCCGGGACGTGGCCGGTCCCGTCGGTCAGGTCCTCGCGGTGGTAGCCGCCGTGTTCCTCCAGCCAGGAGAGGGCCTCGTCGCTCTCGACGACTTCGCGACCGAAGGCGGCGGCGACGGCCTCGATGGTCTTGTCGTCGTGTGTCGGACCCAGCCCACCGGTGACGATCACCGCGTCGTACTCGGCGTGGTACTCGTTGACGACGCGGGCGATGTCGCGCAACCGATCCGGGACGACGGTCGTCCGTTCGACGGTGACACCGCGGTCCGCTAGCTGGCGGCCCAGCCACGCGGCGTTCGTGTTGACGGTGTCGCCGGCGAGCAGTTCGTCACCGACCGTGACCAGCGCGACGTGCATACCACCGCTTGGACGGCAGCGAGTAAAAGCCCCTCGCGACAGCGTACGACCGACCGGAAAAACGTCTACACCTGTCCGTCTCACTTCATCCCCGGCGGCGGCCCGTCGTCGCGGGGGTCGTCGTCCTCGGTGTCGATGTCGATGGCCGTCTCCTCGCGGGTCTTGCGCAACTGCTGGATCTGTCGCCAGTAGTAGATCACACCGACCGTCCCGAAGACGATGGCACCGCCGAAGATCGACCCGAAGATCAGGATGTCTCGCTGGAGGTAGTACCGGACGTTCATGTTCCCGGCCGTCACGTTGTCGTAGGTCAGCGTCATCCGGTTGTCGGTGACCGAACGGCTCGACGCCGGCGGGCTCACGTTCGAGAGCAGCGGGATACCGACCCGCGCGCCCGGCGGCAGCGTCACGTTCGTCGGCCCCTCGACGAACACGGGCGTCGAGAACTGCTTGCCCTGTCGGGGCGCGGTGAAGGCGACCTGGCCGCTGGTGTTGTTCGGAACGGTCAGGATCGTCCGTTCGCGGGTCTGAGACACCGACAGGCCGTCGTGGCTGTTGTTGACGACGGTGCCGTTCTCGTAGCGGAACTGGACCGCCGAGACCTGGAGGTAACTGTCCTGCCCCAACGCGTCGCTCTGGTACACCCTGAGTTCCGAGCGGTTGCCGACGTTGTAGACGCCCTGGAAGGAGTTCTTCTCGATGGTGATGGTGACGTTGGCGTCCGCCTCCCACGTGTAGTTGGCCGACTGGTTGAGCCGCTCCGGGTTCGGTTCGCCCGGCCCGAACAGCGCGGTACAGCCGCTCAGTGCGAGCAAGACGAGCAACGCTCCGACGATGAGTGTCCGGCGTGTCATGGAACGACGCAGATGAGCTCGGACGGCAGATACCCGCCGATACTCGACAGCAGGCCGGGCGGATCGGTGTTCTCGGTACAGACGATGCTCTGTTCGAGCAGGCCGAGGCGTTCGACGGTGACGATGTCCTGTGCGTGGCCGGCGCGGTTAACCGTCGCCCGCACCTCCGCTCGGGTCGCGCTGTTGACGTTGACCCGGCCGGCACCGCGGGTCCAGTCGTACAGTTCGTCCCGGGCGTCGTCGCTCAGCCGGGGCGGGTCGTCGTTGACGAACTCGATGGGCAGGTGCTGGACCAGCCCGAAGCGGGTCCTGATCTGCTCGGGACTGCCTTGCCCCAGTCCGATCTCCTCGGTCGGGATGCGGACCGTCTCGCCGTGGCCCACGTCAAGGAGGAAGCCGTCGTCGTCCCAGCCGTCGAGGGTGCCGACGTAGGTCTCGCCGGCTTCGAGGGTCGGCACGATCTCGCCGAACTCCTCGCGCAGGAGGTTCCGGGCGATGGTCGCGTCCTCGCCGCTGATCGTCACGCTGGGGAAGTCGTCGTCACGGATACCCACGTCGTACTCGACGTCGAGGTCAGCGAGTTCGTTGCCCACTAGCGAGGTCAGCGAGTCCAGCGCCCGGTCCCGGGCGTCGCCGTCGACGTAGAGCTTGGTTGCGAGTACGACCATTAGGCCTCAGCGTCCTGTTCGACGTTGAGTTCGTCGCGAAGCTCCGCGATCCGCTCGTCCATGGCGTCGACGAGTCGGGTGTTCTCCATCGACTCGACCTGATCGCCACATTCCGGGCACTGGAAGCCAAACTCCATGGCCTCGTCGAACTCGAAGCGGATGCCGTCCCGCTCACAGAGGTAGAACTCGTTGTTGCGCTCGTAGTCGTCGCGGTCTTCGAGCGCGTCCAGCAGGCGGTGCATCTCCTCTTCGAGTTTCTCCGGGATGTTCTCGTACTTGAACGTCCAGAGGTAGGTGAGCCACCCAGAGTCCTCGTCGCGCAGCCGACGGTACGACGCCAGATCGTTCTCGTAGAGGATAAAGAGCGCGCGGCGCACGTCGTTGAGCTCAAGTCCGAGCTCCTCGGCGAGTTCTTCGTCGGTCACTTCGCCGTCCGGCGGCGCGGCGGCGACCGGCATCCCTTTCGGTCCGACAAGTTCGTGGAGGTACTTCTGTATGACGGGATCCTCCAGGAGTTCCTCAAAAGCCATTACTTCACCTTCGGGGCGTCGCCCGGTTAAGTTTTAGCTTTCGGCGGCCCGGTCGGTCGTCGATGTCCAAAGGATTAGGTCACCGAGGCTGCGACGGTCTCGTATGGCATCTGTCACTGTCTGGAACGAGTACGTCCACGAACGCGAGAACGACGCCGTCGCCGAGGTGTACCCCGACGGGATTCACACGGCTATCGCCGATGCGCTCGCCGAGCGCGGTCACGAGACGCGCACGGCGACGTTGCAGGAACCCGAGCACGGGCTGACCGAGGACGTGCTCGACGACACCGACGTACTCGTCTGGTGGGGCCACCGCGCCCACGACGAGGTCGACGACGAGATCGTCGAGCGGGTCTGTGAGCGGGTCAACGACGGTCTCGGACTGGTCGTCCTCCACTCGGCGCACTTCTCGAAGCCCTTCCGCCGGCTGCTGGGCACGCCCTGTACGCTGAACTGGCGCGAGGCCGACGAACGGGAGCGCCTGTGGGCCATCGACCCCGACCACGAGATCCTCGACGGCATCGAGACGCCCATCGTCGTCCCGGAGGCCGAGACCTACGGCGAACCCTTCGGCATCCCCCAGCCCGACGAGCACGTCCTCTCGTCGTGGTTCGAGGGCGGCGAAGTGTTCCGCTCGGGCGTCTGTTACCGCCGCGGGAGCGGGCGCATCTTCTACTTCCGACCGGGGCACGAGACGTATCCGATCTACCACGACGAGACGATCCAGGACCTCCTCGGCAACGCCGCCGCGTGGGCGAACCCGACCGGTCGCGGCGTCACCGAGTGGGACAACGCGAACGTCCCGGCCCCCGAACAGTAGCCGGTCCTGCGATCAGAGAGCCACCTCGCCGTCCTCGGGCAGCGAACTCGGGGCGACCAGTGTGACCGTCGTCGTCCCACCGGACGGTGTCATCACCAGGAGGATGGCGGCCTCGCCCGCCGGAAGGCCACCGTCCCCGCGGAGTGACGTGAGGTCCACGTCCATCTCGAATTGCCCCTCCTCGTCGGAGTCCGAGCGCGTGGTGAACGTCGGCCCGTCACTCCCGCCGGCCTCGTGTGTGATGTCGTAGACGCCGGACGGATCCAGATACCGGAGCACTACACGGTCGAGTTCGATCTCGCTCCCGTCCGACGCGGGTCGTCCGGTGACGGTCACCGTCCGAACCGATCGCTCGGCGACGCTCCCGGTTGCGGCGGTGACCGCGATCCGCGAGGAGGTCCCCGTCTCTCCAGTCTCGGCTTCGATCCCCTGCTCCAGCGTGACTGGCGACCCTAGCAACGTCGTCGGCGTCTGTAACTGCCCACTGCTCTCGATGCCGCCCGCCGTCCGAACCGTCAGGTCGATCGTCTGACCACCGCCCACCGGGCCGCCGGCGGCCGGGGGCACCTCGAAGGCGAGGTCCGCGTACTCGCTCGTGCTGTCGAGGACCGGGCGACCACCGTCCAGCGTGCCGTTGCCGTCCTGGACCGGTCGGACGGTGAACGACGCGTCGCCGTCGGTACCGGCGTGGGTGATCGTGGCACTGCCGCTCTCGCCACTCCATTCGATGGTTACCCTACTCAGGTCGACGGCACCCTCCGCGGCAGGGACCACGAGCAGCCGAATCCGGCCGATACCCTCGTCGGTCACCTGGTCACCCGCGACGTGACGGATGTCCAGTCCGGTCTCGCCGTCGCCGGTCACTCCCTCAGTTTCGGAACTGCCTGCTTCGGTGGTCGATTCGCCGCTCCCCGTTTCAGTGGTCGATTCGCCCTCGGTGACTGTTCCGTCGCGTTGGGTCGTCGTCTGGTCGGTGTCCGTCGTCGATCCGTCGTCACTGGCAGTGCCGTCTCCGGTCGTCGACTGATCCGTACAGCCGGCGACCGCGGCTGACGCCCCGGCGACGACCGACAGGTAGCGTCGGCGATCCATGTCCTCGCAAAGTGTTACTACTGAAAAAGCGTTATGTCAACGACAAGATGTGCGAGCACCACGTTCGAAATCTCTCCAGAACACGGCGTGAGTGAGCCGCGACAAGCAGTCACTGATCGCCGCCAGATTCGCCCGTCTCGCTCGCCCCGGCATCGACCTCGTCGGCCGGGACGACGCGCTTGCCCTCGGCCTGTGGCTGGACGACGCGGTCGGCGTCTTCCCACTCGCGGTCGAGTTCGCGTCCCTCGAACAGCCGGTCGAGGAAGACGGCGAGCCCGGCCACCTCGGAGTGGGGCTGGTTCGTCACGCCGACGTTCCAGTCGGATCGCTCGTACACCTCGAAACTGACCTTCTCCGCGCCGACGACGATCAGCAGGGGCTCGTTGCGGTGGGCCTCGCGAATCTCGCCCTCGACTTCCTGGACGGGGAGGCCGTACATCGTGAGGTGGGCGACCGAGCCGTCCCAGTCTTTCAGCACGCGGTTCGGTCGCTCGGTGACTTCGACTTCGAAGGGGCCGCCGAAGCGGTCGGTGATATCTTCGACGGTGTCCTGTCGACTGGCCCCGTCGTTGGCGAGGATCAGCCGGTCCGCACCGAGCGCTCGCGCCGTGAGCCCGACGTGGGTCGTCATCCGTTCGTCACGGCCCGGCCGGTGGCCCAGCCTGAGGACGGCGACCTCGGGTTCGCCTTGCATACTCCATCGGAGACGGGGCGGCCGTTAAGTGCTGTCGGACTGCGCTTCGCCGATAGCGCTACTGAGTGCCTCGTAGGTGGCCCTGACCTGCTGCCCGTTCACGAACGCGGTGGGCGTCCCCTTGACGCCGGCGTCGATGCCTCGCTGGCGAGCGGCCCGGACGGCCGGGTCGTAGCGGCGTTCGACTGCAGCGTTTCGGACAGTCTCGCCGTCGGCGTCGACCTCGCCCGCGAGCGAGGCGTAGGTGTCCGGGCCGAGCGAGGCCTGATTCGCGAACAGCAGATCGGCGTACTCGAAGAAGGCGTCGTCGCCGGCCGTCGCCTGTACCGCTCGGGCAGCGCTGGGTGCCTGCCACGAGACGGTCTCGTCGACGGGAATCGGGAAGTCGCGGTGTTCGTATCTGATCTCACCGGGCTCGATGTACTCCGACCAGAGTTGGGGTAGCACCTCCTCGTCGAACGTCTTGCAGTGCGGGCAGGCGAAGTCCTCGTACACCGCGACAGTGACGCTGGCGTCGGGGTTGCCGGCGACGGGCGTCGGCAGCGTCTCGGTCGCCGTCGATGTGGCGGTACCGGTGGTCCCGCTGTCGCGCGTCTGTGTCCCGTTCACTGCTTCGTCACTGTCTCGATCGTCCCCGGTCTCCGAGGTAGTGAGACACCCCGCGAGCACTGCGAGAGTCGTTCCGCCGGCAGTCAGCACCGAACGCCTCCTCACTCGGGCGGTATCGTTCATGGAGAGAACTCGGCGACCAGACCGAAGAAGGGGATCCCTCGATATGGTGGGGTGTTGTTCGGCTGGTCAGGGCGCGTAAGTCCCTTCCAGTTCGGCTTTCGCGACGAGGTGGCCCTCGGCGGCGTCGTACACGTCGTCCTTGTCCGCGCTGGAGTCAAGCGACAGAGTCGTGTCCAGCGCGTAGCAGAGGAACCGATAGGTGTGGACCCGGTCCGGTGGTTTCGGACCGCCCCAGCCGATCTCGCCGAAGTCGTTCTGTCCCTCGACGGCGTCGGTGGTGGCCCAGCCCTCGGGAATCTCACCGATCTCGGGGTCGATGTTCCAGACGAGCCAGTGGTCCCAGACCTTGCCGGCCGGTTCGCGCGCGTCCGGGTCGTCGACGATCACCACGAGCGACTGGGCCTCGTCGGGTACGTCACTGATCCGCAGCGGGGGGTTCGTGTTCGCCTCGGCGTACCCGTGTTCGCGCGGGATCGACTCGCCGTCGTCGAAGGCGGTACTCGTGAGTTCCATGCGAGACAGTACCACCCCGTCGCACAAAAAGCCGGTCCCGCGAGGTATTTGTCGGGGGGTCTCGTAGCCCCGAGCGTGCAAGTCGTGGGGTATCGCGCCCGTGTCGAGGAGCCGGCCGCGCTCGTCGTCGCGACCGACGGACAGGTCGGGACCGAGCCACTGGCTCGCGGCGAGGCGCTGTCGTACACGCTCGGTGATCGTCACTGTGCCGGGACCGTCGACGACGACCGTCACATCGCCTGTGACGCCGAGACGGCACCGTACTGTGAGGTCCACACGTCACGCTGGCCCTGCGCTCGGTGTCGCGGCGACTGCTCGCTGCCCCTCGAAAGCTGCGAGGAGGAGCACGCCGTCTATCTGGCGGCGTTCGCGCCGGCGACGTTCAAGATCGGCGTCACCCGCTCGTGGCGTCTGGACCGACGGCTGCGCGAGCAGGGGGCCGACCGCGCTGCCCACCTTCGGACGGTCGCGGACGGGCGGATCGCCCGTCAGATCGAGGCCGACATCGCCGCCGAGATCGGCGACAGAGTCCGAGTCCCGACGAAGATCGAGGGCCTCCACCGGTCGGTCGACGACGCCGCGTGGCGGGACCTCCTCGACAGGTTCGAACCGATCGAGACGTTCGACTTCGACTACGGACTCGATCTCTCGGAACGACCCATCCCCGAGACGCTGCTGTCGGGCACCGTCGTCGGCTCGCAGGGCCGGGTGCTCGTGGTCGAGAACGGCGCGAGCACGTACGCGGTCGATCTGCGCGACCTCGTCGGCTACGAATGTACCGAGGAACCGGCCGACCGGGAACTCCAGTCGAGTCTCGGCGCGTTCAACTAAGCGCGCCAGTGTTCAGGCAGAAGACATTTACCTGTCGGTAGAGCGGTGGATCGTGTGCAACGCGAAACGACACTCGCCGGAGTCATGGCGGTGCTGCTGGTCGCCATGCTCGCGACGCCGTTCGTGGTGCCCGGCGTCCTCGAACCGGTCGAGGACGGCGAGGACATCCGGCCGAGCGTCCTCGGATTGCAGACGGAGGACTCGACGATCCGGGTCCTCTCGGTCCCCGGCGGGACGGCGAACCTCCAGATCGACACGCGACTCGCTCACCGGGGCGGGCCCGCGGAGAACGTCACTCTCGAAATGCGGGCGGTCGACGCCGAATCGGGCCTGCTGGCCGACCGGGTGAACAAGTCCATCGGGACGATCAGCGGCGACCGCTCGGTGTCGGTGCTGACGAACCTCTCGGTCGAGCGCGAAGGCGGCTATCGGATCGAGACCATCGTCTACGAGGCGGGCGAGCGGGTCGCTCGCGGGACGACGACGATCAGCGGTGTGCAGGCGCTGACACCCGACTACGCCCAGTCCAGCGTCGAGTTCGAGCACTTCGAGAACTCGGCGGTCGACATCCCGGCCATCGCCGTCGACCCGACCGAGACGGCGAACAACCGGACCGCGCTCTCCGTCTCGGCGGCGTTGACCAACACCGGTGACACGACCGCCGGCGACGTGACGCTACGACTGCGCGCCAGACAGGTCGAGTCCAACGTGATCGCTGCCGACGCCCGCCAGCGTGTCGGCTCGATCCGACCGGGACGGACAGTCTGGCAGAACGCCTCGGTGACTGTCCCAAGCGACTACAACTACTACATCGACGCGTTCCTGCTGAAAGACGGCGTCGTCGTCGACACCGCGCTGGGCGTCGCGAACCTCGACCCGACCCGCGTCGTGCGAGCCAACGAGACCAGAGCGGATGTCGAGTTCGACACCGGCGACTTCACTGGCCCCGACACCGTCACTGAACGGATGGACGGCGGACGGGAGACGGAGACGACGGTGTCGGGGAGCGGTCCCGGCTTCGGCGTCGGCCTCGCACTCGTCGCACTACTGGCGATCGCACTACTGACCGCACGGAGACAGACCGATGACTGAGAACGACACCGACGACACACAGGACGACGAACCGTTCGCCGAGACGCCAGCGGACGACGAGCCGGTCGCCTCGGCTGACGACGCGACCCACTCGACTGACAGCACGACCGATTCGACCAACTCGGCCGGCCAGAAGGTCGTCCGTTCGCTCCAGTGGGCCGCCTTCGCCATCCTGCTCCTCGTCGCACTGATCGCGACGTTACGGTTCTACTTCGCGGCCTCGAACGCGATCAACGAGTTCGTCACGCGACGCTACCGGCCGCTGTTCCAGGCGATCTTCAACCTCGTCATCCTGCTGGCGAGCGCGCTCGGTCTCTCGGTGCTCGTGCGCCGGATCGCCTGACCGCCGTCGCCACCGACCTCGGAGACGACAATCCTTTTCCGCAGGGCACGCAAACCGCGAGGCATGGCAGACGACGAACCCGAAGAAACAGAATCGCAGGGCGAGGAGACACCGGACGAGAGCGACGAGGGCAAGTCCTTCCGCGAGCGCGTCGAGGAGATCCGACAGGAACGCGCCGAGGAGCGCGAGGAAGGCGAGGGCGAGATGAGCCGCGAGGAGCGCATGGAGGAGATGATGGGCGGTGGCGGCGGCCCGCCCGGCATGGGCGGCGGCGGTGGCGGCGGCAACCCCTTCGCACAGATGATGGGCGGCATGATGGGCGGCGGCGGCCCGGGGGGCCCCGGCGGTATGGGTCCGGGCGGCCCTGGCGGTCGCGAGGAAGAGAGCGGGAGCGACAACGAGGAACTCACCCGCGAAGTCCGAAAGCTCCGCGACGAGGTCCACGACGTACGACGGACTCTCGATCGGATCGCCGACGCGCTCGAAGACTGATACCGGAAATCGATTCTCGCTGTTCTCTTAGAAAAGACGACGAACTCAAGCAGCGCCGCCGCCGATTATTCGTTGTACGCGAGGCTCATGACCCACTGCGAGAAGGCGTCGCTGCGGGCGTCGACTTCCTCGTCGCCGATGAAGGGCGAGAGCTGATCGCCGGCCATCAGTAGCGAGAAGTCCAGATCACGTGGGGCCGGCGAGAGGTGGTAGGTGTTGTGGCCGTTGTAGACGGTCTCCTCGCGCTTGATCAGGTCCTTCTCGGCCAGCGAGTCGACGATCCGACTCCCCTTGCGGGAGGACACGTCCAGTTCCTTCCAGAAGTCGCTCTGGTGGATGCCACCGGACTCGCGGATGAGTTCCAGGCCGGCGCGCTCGTCGTCGGAGAGGTCCTCCTCGATGGCTGCCATGCTCATGTACTCCGTTATGGGACGGTGGGCCGCTTAAACCTGACCTTCGACCGGGCGATACGCCGTCTCGCAGGGCGGGCCATCGGCGTACCGATAGCGGCGGTCCTCGCCGAGGACGATCAGCGATGAGGACCGGGTGCCAAAGCCTTCTCCGTGGATACAGACGCCGTACTCGTGGTCGCTGATCGCCGTCGCCGCCCGGTCCAGCCACGCCGCTCCGTCTTCGCCGGGTTCTGGCTGGAGATCGCGGGCCAGTCGGTCGGCGTTCTCGGCCTGCCGTTCGGCCGGGTCCTGTCGGAACGAGGGGATCCGATACCTGCCGTCCGCGCCGACGTTGACGACGACGTGGACGCCCGGATCGAGGTTCGTGACCGATAGCTGGCCGTCCCACTCGAAGTACAGCGCCGCGGTCGCGTCGGCCACGACGAGGTTGAACCCCTGATACTCGTCGTCTTCGGTAGCGCGCTCGACGAGGCGAGCGGCGTCTTCGGCCGTCTCCGCGCCCAGCGCGTCGCGGACGAGCAGGCCCCGCGACCGCTCCCCCGCGAGGTCGGCGTCCGTCCAGCGGTTCGTGATCGCGACGAACACGCCGTGTTCGTTGTACCCGATCCACGTGCCGCCGGCCTCCGAATCGGTCGGCGCGACGACGTTCACTCCCCAGTCTCTCACTGCTGGCGGGTTCGAATCACGGTCCAGTCTCTCGTCACGATTCGCGGCGACGACGAGCGGTTCTTCGAAGACTTGCCAGGCGAAGACGAGTGTACACACGGACTGCCGTAGGACCCCGAGCAGCTAAAACGTCGGGTGAAGAACGGACATCGCAGACAGTCGGTAGTGTACTACTGCTCGAACTCGAAGATCCGGCGTAGTTCGCTTTCGATCCGGTCGGTGAACTCGTCGAGAACGGCGTCGAACGTCTCTTCGTCACCGGACAGTGTGCGGACACTCTCTTTGGCATCGTCGGGCAGCACGACGCGAAAGCCGCCGTCGCCCTCGTAGACCGGTTCGCTCTCGCTGAGTACCTGTCGGTCGATGGTCTTGAGGATCTCCGAGTCGACCCGCCCGTGGAGTTGCTGGTACGCGTTCGAGTACGCCGTCTCCAGCTCCTCGAAGTAGTACGCGTACTTCTCTTCGAACTTCTCGGGATCGAATTCGGTCACTGGCGAACGCACGGTGGCGAGCGAGTAAAACGTTCTGTGATCGATCACGGCTGGCAATGCCAGTCGCTGTTGCGATCGGTTTCAACGGAGCCGCTACAGCGGAGACTTACCCCTCCGATTCGACGGGCCGGGCCGGAATCCCGGCGACGGTCGTCTCCGGTGGCACGTCCTCGGTGACGACGGCGTTAGCCCCGACCTGCGCGTCGTGACCGATCTCGACGCCAGGTAAAACGACCGCGCCAGCGCCGATCATCGCGCCTTCGCCGACGACGACCTCGCCGGTCCGGTATTCGTCGCGGAGGAACTCGTGACAGAGCAGCGTCGCGTCGTAGCCCACGATGGCGTGGTCCTCGATGGTCACTAGCTCGGGCCAGAACACGTCCGGCGTGGCCGTCAGCGCCAGCGAGACGCCCTCGCCGACCGTGGCACCGAGTCGGCGAAGGAGCCAGCGCTTGAGCTTCAGACTGGGCGAGTAGCGGATGGTCCAGACGACGAGGAAGTTCAGCGTCAGCCGGAGCGGGTGCTTGGCCTCGGGCCAGTTGTGCAGGGAGTTGTGCGGGCCGGGTGTGGCGGTCCGGTCCAGCCGATCGTGTCGTCGTGGGCCAGTCACGCCCGTCCGTTGGTGAGGCGGCGTCTTGAAACCCGCGTCGTCAGTTTCGGCCGCCCGCTGCGTGCCACCGGCCACGTCGCCCTCATCGACGCCAGAACGACGGCACCAGCAGGACGAGGACGGGGATGATCTCGATGCGGCCGATCCACATGAGCACGGTCATCAAGAGCTTCGAGGATCGAGCGAAGCCTTCGTAGGTCCCGAACGGGCCGGCGCGGCCAAAGGCCGGCCCGATGTTGAAGAAGGTCGAAGCGGCCGTCGTGATCGCTCGAACTCAGTGAGGGGTGGCTCGGACCGCGCGCCGTTCGAGACGATGACGACCGTCGACAGCAGGAAGATCACCAGCGCGACCAGTGTGTAGGCGTACACGTCCCGGATCGTCTCCTCGTCGACGACCTCGCCGCTGAGCCGGACCGGGGTCTCATAGTATCACTCACTGCGCAGCTCGTTCATGTGGTCGATGCGCTGCTGGACCAGATCCGGTTTGCCGATGTCGTGGCGCATCCGCAGGCCGTCCTCGCCGGCGGCGGCGAGCGCGTCCTCCGCGATCTCCTCGGCCTCGGTGATGGAGTCGGCGACACCGACGACCGCGAAGGAGCGGGATGTCGTCGTGTAGATCCCGTCGTCGCGCTCGTCGACGCTGGCGTAGTACAGCAGCGCCTCGCCGGCGCTGTCCTCGTCGACTTTCACTTTCGCACCGGCTTTGGGCTCGGTCGGGTACCCCTCGGGGACGGCGTACTTGCAGACCGTCGCTTTCGGCGCGAAGGAGAGCTGTGGGAGCGGTTCGTTCTCGCGGGCCGCAGTCAGCACGTCGAGGAAGTCCGTGTTGAGGATTGGCAGGGTGTTCATCGCTTCGGGGTCGCCGAAGCGAGCGTTGAACTCGACGACCTTGATCCCGTCGGCGGTGAGCATGAACTGACCGTAGAGGACGCCCTTGTAGCCCTCGAGCGCGTCGACGGTCGCCCGCAGCACGTCGACGGCTTCCATGTAGTCGTCCTCGGACATGAACGGGAGTTCGAGGCCAGCGTCGGAGTAACTGCCCATCCCACCTGTGTTGGGGCCCTCGTCGCCCTCGTAAGCGCGCTTGTGATCCTGCACGGCGGGCGTGACCCGAAGCTGTCCGTTGGCGACGAGCGCCTGCAGCGTGAACTCCTCGCCGACGAGCCGTTCTTCGAGGACGACGCGGTCGTGGCCGCCCGTGCGGATGTACTCTTTGGCCTCCTCGGCGTTCACCTGGTCGCCCATGACGCGGACGCCTTTCCCGCCCGTGAGCCCGGCGGGCTTGACGACGAGGTCGCCGTCGTAGTCGTCGAGGTACGCACACGCCGCGTCCATGTCGTCGAACGTCTCGAAGTCCGGGCAGCCCGGGATCTCCTCGTCTTCCATGAAGCGGCGCTGGAAGGCCTTGTCCGTCTCGATGCGTGCCTCCGCTTCTCGCGGGCCGAAGGCGTAGATGCCGGCGTCGTCGAGCGCGTCGGCGACGCCCGCAGCCAGCGGTGCCTCGGGGCCGACGACCGCGAGCGTGGCGTCGACCTCGTTCGCGTAGGTCGTCACGGCAGTCGGGTTCGTCGTGTCCAGCGACTCGAACCCCTCGGCAACCGCGGCGATACCGGGGTTTCGGTTGCCGGCACAGGCGTACAACTCGGCGTCTGAATCGGCCAGTGCGCGGGCGATAGCGTGCTCGCGACCCCCGCCACCGATCAGCAGCACGGTCTCTGACATACGCGAGAGGGCGACTGGTAGGGGCCTAAACCTTGCCTTTCGACGCCGTCTGGGTCAGTGCGAGCGATGCCCGCCGGTCACCGTTTGGAATCGAACAGCGTCGTGACATCCGGGGTGTCCAGTCGAGCGAACCACCGCTCCATCGCCGTCATCGTCCCGTCAGTGTCGTCGGCGTCCGACTCACACCGGTCCCGATCCCGCGGGTCGGCCGGCGTGTCGTCCCGGTCGTACCAGCGTTCCATCGCCGTCCGGTTCTCCGACGGTTGATCGCACTCCCACGCCGCCCCATCGTCGGACTCCTGTTCGGCCCGTCGCTCGGCCAGTTCTTCCAGATCCACGTCCGGGTACTCTTTCGCGGGGTCCCGGCTCTCCCTGTAGTCGGCGTCGATGTCGAAGTCGTCGTTGGTCCAGTCGTTCCGAGATCGGCCCGTATCCGACTCGTCGTTCGAATCCACTGAACGGCTTCCGTCGTCGCTTCCCTGATCGTCCGATGGATTCGTCTCGGACTGGTCGCCGTCGTCGTTATCGATACTGCTACCGTCTTCGTTATCGTCGCCCGATCCACCGCCACCGGAGTCGCTACTGTCGTCGCTGTCGCCGTTCTCACCCTCAGTACCGTCGTCGCCGTCACCGCTCTCGTTTCCACTACCGTCGCCGCCGGCGTCGCTACCGTCGGTGCCGCCGTCGCTACTGTCGGTGCCGCCGTCGCTACTGTCGTCGCCGCTGGAGCTGTCGTCCTCACCCCCGCCGTCACCGCTACTGCCATCGTCACTCCCACCGTCACCGCTGCTGTCATCGCTGCCGGTGCTATCTTCGCCACCGTTGCCATCGGTACCGTCGTCACCGCTACTTTCGTCATCGCTGGAGCCGTCACCTCCCTCACTGCCATCGTCGGTATCGTCGCCGCCGGTACCGTCCTCGTTATCGGTACCGTCGTCACCGCTGCCCCCGGTATCGGTGCTGCCGTCTCCGGGTGCTGTGGTGGTCGTACACGAGTCGCTCACCTCGACGTTCCCGGCACAGATGCCACAGGTGTCGCTCTCGTTCAGTGCGGTCACCACGTCACTCGGGCTGTCGAATGCGGCTGTCGCACAGTCGTTCCCGTTCAGACACAGCGTGCACGTGCCGTCCGGGTTCTCGGTCCCGCCCTGGATGACGTTCTCTTCGAGCAGTCCGACGACGACCTCGTCGCCGGCGGCTTCGTAGCAGTACGTCGTCCAGTCCCAGGGCACGTCCGCGGAGCCGCTGGCCTGTTGCATCTCCCGGCAGCGGTAGGTGTCGTCGACCGCCACGACGGCGTAACTGCCCTGCGTGCCCGTACAGACGCGTTCGCAGCCGAAGAACTTCGACTGGTGGGCGCTCGCGGTCCCGCTGACGCCGACGAAGGCAGCGGCAGTCACACCGACCGTGCGGAGTAATCGACGGCGGTTGATACCGGTGCTGACCTCGTTTTTCGTGGTGCCATCGAGCTCGCTCATGGGATGGTCACGACATCTCAACGTGTTGGTTTCGTAATGGGTAGTGTACGATTCCGAAGATGGCCTCTAACCGACGACAGAGCCTAGCTAATCGAACTCTGAACGGGAGTGAACGTCGACAGTCGTAGGTATTGATGAGTTTACGAACGTATCGTTGGACCGGCTGGTACGTATCTCGTAGTGACCGGGTACCCCCGTTTCCGAGCGATCACGGAGACGGACAGGCTTTCCCGTCTGCCACCCGGACGAGTGGCTATGACGACAGCCCCGACCGAGCGGAACCGCCTCGACGAGGAGGAGAGTCCGTACCTCCGCCAGCACGCGGACAACCCGGTCAACTGGCAGCCGTGGGACGAGACGGCCCTCGAAGCCGCCCGAGAGCGGGACGTGCCGATCTTCCTGTCGATCGGCTACTCGGCGTGTCACTGGTGTCACGTCATGGAGGATGAGAGCTTCGCCGACCCGGACGTGGCCGAGACGCTCAACGAGAATTTCGTTCCGATCAAGGTCGACCGCGAAGAGCGACCCGACCTCGACTCGGTGTACATGAGCATCTGCCAGCAGGTCACTGGCCGCGGCGGGTGGCCGCTGTCGGCGTGGCTCACGCCGGAAGGCAAGCCGTTCTACGTCGGGACCTACTTCCCGCCCGAGGAGCGCCGCGGGATGCCCGGCTTCGGGACGCTGCTGGAGGACATCGTGGGGTCGTGGTCGGACGAGGAGCAACGGGCGGAGATGGAGAACCGCGCACAGCAGTGGACCGACGCCATCGAGAGCGACATCGGGGACGTACCGAGCCAGTCCGGCGAGGTGCCAGACGACGACGCGCTCTCGGCCGCTATCGACGCCGCCCTGCGGGCCGCCGACCGGGAACACGGCGGCTGGGGCAACGGCCCGAAGTTCCCCCAGCCCTCGCGGCTCCACTACCTCATGCGGGGCGACGATCGGGGCGGCCGCGACGAGATCCGATCGGTCGTCGCGGAGACGCTCGATGCGATGGCCGACGGCGGCCTGTTCGACCACGTCGGCGGCGGCTTCCACCGTTACTGTACCGACAAGGAGTGGGTCGTCCCCCACTTCGAGAAGATGCTGTACGACAACGCGGAGATTCCCCGCGCCTTCCTCGCGGGCCACCAGCTAACCGGATCGGATCGCTACCGAACCGTCGCCGACGAGACCTTCGGCTTCGTCGAGCGCGAACTCACACACGAGGACGGGGGCTTCTACAGCACCCTCGACGCCCAGAGCGTCCCGCCGGCGCACCGACAGGCCGACGACGCCGATGCGGGGGCCGACGAGAGCGGCGAGGAGGGAGACGATTCCGGTGATCACGAAGCAGAAGAAGGTGCCTACTTCGTCTGGACGCCCGAGGAAGTCCGCGACGCCGTCGACGACGAGACGGCCGCCGATCTGTTCTGTGACCGGTTCGGGATCACCGAACGCGGGAACTTCGAGGGCAAGACCGTGCTGACGATCAGCGCGTCGGTCGAGGACCTCGCCGCGGAGTACGACCTCGTCGTCGCCGAAGTCGAGTCCATGCTCGAAGACGCACGGGAACAGGCCTTCGCGACCCGCGAAGGGCGTCCGCGACCCGCACGCGACGAGAAGGTGCTGGCGGGCTGGAACGGCCTGATGATCGGCGCGTTCGCGGAGGGGGCCATCGTCGGCGACGACAGCCACGCCGACACCGCTGCCGACGCGCTCGGGTTCGTCCGCGAGCACCTCTGGGACGCCGACGCCGGGCGACTCAAGCGTCGCTACAAGGACGGCGACGTGGCCATCGATGGCTACCTCGAAGACTACGCTTTCCTCGCCCGGGGCGCGCTGACGCTGTTCGAGGCGACTGGCGAGGTCGACCACCTCGCCTTCGCACTGGATCTGGCCCGCGCCATCGAACGGGAGTTCTGGGACGCCGAGGACGAGACGTTGTACTTCACGCCGTCCAGCGGCGAGACGCTCGTGGCTCGGCCCCAGGAACTCTCGGATCAGTCGACGCCGTCGAGTACGGGCGTCGCCGTACAGGCACTGCTCTCGCTGTCGGCGTTCGTCCCCCACGACCGCTTCGAGACGGTCGCCAAGGGCGTACTGGAGACCCACAGCAACGACATCGCGGCCAATCCGATGAAACACGCTTCGCTCGTCGTCGCCGCCGACCAGTACCGCCGTGGTGATCTCGAACTGACGCTGGTCGCCGACGAAGTCCCTGCTGAGTGGCGCGAGACGCTAGCGTCGACGTATCTTCCGGACCGCCTGCTGGCGTGGCGGCCGACCGACGACGACGCGCTCGACGCGTGGCTCGACGCGCTCGGCCTCGACGAGGTCCCGCCGATCTGGGCCGATCGCGGGCAGCGCGACGGTACGCCGACGGTGTACGCCTGCCGTCAGTTCGCCTGCTCACCGCCCGAACACGACCTGACTGACGCCCTCGACTGGGCGGCCGACCAGCACTGACGGCGCTACCGGTACTCGATGACGCCCCCGACGCCGCCGACGAGGACGCGGTCGTCGACCAACGCGAGCGTGTCGGGGTCGAAGTCGCCCTCGACGGTCCACAGGACTTCTCCCGACGACGTGTCGTAGGCGCGCACGACCCCAGCGGGGGCCGACTCACCCGCTCGAATCTCGCCGGCGACCACGAGCGTCTGGCCGCCGACGACGGGTGAGAAGGCGTACCAGTCGACGTCGTCACGCCAGATCGTCTCGCCACTCGGCATGTCGACGGCGGCGACGACGCCGCGTTCGAGGCCGTCCGTCCCGGCCGCGACGAAGCCGGTCGTGCCCGACAGTGCCGGGGTCGACACGTCCATCCCGAAGTCACGGGGCTCCCAGAGACGCTCGCCCGTCGCCGCGTCGACGGCCGCGAGGACGCCGTCGTGATCGTGGATGCCGAACGTGCCGACGGCGACCCGACCGTCGGCGACGGCAGGCAGGTGGGGCTCTCCACGATACAGTTCGGTCGTCCAGCGTCGCGTCGGGCCGACCGTCACTGCTTCGTCGAGTCCCGACCGTTCCTCGTAGGCCGAGAGGCCATCCATCCCGCCGGCGGTGTAGAGCCGATCGCCCGCGACGGCGGGCATCACGCCGTCGACCTGCCACGAGCGGTCGGACTCGGTTCGGAACGCCGTCAGGTCGCGGCTGGTCGCCGTTCCGGCGTACAGTTCGCCCTGTCCGACGAGGAAGCCGTCGACGTTCGACTCCGGATAGGGCGCGGTGGACGTAACCGACGGCTCGCCGTCGGTATCGACGCGGAACACGGTGTCTGTCTCGCCGGTCGCGGACGGTCGAGCTCTGATCCCGTAGAGATCGCCCGCGGGACCGAACCCGGCGACTGGCGTCTCACGATTATCGGACCAGACCGGGCTATCCTCGCCCGGTCGATAGAGGTGACAGCCAGTGCCGTAGACGGCGAGGTGGCCGTTCGAGACGAGCGGGGCGTAGCGGTCGTCGTCGGTCCCGGGTGTCAGTGTCCGACGCCGGGTCGGCCGCTCGCGCGGCGGGCTGGCGAAGGGGTTGTGGGCGGTGTTGGCGGTGTCGTAGCGTTCGAGGGGCCAGGTTCCTTCGACGGGCATCAGGCCGTCGAACGACGCGTCGGTCGCGCCGCGCCACAGTCGATCAGCGCCGTAGGCGAGGCCGGAAGCACCGGCGAGACCGGCAGCTGCGAGGAGTTGGCGGCGGCTCGGAGTGGAGGGCATGTCGCCGGGAACTTGCACGCTCGGTCAGATAAAACGGACGGCGAGTGGCTACTCCAGCGCGACGGCGATCTGGTCCGCCAGATACACCGAGATCGGTACGTCCTCGTCCTCGACGAAGCGGGCGATCTCCTCGCCGTCCGTCGCTCGCGGCTCGTCGCCGCTCGCGCTTTCTGTGCCTTTCGGCACGCGCTCTACGACCACAGTCGGGATGTACTCGATGCCGTACTCCTCGACGCCGGGGCCGGTCTTCGATCCGTCGTCCTCTTTCTCGGTCTCGTAGTGGACGACGTTGTCCTCGGGCACCTCTGCGGCGTCGAGCGCCGCGCCGAAGTCCGGAAGCTGCGAGCGACAGTCCTTGCACCAGTCGCCGCCCCAGACCCGATAGACGAGTTCGTCGGCGTGTTCGGCCAGCGTGTCGACGGTCTCCTCGTAGGCACCGGCCGACCAGACCGGATTGGGCTCCATCGTTGTCAGTGGCATAGTCGTCGGTAGCGCGTCGAGTCGCTTAACGCTCGCGCTCTCGACACACGGTCGACGGCTGTCGTCGGTAACGGCACGCCATGCTGGTGACGGGGAGCGTTTTAACCGGGGACCGTCAAGGGGTCCGTAATGAACGAGAACATTCTGGACACGCTCGGGTCGCCCCTCGTCGCCGTCGACGCGCCCGAGGGCACGACGGTCGCGGCGAAGATCGAGTCGTTCAACCCCGGCGGGTCGGCCAAGGACCGACCGGCGCTGTCCATGATCGAAGCCGCCGAGGCGGCCGGCGAACTGACCGAGGGTGACGCCCTGGTCGAACCGACCAGCGGCAACACAGGGATCGGGTTGGCGCTGGCCGGCGCGGCCAAGGGCTACGACGTGACCCTCGTCATGCCGGGGTCGAAGTCGCCCGAGCGCCGCCAGATCATGAAAGCCTACGGTGCCGACATCGAACTCGTCGAGGGCGACATCTCCGACGCCAAGGACCGAGCCGACGAACTGGAGGCAGAACACGGCTACGTCCAGCTCAGGCAGTTCGAAAACGAAGCCAACCCACGGGCCCACTACGAGACGACCGGCCCGGAGATCCTCGAACAGGTCGGTGACCGCACCGTCGACGCGCTCGTCGCCGGCGTCGGCACTGGCGGGACGATCAGCGGCATCGGACGCCGCCTCCGCGAAGAGTTCCGCGAGATGGATATCGTCGCGGTCGAACCGGCCGACAACGCCGTCCTCTCGGGCGAGGAACCCGGCGAAGACAGTTTCCAGGGGATGGGACCGGGCTTCGTCAGCCCGAACCTCGATACCGACCTGCTCGACGACGTAAAGACGGTGGAACTTGCCGACGCCGAGGACGAGTGTCGCCGCCTGGCCCGCGAGGAGGGTATCTTGGTGGGCCAGTCCTCGGGCGCGTCGAACCTCGCGGCCAAGGAGAAAGCCGCCGAACTGCTCGACGAGGGCGTCGACGACCCCCTCGTGGTCACGGTGTACTGGGACAGCGGCGAGCGCTACATGTCGACGGGGATGTTCGAAGAGTAGGCCGGCGTGTGCGGAACGAACAAGTCGCAGTGGCTTCGATATGTTGGTATGACACGCTCGGACTCTCGTGTCGTCACCGGGATGATGTTGGGTGTCTTCCTGGCCTTCGGCGTCGACACGATCGTCATTGTCGGCGCACTGTGGTACATCGGCCAGATTCCGGGAGCGACTGCTGGTGCCCTGTCGGCCGCTATTCTGGGTGTCTTCGCGCTATGGATCCTCGTGCGATGGGTTCGTTTGCGCCGGACGGACCGTCCCGATACTGAGAGTGCCGACAGTACAGCGAGCCGTGACCAGTGCACTCCGTTCGAGCAACTGAAACGCCGGTATGCGGCGGGTGAGATCTCCGATGCGGAGTTCGAGGAGCGACTGGACACACTGTTCGATGCGGATCGTCGAGCCGAATCGAGTGAAGATCGATCGACCCGCGACCTCACCGAGAGAGAGCGGGGCTAGATGGGGTGTGCCAACTGCTCTACGACACCGTATGATTCGCCCGACTACTCGAAACTGCCTTCGAAGACGATCTCGGAGAGCGGTTTCCGGCCGCTCGGTTCCTCGCGGTCCCGGAGGTCCTCGGGCAAGGTCTCGGGGTCGGCGCGCTCGCCGATAGCGACCATCGCCTCGGCGTCGAACTCGGCTTCGGGCACGTCGAGCGCATCGTGAACGCTCTCCCAGTCGAAGCCAGCCAGCGGGTGGACGGCGAGTCCGCGACGAGTGCCTTCCAGCGCGAGGTTCTGCCACGCCGCGCCGGTGTCGAAGGATCTCGTCGCGGCCGGCTCGTCGTTGTGATCGAGCGTCCGCTTCGAGAAGATTGCCACCAGCACCGCGGCGTCGTCGGCCCACGACCGATTGTGTTCGTTCAGCAGATCGAGAAAGGTCCCGAACTCGTCGTCCTCGCGGGTCGCGTAGACGAAGCGCCAGTGTTGATTGTTGAACGCCGAGGGAGCCCAGCGGGCGGCCTCGAACAGCGGTCGAAACTCGGACTCGGGGAGGGATTCACCGGTCATCGCCCGTGGCGACCAGCGATTGGGGAAGATCGGGTCGATCTCGTCGCTGGGCTCTCTGTGCTGTGCGACTTCCTCGTCGAGACGGCGGTCGTGTGTCTGAGCCATTATCCGAGCCTTTCGTCCCGACACGCTTCAAGAGTCCGTAGCATCGGGGTAAGCGGGTGACACCGGTGTCCCCGGCGAGTTCGGGGAGCACCACCTCAGTGGGGACGACCGCTCGGCGCTCAGGCACCGAACTCGTCTTTCGAGACTCTGACGACGACCGTGTCCTCGACCTCGCGCAGGTCGTACTCGGGGATGGTGTCGCCGGTCCGTGTCACGAGCATCGGCTCGACCAATCGGGGTTGCTGCTCGTTGCCCCCATCTTCAGCGTCGTCTCCGCTATCGGGCTCCTCGACGCCGTAGACTTTCAGGAAGCGGTCCCGTTCGTCCTCGTCGACCGTGTCGTCACGCATCCCCGCTGCCAGCGACCGAGAGAGCCACTCCGACTCGCTGACCGACGGTTCGAGGACCATCGTCGCGTCGGTAAAGCGCACGAGATACCAGTTGAGGTCGTTGAGCAACGAGACGGCCGCGCCCAGACTCACCGTCTCCAGTGCCACCGTGTTCTCGAAGGGCTCCTGCAGGTCGTAGGTCGCCAGCGCGTTGCGAGCGGTCTCGCGGGAGAGCAGTTCGTACCGGAGATTACAGTCCTCGTTCCCGACGAGACACACTCGCGCCATCGTGCTGAGGGAGACCGCCCCGCGGCATAGTGGTTTCGCTCCTCGGGACAGATCAGACCGAGACACAGCGTTCGTGGACCGTCAGCGCTCGATGGCGACGACCTCGGCACGGTCGGCCACGTCTCGGGCACGCTCGAACAGGTCGTCGGGTTCCTGCTCGCGCACGCTCGCGAGCGAGGCGTTGGTCTCGGGGAACGACGGCGCGACGCGGTTACAGCCGGTCGGGATCGTCGACTCGGCGAAGGTACCGATGGCGCGTGCCCGCTGGGTGATCTCGGCCTTGTCGTCGGTGAGGTTGGGTCGGAACACTGGCAGGTCGACCGCCGCGTCCGTCACCGCGATGTTGGCGCTGGTCTGGCTGGACTTCTGACCGATGGCTTCGCCGGTGACAAGCCCGACCGCGCCGATCGACTGGGCGATCCGCTCGCCGGCGGCAAGCATGAACCGCCGGAGCGAGAGCATCCGGGTCTCGTCCAGTTCCGCCACGAGCGTCTCGACCACGTCGCCGCCGGGGACGACCCGGATCTCGAAATCGAAGTTCGGCGCGTAGCCCCCGAGCGTCTCGGCCGTCGAGATCGCTCTCGCACGGTGGTCCTGCCCGCCGTAGTCACCCAAATCGACGTAGACGGGGACGATCGGACAGCCCCGACGCAGGAGCTTCCACGCCGCGACCGGCGAGTCGATGCCGCCCGAGAGCAGGACGACGACTGGCTCCTGTGTTCCGACTGGGAGTCCCCCGGGCCCCGAAACTGTCTCGACGAACAGGTACGCCGTGTCGGGGCGACACTCGACGGAGAAGGTCACGTCCGGGTCGTCCAGGTCGACTTCGGGTTCGTACCCTGCCGTCTCGATGGCCTCCCACACGGCTGCGCCGCCTTCAGATTCGATGTCCTCGCTGGAGAAATCGTGTACTTCCTTCTGGCCGGCGCGGCGTGCGTCGACGGCGAAGGTCCCGCCGTCGAACCGGGCCTGGGCGACGGTCGCCAGTCTCTCGCAGATAGCGTCGAGTTCCGGGTCGACCGTCACGACCGGGCTGGCCGAGACGACGCCGAAGGTGTCCGCCGCGGCCGCCGTCGCAGCCGTCGGATCGTCGGTATGGACGAACAGCCGCGTCCGCTGGCGTTCGATCGAGCCGTCGACTCCCCTATCGTCGAGGACCGCCGAGAGGTTCGTCGCCAGTCGCTCTTCCATCGACCGGCGGACCTGCTCGCTCTTGGTCCCGATCTCGCCGTGGCGGACGAGGACGCGGTCGGCTCCCGGCGGGTGCATACCGCTGCTTGACGAACGTCGGATAAAGGAATATCGCCTCGCCGCCCGCGGGTCCAGCGGACTCACCGCGCTCAATTCCGCCCTCCACAGCAACCGCTCGGGGGTTGTTGGAAGACGGGGTAGGACAGTCGACGAAGCCACACGTGGTAAACCACGGTAGCCGAAAGGTCGTCGTCTGACCGTGCCGTCGACTAACTCTCGCCGCTATCCACGCATAAGACCTCCGGTCGGCCGACCCGCAGTCGTCGACGTGTACTCGCCCGTTTCGGTCGTGTTCAGATACGCAACTCCAGTCACCGACTTGGAGACACCGAAAGCCCTCGCGCAGTTGCGGTCCCGCGGCTCGCTGCGCGCGCTTCGCGTGCTTGCATCGCCGGGGTTCCCGCAACTGCGCTCGCCCTTTCATCCGCCAGGCGTGTGGATCACCTCACAGTCTGACTCCTGGCGGATGAAAGGGCGAGGCGCGGTAGCCAGATCTGCGGCGGCACTATTCGACCGCAGGGAGAATATCCGTCACAGATCTGGCTAGCGTGCTGAGGGCTTTCGGTGCCTTGTCCCCACCACTGCTGGTCTCTTATGTGAACACTGCCCCCGTTTCGGTCCAATCACTTACCTGTGTGCAGGGCCAATCGGGAGTCAGTACCGCCATGCCCCCAGCAGAGTCTCCCCCTCAGCCGCCAGACGAGTTCGGGAGTCGGCCGCCGATTCAGTGTGACGCCTGTGAATCCGCGCTCAACAATGGCGAGGACCGGACGGTGTCTTTCCTCTTGCTCGATCACCACACCGTCCCGCTCGTCGGCTGTGACGATCATCTGTCGCAGTTTGCCACCGTCTGCGGGTACACGTCCGAGGATACAGCCGACCTCCTCGAACACCGGCCCGCTGGTGGCATCGCGTGCCCGAGTTGCCATCTCGCGGCGCACAGCCCGCGCCAGCCAGTGGTCCCGGTCCAGGACGGTGCCGTGGCAGTGCTCGGGTGTCCTGACCACCAATCGACGGTCGTCCAGCGGTTCCACCAGGGACTGGCGACGCAGGAACAGCTTACGGCATCGCTCGATCTGACCTGATCGCACCGACCGCTATCCGTGGCGATTGTCACCATTTTGGGATTGGAGCGCACCCGAAACAGGAGATCTGATAGACCGAAAACCGCGCTACAGCGTCTCAGAAGGTCGACAGCTCGCCGTCGATGACGCGGCGAGTGATCCCGGTCACGTCGGCTAGTTCCTCGTCGATCGCCGCGTGGACCTCCTCCTCGATGTCGCTGATGGTGACGCCGTCCTCGGTGACCAGTTCGGCGTCGGCGACGTGTGGCTGGTCGATGGGCGACCCGATCTGGGAGAGCAGTCGCATCTGCAACTGTTTGATGCCGTCGACCTCGTCGACGACGCTCTTTGCGATCTCCGTCGAGAGGAGGTTGTAGATCTTCCCGATGTGGTTGACGGGGTTCTTCCCCGACGTGGCTTCCATGCTCATCGGCCGGTTCGGCGTGATGAGGCCGTTGGCGCGGTTGCCGCGGCCGACCGAACCGTCGTCGCCCTGCTCGGCGGAGGTGCCGGTCGTCGTCAGATAGATCGACCCCTCGTCGTAGTCGTCGGCGGTGTTGACGTGGACGGTCACGTCGCGGTCGGTGTAGTCGGTCGCGAGGTCCTCGACGTAGCGCCGGACGCCCGCGACGGCGTTCTTGTACGCGTCCATGTCCTCGATGTGGCGGTCGACCATCGCGGCGGCGACGGTCACGTCGATCTGGTCGCCTTCGCGCTTGCCCATCACCTTCACGTCCTGCCCGACCTCGGGGTTGTCGACGGCGTACTCACCGTTGAGCCGCTTTTCGGTCGCGCGGACGATCTGCTCGGTCTCGGAGAGGGGGGCGTGGCCGACACCGTAGCTCGTGTCGTTGGCCATCGGCAGCGTCGCATCCTCACCGAACACGTCCTGCAGGTCGCCGCTGCCCTCGCCGAGGCGCACGTCGACGACGATGTCCTTGCCCACGTCGAGATACGGGAAGTTGGCTTCGAGGTAGTCGCGAGCGGCTTCGAGCGCGATCGTCTCGGCGGGAATCCGCTCACCGTCGTAGGTCTTGGTCGCGCGGCCGACGATCAGCAGATAGATCGGTTCGAGGACTTCGCCGCCGCCGAAGGCCGGTGCGGCCGTGCCGGCGACCAGCTGGCTCTCGTCGGTGTTGTAGTGCAGTACCTTCCCGAAGCGGTCGAGGTACGTCTGCGCCAGCGCACGCGAGACTGTCTCGGCGATGCCGTCACAGATAGAGTCCGGGTGACCGATCCCCTTTCGCTCGACGATCTCTACGTCCTGCTCCTCGACTGCAGCGCCGGTCGAGGGCTGCACGTGGATGTTCCGTTCCGTCATTAGGGGTCGCTTCGACGCCCCCGGTTCTATAACTTGCGGAAACCAAACAAGGGCTACGAATTACTCGCCTGCATCACCGCCGTCGCCGGTGTCCTCGTTCCCGAGTAGAAATCCGAGGTACGACGTTCGGATCTGCTCGTCGGGATCGAGGCCCATGTCGCGCATGATCTCGGCCGCGCCCTCCCGCGCCGTGTCGATGTCCTCTGCCTCCGTCTCGACCTCGACGAACGATCCCACCTGCTCGACGGTGTCGAGCGTGATCGTGTACTCACCCAGCCGGTATCGGTCCCGTTCTTTGTGGACCGTCGCCGCCGGCTCGAATCCGACGGACTCGAAGATGGTCGCAGCGTCGTCGCCCTCGCCGACGGCTGTCTCGACCTCCTCGCGAGTCTTCGACGCCTCGTCGAGTTTGGGACCTTTGTAGGTCATCACCGCCGACGCCTCGCTGTCGACGACTTCCCGCCGGACGCGCAACGACTCGTCGGTCTCGGCGAAATTCTTGTGGGGTGCGTCGTAGTAGGTGTCGGCCTGCTCGACGGTGCCCAGAAAGTCCGCCCCGAGTTCGTCGAGACGCTCACGGAGGCCGTCGTGGTCGGTCCTGACCTTCAGTTCGACTTCGTACATGGATGGGCGGTCGTCGCCGGCCGGTAAAACGGTTGGAGAAAGCGCCTCGCGTGCGTGACTCCGTCAGCTACAGACGCTCCAGTTCCGTCACCGTCTTTTCGGTCTCGGCGTCCCCGGTGTTGCGCGTGTCTGCGGGCTCGAACAGGAGCATCTCGACTTCGGTCTCGGCGACCGGACGGTGTTCGACGCCTCGGGGGACCGTCAGGAGTTCCCCTTCCTCGAGGACGACATCGGATTCGTCACGGAATTCGATCCGAAGCCGGCCCGAGACCACGAAAAACAGCTCGTCTGCGTCGTCGTGGCTGTGCCAGACGAACTCGCCCTTCGCCTTCGCGAGCTTGACCGCCTGTCCGTTGCACTCGTCTGCGAGCCGTGGCGACCAGTGTTCGTCGAACGAGGCGAACCCCTCGGCGAGGCTGACCTTCTCCATACACTATCGAGGGGCGGGAATCAGTAAACGGCTGTGACGTATCGACGATGCCCTGCTCACGGGTCACTTCGTTCCCCGTTCGCATTCTCGAGGGTTCGCTTCGCTCACCATCGGGCTTCTTACGGCTCGTTCCTCGCCGCGCCCCGCGCCGCTCACGGGTCACTTCGTTCCCCGTTCGCGTTAACGTGGTCTCCCTTCGGTCGACCACGCCCTCAAAACGTTGTTCTTAAGAGTGCAACGCCAGACCGATAGGGTATGAGCAACGAATCCGAGGCCGACGCCGAAGAGCTCGAAGCGGAAAACGCCTCCGAGGCCGATGAAGAAGTCGCCGAAGAAGAGACTGAAGGCTTCGAGGAAGGAGACTTCGTCGAGGTCGCTTACACTGCCCGCACCGTCGAGGGCGACGACCTCGTCGACACGACAGACCCGGAAGTCGCCGAGGAAGAAGGCGTCGGCGAGGATCAGGAGTTCGCGCCGCGTACGATCGTCCTCGGGCAGGGCCACCTGTTCGAGGGCGTCGAGGAAGACATCTACGGCGAGGACGTCGGTCACTCCGGCTCCGTCACCGTCTCCGCCGCCGAGGCCTTCGGCGAGTACGACGAGAGCGAGGTCCGTACGATCTCGGCCGACAAGATCCCCGAGGACGACCGCTACCCCGGCGCACACGTCGACGTCGACGGCGAGCACGGCCACGTCGAGACGATCATCGGCGGCCGCGCACGCGTCGACTTCAACCACCCGCTGGCCGGCGAGGACATCGAGTACGACTACGAGATCCTGAGCGAGGTCGACGACCGCGAGGAGCAGGCCCAGGGCATCCTCTCGATGATGCTCGACATGGACCTCGACGTGTGGTTCGAGACCGACACCGTCGAGGAAGAACAGATCGTCGAGTCCGACGACGATGACGACGAGGGCGAACCCGAGACCGAGACCGTCGAGGTCGAGAAGGACACGCTCTACATCGAAGCGACCCCCCAGCTGACGATGAACCAGCAGTGGATGATGGGCAAACAGCAGATCGCCCAGCAGCTCACCCAGCTGCTCGACATCGACCGCATCATCGTGCAGGAGGAACTCGGCGGTGGCGGCATGGGTATGCCCGGCATGATGGGCGGCATGGGCGGCGGCGCAGGCGGCGCCGACATCGAGGAAGCGCTCGAAGACGCCGACGTCGACGCCGACGAGATCATGGACGAGATCGACGGCGCAGCAGACGAGTAAGTCGCTCCGACAACTTTTCGCGTTTTTGCACTGCTCCCAGTCGCGTCGTTGTCGCGTAATCGGTCGTCAGCCCTGAATAACGGCACGAATCAGCCAGCGGTATCAGCGTCGCTCGACGAACGTCGCGTCGGCGGAGGTCTTGCCCTGGTTGAACGACAGCACCTTCGCGCGGATCACGTCACCCTCCGAGAGACCCTTCGGAATGTCCTCGACGAACAGCACGAAGCCTTCGACTTTGCCGACAGCGACTTCCTCGCCCGTGTGGTGGGTACTGAAGTCCGTGATGCCGAAGTCGTACGTCTCGCCGATCTCGACCGGTGGCTCGCGTTCCTGCGCCGCTTCGTGGGCCTTTTTCGACTGCCGTCGGTCCGACGAGCCACGCCATCGCCATATCGCGACTACCAGTAGCAGCCCGACCGCACCCACGATCAAGAGCGACGACGTGTCGATGCCGACGATCGGGAGCGTCTCCATAGCTGGCACTGTGTGGGACGACTCAAATAAGTGGGAGTGTCGCGGTCGTCTGTGCTTTGGGGCCCTCAGACCGAGTACGTCGCGAAGTCCGCACCGAGTTCGTAGCCGACCGCTTCGGCGTGGCGCTCCAGTTCTTCGGTCGACAGGCCGAGATACGCTTCGCTCAGGTGAGTCAGCACTGTGCGGTCGGCGTTCGCCTCGTCGATCATCGTCTCGAAGTCAACGTCGGCGTCGTAGATGTCGGGCCGGTAGTAGGCTGCCCCCTCGACCACGAGGAGGTCGGAGTTCCGGTAGGCGTCGCCGCTCGGCAAGTCGGGGCGGAACTGTTCGATGTCGGGTGCGTAGACCACTTTCGACCCATCGTGGTGGATGGCGAAGCCGAGCGTGTCGAACTCGGGGCGGCCGTGGGCGACCGGGAACGGGACGACTTCCAGGTCCCCGACGTTGACGGCCTCGCCGTGGTCGAGGATCGTCTCGTCGAACGCGCCGTCGAGATGCGGCCGCTCGGTCTGGCAGTGCTCGGCGGCCGTCTCGGTCAGGTAAAGCTCGAAATCCAGCGCCGACGCGACGATGCCCAGTTCCTCGACGCCGCCGGCGTGGTCGTGGTGCCAGTGGGTCAGAAAGACCGCGTCGAGGTGGTCGATTCCGGTCTCTCGGAGCTGTTCGGGGAGGTCGGGGCTGGCGTCGAACAGCACCGTCGCCGCGTCGGTCTCGACGAGCAGGCCGGCGCGGCGACGGCGGGCGTCGGCATCGCAGTCGTCGAGCGAGAGCGTGATCGGTGGGACGCCCGAGGCGTCACCGGTGCCCAGTAACGTCACGTCCATAGCCGTCGAGCGGCCGGCGACAGGAAAAGCGCGGCGGTCGCGTCAGCTCACGAGGATGTGCGCGGCGATGTCCTCGCGGATGATCGTGTCGCAGTACTCACAGCGGACGCCGTCGTCGAGCACTTCGAAGGCGGAGTCGACGGGTTCGCTCTCGGTCGTGATGCAGTGGCGGTTCGGACATTCGAGGACGCCGACGACGCGACTCGGTCGTTCGACGCGATGTTTCTCGACCACGTCGAAGTCTCGGACGATGTTGATCGTCGCGGCGGGTGCGATCAGCGAGAGCACGTCGACCTCGTCCTGTGAGAGCTCGCGGCCCTCGACTTTCACGATGTCTTTCTTGCCGAGTCGGTCCGACGGGATGTTCATCGCGACCGACACCTCCTCGCCGCTGGTGCCGTCGATGCCGATGATCGCCAGCACGTTCAGGGCCTGCCCGCCGTTGATGTGGTCGATGACGGTCCCGTTGCGGATCTTGCTCACGCGGAGTTCGGGGTCGTCGCTCATCGCTCGTCACCTCCCAGTACCATGTCAAGCAGCGCCATACGCACCGGGACGCCGTTGTGTGCCTGTTCGAAGTACTTCGCGCCGTCGAGTTCGTCCACGTCGTGGTCGATCTCGTCGACGCGCGGGAGTGGGTGCATCACGGTCAGGTCCTCGTTGGTCTCCTCGATGGTCTCGACGTCGATCTGGTACTCGCCGGCGACCTCGCGGTACTCGCTCTCGTCGGGGAACCGCTCTTGCTGGATGCGGGTCACGTACAGCACGTCGAGTTCGGAGAGCACGTCGTCCAGATCCGTGTGCTCGCGCACGTCCGCGCCGGCCTCGTGGAGGTCGTAGCGAACGGAGCGAGGGAGCTGGAGGCTCTCGGGACTGATGAAGTGCTGGCGTGCGTCGAAGACGGTCAGCGCGTGGGCCAGCGAGTGGACGGTGCGGCCGTACTTCAGGTCGCCCATGATCCCGATTGTCAGGTCCTCGAACCCGGCGTTCTCACGGATCGTGTACAGATCCAGTAGCGTCTGGGTCGGGTGCTGCCCGGCCCCGTCGCCAGCGTTGATCAGCGGCACGTCGACGAACTCGCTGGCCATCTTCGACGACCCCTCGCTGGGGTGGCGCAGGACGAGCGCGTCGGCGTACCCCTCGACGACGCGGACAGTGTCGGCCAGCGACTCGCCCTTTTTGACGCTCGACGATTCGACCGTGCCCATGTCGACGACGTCGCCACCGAGGCGCTTCATCGCCGCGGTGAAGCTCATCTTCGTCCGCGTGCTGGGCTCGAAAAAGAGCAGCCCTAGCAGCGACCCTGCGTGCCGGTCCCCGAACGCCGCGGGGTCCGCCGCGATCTCGGCAGCGCGGTCCAGTACCGCCTCGATGTCCTGGCGGGAGAGCTGTTTGGCGCTGATAATGTGGTCCTGACGCATTGGGTAGAGTCCCGACCCCGACGCTCTTGAATCCCCCGAACCGTTCCGAGCCTTCAAGACGGATGCCGCCAGAGCCGCTGCTATGCTGGCAATCGCAGGCGGCAAGGGCGGGGCCGGAAAGACCACGACGACGGCCTGCCTCGCGCGCGCAGTGGCCACGGCAGCGGATTCACCCATCGCGGTCGACGGTGACTGTGACATGCCGGACCTCCACGTCGTCGCGGGAACGCCCGCAGAACCGGGGGTCGACGCACTCGCCGCCGACACGTCGCTCGACGCAGTGACACATTCCGCGGTCGAACTGCCCGGTGTCGACGTGCTCCCGGCGGGGCGTGGCGACGCCGACACGCTGGAATCGACACTCGCGACGCTCGCTGACAGCGACAGACAGGTCCTGATCGACACGCCCGCCGGTGCGTCGCCGGTCGTCGCGACCGCGCTTCGGGCGGCATCGGCGGTCGTCATCGTCTCGACCCCGACCCAGGAGAGCCTCGAAGACGCTGCAAAGACCGCGGCGATGGCACGGACGCTCGGTACGACCCCGGTCGGAGCGATCCTCACAAAAAGCGACGGGTCCGTCGATCCGGCGGACCTGTTGGGCTGTCGGACGCTCGCTCACGTTCCGGACGTGACCGCCCCGCTGACCGACGAGACAGTCGCGCGCCGTTACGACAGTGTTGCAGCACTGATAAACAAACGGAATATTTAATCCTTGGGGGGACATGTTCGACAGTGGCATGGTGAATCGTCTGCGGACGGGGATCGACGTTCTCGACCGCAAACTGGACGGGGGAATACCGGAGGGGAGTATCGTCGCCCTGACGGCGGCACCAGCGAGCCAGGCTGAGCTGTTTCTGTACGAACTGACTGCGACGCGGGGGACGCTGTGGCTCTCGCTGGATCGGACTGCGACCGCCGTGCAGGCGAGCATCGAACAGACGCCCGCCGAGACCGGCGATCCGACGGTCCGGCACATCTCGGGGGAAGCGCCACTCGACAACGCCGGAAAGCTTGTCAGCGCACTGCCGGAAACGTCGAACCTGATCGTCGATCCGCTCGACGTGCTGGAATCCCAGGAGCCCCATTCGCGGTTCCGAGCGTTCATGAACGACCTACAGACCCACATCGTCAACACGGGGAGTCTGGGGATCGTTCACTGTCTCGACGGCAACCAGATCCCGCCGCTGCGGGACACCACCGAGCACTTCGCCGACGTGGTCTTTCAGCTCGACACCACGGTCGCCGGTGACGAGGTCGAGAACCGGCTAGCCATTCCGAAGTTCCGCGGCGGGCGCGCGCCCTCTGACGTGATCAAACTCGATCTGGTCGAACAGGTCAGCATCGACACGTCCCGGGACATCGCGTAGCCGGCCACCGGAGTTCCTTTGCCATCTGCCCGCCGAGTGTCGACGATGACAGTCGTCTTTGCGGGCGTCGGAGCCGACGACAGCAACGTCAACGCCCACGGGCCGCTGTACGCCGACGGGCGCTTCGAGTACGTCCCGATTCCCGAGAAGGTGCCCGAGACCGACGAACCCGAGACCTTCGGCTCGTGGAGTCTCCGATACGACGATCGGAGGGCCGCCGACCTGACGAACCGACTCGATACGTACCCGGAGGACGGCGACGCACGCGTCGTTCGGGACGAGGCGGTCGCGGACTGGCCGCTCCACCGCGATCCGAACTTCGAGGCCCTGACCTACGGCGAGCACCGCGAGGGGTTCGGGCAGTACGTCTCTCGGCTCGCCGTGCTCGAACCTGGCGACGTGGTCGCGTTCTACACCTCGCTGGTCGAGACGGATTCCGAGCGCAAGCATCGCTATCTCGTCGGCTACTTCACGGTCGACGAGCGGACCGTCATCGAACCCGGTGATCCGCCGGCGACGAAGCGCGAGAAACTGGCCCGCCATCCCGAGAACGCCCACGTGAAGCGGGCCGAGGACGGCGTGCCGTTCTACGACGACAAACGCCTCGTCGTCCTCGCCGGCCGCGAACCGGGCGGCCTGTTCGAGCGCGACCCGGTCAGACTGAGCGAGTATCGCGAGCGACCGGACGGCCGGGGCGGCTACTACCTCGATCCGGCAGTCGCAGAGCGCTTCGATATCGTCGAGGGATCGGACTATATGACCCGCAAGCCCGCGCTGGTCGGCGAGATGGCCGGCGACGCGTTCGTCGATCTCGTGGGGCGACCCGGCGAGCGGTGACCACGGCGAGTCCGGCTTCAATCAGTCGACACGTCGGTCGCGTCGTCAGATTCACCGTCCGCGAAGCGCGTCCAGAGCGTGAGGAGGCTCGGGAGGACGAGCACGCTCGCGAGGAAGGCGTAGGTGATGGCGACGCTCGTGACGAAGCCGAATCGCTGGAGCGAGGGCACTAGCGCCAGCATCAGGACGCCGAAACCTGCGGCCGTCGTGGCTGCGCTCGCGAGTAACGCGCCCCCAGTACCGCGGACGGTTCGCTGGAGCGCTGCCACGCTGTCCCCGTTCTCGTGGCGCTCCTCGACGAAGCGTTCGCCGATGTGGATGGCGTAGTCGACCCCGATCCCGATGCCGATGGCGGCGATGATGGCCGTCTCGGTGGTAAAGGAGAGGCCCGCGAGGTACATCGTGCCGAACAGCCACGCCTGGGCGCACAGCACCGGGAGCATGACGACCGGCCCCAGCGAGGGCGTCCCGTAGCGCGCCCAGAAGATCAGCGTCAGGAAAATGATGATGACGACGAAGGTGATGAGGAATCCCTCGACGAGTGTCGTCAGCAGGGCGTTCTGGGTGAGTTCCTGTACGATGGGCTGGCCGGTCGCCGTCACCGTCAGTCCGCTGTCGCCTTCGATGGTCGCCGCGACGGCGCGCATCTCCTCGGTGATCGTCGCGGTCGTGGCACCCCCGCCGACACTGACGGAGAGTCTGAGCGACCGATAGGTCCCGCCGTCGCGGTGGATCGTCGCGCTGGCCTGCTCCGGCGAAGCGTCGTACACGGCATCGTAGACGGCAGTGAGGTTCCGGTCTGGAACGCCATCGTCGTCCGTGTCGGCGCGCTCGACGACCGCGGCGACCGTCTCGTTGGTCGCGGCGACCGACTGAATCGTCTCGACGGGGCCGGTCGACTGCAGGGTCCCGTCGCCGAGGACGACCGCCGACGAGGTGTTGCGAAGATGGGCCTGTCCGTCGGCGAGGCGATCGAGGGTGCCCGGTTCGGTCACCGACCCCTCGATCAGGAACTCGGCGCCCGCTCTGTCTCGGGACTGTGAGAACTCGTCGCTCAGGTACTCGGCGTTGGCCCGCAGGTCGTAGTCGCTCGGGATGAACGGGCCGGGGAGCGAGTCCATCCACGCCGGGGAGTCCCGTGGCAGGAAGTCGGCCTGATCGAGCGTCGTGTCGATGTCGGTCGCGGCGACCCCACCGCCGGCGCTCAGAATCAACGCGACGGCGATGACGACGTACGGCGCTCGTCTGGCGGCAGTCGCGCCGACACTGAGAACGCGACCGGCGGCCCCGCCGCGCCCGAACGCGACCGCTCGGCGCGACAGTCCGACACGGGTGAGCAGTCCGTCGACCTCCAGTTTCAGTGCGGGGAGCAACAGGCCGAAGATCAGGAAGGCCGCGCCGATGCCGACGGCGCTGACGATCCCGAAGTCCTGGATCGACTGGATCGGGCTGACGGCGTTCGAGAGGAACCCGACCGCGGTGGTAAACGTCGCCGCGGCGATGGGGGCGACGACGCCGGCGAGTCCCCGACGCATACTCTCGCGTGGCGTCCGATCGGGGTCGTCCTGTTGGGCTTCCCGGTAACGCATCACCACGTGCAGCGCGTAGTCGATACTCAAACCGATGAGCAGGAACGGCACGGCGATGAGAATCTGCGTCAGCCCGATGCCGGCCCAGCCCATGAACCCGGCCATCCACGCGAGGACGAGCGCGACGCCGAGCAGTCCCAGCATCACGTCGATCACGTCACGGTACGCGATCCCGAGTACGAGGAGGATCAGCAACAGCGCGACCGGGGAGATGATCGCGAAACTCTCACCGGTGGCTTGCCCGGACTCCTCGTCGACGATCCCGCTCCCGAAGCCGAACGTCTCGTCGTCGTGGGCGTCGTCGGCGAGCGTCTGCATCCGTAGCTGTGCGTCGACGATGCTCTCCGGTAGATCGTCGCCGCTCGCGTCGCTGGTGTCCTGAAAGACGAACACGAGACGGCCGCTCGCGCCTTCACGCTCGGCGTCGAAATCGGTCGGCAACAGCGAGTACGGATCTGGCCCCACCGCCGCGCTCTCCGAGTCGAGCACTCGATCGACAGTGGCCGCGACCTCCGCGTCCGACATCGACTGTAGTTGCTCGATCTGGGCATCGAGCGTCGGCGTCACAGCCTGTTGGCCGGGCGGCCCACCCGCTCCGTCCGCTCCACCGGGTCCGCCGGGACCACCGGACCCGTTTTCGGCCTGCTCTGCCCGGATGGCCGCTGTCGCGACGAGGTTCGAGAACCCGACGATCGACTGCCGGTCCCGGAGCGTCTCGTTGACGCTGCTGTCGTTTCGCAACGCCTGCTGGAAGCGCAGCGAGTCGAGCAACGACGCCCGGGTGAGCACGTCGTCGCCCCGGACGACGACCTGGACGGTGGTCGTGTTCTCGCCCTCCGTCGAGAAGTTCTGCTGGATCTCGTCGTACGCGGCCGCCTCCGGGGTGTCACTGCTGAAACCTGCGATGGAGAGGCCCCCGTCGACGGCGGTGGCCCCGCTCCCGACGACGACGGTGGCCAGGAGGACCGCGACCACGACGAGTTTGCTGTGGTCCGCGACGAACGCCGCGTACCGCTGAGCTGGATTCATTAGTACCCGCTTGCGGTCCTCGGTAAATAAATATAGTAGATTATTACTAAATCTGTACAGGCAGTCGACCCGGTCGATCGTCGAACACCGACAACAGATAGTCTCAAAGGGTTGCCGGCTAAGAGTCGGGTACGGAGCCGAGCAGACGACGGAAATCTATGAGTTCACAGGACGCTATCACGGCGCTGAAGCGGCTCGGATTGTCGAACTACGAGGCGCGGGTGTTCGTCGCGCTGCAGGAACTCGGGAGTGCGAGCGCGCGAGCGATCAGCGAGCGCTCCGATGTACCCCGCTCGCAGGTGTACGGCGCGGCCGACGACCTCGTCGACCGCGGACTGCTCGAAGTGACCGAATCGTCGCCGAAACAGTACCGGCCGGTCAGTCTCTCGACGGCCCGCGAACTGCTCACCGAACGGCTCGAACGCGAGCGCGAACAGGCCTTCGACAACCTCGAAGAACTTCGGACAGAGTCCTCGGATCAGGACGGGAACCACGCGGTCTCGACGGTCCGCGGCCAGCGCCCCATCGACGACCGGATCGTCGCGCTCGTCGAGGCAGCCACCGAAAGTATCGGGCTCGTCGCGCCGTCGACGGATTCGCTGACCGAACAGATCGAGGCAGCGCTTCGCGAACAGGCAAAGCGTGGGGTCGCAGTGACGGTGGTCTCCGGCGAGGAGTCGACGGCCGAGCGCTTCGACGACAGCGAGATCCGGGTCGTCGTGATGGACGAGGACAATCCTGCCGACTTCGCCGGACGCGCACTGATGGTCGACGACGACACCATCTTGCTCTCGGTCGCGACGGCGGACGACGGCGTCGGGGAAGAAGCGATGTGGACCGCCCGGTCCAGTATCGGCCGCATCCTCGCGCAGTTCATGCAGTCGGGCATCAAGTCCGGGCTGGACAGGAACGGCCCACCCTGACCGTCCGCGGCTATCCCCTTCCTCGGCCCAGTCCAGTGGCCATCAGAACACATCCCTAGCACCCGCTGTGTCACGCTCAGCGTCGGCGAGCGACCTGACTACCAAGATTTATAATCTAGTAATATAACTAGCTTATTCATGACGACGCAGCTCCAGCGTGCCCGAGATGGAGAGATCACACCCGCGATGGAACGGATCGCAGAGCGAGAGAACGAGGACCCCGAGTTCGTCCGCGAGCAGGTCGCCGAGGGACAGGCCGTGATTCCGGCGAACGTCGGCCACGGGACGCTCGATCCCATGATCATCGGTCGCGAGTTCTCGACGAAGGTCAACGCCAACATCGGCAACAGCGACGAGACCAGCGACCTCGACGGTGAACTCGAAAAACTCCACACCGCCGTTCACTACGGCGCGGACACGGTGATGGACCTCTCGACGGGGTCGAACCTGGACGAGATTCGCGAAGCCAACGTCGAACATTCGCCGGTGCCGGTCGGGACGGTCCCCATCTACGAGGCCGTCAAGCGAGCGGGCAGTCCCGAGGAGATCACCCACGAACTCCTGCTGGACGTGATCGAGAAGCAAGCCCAGCAGGGCGTCGACTACATGACGATCCACGCGGGCGTGCTGATGGAACACCTCCCGCTGACCGACGGGCGCAAGACCGGCATCGTCTCACGGGGCGGGTCGATCATGGCCAAGTGGATGGAGGAAAACGGGATGCAGAACCCCCTCTACACGAAGTACGAGGAGATCTGTGCGATCTTCCGCGAGTACGACGTGACCTTCAGCCTCGGCGACGGCCTTCGGCCCGGTTGCATCGCTGACGCCAGCGACGAAGCCCAGTTCGCCGAACTCGACACCCTCGGGGAACTAACCCGGAAAGCGTGGGACGAGGGCGTCCAAGTCATGGTCGAGGGACCGGGCCACGTGCCGATGGACGAGGTGGCCGACAACGTCGAGCGCCAGCAGGACGTCTGCGACGGCGCGCCCTTCTACGTGCTCGGACCGCTCGTGACCGATATCGCGCCGGGTTACGACCACATCACCAGCGCCATCGGTGCGACTGAAGCCGGTCGGGCCGGTGCGGCGATGCTGTGCTACGTCACGCCCAAAGAGCATCTCGGACTCCCGGAACAGGAGGACGTGCGCGAGGGACTGGCGGCCTATCGGATCGCCGCCCACGCCGCCGACGTGGCGAACGGCCGGCAGGGTGCGCGTGACTGGGACGACGCCCTCTCGGAGGCTCGCTACGCCTTCGACTGGAACGAACAGTTCGACCTGGCACTCGACCCCGAGCGCGCCCGTGAGTACCACGACCAGACGCTCCCGGGCGATAACTACAAGGACGCGCGCTTCTGCTCGATGTGCGGCGTGGAGTTCTGTTCGATGCGGATCGACCAGGACGCACGAGACGGGGACGGCGAGGGGATGGACGAGATCGCCGACGAGACGGACCTCGGCGGCTCCGACGCGGCGTCGGCCAACCGCCCGCCAGTGGGCACCCACGACAGCGACGCACAACTCCACCACCACGAGGCGCGCCCGACGGTCACGAGCGACGACGACTGAGTCGTCTCGGTTGCCGCGTACCGATCAGACGATCACGTTTTCGAGTTCCTCGCCGGCGACGTAGCGCTCGTAGTTGCGCGCGAACAGTTCAACCGCGCGGTCGAAGTAGTACGGCGTCGAGCCTGCGATGTGGGGCGTCGTCACGACGTTTGCCATCGACCGGAGCGGCGAGTCCTCGGGCATCGGCTCGGGATCGGACACGTCCAGGCCCGCGCCGCGAATCTCGTCGCCCTCCAGTGCGTCGATCAGTGCCTGCTGGTCGACGACTGGACCGCGAGCGATGTTGATCAGGACGGCGTCCTCGCCGAGGCGCTGGAGTTCCCGCTCGCCGATCAGCCCGCGGGTGTCATCGGTCAACGGACAGGCGAGGACGAGATACTCGGCCCGATCCAGCACCGCGTCGAGGCGGTCGGGCTCGAAACACTCCTCGACCGCGTCCGGTGCGGTCGTCGGGTCCCGCTTCGTCCCGATCACGTCCATCCCCATCATCGACCCGAACTCGGCGACGCGCGCGCCGATCGACCCGAGCCCGACGACACCGAGTGTCTCGTCGCCGAGTTCGCCCGCCTCGTAGCGCTCCCACTCGCCCGCTCGCTGCTGTCTGATCCCCTCGTGAAGCCTGCGCTCGAACAGGAGGATGTAGGCCAGGACGTGCTGGCCGATCTGCTCGCCGTGGATTCCCGAACTGTTGGTGAGCGTGATCCCGCGGGCTTCGAGTTCGTCGATCGGATAGCTGTCGACGCCGGCGTTCATCGCCTGGAGCCACTCCAATGATTCTGCGGCAGCCAGTTGCTCGTCCGAGAGGACGAACGTGTACGCGATCTCGACCTCGGACAGGGCCGCCTTGGACTCCTCGGGTGTCTCGGCGACCCGGAGCCCAACGTCGTCGGGGAAGTGCTCCTCGAACGCTGGCCGGATTCGCTCGAACTCGTGGGACAACTGGTGGAGCAGTAGCACGTCCGGTTTCTCTGGCATCAGCCCACGTAGGCAGCGGTTACTCAAATGTCTGGGGCCAACCCATCGGACGTGTCGATGGGAAAGACTTTATCACAGCGCGCCGAACTTTTCGCTGATGTCGAAGAAAGCAGTCCTTCTGGTTGCAGTGGCCGCCCTGGCCCTCGTCTACATGGTCAAAAAGTAGACGCCCCGACCCGTATCGCCCGTCGACCGCGGTATCGGTCCGCCGGTACCGTCTCCGTGATCCTTCGAGGCTCGGTTTCCAAAGCCACTTACCCCGGCCACGCCGTAGCGACTGGTATGTACGGCGTCGTCACCCGCAACGAGGAGGAACTGGCGTGGTCCGAGTTCGACCGTGGGTTCTACGAGGTCAAGGACGTGACCGGCCGCGCGGCCGAACCGGTCGCCGACGCGGTGAACATGGTGTCGTGTTTCGGGGACAACGCCGCCGAGGAGTCGCCCGAGCTGCTGCCCGTCGACGACGAGGGCAACCAGGCGACCAGAGAGCGCGAGTACTTCGACTGGTCGTACGTCTGTCCCACGCACGACCGGTATCGCGAGGGACTCCTCGACGTGATCGAGGAGGCCGCCGAAGTCAACGCGGACGTGCGCCTCGACGACATCGGGTTCCCGCGCGAGGAATACTGTCACTGTGATCGCTGCGAACAGCGGTTCGCCGAGAGCGACACCGACGACTGGAACGAGTGGCGCGACGGCGTCATCACCGACTTCGTCGCCGCGGCGCGCGAACGGGTCCCCGGCGATCTCTATCTCACGCTGTATCCAGATCCCTACCCGGGTCACCTCTCACGGCGGGCCGGCATCGACATCGAGGCCATCGAACCGTACGTCGACGAGTTCGTCGTCCCGCTGTACGACATGGCGTACTCGACGACCTACTGGCTGGAGATCCTCGCGAAAGGTTTCGAAGATCGTCTCTCGACGCCGTTCAGTATCGAACTGTACGCCGTCGACGTGGACATCGACGACCTGCTGAAAGCCACCGAAGTCGCCAGCGCGTACGGCGAGAGCGTCTTCTTCGGCTACGACGCCAGCAACGCCCGGGCGACGCTGCGACGCCTCGACGCGGACGGCCGTGAGGGGAAGTCTTTCGGCCCCGATCAGTAGTTCGTCGCGGACCGTCGATCAGTCGACTCGTTCGTCGCGCCAGCGCAGCAGTTCCTCGCGGTCGCGCGTGTCTTCTGGTAGCTCTGCGAACCAGCGGGCGTCGGAGATTTCGCCGTCCGGGTCGTCCACCGAGAGAGTGGTCTCCTCTGCACGGGCCTCGAAGATCGGGAGGACGCCCCACGTGTCGTACCCGTCACAGTGGAACTCCGCCCGCGCGAGGATCGCCAGTCCGTCGTACCCCGCTTCGATCCCGGCTTCCTCGGCGAGTTCGCGGTTTGCCGCCGCGAGAAACGATTCGTCCCCGTCGACCTGTCCGCCGGGTAGCACCCACATGTCGACGGCGTCGTGGCGCACCAACAGTAGTTCGTCGTCGGGGTTGGTCACGAGCGTGTGGACGCCGTAGGGGAGGCCGTTGTCGCGCGTCCGCTCTGCGACCGTCTTGAACCGTCGGCGGGACACCGAGCGGTGGCGCGTAAACTCCAGGTACTCGTCGTGGTCCGCGTCGAAGGCGTGGCGCGTCTGCTCGGCCTGCTGGCGGGCCTGATCGGCGAGGTACCAGAGGTTGTCGACGGCCGTCATACCCGGGGCCGGGCGGGTCTCGGGAGGCAGTTGCCGCTCGGTGTTGCGTGGCGTCGACAGCAGGATGGCTGTCCGACTCCGCCGTTCGAGGACCCGTCGGTCGACCCAGCGAACCGCGCACACTGGCGAGCGACGATACTGATCATAGCCGCCACTAGCGAGGGTATCATCATAAGTGTTCGAGACTGATACGACCGGTCGACCGACCTGGAGACCGGTGTCAACGGTCTTCGAGCGGTGCGAATCAGTCCCTTTTTGCCGACCGGTCATCTACCGCCGGGTATGGCATTCGAAGAAGACGACACCGTAGTGCTGCACGACAAGCACAGCGAGTACGACGGCGAGGAAGGGACGATCACGCAGGTCGTCGAAACGATGTTCGGTGACGCCAACTACACCATCTCGTTCGAGGACGGCCAGGAGCAGGGCATCCCCGAGGACTCCCTGGAAGCCGTCGAGGAGTAACGTTCGATGCCGTCGGTTCCGTTCCACTACGTCGACCTGCGAGCCTTCGCCTACGCGACCGAGGACGAGAAGCGCGTCGCGCAAGCGCTGCAGTCCTTTCTCCCCGAGGAGACCGAACTGGAGCGGAACGAATCGGACGGCCACTACGGCGACCGGATCGTCGTGCTCTCGGCCCGCGTCGAGAACGCCGACGACATCCGACACGTCCTCTCCAGGGTCGCCGAGGTCGACGACCTCGAACAGGTGCTGGACGAACTGGACGACCGCGTCGACGACAACTGCTCGTTTTTCCTCACGTTCGACAAACAGACCGCCTTCGGTGACGTGATCGAACGCGGTGACGGGATCACGCTCCGGGCGAAGGTCGAAGCCTACCCCGCCAAGCGTGAGGCGGCCATCGAAAACGCCCGCGACGCCCTCGCGGACCTGTGATGTACGAGGCTGTCCACGCCAGACCGGACGGTGCGAGCACCGTCGCGAGGATGGCCCGGACGGCCGCCGACTACGGCTACGAGGGCATCGTGGTTCGGAATCACGGCGACCAGCGAGCGGCTTTCGACGCCGACGAGATCAGTGCCGCCACTGGGATCGACGTGGTCGCAGGCGTGGAAGTCCGCGCCGACGACCGCTCGCGGGCGAGCGGCCTCGTCGGGAACCACCGGTCGCGGTCGACTATCGTGGCCGTCCACGGCGGCAGCGTCGGGATCAATCGCTTCGCCGTCGAACAGCCGTCCGTCGACGTACTGGCCCATCCGATGGCCGGGGACGGCGACGTGAATCACGTGATGGCCAAGGCCGCCGCCGACAACGGCGTCCGGCTCGAATTCTCGCTACACGACGTGCTCCACACGACCGGCGGCCGTCGCGTTCGGACGATTCAGTCGCTGCGGAAGCTCCGCGAGCTGGTCGAGCACTACGACGCTCCCTACGTCGTCAGCGCGGACCCGACGAGCCACCTCGAACTCCGGGCTCCGCGGGACCTCGTCGCGGTCGGCGAGACCATCGGGTTCGACGCCGAGCAGATCGAGACCGGGCTGTCCGAGTGGCGTCGACTCGCCCGACGGAACCGGGACAGGCAGTCCGATTCGTTCGTCGAACCCGGCGTTCGTATCGACGACGAATGAGTTCGTAGGGGATGCCTTAGACACCGAAGGGACGCCCTGATGGTACTATATACGCTGAACTAGCGGTGGATTTATCAATACTCGTTGTTTTCTCAACACCTATGGGGGACACTGTCAAAGCGTTCGATGCACTGGTACTCGCCGGTGTCGCAGCGGTGCTGGGAACCGTATTCCTCGTCGGGGCAATGATCGGCTTGTTGTCCGGCGGCGATTCGATCACACTCGTACTCGCCGACTCGGTCGTCGCGAGCACTGTCGTCGGAGTATTACTACTGCTCACGGGCGGCGCGCTCGGGACCGACCAGCGCTGGGCACGCTATCTGGGAATCATCTCGTTCCTGATCGTCGTGCCGCTGGGATTTCCGTCCGTGAGTGATCCGGCGGTGATGCCGGTCGTACACACCACGGTCGCGGTACTGGCGACGCTGTACCTGCTCTGGCGAAATCCGGTGGCGACCGGCGAGCGATCGTCTGTCGACGAGTCGACCAGCGCGACGAAGGTCGGATCGACGATTCGATAGCGGTCGGTGATCCGGTAGCGGTCGGTGATCCGATAGCGCCCGACGATCTCACTGGGTCCGTGATCGTCGGAACGTTCCGACAACGTATTCGGTCGCTGTCGTCAACACGTGGGTATGAAACGATCCATCGACGAGCATGCCGACCGCTTCTCCGATCACGCCGCCGACTACGACGAGAGTCAGGACGCCGAGGAGTACCGCGAGTGCGCCGACCTCGTCGTCGCTCACGCCCGGCCGGACGAGAACGACACCGTCCTCGACCTCGGTACGGGGACCGGTGCCATCGCGTTCCCGCTGGCCGAGCAAGCCGACCGCGTCGTGGGCCGCGACATCAGCGAGGGGATGCTCGAACAGGCCCGGGAGAAGGCCAAGGAGAACGGCGTCGAGAACATCGAGTTCGGTGAGGGGCGGTTTCGAGAGCCCAACGTCGACAAACCGGTCGACGTGGTCACGTCGAACTTCGCGATGCACCACCTCGACGACGAGGCAAAGCGTGCGGCCATCGACGTGATCGGTGCCCTCGAACCTGACCGGTTCGTCCTCGGCGACGTGATGCTGTTCGGCGGTCGCGAGTCGACGGTCCCGTTCTACGATCCCGAAGTCGACGACCCAGCGACCGTCGGCGTCCTCGCCGACGCCTTCACCGACGCTGGCTTCGCGCTGACTGCCGTCGAGATGGTCCACGAGCAGGTCGGCGTCCTCGTCGGGGAGCGTATGCCCGACACCGAAATCGAGGCCGGCGACTGACCGATGAAACACCTCCCGAAGCACCTCCAGCCGCGGTGGCGCTATCTCGGGGTCGCCATCGAGGCGTGGCCCGACGCCGACTTCGACCGGCGGGCGTTCCAGCGGGACCTGTGGTACGCCGCCCAGAACCTCGTCGGCGACGCCGGCAGCGCCGACCTCGATCTGACGGTGTTGCGGTTCACGTTCGAGGACGGACGTGGCTCCGCCGTCGTCCGGGTCTACCGTGGCGAGAGTGAGCGCGCACGGGCCGCGCTGGCGACGCTCTCGACCGTCGACGGTGACTCCGTCGGGGTCCGCGTTCGGGGCATCAGTGGCACCGTGCGTGCGTGTGAGGAAAAGTATATACGACGCGCAACGGAACCCCCGGACCAGAGACACGTCGTGTTCGAGGAGTCCGAGCGCGAGGCCGTCGTTCGCGGCGACCGCGTCGACGTGCGAACCGACGACGGCTTCTCGGGCGCGACCGACCTCGATCTCTAACTATGCAGGGACAAAACCAACAGCAGGCCTACGACCGCGGGATCACGATCTTCTCCCCGGACGGTCGCCTCTATCAGGTCGAGTACGCCCGTGAAGCAGTCAAGCGCGGCACCGCCAGCATCGGCGTCAGGACGGCCGACGGCGTCGTCCTCGCGGTCGACAAGCGCATCCGCTCGCCCCTGATGGAACGATCCTCCGTCGAGAAGATCCACAAGGCCGACGACCACATCGGCATCGCCAGCGCCGGCCACGTCGCCGACGCGCGACAGCTAATCGACTACGCGCGCCGACAGGCCCAGATCAATCAGCTCCGATACGGCGAACCGATCGGCATCGAGACGCTGACCAAGGAGATCACCGACCACATCCAGCAGTACACGCAGGTCGGCGGCGCACGCCCGTTCGGCGTCGCACTGATCATCGCCGGCATCGCCGACGGCGAGCCTCGACTCTACGAGACCGATCCCTCGGGGACGCCCTACGAGTGGAAGGCGCTCTCGGTCGGTGCCGACCGGAGTGACACCCGGGAGTACCTCGAAGAACATTACGCCGAGGACATGGATCTCGACGGTGGGATCGCGCTGGCGCTGGAAGCGCTCGCGTCGGTCAACGACGGCGCACTGTCGCCCGAGGAAGTCGGCCTCGCGACGGTCGCCGCCGACACCGAGCAGTTCCACGAACTCGACGACGAAGAGACGGAGTCCTACCTCGTCGACCTCGACATCCTGGCGACGGACGACGACGAGGACGACGGCGACATCGAGGTCGACGCCGAAGACGAAGACGAGACCGAGGAGTAGTCGGGCGACATCCCCACGCCGCCGTTCGAATTCTGCGTCGGGCGTGGAAAGGTCTTTGAACCACGCACCAGTACCTTCGGGTATGATATCACTTGACGAGGCGGTGACGGCGAGGCTCGAATCCCACGGCGAGCGATTCGAGGTCCTCGTCGATCCCGACGCGGCGTTGGCGATCAAACGGGGGGAGTTCGACGGCGACCTCGAAGACGTGATCGCGGCCGAAGACGTGTTCGAGGACGCTGCCCGGGGTGATCGGCCCGCCGAGAGCGCGCTCGAGGACGTCTTCGGGACGACAGAACCCCTGGAGATCATCCCGCAAGTGATCCAGGACGGCGAGATCCAGATCACGGCCGACCAGCGCCGGGAGATGCAAGAGCAGAAACACCGGCAGTTGATCCAGAAGATCACTCGAAACGCCGTCAATCCCCAGATGGACGACGCACCCCACCCGCCCGAACGGATCGAATCCGCACTGGAGGAAACGGACTTCCGCGTCGATCCGATGGAACCGGTCGACAATCAGGTCGACGACGCGCTGGACGCGCTCCGGCCGGTCATCCCGATCCGGTTCGACGAGATCACGGTCGCCGCGCAGGTGCCGGCCGACTACGCCGGTGCCGCCCAGTCCCGAATCCGCCAGTTCGGCGACCTCGAACGCGAGGAGTGGCAGGCCGACGGCTCGTGGATCGGCGTCATCACGTTCCCGGCGGGGATGCAAAACGAGTTCTACGATCTGGTCAACGAACACACCAGCGGCGAGGCCGAAACCCAGATTGTCAGGGACGAAGACGAACTCTCGACCCGGTAACACCCGGACGTTTTTGTCCGGCGACTGCGACACTCGCGGTATGCGCGCCGCCGTTCTCACCGAACCACACCGCTTCGAGCTACAGGACCGATCACGACCACAACCGGGACCCGACGAGGTGCTCGTCAGGATCGACGCGGTCGGGATCTGTGGCTCCGACGTGCACTACTACGAACACGGCCGGATCGGCGACTACGTCGTCGAAGACCCGCTCGTCCTCGGTCACGAAAGCGCCGGGACCGTCGTCGAGACCGGTGCGAACGTCGACGATATCGCTGTCGAGGACCGAGTCGCGCTCGAACCCGGCGTCCCGTGCCGGCGCTGTGGCCACTGTAAGCGCGGCGAGTACCACCTCTGTGAATCGGTCGAGTTCATGGCGACACCGCCCCACGACGGGGCGTTTACCGAGTACGTCGCGTGGCCCGCCGACTTCGCGTATCGGCTCCCCGAGAACGTGTCGACGACCGCGGGCGCGCTGTGTGAGCCACTTTCGGTCGGCTTGCACGCGTGCGAACGTGGGGACGTTGGGACAGGGGACACCGTCCTGATCAACGGGGCCGGCCCCATCGGACTCGTGACGATGGCGGCCGCTCGGGCCGCCGGTGCCGCGGACGTGCTCGTTACCGACCTCGTCCAGGGGAAGCTGGAACGTGCTCGCGAGCGCGGGGCCGACCGGGCTATCGACGTGTCCTCGACGGATCTCGTGCCAGCGGTCGACGAGTACACTGACGGGGCCGGGGCGGACGTAGTCATCGAAGCGTCGGGGGCCGAGCCTGCGATCAAATCGACTGTCGACACCGTCCGTCGTGGCGGCACGATCGTCCTGATCGGGCTGGCCGACGAGGCGACTGTCCCGCTGGACGTACTGGCGATCATCGACAACGAGATCGACGTACTGGGGTCGTTCCGGTACGAGAACACCTACGAGACGGCGATCGAGTTACTCGCCGACGACGCGGTCGACCTCGACGGGCTAGTCGACTTCCGAGCGCCACTGTCCGAGGTCGACGACGCCTTCCAGCGAGCGATGGACCCGTCGGTCGTCAAGGGATTGATCACCGTCGAGGAGTGAACGTTCGAGAAAATCCGCTGTGTCGCCAGCCGTCGCCGCCGTCGATTACCCCTTCTTGAAGCCCACGAGGAAGCCGCCGGAGAAGCCCGCGGTGACCGGCAGTGCAGAGAGGATGCTCATAACCCAGCCAGGGGGCTGTCCCGCCGCTGCACCGCCCGCCGCACTCGACGCGTTTTCGGCCGCACCGGTGATCGCTTCCCAGTTCACTTCCAAGATACCACGTGTTTCGAGGAACTTGAACAGCGCCAGTTCGATCCCGACGAGGATCGCGATGATCTTCGCGACCTTCTTGGCGGCGAAACCGATGATCCCGCCGATCATGGCCCCACCCCCGAGTTCGAGCCCCATCTGCCGGAGGCCAAAGTCCAGTTGGAGTGCGAAATCTACCATACGTCTACTCTGACCGTCATCGGTTAAGACTTTTGTGCCCTCTCCTGTCTTCGACACGGGCCAGCGTAGGCTCGACCTACCGCCGACTCACCCGCCAGCGAGTGATCGCCAGTCGGGAAGCCGCTGTGGTTCCTCTGGCGAGTGCCACGACCACCCCGCAGATTAAATAAACGGACGACGTACTCCCACGTGAGTGACGGCAACTACCACCTCGGAGCGAACGGTCATCGCGAAACGTGTCGACTCCGGGACGGCGGACACAGCGGAGATCAGGGACCTGGCCAGAGCGGCCGGCTACGAGGTCGTGGGCGAGGTCACCCAGACGAGAACCGAGGACCCGGCGTACCACCTCGGCGAGGGGAAGGTGACGCGACTGGCCAACGTCGTCGCCCGCGAGGGCGCGACAGCGGTCATCTTCGACAATCAGCTCGGCCCCTACCAGACGTACAACATCGGCAACGAGCTGCCGGGCGACACCCGCGTCATCGACCGTTTCCGGCTGATCCTCGAAATCTTCGGCCAGCGCGCCCAGACGAAGAAGGCACAGCTACAGGTCGAACTGGCCGAACTTCGCTACGAGTTGCCACGCGCCGAGGCCAAGACCAGCCTCGCAAAGCGCGACGAGCGCCCCGGCTTCATGGGGCTGGGCGAGTACGACGAGAGCCGCGAGCAGGACATCAAAAAGCAGATTTCCCGCATCCGCGACGAACTCGACTCCATCGAGGAGACCGAGCAACACCGGCGCGAGCAGCGCCGTGAATCGGGGTTCGATCTCGTCGCACTGGCGGGCTACACGAACGCTGGGAAGTCGACGCTGTTGCGTCGACTGGCCGACGACGTGGACGTGGACGAGAACGAGGAACTCCACCCCGACCTCGATCCGACCGCCGAGAGCGAGAACCGGCTGTTTACGACGCTCGGGACGACCACTCGCCGCGCGGACATGGACCAGCGCGACGTGCTGGTCACCGACACCGTCGGATTCATTTCGGATCTCCCCCACTGGCTCGTCGAGTCGTTCAAGTCCACGCTCGACGCGGTCTACCGGGCCGACCTCGTCTTGCTCGTCGTCGACGTGAGCGAACCGATCGATGAGATCCGCGAGAAACTGGTGACGAGTCACGACACGCTGTACGAGCGCAACGAGGCTCCGATCGTGACGGTGCTCAACAAGACCGACGCAGTCGAGCAGGCCGAGATCGAACGGAAACGGGACGCGCTGTCGGGTCTCGCGCCGAACCCGGTCGCCGTCAGCGCCCGCGAAGGCGAGAACGTCGACGCGCTGCTCACGCGCATCCACGAGGACTTGCCGGATTACGAGCGCGAACGGCTCGTTATGCCGATGACCGACGAGACGATGAGCGTCGTCTCGTGGATCCACGACCACGCCCAGGTCGAGAACGTCGACTACGGTGACCAGGTCGTCGTCGAGTTCGAAGGTCGTCCTGCGGTCGTCGAGCAGTCCCGCGCGAAGGCGGGCGAACTGATCGAAGCATCGGCCTGACGCCGAGCGGTGCTGGCTCGTTCTCGCTTACTCGCCCCAGAGTGCCGTCGGGAGGGCGTCGAGCAGGTCGGTCGCGACCAGCCCGAAGCCACGTTCCTCGACCACGATGTCACCGGCCCGACCGGCGGCGTACGCGCCGATCGCCCCGGCGTGACGGATCGGCTGTGTGGCGGCGAGTGCGCCGGCGGTGCCAGCGAGTACGTCGCCGGTGCCGCCGACGGTCATCCCTGGGTTGCCGGTTCGGCTGACGCGAGTGACCTCGCCGTCGGAGACGATGTCGTAGGGACCCTTGACCAGTAAGGTCTGCCCGATTTGCGCGGCGAACCGCTCGACGAGGTCGGCCCGTTCCTGCCAGTCGCTTGCGGTCTTGCCGCCCATCGCTTCGAGTTCGCCCTGATGGGGCGTACAGAGCAGGCCGGCGTCGGTGTCGGTCTCGGGTACTACCTGTAGCGCGTCGGCGTCGACGACGGCCGTGCCGTCGTAGCGTCCGAGCAAGTCGCCGACGGCGTCGAGTGTCGCCTCGTCGTCGCCCAGCCCCGGTCCGAGGACGATCGAGTCGTGATCGACCGCGAGGTCGTAGATCGTATCGACGTGCAGCGGGGCGAGGTGCTCACCTTCGAAAGGGCGGACGATGAGGTTCTCATTGTACCCCTGTAGCTCGCGGGCGACCGTTCGGGGGCAGGAGACCCGGACCAGATCTGCACCGGCACGGAGCGCGGCCTGTGCCGACAGCGCCGGTGCGCCGGTGTAGGGGCCGCCGCCGATCACGAGTACCTCTCCGTTCTGGCCCTTGTGGCTGGCCGGATCGCGGACGAGACGCTGCAGGTCGCCGCGTTCGACGAACGTCTCGGCGGCTGCTGGGATGCCGATGTCTGCGACGGTCACCGTCGCGTCGAGGTCGTCGAGTCCCGGCTTCGTGTCGTGGAAGGTGACGACCTCGTCGGCGTCGACGGCCGAGTCGGCCAGCGTCCCCGCCTCGGCGTCCAGCCCGGAGGGCACGTCGACCGAGAGCACGGTCGCGTCGTGATCGTTCATCGCCTCGGCCGCCGTCCTGGCCGGTTCGCGGAGGTCGCCGCTGATTCCGGTCCCCAGCATCGCGTCGACGATCACGTCCGGGTCACCGAGGTCGCACTGGCTGGCGTCCCTGACTTCCTCGGTGTCGTACTCTCCTCGCTGGAGGGCGTCCCAGTTCTCTCTGGCGATGTCGGTCGTGATCGTCTCGGGGCGGCCCAGCAGGAGTACCCGAAGGTCGTACTCGTCGAGAAATCGGGCCGCGACGAAGGCATCGCCCCCGTTGTTCCCCCGCCCGGCGACGATGGCGACCGACGCGCCATCGTCGGTGATCGACTCGACCGCCCGCGCCACCGCGTGGCCGGACGACTCCATCAACTGTTTCTGCGGGACGCCGAGCGCGGCGGCGTTCTCGTCGACGACAGCCATCTCGGAGCCGGTGATCATGGGCGTGCGTTCGGACTCACCCGTAGTAACTGTAGGGGAGTGACGCTACCGCCGGATCTCGAAGCCCTCGATCCCGTCGGGGTCACCGTACTCGACGCTCACGTCGTCGACTCGGGCACGGGGGCTTCCCTCGTGGCACCACTCGACCATCGACTCGACCGCGTCTTCCGGGCCCTCGAAGACTGCTTCGACCCGGCCGTCGCCGAGGTTCTTCACCCAGCCGTCGACACCGGCCTCTCGGGCGGTTTCCTGTGTGTTCGCTCGGTAGAAAACGCCCTGTACCTTCCCGCTGACGAAGACGTGTGCGCGTGTTTCTGCCATGGTCGGCCCTGACGACGGCCCGCCTCAAGAGTCCCATCTTTTTTCGCTTCGGGTTCGCGCTGCGTGTGAGCATCTTGGTTCTGTCGAGCGAAACGAAACGGTTCGAGAGCCGCCGAGGCGTCTAACGTCATCGCGAAAATCCACGATTTTCGAACGATAGTGAGTGTTATTGTAGCCATTGAAACTCAATGCACCCCCGATCGCACGATGGCAGTGGGATCGGTGTGTAGATCGTTTCAATTGTTACTATAGCTCTGACAGTGGTGGAAAAATAGTCGGCCTCACTACGTTCGGTCGCCGGATGCTCCTCAGAAGTTGTCGAATAACCGCAAAAAGGTACCTGTCAATTTATAATTGAGACTGTCGGCTGTAAGTCTATGACGAATTTCGCGATCCCGGGTCGCGCATATCTTGAAACAGTTACAGCCGACAGTATGAAATCGCTCCCCGCGATAAGAGCGTCCTCACGTTGAGTCAGCAGTTTCGTCACTACCGCCGGTCAATCCGTGCGTGACGAACAGGTACGAGACGACGAACGAAACCGCGAATAGCGGCGGAAGAGCAAGGACCTGTGCGAACGGGTCTGGCGGCGTGAAGAGCGCGCCGACCACGAACGCCAAGAGAAGGGCCAGCGAGTAGGCGGTGACCAACCGTTCGCGCCGGTCGGCTGTCTTTGTTCGCGACTCCCAGTCGTTTCGGACGTAGCGGACCCAGACGTAGTAGAGCAGCCCGATACCCGAATAGAGCATCATGAATGTCCCGAGTACCGACCCGTCACGTGCCGTGGCCTCCGCGTGGGCCCAGTAACCCAACGCGAATAAATTCCCAACGAAGATGACGACCGTTAGGGCGAAAGAAACACCGAGCAGTGGTTGTTCAACGAGAGACGGAATGAATGGCACAGTCCGCAGTCGTTATCAGACAGGGATAGGCTTTCTGTGAGAGGACAGACACCGCCGCGCCAACGAATCTTTACCGGTTGTTCGTGCCACAACGCACCGAAACGAACGTCCTGATGGAGGGAAGTTCGGTTGTCGGATGGCGCAAACATCAATTCGATAATTCAGAACAGTCTGCGGGAACTCCACAGACCCAGTGAGCAGTCGAGATGACATCTTCTGAAGAAGATAACCGGGACCAACTGATTTCCGACGACAGCTACACGTCCCCGCCGGCGCTCCGCAGGTAGTGAAAGACGTAGGTTTGGGCGTACCCCGCGTACTCGCCGCCCAGCGCCTCGCGGATCGCCCGCGAGGTCTCGGCGTAGTTGCCCCGGTCGGCCTCGGGGAAGTACTCCTCGATGGTCGTCCTGATCCACGTGTCCAGCGGGACCGCTTCGAGGAAATCGAGCGAGAATAGCAGGACGCAGTCCGCGACCTTGTCGCCGACGCCGACGAACTGCGTGAGGTGCTCGCGGGCGTCCTCGTAGGCCATTCTTCGGGCGGCCGCCGGGTCGGCCTCACCCTCGGCCACCATCTCGGCGCTGCGCTGGACGTAGGGGGCGCGGTAGCCCAGTCCCAGATCCCGAAGGTCGTCCTCCGTGGCGGCCGCTAACTGCTCGGGTGTGGGATAGGCGTGGTACGCCTCGCCGTCGAACTCGACCGCGTCGCCGAATTCCCGACGGAGTGCCTGTTGCATCCCGTGGATCCGGCCGACGCGCATCTGGGCCGAGCAGATAAAGGAGATCAGCGCGCCGAAGGGTGGGTCGCGGACGAGTCGCATCCCCCAGTACTCGTCGTAGGCGTCCTGGACGACGGCGTCCTCGGGCGCGGTCGCTCGGATCGCGTCGAGGTCGTCGTCGAGACGGAGCAGGCGACGGACGTGGGACTCGCCGTCGACGCTGCTTGCCCACTCGATCCTGTCGTCGCGCTGTCGGACCCTGAGGACATGTGGCTCGCCGTCGGCGCGGACGGTCGTCCAGTACCAGGCGTCGCCGCCGTGGGCGCGCTCGCTCTCGTACATCTGACCGTCCTCGCGGTCCCAGAGATACGACTGGCCGCTCTCGACAGTCGACTGGAGATCGACACCGCCCGAGAGTTCGCCCGTCGCGATGGCACCCTGTTTCATCCCTTCGACTGAGGGACGGGAGCCGTTTCTACGTTTCGAGTTTTGGCTCGGGCTAACCTTCTTAATAGTGGCAGTCGAACTAACATGTATGGACTGTAGGGTTGTCGTCGAGGCCGCTGTGCCCGTCTACGACGTTGAAACACCGGACGAGGCGGTGCGGATCGCCATCTCGAAGACCGGTGAGATGCTCAATCCCGACCTCAACTACGTCGAGATCAACATGGGCGAGCGGAGCTGTCCACACTGTGGCGACCAACTCGAACCGGCGTTCATCGCCGCCGACGAGAGCCTCGTCGCGCTCGAACTGGAGATGACGGTGTTCAACGTCGAGCGCGACGAACACGCCGCCCGGATCGCGCGCAAGGAGATCGGGCAGCGCCTCGAAAACATCCCGCTGGAAGTCCTCGAAATCGTCGAAATCGAGGACGACGACGAAGATGCGGCCGAGAGTGAAGAAGCAGGTTCGGACGGCGAGAGCGACGAGGATGGGGGGGCCGACGACGTGGCGTCGGAGTCCGACGACGACGTTTTACCCGAGTTCGACGAATTAATGAACGAATAACGCGCGTCTCGTCGGTCGAAACGACAGCACGGCCGCTTGCGAGTTCGTAGATTACGGGTACTGTGGCTGACGGAAGCGTTCAGTCAGCAGCAGCAGAAACGGGTTCTTTTTCTTCGGCGTTCATCTCGGAGGTGATGCCCTTCGCGAGGGCGAAGACGGCGGCCTTGTGGTCGGTCTTCGACTTGTGAATCGAGGTCGGCTGAACACCGAGTTCGGTGTATTTGTCGTGTTCTACTGTGTCCCCTGTTTCCTTCTCGTAGTGGTTCTGTACCTGTGCAAGCAGGCCGTGGAGATGGATGAGTTCCTGCTTCTTCATAGTCAACCTGATTTAGAAACTGGAGGGTTATAGTACTACTCTGAGTGTAGTTAACACACATCCCTCAGTTGCCCACCCAGATTAGACAGTTTGTACGGTCGATAGTGCGAGGCGAAGGGACTGTCTACTACCGGTAAAACGAACAACTCGGGGTGTTTAACGTGGGCGTGAAAGGTTTTTAGTCGTCGCTCTACACCGCTCTCGTATGGACTACAACGAGATGCTCGATCAGGCGATCGAGGACACACCGGAGATCGAAGGAACGAGCGAACGGTTCGAAGTACCGGACCCGGTCGTCCGTCAGGAGGGATCGACGACGGTCTTCGAGAACTTCCAGGCCGTCTGTGATCGCCTCTCACGCGACGACGAACACGTGATGAAGTTCCTCCAGAACGAACTGGGAACGAGCAGTCACATCGACGAGCGCGGGCGGGCCCGTTTCACCGGCGAGTTCGGGGCCGACCGGATCGCCGACGCCATCGACGCCTACACCGACGCGTTCGTCGTTTGCCCGGAGTGCGGGCTGCCCGACACCAAACTGAAGCGCGAGCAAGACGCCGTCTTGCTGCGCTGTGAGGCCTGCGGTGCGCTCTCGCCGACCGGCGACTGACGCGTTCGCATCCCGGCCTAACGCCCCATAGCCGCAGCGCAGCGTCGTCTGCGGGCCCTGATCACGAACCCCCTTACTGTAACCCCTTCAGTGTCTGCAAGTCCCGATCCGTCCGAGTGAACTCCGCGAGCCGGCGGCTCGCGTGGCAGTTCGGGCAGTGAAACGTCTTGTCGTGTGCGGGTAGCTCGGACGGCGTCGACTCCCAGTCTTTCTTGCACTCGGGACACAGCAGCCGGATGTACGCCTCGACCATGCTTGTCAATACCATGCATACATTACCTAAAAAGGTTGGCGTCCCAGCAGGGGAGACACGATTTCAGCGAACCGATCGCTCGTTCGGACAGTGTCGGTCTTTCCAGCTCGATCGCACGCGGTCGTACGGTCGACTGGCCAAACGTCTACGACTGTCCGTATCAGGCGGTCGCGGGCACGCCGTCGGCTTCGAGCAGTTCCTTGTAGCGGTTGCGGATCGTCACTTCGGAGATGTCGGCGATCTCGCTGACCTCACTCTGGGTCACCTTCTCGTTTGTCAGCAGCGCGGCGGCGTAGACGGCCGCGGCCGCGATACCGACGGGTGATTTCCCGCTGAGGATGCCACCCGACCGTGCTGCGTCGATCAGCTCTCGGGCACGTCGTTCGGTCTCGTCAGAGAGGTCGAGGCCGCTGCAGAACCGCGGGACGTAACTCTCGGGGTCCGCGGGCGCGACCTCCAGACCGAGTTCGCGGATGATGTAGCGGTACGTCCGGGTCAGTTCCATGCGGTCGACGCGGGAGACGTGGGTCATCTCGTCGAGCGATCGGGGGTTACTCGCCTGTCGGGCAGCGGCGTACAGCGACGCCGTGGCGACGCCCTCGATGGAACGGCCCGGCAGCAGATCGTCTTCGAGCGCGCGGCGATAGATGACCGACGCCGTCTCGCGGACGTTCTTCGGCAGCCCGAGTGCGGAGGCCATGCGGTCGATCTCGCCGAGTGCCTGCTTGAGGTTGCGCTCCTTGGAGTCTCGCGTTCGGAAGCGCTCGTTCCACGTTCGGAGCCGCTGCATCTTCTGGCGCTGGGAACTGGACAGTGAGTTGCCGTAGGCGTCGCGGTCCTGCCAGCCGATGTTGGTCGACAGGCCCTTGTCATGCATCATCTTCGTCGTGGGTGCGCCCACGCGTGACTTGCTATCCTTCTCGCTGGCGTCGAACGCTCGCCACTCGGGACCGTGGTCGATCTCGTTTTCCTCGACGACGAGCCCGCAATCCTCACAGACCGTCTCGCCGTGCTCGGCGTCGAGTTTCGTGTGGCCGCCACACTCCGGGCAGATATCCTCCTCGACCGTCGTCTCATCGCTCTCCAACTCCGTTCGTGCGTGCTGTTCGTCGCTGCTGATCCGTGTGTGAATCTCGCTCATGATGGGTGCCTCTGTTGCTGAAGACACAAACCTTAAAAATCAGGCTGCGACCTTCTTAACAAGTAGTTAGTGCGAAAGACATATAAACCTTTCGCAAAGTATGATACCAATTCGCATGACTGCGGCGGGGCGGAACGACGGGCCTACTGGCGTCGTGCCAGCAGTGCCGCGCCGAGCAGCGCCGCGACGGCGACGACGATGCCGAAGCCAGGACCGGAACCACTGGTCGTGCCGTCGCCCATCGCCTCAGTGGTGTCCTCACCCATCGTATCCTCGTCGTCGTCCATCTCGGTCTCGGTGTCGGACATCTCACTGTCCATCACAGTCTCCGTCGTATCGCCGTCCATCTCCGTTTCCGTCACGTCGCCGTCCATCGCCTCGACGGTGTAGCTACCGGTCGTGACGACGGCACCGCCCGCCGCGACGTAGGGGCCGTCGGTCGCACCCTCGCTCGCGGGGAAGGTGTAGCTCTCGTTACCGTCGGTGTCGCGGTGGGCCATCGGCACGAGCGTCGTGTCCTCTTCGACCGGCTGGTCGAGCGTGATAGTGACGTTCTCGTGGGTCCCCGGCGAGAGGTACATCGACGTGCCGCGGATGCTCTCGAAGACCTGACCTTCGGTGACAGTGGCGTCGTGGATCGTCACGAACCCGCCGTCCTGCAGCGTCACGGAGTCGACCGTGACCGTCGTGCCGTCGCCAGTCTCGCCACTGTAGGCGAGCGAGGCCTCGACGGTCACCGTCGCCGAGTCGATCACTGCACTCCCGCCGGCAGTGAACGGACCGTCAGCGCCGCCTTCACTCTCGACGAAGGTGTAGTTCGTGTCGTCGTTCGAGTCGACGTGGGGCATCGCGATCAGGGACTGCGTGTCGACCTGTCGCGAGTCCAGCGCCACTGCAACGTTCTCGTGGTGGCCCGCTTCGAGGTAGTCGGAGTGACCGACGACGCTGTCTAGCACCGCGCCGTCCAGCAGCGTCGAGTCGTGGACCGCGACGAAGCCGGGTTCGCTGAGGTCGACCGAGTCGATCACGACGGTCGTGCCGTCACTGGACTGGTCGTCGAACGTGATCCCAGCGGAGACGGTGACCATCCCGCTATCGACGACGGCGCTCCCGCCGTCGGTGTACGGTCCGTCAGCGTTCCCGCTGTTCGTCACGAAGTCGTAGGTCTCGTTGTCGTTCGAGTCCACGTGGGGCATCGCGACCAGCGTGCCGTCCTCGGTCACCGGATCGTCGAGGGTTACGTCGACGTTCCGGTGCAGACCGGGTTCGAGGTACATCGAGGTGCCCCGAACGCTGTCGAACACTGCGCCCTCGGTGACGGTGGCGTCGTGGATCGTCACGAACCCGCCGTCGGGGACGTAGACCGAGTCGACCGTCACGGCGTTGCCGCCCGTGGTCTGGTTCGCGAACGCCGTGCTCGCGGTATCGGTCACCGTCGCCGCGGCCGTGTCGATCACGGCGGTGCCGTCGGCGGTCGAGTACGGCCCGTCGGCGTTCCCGTCGCTCTCCTCGAAGCTGTAGTTCTGATCGTCGTTCGAGTCCATGTGGGCCATCGGAACGAGCGTCGCGTTCTCGCTCAGTGGCTCGGATAGCTCGACGCGGACGTTCTCGTGGACGCCCGAACCGAGGTACGTCGAGGTGCCGCGGATGCTCTCGAACACTGCGCCCTCCGTCACGGAGGCGTCGTGGATCGTCACGAATCCGCCTTCCGAGAGGACGACGCGGTCGACGACGACGCTGTCGCCGCTGGTCTGCTGATCGCTCATCGACACCGTCGCGGAGACGGTGAGGTTCCCCTGTGCGATGACTGCGCCACCGTCGGCGGTGTAGGGACCGTCGGTCCCCCCGTTCGAGGAGACGAACGAATACGTCCGGTCGCCGTTGGTCTCCTGGTGAGCCATCGCAACGTACGTCCCGTCACTGGCCGCGTCGGTCAACGAGACGGTGACGTTCTCGTGCGTGCCCGGTGAGAGGTAGGCCGAGGTGCCGGCGACACTTCCCAGTACGTTGCCCTCAGTCACGGAAGCGTCGTGGATCGTCACGTACCCCCCGTCGGGTAGTGTCGCGGAGTCGACGGTGACCGTGTCACCGCCGGTCGTCTGCGCGCTGAACGTCACTGAAGCGCTCGACTGCTGAACGCTCGCGGTACCACTGGCGGTGGCGACGCCGGCGAACCCGGACATCGTGACCGCCACGACCATCGTCAATAGCAGGATGCGTTGCCGCATGTCCAGTGAGAGCCAGGATATATAAAAAGAGATTTGCCGAACTCGGACCGGAGTCGCGCCGAACTCTCACCCAATTTCGGCCAGAATCGGGCGAGCGGGCCGCTCGGGACGTTTCTAACTGATCGGTACGCGAAGTCTGACTGGTATCCGGGTGTGGTCGCGAAAAGAGCGGGTGGAGGTGATGCGCCAGCGGGTCTCCTACAGCGACAACGATCCTTCTCAGTCCATCGTGACCCACGTCAGGAAGGCGAGGCCCAGCGTCTCGAAGACGTGGAGCAGCATCATCGCACGCCAGGCGATGGCGGGCACGTCCGAACTGAACCACACGGACAGGTCCGGGTCGATGAGGTAGTAGTACAGCGCCAGCACGTTCTCGCCCAGCAGGAACAGCGAGAACACGAGCAGGCCCAGCGTGTGCTTCGAACGGATGTTGTAGTAGTTCCGTCCCCAGACGACGCTCAGGACGCCCAGCAACAGGACGTTGAGGCCGACTGCGAGCCGCGCGATATCAACCCAGACTGCCATCAATAACACCTTTCGTGAGTTCGCTGATATACTCTTTCCCAAATTCGGCCATACTCATTCCTCCGCCGCCATGATCTCCTCGATGGTCTCCCAGTGCTTGCGCGCCTGGTCCGTCGGCAGGTACACCGCGCCGTAGTCGTCGCCGCTGTCCTGGCAGATGCCGTTCTCTTCGAGCACGTCGAGGTGGTGTCTGACGGTCTTGTAGTCGAGGTCGAGGTCGTCGGCGAGCTGGTTCGCGTTCCGGGGGCGCTCGTCGAGCGCCCGCAGGATGCGGATGCGGTTCTCACCGCCTCGCGTCCCGGTCAACACGTACCACAGGACGGCCTCCATTGGACTGGGAGACAAACCCCTCCCACGTAAACACACCGCCAACAGACCGCAACCAGCGGAACGTGTTGCCGTCTTAGACGGTAAAGAGGTGGCCGTCGGTCGGCACGTCGAACAGGCCGATCCGTGCGCCGGCGTCGAGCCACGCGTGCCCGTAGGAAAAGGACGCCAGTGCGTTGACCCAGTCGTCTTCCTGCCGGAAGTGGCGGCCGTCTTCGAGGTAGGAGGTCGCCATCTCCGCACACTCCTCGGCGGCGTCGTGCATCGGCGTTCCCGCCGGCGGTGCGATCTCGGCGGCGTCGACGGCTTCGGCGAGCAGTCCCTCGTAGCGGTCGGTCTTCTCGTGGAGATCGGCGGGCATACTCGGGTGAGCGTCCCGCGGCCGGTAAGGTATTTCGTCCGCTCGGTCGCCCAGCAGACACGACAGCGCAACCTACAAACCACATCATATCGTACTGCGAAGCATGACTGAGGACGTTGTCGAACACCGGAAACTGATCATCGCAGGGACAGGGATCGCGGGGCTGACAGCAGCGATCTACGCCGCTCGCTCGAACAACGACCCGCTCGTGTTCGAGGGCGACGAACCCGGCGGACAGCTCACCCTGACGACCGACGTGGCGAACTATCCGGGGTTCCCGGAGGGGATCAGCGGCCCGGACCTCGTGAACAACATGAAAGAGCAGGCCAAACAGTTCGGGGCCGAGATCGACCACGGCATCGTCGCGGACGTGGACGCCTCCGACCGACCGTTCCGCGTGGAACTCTCGAACGGCGATATCTATACTGCCGATGCCGTCATCGCTGCCTCCGGCGCGAGCGCCCGAACACTGGGCGTCCCCGGCGAGGACCAGTTGATGGGCTACGGCGTCTCGACGTGTGCGACCTGCGACGGAGCCTTCTTCCGCGACGAGGACATGCTCGTCGTCGGCGGTGGCGACGCCGCCATGGAGGAGGCGACCTTCCTGACGAAGTTCGCCGACACCGTCTACCTCGCCCACCGCCGCGAGGAGTTCCGCGCCGAGGACTACTGGATCGACCGCGTCCAGGAGAAAGTCGAGGCCGGCGACATAGAGATCATGAGAAACACCGAGCTACTGGAGATCCACGGCTCGGCCGAGGACGGCGTAGACCACGTCACACTCGCCGAGAACGACGAGGGCCACCCCTCCGAGAAACTGGACGACCCCGACACCGAGCAGTTCGACTTCGACGTTGGCGCGGTGTTTCTCGCCATCGGTCACACGCCAAACACCGACTACCTCGAAGGCACGGGCGTCGACCTCGACGACGCGGGCTACATCCAGACGAAGGGTGGCGTCGGTGCCGACGAGACCGCGACCGGCGTCGAGGGCCTCTACGGCGCTGGCGACGTGGTCGACTACCACTACCAGCAGGCCGTCACCGCCGCCGGGATGGGCTGTAAAGCCGCCATCGACGCCGACGAGTACCTCGAAAGGCTGCCCGAGGGCGAGCAGGCAGCCGAGGCCGCCGCGGAAGCCGACGACTGATACGGAAAGTTGTAGTTGCTTACCGGTGAGCGTCTACTCCGTGGCGACGCTCACTGGTACATCGCTACAACCGTCCGTATGATCGAGACGCTGCCGTCTTCTCCCGTTTCTGTCTGTTCGACGCGGACGCATCGACCCGCAGTCCCTTTACGTGGAGCCGGCAAATGGGAGAGCATGACAGACGACACTGTCACCGTGACACTCGAAAGCGACGAGCACAGCGACGAACTGACGGTTCCGACGGCGCTGCTGGATATGCTGCGCGAGGGCGAGGAGTCGGACGTGGAAGTGATCGGCGACATCGCCATGTTCGGACTCGCACAGCGCATCCACGGTGCGGTCCACCACTCACAGGGCGAGCCAGCCGACGAGATCGAGGCGGCCAACGAGATCACGATGGAACTGTTCGAGGAGCGCTTCGGCTCGACGTTCGCCGAACTGACCGGCCACGATCACTAGCCCGGCTACTCCGTTTCTTCGGCGACGGTCCAGCGAAGCAAGACGCCGTCGTCGAGTCGTTCCACGTCGTCGAGCGACAGCGCCGGGAACTCCTCGACGAACCCGTCGCCGTCGGCCAGCGTTGGGGCGTCCCGACCGCCGATTACCGTCGATCCGACGAACACCGATAGCTCGTCGACGAGGCCGTGCTCGAACAGCGAGAAGATCACCTCGCCGCCGCCCTCGACCATGAGCTGGTCGATCCCGTCGCCTTCGAGTTTGGCCAGTGCCGTCACCAGATCCACTCGATCTTCCCCGGTCGCGATGACCGTCGCGCCCGCCTCCTCCATCTGCTCGACGAAGTCCGTCGGCGCGGCCTCGCTGACGAGCAGGTAGGTGAGCGCCGCGTCGTCGAGGACCCTCGCGTCCGGCGGCGTTCGGACCCGAGAATCCGCGACGACGCGCGCCGGATTCGGCGATTCCTCCCGCTCCTCGCGGGCGCGCTGTCGTTCCGAGTCGTCGAGCGTCAGCGACGGGTCGTCGGCCAGCACCGTCCCGACGCCGACCATCACCGCGTCGCTCTCGGCTCGTAGCTGGTCGACTCGGTCGAAGTCAGCCTCGCCGGAGATAGCGATCTGTTCGCGGCGGCGCGTCGAGAGCTTCCCGTCGGCACTCATGGCGGCGTTGACGACGACGTGCATGATGCTCCGAAGGTCGGACCGACAAAAACAGGTTACGAATCCGCTATGCGCGGGATGTGCGCGTGCCGTCGTCGAGTAGCTTGCGGGCGTCGATAGCCTTCTTCCCGTGCTCACCAGTCTTCATCCGAACGGCCGGGCCGTCGAGCCACAGCTCCCTGAAGTCGACGACGACCTCTGAGGACCAGCTCTTGATCCGACCCTCGCCACGGCTATCGATTTCGATAAAGGTCCGGGGCGTGCGCTGCCGTCCCATCTGCCACTCCCCGTCACCGAGTTCGATCGACTCGACTTCGAGCTCCTCCCACTCGAAGATGACGACGTGTTGCTCGCGTGGCTCGTCGGACCGCTCGTGGTCGACGCGCGTCCGCGTCTCGTAATCGACGCCGAAGTGGGCGGCCCACAGTTCCAGATACTCGAAGTCGAACTTCTTCTTCCCGTTCCCCTCTCCCGGTCTGTTCGTCCAGATCACGTGCGAATCGGACGGCTTCTTGCCGAACGCTCCGCCCATGATCTCACGGCCCTCCCCGTGGCCCAGCGGTGACGTGTTGGTCCGTCTCGATCGGACGTTGGTTCCCTTGGACCGGGGTTGTCGGTCCGATCGCCTGGCCGATACCGGACTGTGCCATGAGGAGTCCTTCTATTATCACTAATAAAAAATACTGGCCGATTTCGAGCGATCAACGCGAGATAGGGTCTCACTTCTGCTTGGGGCCGTCCCCCCGTGTGGCACTGGTAGACGGTGTCGTCGGGGATTTCACCGTCGAGCAGTCGTCCGTTGTCGGTGTCGCTGAAGCGGTGCCGGGTACCACCGAAACCGCCCGCTCGTACTGCCGGCCGAAAGTCTGTGACGAACTTCGCCACCTCTGAGTGGCGAAGAGCTTGAAACAGTTACAGCCGACAGTATCAGTCGGTCGCCGGCGTCGTCGTGGTGCGCTGGCCGCCTTCGGTGATCCGCTCGCCGGTGTCGGCGTCGAAGACGTAGCTGCTGGCCTCGTCGACGCCGAGCCAGATCGTCTCGCCGCGGGCCACGCCCACGTCCATCGGGACGCGGACGGTGAGTTCCCGACCCTCGTCGTCGACGGGCGTGACCGTCAGCAGCTGCTCGTCGCCCATCGGTTCCGTGACGGTCACGCGGGCCTCTATCGTCCCCCGTGTCGGGGACTGGAAGACCTCGAAGTACTGCGGGCGAACGCCGAGGACGAACGGCGTCTCTCCGTCGGTCACGGCCGGCCCCGTCTCGTAGTCGAACGACCACTCCGAGCCGTCGCGATCGGAGACGAGGTGCGATGCGTTCGGGGCCCCGCGGCGGACGCGCAGGAAATTCATGCTCGGGCTCCCGATGAAGCCGGCGACGAACCGATTGGCTGGGTCGTGATACACCTCGTGGGGCGTCCCGACCTGCTGGACCTCGCCGTCGTCCATCACGATCAGCTTGTCTCCCAGCGTCATCGCTTCCTCCTGGTCGTGGGTGACGTACAGCGTCGTGATTTCCAGCTCGCGCTGAAGCTGTTTGATCTCGTTGCGCATCTCGACTTTCAGCTTCGCGTCGAGGCTGGCTAGCGGTTCGTCCATCAGGAAGACGCTGGGCCGCCGGACGATGGCGCGGCCGATCGCGACTCGCTGGCGCTGGCCGCCGCTGAGCTGGTCGGTGTCCCGGTCCAGCAGGTCGCCGATCTCCAGCGTCTGGGCGACCTCCTCGACGCGTTCGCGCCGCTCCGCTTTGCCGACGCCGGCGACTTTCAGCGGATAGCCGATGTTCGTGGCAACGTCCATGTGCGGGTACAGCGCCAGCGCCTGGAACACCATCGCGATGTCGCGGTTCTTGGGATGCACGTCGGTGATCGGCTCGTCGCCGAGGTAGATCTCGCCCTCGCTCGGGTCGGTGAGACCTGCCAGACACCGCAGTGTCGTGGTCTTACCACAGCCACTCGGGCCTAATAGGACTGCGAACTCGCCGTCCTCGATGGTGATGGCGACGTTTTCCGCGCCGATCTCGTTGCCGTACCGTTTCGTCACGTCGTCGTAGCTCACTCGGACCATTGGATGCTCTCGGTGTGTCGATCTGTGGTCGGTTTACGGGCCGTTCGCCGTCGGTCACAGCGGTCGCGCCGGTGGATTCGGGCGGCGGTCGGCGCGCTCATTTGACCGCCCCCATAGTGAATCCGCGGAGCAGTTTCTCCCGGACGAGGAAGGCAAACAGCAGGACCGGTGCCATCGCGATCGTCCCTGCCGCGGTCAGTAGTTCCCACTCGATCACGTAGGCCGTCTTGAACGTCGCGAGCGCGACCGGGAGCGTCTGAGCGCTCGTGTCACTGGTGAGGATGACCGCGAACAGCAGGTCGTTCCACGCGTTGATGATCGTGAAGATCGTCGCCGCGATCAGGCCGGGACGGACCATCGGGACGACGACCTTCAGGAACGCGCCGATCTCCGTGTGGCCGTCCATGATCGCCGCCTCGACGATGCTGTCGGGCAACTCCGCGAAGAAGCCCTTCATCATCCAGACGACGAAGGGAACGTTGAACGCGGCGTAGGCCAGCACCAGCCCGAATTTCGTGTTGAGAAGGCTGGTCGCGTCGAAGATCCGGTACAGCGGGATCACCGTCACGATCGGCGGGAGGAACCGCGTCGCGAGGATGGTGAAAGGCAGGTGGAAGCGACCCAGATCGAACGGGTAGTCGTACTGGACGAACCCGTAGGTCGCAGCGGTCCCGAGTGCGACCGCCAGCAGCGTCGCGCCCGCGGTCACGACGACGCTGTTGAACAGGTAGTCATAGAACTGCGGGCGCTGCGCGAATAGCTGGACGTAGTTCTCGACGGTCAGCGTCGAGGGGAGCCACTGGGGCGGCGTCGCCAGCAGGTCCCGGCGAGTGCGCAGCGATCCCGAGACCATCCAGTAGACGGGGAACATCGTCCAGAGGACGAACACGAGCGCGATCCCGTGGGTCAGTCCCGGGAGCAGACCGTACTCGTCGAGGCGGTCGTAGCACCACTCGGTGCGTCGCAGTAGTGACCGGCGCAGGCCGCCAGTCGGTCGATTCTCGGTCGCCATCTCAGAACTCCACCTCCGAGATCTTCGCGAAGGCGTAGGTGATCAGCAGCGCGAATACGAGCAAGAGCAGCGCCATCGTCGACGCCCGCCCGTAGTTGCCGTAGCGAAACGCCTCGCGGTAGAGTTTCATGCTGACGACGTTGGTCGACCCGGCCGGTCCGCCGCGGGTGAGGACGAACACCTTCGCGAACACTCGCATCGTCCCGACGACGCGGAGGATCACGACCAGCACGATCAGCTCCCTGACGTAGGGCAGCGTCACGTCGACGAGCCGCCTGAGCCGGCCAGCACCGTCCATCACGGCGGCCTCGCGGACGTGATCGGGGACCGACTGGAGGCCCGCCAGCACGATCAGCGTGACCAGCGGGGTCATCTGCCACACGTCCGGGATGACCAGCGCCCACAGCGCGACGTCGGGCGAACTCAACCACGGGACCGGCCCGCCGGTCAGCGGTCCGACGAGGAAGTCCAGCACGCCGCCGTTCTGGTAGAGCAGTTGCCACAGCAGGGCGACGACCGTCGGCGAGATGACCAGCGGGACGATCCCGATTGTCTGGACCAGCCCGCGGAACCGAACGCGGCTGTTCAGGACGAACGCGATGGCGATACCCAGCGACACTTCGAGTGTGACCGCGAGGATCATGAACTTCGCCGTGATCCACAGCGAGTCCCAGAACGCGCCCTTGGTCAGGATCGCGATGTAGTTCTCGACCCCCACGAACGACCGGCCGGTCGTTCCGAAGGAGTACACCGAGAGGTACAGCGCCCGGCCGATCGGGTACGCGAAGAAGGCGACCAGCAGCACCAGCGCCGGCAGGGTCAGGAACCACCGGAGGTGGTCCTCGACCCACAGGAGCGCGCGCTCGGCCGGGGCGGTCACGCGACTGTTTCGTTGTCGGACCATGACGGTTCAGTCGTAGTAGCCGTTGTCCTGCAGGATCGACTCGATCTCGGAGCCGGCGGTGTTCATCGCGTCCTCGATCCCCGTCTGGTCGACGAGGGCGGCGTTGAGTTGCTTGCCCTGTGCGACCTCGATCTCGCTCCACAGCGGCGTCCGCGGGCGGGGCTTGGCGTTCTGGAGGCTGCCGTACAGCGCCTCGAACCACGGCTGCTGGTCCATGTTCTCCTCGAAGGTGTCGTGGCGGAACGGGACACCGCCCAGGTCGACGTAGCGGTCCTGGGCCTCCTTGGAGACGAACGACTTGAGCACGTCGGCCGCGGCGCTCCGCTTCTCGCCGGAGGTGTAGCTGTTGATCCCGAGCAGCCAGTTCCCCTGGACCGGCGCGGCGCGCTGGTCGCCCTCGGGCACCGGAACGAACCGGATGTTCTCGTACTCGGCGGCCTTGTCCTCGTTGAGCAGCAACGACGTGCCCGAAGGCCACTGAAGCCCGGCGGCAATGGTTCCGTCTGCCAGCCCCGACAGTACCTGACTGTTGTCGAACGACGCCACGCCCGGCGGGCTGATCGACTTCAGGTCGTCGAGGAAGAACCGCGCCGACTCGACGCCGCTCTCGTCGGCCCAGTCGTAGCGCCACTCCTCGGAGAACATGTCCCCGGCGATGCTCATGCCGACGCTGAAGTACGAGGATGTGATCGGGTTCCCGCTCTGGCCACGCATCGCGTAGCCGTAGGAGCCGTCGATCTGCTCGGTGATCTTCTTGCCTGCGCGATACACGTCGTCCCAGGTCTCGGGCAGGTCTTCACCGACTTCGTCGTACAGGCGCTCGTTGACCACGAAGATGTGGGAGTTGCCCACCGCACACAGCGCCTTGAGCTGTGGGTCCTTGTCCATCGCGTTCGGCGGCACGGCCTCCTCGGGCGTAGGCCACGTGCCGATGTTCAGCGTCTGGTCGATGATCTGGTCGGTCGGGAGGTCGTCGACGTGGTCCCGGATCGGCGCGAGGTGGCGCGCGAACTCCGGCATCCACGGGTCGTCCATGGCGACGATGTCGAACGTATCGTTCTCGCTGCCGAACATCGTCGTCACCCGCTCGTAGAGGTTGGCGTTGGGCAGCACCGTCGTCTCCGTCGTGACGCCGACCTCGGACTCGACGTACTCCTTGAGGAGTCGGTCGATCAGTTCGCCGTCGCCACTGGAGACGGCGAGTTTGACCGTCGTCTGCCCCCCGGAGGACGAACCGGTCGATGCTCCGCCGCTGTCGGTCGATCCGTCGTCCCCACCGCTGGAATCGCCGTCGCTCTGATCGCTGGCGTCGGTCCCGCCGCTACAGCCAGCGAGTGCTGCCGCGCCGGTCGCACCCGTGGTCACGAGAAACGCTCGTCGAGTCGATCCATCCTGCCCGCCACGCACCGGGTCGCTCTGTCGTGTCATCGCCCTTCGCTGCGCCCACCTTCGGAAAAAGGCTGTATAATTTGTTGGCGTACTGGTACATATGCCTACAGAGGAGGGTACTTAAACGATCTCGGGGTGGACGAACGGTCGGTTTCGAGCCGTGATTCGCTCTCGAAACGGGATGTCGCCCGAGTCGGCGGGCTACCGATACGCTTCGGGGACCGTCCCGCTGGAGACGAGCGTCACGAGATCCTGATGGAGCCGTTCGTTCGAGGCCAGCACCATCTCGCTGTTCTGTCCGTCGACCATCTTGATCCGGGTCACCTCGCCGCCGGCCTCCTCGACGATCAGGACCCCGGCGGCGGTGTCCCACACAGAGAGCATCCGCTCGAAGAACGCGTCAGCCTGGCCCGAAGCGACCATCGCCAGTTCGCTCGCCGCGGAGCCGAGCCGCCTGATCCCCTGTGTCACCGACAGCAGCGACCGGAACTGATCGAAGTGCTGGGCCTCCATCGTCGCCTCGTCGAACCCCGTCACGAGCAAGGCGTTCGACAGCGATTCGGTGTCCGACAGCGAGATCGGGTCCCCGTTCGCGTAGGCCCCCGCTCCCTCGACGGCGGTGAACATCGTCTCTGTCGGGACGTGGTAGACCACGCCGATATCGGGCGTCCCAACCCCCTCAAAGGCGATAGAGACAGCGTAGTGGGGCACGCCGTTGAGGAAGTTCGTCGTCCCGTCGATCGGGTCGATGATCCAGCGGGGCTTGGTCGTAAACTCCGGTGAACTCTCCTCGGTGACGACGTTGTGGTCGGGGAACTGGGCGTCGAGTTCGTCGAGGATCGTCCGCTCTGCGAGCCGGTCGGCCTCGGTGACGATGTCGCCGTTGGTCTTATAGTCGAACCGATCGCTGTCGTACGACTGGAGCGACTCGCCGGCACGACGGGCCGCGCGGACCGCGGTCCACAACTCGGTGTACGCTTGCTCTCGCATGCCCTCTCGTTCCGAAGATGACCTAAATTGTGTTGCTATGAACCCTCTGGATCGCTCAATATCCGGGTCGACATTCGGGCAATCGATGGGATGGTCGCCCACCGATCCGGGGACCACCGAACGCTTTTCATCGGTGGCGTCGAACGGTGTCTCGATGACACTCGACGAGCATGCCGAGGAACTCGCCTCCGACCTCGGTGTCGACAAAGAGGAGGTCAAAGAAGACCTGGAGAACCTGGTGAACTACTCGGTGCCGATGGACGAGGCCAAACAGAGCCTCCGGCGCAAGTACGGCGACGGCGGTGGCGGCGGCGGGACGCCGTCGAGCAAGGACATCGCCGACATCGCCGCCAGTGACTCAAACGTCACGGTGACCGCGCGAGTGCTGACCGTCGGCCAGCGCTCGATTCAGTATCAGGGCGACGAACAGGTGATCTTCGAGGGGGAACTGGCCGACGAGACCGGAACCATCTCCTACACCGCGTGGGAGGACTTCGGGCTCGAACCCGGCGACACGATCACCGCCGGCAACGCCGGCGTCCGCGAGTGGGACGGCCGTCCCGAGCTCAATCTGGGCGAGTCGACGAGCATCGAGCGGGGCGACGAACCGCTGGACGTACCCTACGACATCGGCGGCGATTCGGACCTGACCGAACTCGTCCCCGGCGACCGTGGGATCAACGTCGAAGTCAACGTACTGGAAGTCGAAGAGAAGACCATCGACGGCCGCAACGGTGAGACGGACATCCTCAGTGGCGTCTTGGGCGACGAGAGCGGTCGACTCCCCTTCACGGACTGGGACCCACACGCCGAGATTGCGGCCGGAGAATCGGTTCGGATCGAGGACGTGTTCGTCCGGGAGTTCCGGGGCGCGCCCTCGGTCAACGTCTCGGAGTTCTCCGTCGTCTCGGCGCTGGATCGAGACGTGGCCGCGACCGAGAACGCCCAGCAAATGTCGATCCGCGAGGCCGTCGATTCGGGTGGGCTGTTCGACGTGGAACTGACGGGCAACATCATCGAGGTCCGGGACGGTTCCGGGCTGATCGAGCGCTGTCCCGAGTGCGGTCGGGTCGTCCAGAACGGCCAGTGTCGCAGCCACGGTACCGTCGACGGCGTCGACGACCTGCGGACCAAGGCCATCCTCGACGACGGTACCGGGACTGTGACGGTCGTCCTCGACGACGAACGCACGGCAGAGGTGTACGGCGGCGACCTCGAAGATGCCACCGAACACGCCCGCGACGCGATGGACAAGGAAGTCGTCGCCGAGCGGATCGCCGATCGGATCGTCGGTCTCGAATACGACGTTCGGGGATCGCTGTCGGTCGACGAGTACGGCGCGAACCTCGACGCCACCGAGTTCACCGAGAGCGATGACGACCCGGCCGACCGTGCGCGTAACCTGCTCTCGGAGGTGGGCCAATGAGCAGCAACGAGGACCAGGGCGGTGCCGGCCGGCGCGAGGTGGCCTACCGCCTGTTCGCCGCGGAGTTCGACGACGCCGACTTCTCCTACTCCGAGAGCGACGAGGAGCGTGCGCCCAACTACGTCGTGACACCGACCGGCGCGCGGGTCAATCGCGTGTTCCTCGTCGGCGTCCTGACCGAAGTCGAGACGGTCAGCGAGGACTACCTCCGGGCTCGGATCGTCGACCCCTCCGGCCCGTTCGTCGTCTACGCCGGCCAGTATCAGCCGGAAGCGCTGGCGTTCCTCGAGAGTGCTCAGCCGCCGACGTTCGTCGCCGTCACGGGCAAAGCGCGAACGTACCAACCAGACGACAGCGATCAGGTGTACACCTCCGTCCGGCCCGAATCGATCAGCGAGGTCGACGCCGCCACGCGGGACCGCTGGGTCGTCGCCACGGCCGAGCAGACTCTCGACCGCGTCGAGCGGATGGCCGCGGCGAAACACGCCGACGGGACCAGCGACGAGTTGGAGGCGGCACTGACCGAGAGCGGCGTGGACGACGGCCTCGCGGCCGGCATCCCCATCGCACTCGAACACTACGGCACGACCGGCGACTACCTGTCAGCGGTCCGCTCGCTGGCGCTCGACGCGGCCCGCGTCGTCGCTGACGAACAGGACGAGGTCGAACCCCTGTCGACGCTGCCCGACCAGGGCACCGACGACGCCGTCCCGTCGCTCGTCGAGACACCGCTAGACGTGGCGACCTCGGAGACTGACGACGATGACGAGGCGGACGAGACCGAGATCACGTCGACGGCCGACGAATCGGCCGACGACCAGCGTGCCGGCACGGCGTCGGCGTCGACGGAGCGATCGACCGCGACGGCAGAGTCGACCCCGAGCGAAACGGGTGAAACGGCGTCGTCGGCCGTCGAGGACGACGACGATTCGGTTGGATCGGGGACAGAATCTGCCGCGAGCGATGTTGAATCGGATGGGTCAGCGACTGGCGAGACGACGACCGAAACCGACGCGGGCACCGAGCAGGTGGCCGAAACCGATGGCGTAGCGGAGCCCGAGCCAGCGACGGAGACGGAGTCCGAAACGGTGACCGAGTCCGAATCGCCGACCGACTCCGAAACGACGGCGGAGTCAGAACCGCCGACCGACTCGGTCGCCGAGTCTACGACGACCGAGGAGACGGAAGCGCCGACCGAGACCAGCGTGGGCGGCACCGACGACACCGACGACGATCTGGGTGATTTCGATCCCGAGTTCGAACTCGACGACGACGAGCGCGAGGAGATTGAATCCGAGTTCGGGACCGATTTCCAGAGCGGCTCTGAGGTCGGCGACCCCGGCGAAGCCGACATCGAGACGCCCGACCCGGAGGACCTCGAAGCGGTCGGAGAGGAGACGGCAGATGACGTGCCTGCCACGGAGACGGACGAACCCGAATCGGACGCTACCGAGGAGACTGATTCGGCGTCGGACGACGACGAACCGGCCGAAGACGTGGATCTCGAAGACGCTGTCATGGACGCCATGGGCGATCTGGACGACGGCGACGGTGCCGATCGCGAGGCGATCATCGACGCCGTCGTCGACCGGACCGGCAGCGACCCAGACGCCGTCGAGGACGCAATCCAGGACGCGCTGATGGGCGGGCAGTGCTACGAACCCGACGACGGCGTGCTCAAGCCGATCTGATGGGCGTCGAACCGGTCCCCGGCCGACCGGCGGCGGTCGCGACGACAGGCGGCGAGCGCCTGCTCGTCGTGGCTGACTACCACGCCGGTATCGAGCGCGGGCTTCGTCGCGACGGCGTCGAACTCGGGAGCGACGCTGAGCCCCGTCGCAAGCAGTTGCTCGGCATCGTCGAGTCGACGGCACCGGATCGGATCGTCTTCCTCGGCGATCTGGGCCACGCCATCGGTGCGCCGGCGGGCGAGGAACGCGAGGAACTGCTGGCGTTGTTCGACGCCATCGAGGTGCCGGTGACGCTGGTCCCGGGCAATCACGACGGCGACTTCGCGGAACTGCTCGACGAGGTCTCGTCGCCGGTGACTGTCACCCCCGGGCACGGCACCCGGATCGGATCGGTCGGATTCGCACACGGCCACACGTGGCCCAGCCCCGACGTGCTGAGCGCGGACGTGGTCTGTATCGGTCACGAGCACCCCGTCGTCCGCCTGGAGGACGAGGTCGGCGGGACCCGCGTCGAGCGCGTGTGGCTCCGCGGGCGCGTCGACCCGACGCCGTTCGAGGAGTATCACGACGGCGCGCTGGGGATCGACGCTGACCTCGTGGTCTGCCCGGCGTTCAACGACCGGTCGGGCGGGACGTGGGTCAACGTCGAGGGCCAGGAGTTTCTCGCGCCATTCCTCCCCGAGGGCCTGGCCGACGGGGAAGCGTACCTGCTCGACGGGACCAGACTCGGGCCGTACCGCGGGCTGTAGTCGGTTAATCCGCCACTACTCAACGGTATCGGGTGTATAACGAAACCGGTGGGGCCCGACCGGCGTCGCATGGGTACGGCACCGGACCGCTCCTCTGGGGGATCGCTCGGTCGCTGCCCGGACTGCGAGACCGAGATTCCGCGAGCAGGAGTAATCATCGAATACGAGACGGGCGACGGCACCGAGGCGTACGCGGAGTGCCCGGACTGTCGCGACGTGGTCCATCCCACGTGAGACTGCCAGCCGTGGCCGTCGTCCGATATTCGAGTCGACGCCCGGTCTTGACCGCTACACGTGGTCGGTCGGCATGAGGTCCTCGTAGCGCTGCTCGGCGAGCCACTCGCTGAGGTTGCAGAGGTGGTCGGTGGCGGCCTCGAACAGCTCTTCCCCGACGGCCGCGCTGGCGTCGGTCTGGTCGCCGAACACGCCGTTTTCGGAGTTGTCGATCGCGTCGTAGAACGTTCTGGCCCCGTGGACGCGTCCGGTCGAGTCGTCGAACTCCGTCAGGCCACCGTCACGGGCCTGCTCGATTCGGTCCTCGTGGACGAGGCGGCCGGCGACGTGCTGGATCAGCGATGTCTCCTTGGGGCCGCCGTGGGGGCCCGGCGTCTCGAAGCGCTCCTCGATCAGGTCCGTGATCGACTCGTCCCACATCCACTCGATAGCGTAGCAGTCGCCGTCGTTCCGAAGCCGTCGCCCCACTTCCCGGAGGTGTTCGACGTTGCCCCCGTGGGCGTTGACGTAGATCACGCGGTCGATGCCGTGGTCGGTGAGGCTCCGGGTCATGCTCTCGACGAACGCCCGGAACGCCGGCGGGTCGACCGACATCGTCCCGTGGAACTGCATGTGGTGGTCGCTGACGCCGACGGGGATGGTCGGCGTTCGCATGTATCCCGTCCGCTCGGCGGCGGCGCTTGCAAAGGCCTCTGCGATGAGGTGGTCGGTCCCCTCTGGCAGGTGGGGGCCGTGCTGTTCCGTGGAACCGACCGGCACCAGCGCGAGCGATTCGGCCTCGAAATACGATCCCAAATCGGGCCAAGCCTCGTCGGCGACGTACATAGTCGGGGGTCGTCCTGTATCGACTTCAACCCGGCCCCTACGAAACGGGTAGTGTCCAGATAAGCTGCTCCGGTCTCTGGTGTGCAGCCACCGAAAGGGCGAGGCACGCTAGCCGGATCTGTGTCGGATATTCTCCCTGCCATCGAATAGTGCCGCCGCAGATCCGGCTAGCGTGCCGAGGGCTTTCGGCGTATTGTTCTCACTATCACCGCTTTCTGGTCTAGACCACACAACGCGCTTAACCCCGTCCAGCCGTTACGAGGGGTCGATGAACGAAGCGGGGCCAGCGGCCTTCACCGCGCTGGGTTCGGCGGTCCGTGACGCCCTCTCCGAACGCGGATTCACGACGCCGACCGAGCCACAGCGCAAGGCCATTCCGCCGCTCGCGAGCGGCAAGCACGGACTCGTCGTCGCACCCACGGGGACGGGCAAGACGGAGACGGCGATGTTGCCGGTGTTCGACGCCCTCTCACAGGCAGACGAGCGCTTCGGCATCGGCGCGCTCTACATCACGCCGCTGCGGGCGCTGAACCGCGACATGCGCCAGCGACTCGACTGGTGGGGCGAGACGCTGGACTTCGACGTGGACGTACGCCACGGCGACACGACCGACTACCAGCGCCAGAAACAGGCCAACGACCCGCCGGACGTGCTGGTGACGACGCCCGAGACCCTGCAGGCGATGCTCACCGGATCGAAGCTACGGACTGCGCTGTCGGATGTCGAGCACGTCGTCGTCGACGAAGTCCACGAACTCGCCGCCGCAAAGCGAGGTGCGCAGTTGACCGTCGGCCTCGAACGACTCCGGGAAGTGTCCGGCCCGTTCCAGCGGATCGGACTCTCGGCGACAGTGGGCGACCCCGAAGAAGTCGGACGTTTTCTGACGGGGGATCGGGGCTGTGAGATCGTCGAGGTCGACGTGGGCAGTCGGCTGGACGTGTCGGTCACCCGTCCCGAGGTGACCGACGCCGACGAGCGACTGGCCGGCGAACTCGCCACCGACCCCGAGGTGGCGAGTCACGTGCGTGCCATCGACGATCTGATCGAGGCCCACGACTCCGTACTCGTGTTCGTCAACACGCGTCAGACCGCCGAGGCGCTGGGCTCGCGGTTCAAGGAACTCGGGACTGACCTCGGGGTGCACCACGGCTCGCTCGCCAAGGAGGCCCGGATCGATGTGGAGGACCGCTTCAAGGCCGGCGATCTCGACGCCCTGCTGTGCACGTCCTCGATGGAACTGGGTATCGACGTGGGCCACGTCGACCACGTGATCCAGTACGGGAGTCCGCGCCAGGTCGCGCGCCTGCTCCAGCGCGTCGGCCGGGCGGGCCACCGCCGAGATCTGGTCTCCGCGGGCACCGTGGTGACGACCCATCCCGACGACACGCTCGAAGCGCTGGCAATCACCCGGCAGGCGCTGGACGGCGAGGTCGAACCCGCCGAGATCCACGACGGCAGCCTCGACACCGTCGCGAATCAGGTGCCCGGCATCGTCATGGACGTGGGCGAGATCCGGGCGATGGAGGCCTACGAGATCGTCACGCGGGCGTATCCGTTCCGTGACCTCTCGGTCTCCGAGTTCGAGCAGGTCGTCCGGGAACTCGGGGAGAACCGCGTCGTCTGGATCGACGAGGAGAGAGACACCTTGGAGAAGCGCCGCGGAACGTGGCAGTACTTCTACCAGAACCTCTCGATGATCCCCGACGAGTCGACCTACGACGTGGAGGACGTGGCCTCGGGCGACCAGATCGGAACCCTCGACGAGCAGTTCGTCGTCAACTTCGCCAACCCCGGCGAGGTGTTCATTCAGCGCGGGGAGATGTGGCGAATCACCAACGTCGACGAGGACGAGGAGGTCGTCACCGTCTCGCCCATCGAGGACCCCGCCGGCGAGGTGCCGTCGTGGGTCGGCCAGGAGATTCCCGTCCCCCAGGCCGTCGCCCGGGAGGTGGGCGAACTCCGGCGCGTGGCCGGACGACAGTTACAGGACGGCGCTCCCGTCGAATCGGTCGCCCGCGACGTACAGCGCCGCTATGCTGGCGACCGCCACACCGTCGAGAGCGGACTCTCACAGCTGACCGAGCACGAGGACTCCATCCCCGACGACGAGACGATCCTCGTCGAAGCACAGGGTCGCGAGGTCGTCGTCAACGCCTGTCTGGGGCATCAGGTCAACGAGACGCTCGGTCGGATCCTCTCGTCGCTCGTCGGCCAGCGCGCCGGGTCGACCGTCGCCATGGAGGTCGACCCCTACCGGATCGAACTGGAACTGCCCGGCGGCGTCGGCCACGGCGACGTGATCGAGGTACTGGAGACGACCGACCCCGACCACGTCGAGTCGATCATCGAGTTGAGCCTGAAGAACGCCGACGCGCTGAAGTTCAAACTCGCGCAGGTCGCCACGAAGTTCGGGACGCTCAAGCGGTGGCGCTCATCGGGGTCGAACCGCTTCGGCCGCGATAGATTGCTCGCGGCGCTGGAGGAAACACCGATCTACGACGAGGCCGTCCGCGAGGTGTTCCACGAGGATCTGGCCGTCGACGCGACAAGCGAGGTGCTGACGGCGATCCAGTCCGGTGCCATTGGGATCGAGACCGCGGGGACGCGGACGCCGGTCGGTCTCGGCGGGCGCTCGTCGGGCCGGGAACTGCTCTCGCCGGAACACGCCGACGCCAGCGTCATCGAGACGGTCCGCGAGCGCATCCAGAACGACCGAGTCCTGTTGGTCTGCCTGCACTGTCAAGACTGGCGACGCAAACAGCAGGTCAGTCGGGTCCGCGACCAACCGGAGTGTCCCGACTGTGGGTCCACTCGGATCGCCGCCCTCAATCCGTGGGCCGACGAGGTCGTTCCGGCCGTGCGGGCCGGCGAGAAGGACGACGAGCAAGAGAAGATGACCGAGCGAGCGTATCGGGCGGCCTCGCTGGTCCAGAGCCACGGCAAGCGGGCCGTGATCGCACTGGCCGCCCGCGGCGTCGGCCCGCACAACGCCGCCCGGATCATCAACAAACTCCGGGAGGACGAAGACGAGTTCTACCGTGATATTCTCCAGCAGGAACGGGAGTACGCCCGAACGCAGTCGTTCTGGGGCTAGTTTCTTCCACGGTCGAACGAGCGACAGTAGATCAGGTAGTTTTTTGTTCGTCAATTGATCACCACAGAGCATGACTGAGACAGTGGTATCGGAACACAAAGCGCTCCTCGATCGTTCGCCCGACGAACGCGAGGCGCGCGATATCAGTGACGACGAGGTCGTCGACGCGCTAGTCTCGGTGATCGAACACGGCGACCGGGAAGAAAAGCTGATCACGGACTGCACGCTCCCGGCGCTCGATCTGGACTTCCGAACGCTGGGCAGTGACAACAACTACCCGGTCGTGTTCGAGAACTGTACGTTCGACGGGCCGATCAGCGCTGTCGACGCGGACGTGACCGTCCCGATCCAGTTCGAGAACTGTGAGATCGGGGAGTTCGACCTCGAAGGGGCCCGGTTCGAGTTCGACATCGAACTCGAGAATTCGACGGTGACCGGCGAGGTCAACGCCTTCGAGGCTCGGTTCGACGACCGCTTCGACGTGAGGGGGTCGACGTTCACGGCCCCGGTCGCGCTGAACGAAACCCGGTTCGACAACGACGCCGACTTCGACGGAGCGACGTTCGAGGCTCCTGCTTCGTTCAAGACCGCCTCCTTCAGCGGCGCGTCGAACGAACTCGGAGACAACGCGAGTTTCGAGGGGACGACCTTCGAGGCCGAAGCCGACTTTCACCAGGGAACATTTACGTACGCTGACTTTGCAAACGCGACGTTCGGGGCTCGCGCGGGCTTCGAGGAGACGGTCTTCACCGGCGACGCGGAGTTTCCCGACGCGACCTTCGAGGGGCACGCTGACTTCGACGAGGTCGACTTCGGCGAAGACGTGGACTTCTCGGACGCGACGTTCGAGAGCGAGACGGTGTTCCGGGGCGCGGAGTTCGACGGCGGTGCGCGCACCCTGGAAGAAGATGCCACGTTCGAAAACGCCACCTTCGAGACGACGCTGAACTTCCGGGACGCACATCTTCGTGACGGCCTCTTCGAAGCGATCACCGTCAGTGGTCGCGCGATGTTCGAGAAGATCCGGTTCGACGGTGACGCGATGTTCGCCGACGCGGCGTTCGAGGGCGAGGTCGACTTCGACGAGGCTCGCTTTTACGGTGACGCGAGCTTCGCCGACGTGGCCTTCGGCGGGCCGGCCGTGTTCCGTGGCGCTGAGTTCCGGGGCGACGACAACCACCTCGAAGAGGACGCTCGCTTCGACAACGCCCGCTTCTCGGAGCGGGCCGACTTCGACGACGCCGTGTTCAGTGCCGCCTCGTTCGTCGACACGCAGTTCGCGGCGACGACCGATTTCAAAGGCGCGCAGTTCGAGCGCGGGGTCTTCCACATCGTCCCCATCACCAACGAGAGTTACGTCGACTTCACGGGGGCGATCCTCAAGGACGGCGAGATCCGCCAGCCCGGAGGGGGTTGGGTCCGCTACGATCTGACAAACGCCAGCCTCGGGTCGGTGAGCCTGAGCGCGGCGACCGAGTCCGACCACCGGCAACTACTGGACTACTTCCGGTTCTGTAACACGGAGTTCAACGAGTTCGACGGTTACGACTTCGACTTCTCGGCCCACACGGACTATCTGGACCGCAACGACTGGTCGCTGCATCAGTTCGACGAGAACTTCGCCGACGTGGCGTTCGCGCTGCCGATGACCGCCGAGAACATCGAACGGACCTACCTCAAGGCAAAGACCGCGGCCTCCAATGCCGGCCAGATGAAAGCCGCCGGCGAGTTCCGGGTCAAGCGCCAGCAGTTCGCCCGCAAGAAGTACGTCGGCATCGCGATGGACGGGACGACCGACCTCACGACGCGCCTGAAAAACGCCAGTCGGGCCGCGGAAAACGCCTTCCTCGGTGTGACCTGCGGCCACGGGATGCGGCTGGGACGGATCGTCACCGTGTTCGCGCTCTTTCCGCTCGTCCCGGCGATGCTGTACGCCTTCGGCGGCCCGATGTTCTCGACGACCATCCCGCCACTCTCGGAAGCGTCGGGACTGTTCACCCAGGAGGGACTGTCGATCCTCTACCGGAACATCCACTTCAGCTACATCAGTTTCCTCACGATCGGATACGGCTACATCGGTCCGACGGGCGTGCTCTCGCGGTTCATGGCCGGTCTGGAGGTGTACGTCAACGTCATCCTCTCGGGACTGGTGCTGTACTGTCTGATCAAGCGGTCCGAGATCTGATCGCAGTCGCTCGCTGGAGCGAGGAAAAGACCTTTTCCGGTGCTCGCCGAACGCCAGTCTATGACGGAACGAGTGAGCGGTGAGGACGTGATCGTCGAGCACGCGACCGAGGACGTGATCGTGGAATCCGCCGAAGACGTTCGGATCGAAGGTGGCTCCATCGAGGGGAAACTGGTCATCGAGTCCGCACAGGACGTGATCGTCGAGAGCGGCGGCACGGTCCACGTCGAGCAGTCCGAGGACGTGAACGTCGATTCGGGCACTGTCGAAGGCGACGTGAGCGTCGAGAACGCACAGGACGTGTACGAGGACGACGGACTGCTCTGAGCATGGGTGAGGAAGAACTCCGGGTCGTCGGCACGCGCAAGTCCCGATCACTGGGCGACGTATCGGGCGCGGTCACTGTCGAGAGCGAGCAGGGGTCGGTCGAGTTTACCGCGACCGACGACGTGACCCTGACCGTCGGCGGCGAACGCAACTCGGTGAGAGCCGACGGGGACGGTGCGACCGTTCGACTCACTATCGAGGGAGACCGCAACAGCGTCTCGGTCGCCCGATCGCTCGATCTGGAGATCGTCGGCGACGAGGGCGTGGCCAACTCGATCGACCGCCACGGCGAGGAACAGACCGGCCCCGATCTGGTCAGGACCGACCGCGAGGAGGCCTACGCGGACGTGGGCCTGTTCGACTACACGATGATCTCCTACCAGACCAACGCCACCGAGCGAGAGTTCTGCCACAACTGCGGGCACGACGCCGAGACGATCATCCACCGACACGAGGAGAAGGTGCTGTCGGTGTTCGGACTGACCCTCACCGTGGGCGAACGGACCGGTTCCGACGAGTGCTTGGAGTGTACGCCCCACGTGCCCGACGAGGACGTGGCACTCACCGAGTCAGAGCGACGCGAGATCTTCGGCTGACTGGCCGTCCTCAGTGGCACGGTCGAGCCGTTCGAACACCGTCTCGGTGAACACGGCCCGATCGTGTTCCGGGTAGGTGTGCCACGTTTCGTACCCCCGGTCGGTCGCGTCGACGGCCGTCACCGCCCGCTCGGCGAAGTCGTAGCGCAGATCGAACGGCTGATCCGCGGGGAACCGTGCTATCGGGTCGACGCTGATGGCCGTCGTACACGCGACCGCCTCGGACTCGTACTCGACGGTCGCCGCTCCTTCTCCGCGGAGGTCGATCGCCCGCCCGTCGCTGACGGCCCCCTCGTCACAGGAGACGATCTCCGCGAAATCGGCCGACGAGGCACGCACGCAGTGGGAACTGCCGATGACGGCGACGGTGAGGTCGACACCGTCGACGGTCATCGTCGTTTCCTCGTAGACGTTCAGCCGGTCCGGGTCGGTGATCTCGTAACCGAAGTGGAGCACGTCGTGGTTCATGGTTAGCCGATGATGATGTCGTAGTTGGGGTCGAAGACGCTGTTCGCCTCGACGCCCCGATACCGGTCGATCGCCAGCCACTCCCGACTCGCGTATGCCGACCGCATCCGCTCGTTCTGGACGTTCCGAGCCGTCTCCAGGTTCAACTCCTCGCTCGGAGACGGCGAGAGCAGGTAGAAGCGTTCGCCACGCTCCAGCCCCCCGTCCCGGTCTAAGTCCTCGTAGGTACTGTAGTCGGCATAGCCACGAAAGCCTGCCTCCCGAACGGTGTTGACGTAGGCCATGTGATGATTCGCGAACGCGTGTCGGGAGTACACCCACGTCGCCACCATCCCGTCGTCGGTGAGGTGCATTCGTAGCTGTCTGTAGAACTCCGTCGAGTACAGCGGGAGCATGTCGTCGGAGCGAGCGCCGGGCAGGTCCAGCAGGATCAGGTCGTAGCGCTGGTCGGTCGTTCGGAGGTAGTTGCTGGCGTCGGCGACGTGGGTGTTCAGCCGGTCGTACTCGTAGGCGTCGTTGTGGTACTGCTCGAAGTACGGGTGGTCCTTCGTGTAGTTCATGAACTGGCCGTCGATGTCGACGTGGTCGACGGTGACGCCGTACTTCCGGAGGGAGTCGACGGCGATCCAGTCGCCACCGCCGACGAGCAGGACCCGCGTGTCCGACCCGTTCTCGAACTGCGACATCGGCACGTCGACCAGCCCCTCGTGGTAGGCTCCGACCCACCGGTCACAGAGTTGCACGGCCATATCGAGTCGTAAGCAGGTGTCCGATCCGGGCAAGTCTTCGAGCCGTCGCTCGTACAGGACGGCGTCCTGGTACTTCGTGGTGTAGCGTTCGGTCACGTCGACCGTCGCCGTGCCGGGCGGGTACTCGCTCTCGATCGACCCTTCGACGTAGAAGTCGGTCAGCGAGTCCTCGACCTGCTGTTCGTTTGCCAGCACGCCCACGTAGGCACCGGTGACGAGCAGGCCCACGAGCAGGAGTGCCTTACTGCTCTCGGTGAAGCGCACCGAGAACGCCAGCGCCGCCACGGCGTTGAGCAGCCCCAGCACGAAGATGGCGGTGACCAGCCCCATCGAGGGGTAGAGGACGAGCGCGTAGACGACGGTGCCCACGAGGCTCCCGAAGTAGTCGACGCCCAGCACCTCGCTGAAGGCGGAGCGCTCGCTTTTCACCATCGACGACAGGAAGGGAATCTCCAGTCCCGAGAGGATACCGACGGCGAGGATCGGCATGTGCGAGACCACGAGGACGACGGTGTACTTCGCCGGGAACTCCACGTCGGGGAAGCTGTTGAGCAGGATCATCACCAGCAGCCCCAGCGGCCCGACGACGGCCAGCAACACCTCGATCCTGAAGAAGTTGGTCTCGTCCGCGTCGATGTAGTTGTACAGGAAGGCACCGATGCCCAGCGAGAACAGGTAGAGCCCGATCGTGATGGAGTAACGCAGGACCGTCCCGCCAAAGAGGACACGGAGCATCTCCGAGTAGATCAGCTCGTAGACGATGCTACAGAAGGCGACGATCAGCGTCAATCCGAGGAGGAGGGCTCGCTCGGATCGCAGCGACGAACCGGGTTGGGAGGGCACGCGTTAGAGGCGTGGCGAGACCTTCCAGGGGTTTTCGATTTCGTACCCCGAGCTATCCTCGTCGACTTCGAAGTCGACGGCCTCCCAGCCGAAGTCGTGTGATCCCTGCTCGGCCTGTAGCTTCGAACCGACGCGGTACCAGCCCTGCTGGACGTTCTCGTGGGTTACGGTCTGTTCTTCGGGGTCCGACCAGGTCTGATCCCAGTCGACCGGGCCGGGTTCGGGCGGGTCGTCGGAGTACTGGTCGTCGCTCCCCAGATACGCGAGGCCGACGCGCTGGTGGCTCGCTCGATAGGTCTCGATCTCGTCGCGGTGGTCCTCCCGCCAGTCGTCATCGTCGTCGTGACCGTGGTAGATCGCCCGTCCGTGGCGTCCGTGTGGTGCAGTGCTGTAGCCACCGGTGCCGCGGCCGGTCGCGCCGGCACCGCGACCACCGCCTTTCTGTGCGCTGGCCACGCCGACGATCGGGAGGACGCTCGCACCGACGTTCAGGCTCGCTTCCACGTCCGCTCGCGACTCGACGATCGGGTCCGCGACCAGCGGGACCTCGATCGTCCCCGAACTGACCTGCACCTGATTGAATACTTCTGACTGTCTGGGCGGGTTCGCCGAGCTGTTGCCGCTGCAACCCGCGAGGGAACCGATTCCGGCGAGACCGAGGACGCCCGCTCGAATAAACGATCGGCGTTGCATATTTCACGAAATGTTTAGTTGGGATAATGAAGGTTACGGAAGTTCAGCTACGTACCAGAGGCGACGCCCCAATGCCGGCCAGTCGCGCCGTGAGGAGGGAGAAACGACTAAACCCGGTGCCCATCTGGACACGCATATGCGACTGGAGGAGTACTGGGGCATCGGGCCAAAGACGAGTGCGCTGTTGACGGAAGAACTGGGCGTCGAACGCGCGATCGCGGCGATCGAGTCGGCCGACACTCGGGAACTGACCGCCGCAGGTCTCTCTCGCGGGCGCGCGACGCGTATCCTCCGGCGGGCGACTGGTGCCGAAGCGATGGACCTGCTGGCGACCCGGGACACGCGTGACGTGTACAAAGAACTGCTCGATCTCGCCGAAGAACACGCCGTGACCGATCACGCCGCCGATCGAATCCGCGTGTTGACGCCGCTACCCGACCGGGCAGCGATGGACGAGCGACTGTCGGCGGTGCTGGCCGCCCGCGACGCCTGGGACGACCTCGACGAGGACCGGCGGGCGGCCGTCCGCGACGCGTTCGACCGCTACGACAGCGTCGACGGCGGCGAACTGTCTGCCGTCCGAACCGCCATCGGCTTGCAGGAGACCGGTGTCGAGGACGGCGTCTTCGAACCCATCGCCGCCCTGGACGGCGACACCCTCGACGCCGCGGCCCGGGCGCTCGCCGGACTACAGGGCGAGGGCGACCGGGTCGGTGCCGGTGCCGACGACGAACTCGACCGCCTGCGCGAGCAACTGGGGCAGGTCGAGGACCTCGTGGCCACGTCGGCCGAGGTCGTCGAGGAGTTGCAGTCCGAGGCGCGTCGTCCCGACGAGTTTCAGGACGCGCTCACCCGCTATCTCACGGACGAGACCGGCGTCGACGTGGGTCGTGCCCGCGATGCAGTGCCACAGGAAGCGACGGACGCCCGCGACTTCGTCGAGAGCGCGCTGCGGGAACTGGCCGGCGACCTCCGGGCGAGCGTCGACGAGCGCGAAGAGACCGTCGCTGCGACGCTCGAAGACGACCTCGCACAGGCTCGCGACACCGTCGACGCCGCGGTCGAGGCGGTCGACGACGCCGCGCTGTACGTCTCGCTCGCCCGCTTCGCGCTGACCTACGGCCTCACGCGTCCGACGTTCGTCGAAGACCGGGAGACCATCGCCGTCCGCGGGGCGCGCAATCTCTCCCTGCAGGACGGCGACGTAGCGGTCCAGCCGGTCACCTACGCCGTCGGCGACCACGACCTGCCCGAGAGCCGCGAACCGCCGACGGGCGACCGGGTCGCGGTCCTGACCGGCGCGAACTCCGGCGGGAAGACGACGCTGCTGGAGACGCTGTGTCAGGTCCAGTTGCTCGCCCAGATGGGACTGCCCGTCCCGGCCGACGATGCCGAGGTGAGTCTCGTCGATACCATCGTCTTCCACCGCCGACACGCCTCGTTCAACGCCGGGGTCCTCGAATCGACGCTGCGCTCGGTCGTGCCGCCATTGACTGGTGGCGACCGGACGCTGATGCTGGTCGACGAGTTCGAGGCGATCACCGAACCCGGCAGCGCCGCGAACCTCCTGCACGGACTGGTGACGCTGACGGTCGAACGCGACGCGCTGGGCGTGTTCGTCACCCACCTGGCCGACGACCTCGAACCGCTGCCCGAGGCCGCTCGGACTGATGGTATCTTCGCGGAGGGGCTGTCACCTGACCTCGAACTCGAAGTCGACTACCAGCCCAGATTCGAGACGGTGGGTAAGTCCACGCCGGAGTTCATCGTCTCGCGACTCGTCGCCAACGCCGACGACCCCGTCGAACGCAACGGCTTCGAGACGCTGGCTCAGGCCGTCGGCGAGGAGGCCGTCCAGCGAACCCTCTCGGACGCGCGCTGGTCCGAGAGCTAGCGGGGCGGCCAGGAGTCGACCTCTGTTGCCGGGAGCGGTGGTATTGACAACCCTCCAGTGCCAACAATCACGTGATGGCTATTCAGAAACTCCTCCCCGTTACCTACGTGTGGCTCGTCTTTCAGGGACTGTTGGCGTCGCTGCTGCCCAAACAGGCGATCAAGTTGAACGCCAAACTGACCCTCTCGGGCTTCGAGAACCCCGGCGACCTCGAACCCAAGGCGTGGTACGTCAGGGCGACCCGCGTCGCCGGGATCGGTATGCTGACCGCGGGCCTCGCCGGTCTGCTCTCGGTCTCGCAACTCGACGACGAATCGACGACCGAACGCGACGAGAACGCGGACGCGGACCCGATCGAAGTCGAGATCGGCGACGACGACTGACTCCGCCGTCCTGCCTCTCTCAGACGCTTTTCGAGACGGCCAGTCCGTTGACCTCGACGATGCCGAACCCGTCTTCGAGCTCGGCTTCGAGTGCCGCCACGAGGTCCTCGCCAGCGACCGCTGCGGTCACCTCGATGTCCACGTCGACGCGGATGTCGGTCCAGGTCGGATTGACGCTGGTGACGCGGTCGACCGTCACTGCCTCGACGGCTTCGACGCTGGCGATCACGTCCGCAGCGCCGGCTTCCAGGTTACCAGCCTCCCCGCGCGGGACGCGCAAGGAGACATCGGCCGTTGCATCGACCATCGTGGACTGCTGGCCGCAGCTCATGCCGAGCCACCTCCGACGGAGGTGCGCTCGGCCGTGGCGACAGCCACCAGCGCAGTCGCAGTGTGCGACATAGGGCTCCGCCGCGAGTCGAACGCGGGCGGCCGTGTGGCCGTCTGGTACCGACCAGCGGAGCGGTCAGCGGGGGTGGTGATCCATCGAGACCCAGCGGTCGGCAGTGATGCCTCTCAGAGGGCTCTGACGACTGCTCGGCCCAGTTCGGGGACACCCACGAGGGGTGCAGTTCACCACGACGCGGTGTCGTGGGTTCGAGGGTCCCACCGGGAGTCGAACCCGCCTGTCGACGGTCGACAGGAGTCCAGTACTGTGAGACGGTGACGCGGGACACGCCGACGAGACGGCGACACGTCGGAACGTGGTGATCCCAGAAGACGGCCCGCGTCGGTCGCGTTATGCTGCGATCGAAGCGGGCGGGAGATACCAGGTGTCCATATTGGCACACCGGCCCGCACCAATAATCCCCGCCAGTACGTGAGATGCCATCTCACGATTGGCGAACCGTCCACTGGGGAGCCAGCGGACGTGTGTTGGTGCGGGTTTCGGCGTGTCGTGCATGTGGAACACCTCTGTATCGAGGGTACGTATCAATCATTACAGAGGGTGATATATTAAATCTTTTTCACGAATGTGAACGAGTGTCGTGGTACTCGATACCTCGTTTGGTCGTCGATCCGGGGCCCTACGAGACACCCGATACTGGGGGTATATAAATAAAGAGGGTGTTCCCGGGTCGTGAAAAGTCGGTCGCCGACTTATCCAGTACGACACCATCGTTTCCGATATGGCACGAGAATCCCGCACCGAGGACAGTCATGGCACGAACACCGACTCGTGGCAGTCGGGAGGGGGGTGCTGATGGCCGCCGACGGGGTGACGCGTCGGAACGTCCTCCGTGGGGCCGCCGGCCTGACGGTCGCTGCCGCCGCCCGACCGGCACTCGCACAGTCTGAACCGAATTACGGCGGCTGGTTCGACAACGTCGGCAACTACGACGGCACCGTCGACAAGCGCGAGCAGGACGAGGTGACGATCCAGGTCGGCGCACAGGGCAACGGCGGCCCCTACGCGTTCGGACCCCCGGCGGTGCGGGTCTCACCGGGGACGACGGTCGTGTGGGAGTGGACGGGGAAAGGCGGCTCACACAACGTCGTCGCGGAGAGCGGCGACTTCGAGAGCGACCTCACCGGCGAAACGGGCTACACCTTCGACTACACCTTCGAAGACGCGGGCGTCTACAAGTACGCCTGTACGCCACACAAGACGATGGGAATGAAGGGTGCAATCGTCGTGGGAGACGCGACCGGGTCGGCCAGCGGCGAATCGTCGGCGGAGACGGCTGGCGAGGGCGGTTCGGAAGCGGAACCGAACTACGACGGCTGGTTCGACAACGTCGGCAACTACGACAGCACTGTCGACGAGACGGGGAGCGACGAGGTCACGATCACTGTCGGTGCCGACGGCAACGGCGGCCCGTACGCGTTTGATCCGCCGGCCGTGCGGGTCTCGCCGGGGACAACCGTGACCTGGGAGTGGACCGGCAGCGGTGGCTCACACAACGTCGTCGCCGAGAACGGTGCCTTCGAGAGCGAACTCGTCGGCGACGCGGGACACACGTTCGAGTACACCTTCGAGGAGGGCGGCGTCTACAAGTACGCCTGTACGCCCCACAAGTCGATGGGAATGAAGGGCGCGGTCGTCGTCCCCGAGGCCAGTGGTGGGGACGGGACCGGTGACGGCGAGGCAGCGAGCAGCGGCGGCCCCGACGTATCGCCAGCGGCCGGTGCCGTGGGCGTCTCGCTGCTACTGGCCTTCCTCTCGCCGCTCGGCCTCGCAGCGTTCCTCCGCGGGCGACAGTCCGACCAGCGAGTCGCGGCGACGGCACCGGGCGACGACTGAAAGAGAAACAATCACCGTTCGCCGGGCGCGGCCCGGCGTCAGGGTCGGATCAGTTGTTTGAGTCCTTCGTTGCTACCCATCCGTTCGAACGCCGCTTCGAGGCCGGCCAGATCGGCCTCGTGGGTAACGAGTCGTTCGTGGTCGATCCGGTCGTTTGCCAGTAGTGTCACAGCGCGGCGGAAGTCGTCGGGCGTGAGCGAGTAGGTCCCGAGCAGGTCCCGCTCGTCGTAGAACACGTCGAACGGAGCGACCTCGATCAGTGCGTCCTCCGGGGGGACACCGAATACCAACGTTCGTCCACCCGCGCCCGTCATCGCTCTGGCCTGCTCGAGGGTCTCCGAGAACCCGACGACCTCGATAGCGAGGTCGACGAGGCCCGTCTGGTCGGCAACGGCCGCGACCGGATCGGTTGCGGTCGGATCGACGACGTGGTCGGCCCCGAGCGATCTGGCCACTGCCCGGCGCTCGTCGTCGGGTTCGGAGACGACAATCGGGCCCGCGCCGGACAGGCGAAGCGTCTGGACCAGCAACAGTCCGATCGGTCCGGCACCGACGACGGCCACCGACTCGCCTCGCTCGACGCCGGCGCGCTCGGTACCGTGGAGACAGCAGCCCAGCGGTTCGGCCAGCGCGGCCGTCTCGTACGACAGGTCGCCGATCGGTTCGACGTTTCCAGCCGGGACAGTCTCGTACTCGGCAAAGGAGCCGTCGGCGACGTGTTCGGCGGCACCACCCAGCGACGTGAGGTCGGGACAGAGGTTCTCCCGGCCCGCCTTGCACTTGGCACAGTCGTGACAGGGAACGCTGGGGTTGATCGCGACCCGTTGGCCTGTCGCGATGCGGTCCACGCCGTCACCGACGGCGACGACCTCGCCGGCGCTCTCGTGGCCCGGAACGACCGGTAGCGGCACGTCGAGGTTCCCCTCGTACATGTGCCGGTCCGTCGTGCAGACGCCACACGCCTCGATTCGGACCAGTACCTCACCGGGGCTGGCCTCGGGACGAGGACGGTCTTCGATGCGGAGCGACTCGGGGCCGTGTAACACTGCTGCGTCCATACGCGCTGGATGTGCCGACACCCCGATAAGGGTTCGCTCGCACTCGACGGTAGTGTCCAGATAAGCTGCTCCGCTCTCCGATGTGCAGCCACCGAAAGCCCTCGTGCAGTTGCGGTCCCGGGACCGCCGCTGCGCTCCTCACTACGTTGCGGTGCTTGCGGGGTCCGGGTTCCCGCAACGACACTCGCCCTTTCGATGCTCCATCGGACTCACGTTCACGCTCGTATCTGAACAGCATCCTCTCGACCGACAGTATTTGAGGGCGACGGCCGAGGTAGCGACTATGGAACGGTACGATCAGCTCTACCGGCTCTACGACGACTTCGATACGGCGACGTTGCAGGCCTACCAGGAGTTCGTCGACCTGTTTCCGCCGGTCGACTCGAAGGTCGCGCTCGATCACTGGCAGGACGCCAGCGAGGAACTCGATGGGCGCAAGCGCGCGATCCGCGAGAGCTACCCGACGACGGGCGAGCGGTACGCGACCATCGCCGCCTCGCTGGACCGCGATCAGGCCTTCACCGCGCTCGATCTGGCGAACAAGTACGAGCGCGCGGTCAACGCCCTCGTACTGGACGTGGACGAGACGCTGCGCAGCGCCGGGACGACGGACAACGAGATCCCACGAGAGACGCTGCACATGCTGGATCGGCTCCACGACGACGGTGTCCCCATCGTCGTCTGCACCGGCCAGACCTTAGAGAACGTCAAGGGGTTCCTGATCCAGGGGCTTGGCAACGAACTCGTCCATTCGGGCGACGTGAGTATCGTCTACGAGTCGGGCAACGGCGTGTTCACGCCCCGGCAGGGCGAGCGAACGAAGCAACTCCTCTACGAATCGCTGGACGAGGAGATCACGACGGTCTTCGACGCGGTCCGCTCGCGCATCCTCTCTGCTGCGCCCGACTCGGTCGCACACGGCTGTCACCTGCAGGGCAACGAGTTCAACGTCACGCTGAAGCCAAACGCCGAGAACGGGAGCCGACGGGCCATCGAGATCATCGACGAGGGGACGCGGTACCTGCTGGACCTTCTGGGGGAGACGGTCGCCGAGGCCACTGCCGCCGAGACGGACGAACCGAGACGATGGGCGCGGGCGTTCTACGCCCAGGACCCGGAGATCAGGGCCGTCCTCGAAGCTGCCGGCGAGGGCCCCTCCGAGAGCGCAGAGGAGACACCGGAAGCGCTCGCGGCCGTCTTCGAGCGCGTCGACGTGGGCTACTACGAGGGCGACGCCGTCGAAATCGTCAGCCTCGAACTGGACAAGCCGACGGGTGTCAAAGCGGCCTTCGACGTGCTGGGGATCGACGATCCGTTCGCCCTCGCGATGGGCGACAGCAAGAGCGACCTACGGGTGATGGAGTGGCTCGAACGGACCGACGCCGGCATCGCCGCGGCCCCCGAACACGCCTCCCGCGACGTACTCGACCACGTCGTTCGGACGGACGAGCTCCTGTTCGACGAGGGCGACGCATCCGAGGTGCTGGAAGTCGTCTACGGCCTGAATCGGCTCGTCTCGACGGGCGACGGGACCGGTGGCACCGAATGACGGACGATCCGACGTGTCGCCTCTGTGGCGAGTCACTCACCGTGGGTATGCTCGCGACTGGTCGGTCGACAGGCTGTCTCAACGCCACTCGGATCGTCGGCACCTGTCCGAACCACGGCCCGCTCGGCCCGCATCACGTTCGCGAGAGCGGGACGACCGAGGACTGACCGCCGATCACCTGCTGTTCGGGACTGATCGCTGACTGGCGCTGTTCAGGACTGCTCGGCCGCGCGGACGTGCGTCAGCGCTTCCTCGCGCGTCATCCCGCGAACGCCACAGGAACAGGACCGTAGCTCCGGGTCGTCGAGTTCGTCGACCTTGACCTGCCGCTCCCGTTCCAGTTCGTCGCTCTCGGCATTGTACTCGTAGTAGAGCCGATAGCTGATCTGTGCGACGCCCTCGATACGGTGATCCTCGTCCGGGTCGGGGTTCTCGATGGCGTCCTCGTGTTCGGCCTGCATCTCCGCCTTCCACTCGTCGAGGGTCGCCTCCGGGTCGCGGTCGTCGGTCATACTGGCCACTTGGCACCGTGAGACAAAAGCGTCAGGACGGCGGTGCGTCCCACTCCTCGCCGTTGTCCCGTGGCTCGTAATCGAGCACGTCCCGCGCGTGGGAGATGTCGAACCACCGGCGGTCGTTGTCGCTGACCCCGTAGAACACGTCGAACTCGACGGACTCGTCCTGCAAGCACTGCTCGACCATGTGGGCGTGGTCCCGGCGGGACTGCCACATCCCCTTCAGACGCGCCACTTGCCGGTCGTACGCTTCGCTCCCCCGCTCGAAGTCGCCGCGGTCGACCCCGGCCTCGGCGTCGCCGTAGGGGTGGTCGTACTCCGGGTCGCGCACGGCACAGATTCGCAGCGAGTACACCGACACGTCGTGTTCGTCGGCTGCCAACCGGCCGAGTCCTTCGGCGTACACCTTTGCCGTGCCGTACATCGAATCCGGCCGCGGTGCGACGGTGTGATCGACGGTGAGCCCGTAGTCGGGATAGTAGATCTCCGGTGCGTGGTCGACCTCGTACAGCCCGACGGCGTGGTTCGAGGAGGCGTAGACGAGCGTGTCCAGGCCCGTCTCGGCCGCCGCCCCGATCACCGTGGCGTGCAACTGGAGGTTCTCGGCGTGGGCCGTCGACCACGCGATGGACTGGTCGTCCGGTCCGCCCGACTCCATCGGGACGTGTGCGAGATGAACGACGGCGTCGGCGGCCGCGACGTGCTCGCGGACGAGTTCGGCGTCGCCGGCGTCACCGACGACCGACGTGACGTTCGGGTCCGGGTGTTCGACCACGTCGAGGCTGGTGATGTCGTACTCGTCGCTGTCCGCGAGATGGTCAGTGATCGCCGTTCCGACTGTGCCCGCACCGCCGGTGATGAGAACGTCCATACACCTGCTTCGGTGGGCAGCCCCGTAACTGTTGGTCGCTCCAGGACGGAGGGACGACGCTCCTGATCAGACCTCGACGAGGACCTTGATCGCCTCGCGTTCGTCCATCGCACGGTACCCGTCGGCGATGGCTTCGAGGTCGACGGTCTTCGTGAAGATGGGCGACGGATCGAGGGTCCCCTGTAGCACGTCGGCCATGAGGTCATCGGCGTACTCGCGGACCGGCGCGACCCCGCCCGCGAGGGTGATGTTGTCGCCGAACATCTCGAAGATCGGCACGCCGGCGTCCTCGACGCCGTGGGGGACGCCGACGTAACCGACCGTCCCGCCGGGTCGACACACGTCGACGGCCTGCTCCATCGCGCTGGCGGCACCGACACACTCAATGACGTGTTCGGCTCCCCCGCCGGTCAGTTCGGTCACGCGCTCGACCACGTCGGTCTCCCCGCCGCCCAGTACGGTCTCGGTCGCGCCGAAGTCGTCGGCAATCTCCAGTCGGTCGGGGTGGTGCCCGACCGCGATGATCCGCGCGGCACCGAGTCGCCGTGCTGCGAGGACGCCACACAGACCGACCGCCCCGTCGCCGACGACGACGCAGGTGTCGCCCGCGTCGACCCCGGCACTGACTGCGGCGTGGTGGCCGGTCCCCATCACGTCCGTCAGCGGGAGTACCGATCGCAGTGCGTCCTCGTCGTCGGCGTATCGGTCGGGCACCCGAACGAGAGTGCCGTCCGCGTGGCGCGCCCGGACGAACTCGCCCTGCGCGCCGCCGTTGTCGCCGCTCCAACCGTCGCCGTCGACACAGGAGGTGTACAGCCCGCGCCGGCAGAACTCACAGGACCCACAGCTGATGACGAAGGGCGCGAAGACCCGGTCACCGGGCTCGACGCTGCGAACGTCCTCGCCGACCGCCTCGACGATCCCCATGGGCTCGTGGCCGACTCGCGACCCCGCATCGCGGTCGCTGTCACCGCGATAGAACCACAGGTCAGACCCACAGATGGCCGTGTGTGTCACCCGAACGACCACGTCGGTCGGCGCTTCGATCTCCGGTTTCGGTACGTCTTCGACCTGAACGTCTCTCGGCCCGTGGAACACTGCTGCTCGCATACGCCAGTCGATGGGGACTGGCTGCAAAAAGGGGGTGGGTAACTGTGGCGGTACCGCGACCCGACGCACTGAACGTGTTTCGTAGCAGCGTTTCTTCCGACCACTGTGCCAATTTATCGACTTTTTTGTGTGATACTGCTGACTTGCTCACCATGTCGAGGCAGATCGGATGTCCTTGAGCAACGCACACAGACCGTCGAATACGCGCGAGCGGTACCGCTTGATGGCTGACGCCGCTTCCCGGCCGTTTGCGGTCGGTGCGGTCGTGGTTCCCCTGTTACTCCCCGTCCTGGGCTATCTGTCGAACGATCACCGGGTCATGTTTACCGTCCACCTTTTCCTCGGAGCGTTCTGGTTCGGGACTGCAGTGCTTGGTGCGGTCGTACTCGGTCCGGTCATGGGGAGTCTCTCCGAGGAAGCGAACACCGAGTTCGCCGAGGGCTTCGTTCCGAAGATGAACCTGCTCATGGAACCGGTGTCGCTCGGTGCGATCGGCTCCGGCATCGGCCTCGCTGAGATGATGGGCCTGTGGGCCGCGCCGACGCCATCCCTGTGGGCAGCGCTTGCCATCGCCGTCGCGCTACTCGTGCTCGGATTCGGTCCGCTCCACAAGTTCACGGCCGGGATGTTCGACGAGATCGCCGCCGACGATACTGACCACGAGCGCCTCGCCTCGTTGAACAAAAAGTACGGCATGCTGAGTCTGGTCGAACTCGTCCTGATGATCGCTATCGTCCTCACGATGTCCGGCATCCGGTGGGGCTTGTGAACCCCTCCATCGAACTGTTCGGTGCTGTGATTTCTGCCGCATCGAGGCTGGTATCGGGAATCGAACGAGTGACTATGCGGGGTCCGGGTCGTACCCGGCGTCCCGGAGCTGTGTGAGTATCTGGTCGATGGTTTCGAGCGTGTCGGACAGGTTTTCCGTGGTGCGGCCAGTGCTGAGGAAGTCGTTGCTGTCCGTGTTTTCGACGAGGAGGTTTGCGTGAGCGACGTCGTTACGCAGTTCCGTGATTTCGTGGAGTCGCGTGCCTGCGCCGCCTTTCGAGGTGAGGCCACAGATTTGCCAGCAGTCCTCGACGCTGCTGACGATCGTTTCGAGGGTCGAGAACTGCGCGTAGTGCAGTTCGTCTAATTCGATGTTGGCGGCTTTCGCGTCCTCGTACCGGGATTCGATGTCGTCGAGTGCGTCTACCGAGACCGGCGTGTCTTTCCAGTTCGGTGCTTTGTCGAGGACGAGTTCGCGGAGGCGTTCTTCGAGGTACGTGATGCGGTCGAACAGGTAGATCCGAGCGGGACCGGTGTTGAGGTCCGCACGAGTGAGGATCCCGTTGACGTGGTCGTGTCCGCCGAGGAAGTACACTGGCCGCTCGATGAGGGCGGACAAGACTGCGGGGAAGGATGCGTCGCCACTGATCATGTGCTCGATGGTGAGCGGTGTGAGGTGATCTCTCAGGCCGTCGCCGTCGGTGTCAGTGTCGATATCGTCCACGTGGACGAATCCGGTGGGGTGACCGTCTCGGTAGATTGGGGCGGCGTCGTACCCGTTCGTGGAGAGCCACGCGGCGGCCTCACCGGGAGACGTGTCGTGCGAGAGATGCTCGACGGGTTGGGTAGCGAGTTCTGCTGCAGTGCAATCGTACAGTTCCCGGGGCATATCGAGGAGTCGGCCTCTACTCACTCAACTGTCGTGGGCGTCGTCGCATCACACGTTGCTGGTCACCACCACAACACTAATGCTTATAGAGCATAATTTATTAACTAAATATGTCTAAAGGGCATTTCAGTTCGCCAGGGGCAAGCATTTCCCACGGAGATGCGAGTGAGCTATTCCCCGTTAGGGAACTCGACGCGACAATCCACCAGCACAGGGACGCCGAACTCGCCCTTGCAGCTGTCGACGGTGCGGACGTGATCGTGGTCGCGCCGACGAGCATGGCGAGTGGGTACTTCCTCGCGCAACACGCACTCACGGCGATCCCCGTCGAGACACTCTCGCCTGCCGTGCAGTCACATCTCGACGACGCGCTCGACGCCCCGATCGAGGACTTCGAAGTCGTTCAAATCGGCAAGTGGACTACCGATACCCCGAATCACTCACTCACCGAATTTACCGATGCGTGACGGCGGCTCCGGTGACGAACTGCGATTAAACATCGAGCAACGGAGCATCTCCCAATGGCCGACACACTCGAAGACGACTATCCCGAGGCTGCACCGTACATTCAGCAAGCAGTTGCCGACCACGGGGAAGCGTGGGTACTGGAACACTACTACCAGGAACTCTATCCGCTCGCGGTCGTCATGGCGATGCCTGACAAAGACGAACTACCGTTCTACGACGAGACTGAGCACGAGACGATGTCGGACGAGGAACGCACGGAAATGTACCGGGCGTGGGGTGAATATCGAGAGAATCTCCGAACAGATACGAAACCGAACGGATGAGTTGCGCTCGGCCGTTTCGGGTCGCCCTCTGACCGGTTCGCTTCGAACCGGGCTATTCTGTCGACAGGGATGCCGCACAGGGCAGTTCGTTGTGGGTACACCACTGACAGTGCGTGTCCGCGACGAACTCGTCGTAGCGTTGGTCGCTGATGGTCGAGAGCATACCCTCGATTTCCTGCTGGACGGCCTGCAAGTCGCTCTCGGAGAACGTCTTGGTCTCGACGTTCGGACCGAGCGGCCCGACGTACGCGTAGCCGGCTCGGTGGATCGGCTCGTCGTACAGATCACGGCACGCGAGCAGATACAGCGGCAGTTGCCTGTTCCCCTCGATATCGCGTTCCCGCTGGGTGGCTTTGTAGTCGATAATGACGAGTTCGTCAGTAGGTGTCCGATAGACAGCGTCGATGTAGCCGACGATCTCCTCGCCGTCGATCTCCATCGCGAACTCGCGTTCCGCGTCGACGACCGCCCACTCGCTGAGTTCGAGTTCGAAGTACCGGTCGATGCAGGCTTTCGCCTCGGCGAGCGCGTCGCCGAGCGAGAGGATCCGGTCACGAGCGGTCCCAGCACTGATCGAAGTCTCGTCACTCCTCGAACTCGACGGCCCGCACGGCCTCGATATCAACGACGGTGTCCCGGTGATTAGGGTCGTCCAGGTGGTCGAGCGCCGTCGAAATGAGCTGGCCGCGTTCGACGTGATCGTGGTCGGCCAGCCACGCGTGGAACTCGTCGACGACCGACTGCACCTCGATCAGTTCGGGAGTCTGATCGAGGCCCACGTCCTGCCACGTCGCCGTCTCCATGAGCCGCGCGATGTCACCCGCGAACGAATCGAGTGCCGACGCCCGCTCGAAATACTCGCTGTCCCACTCCCAGCCGGCGAGGAAGCGATGGACGAGTTCCCGACGCAGGGTGTCCGAGAGGATCGCCGCGTCGGTCACCGCGTTCACGACATCCGTCGCGTGAACGACCAGCGACGAGACGCGCGGCAGGCCCGCTCCCCGGACCTCGTCACGCAGCACCGCTTCGAACGTCTCCATGCTGGTCGGCGAACCGGTCACCACGAGCACGTTCTCGGATCCGTGTTCGTCTCGCAATTCCCGGTAGGCGTTCCGAACCGCCGTTTCGGTTTCGGGCTGGCCGAACGGGACCGAGACGAGTGTGCCGTCGAGCGTTGCGTCACCGCTCATCAAGTATGGCTCCGATTCGAACCGAGTGCGTGGACTACCGAACGTACTGACATACCCCTACTCACGGTGACCTGATAATTAAACCGTCGCCCAATGTGGAGTATCTGGACTGCTGACTCTCGGCGATCACAGCACTACCAGACCAGCACCGACAGCGAAGAGCACGACCAGTAGCAGGACACTCCCGGCGAGGAGCGTGTTCTCCATGGCCTTCTCGTGAATCGCCATCTCGTCGTACTCGTCGCGGAACGCGTCGAGGTTGTCGTCGTCGTAGAAGTACTTCGTCTTCAGCATGAACCGTTCAGTGACAGCGCAGCCGGTACACACCGGTTCCTGTTCGAGTCGCTCGGTCTCGGTATGCTTCGCACAGCTGATCGCACCACAGTTCGCGCAATACGTGTACGTCTCCGTCGACCCGCTCGTCTCGCAGTGCACGCACCGGTGGATGCCGTCTTCGGTCGTGACACGTGACGGACCAGCGGCGAAGTACTGGTACGGATACGAGTAGTCCTGTAGGTGGACCGTGTGGCGGACATCGGGGAGGTAGACGGCGTCGATCGACTGCACCGAAATATCGGACAGGTTCGGCTCGCACGTCTTCGTGTACGTGACGTTGTTGTCCCCGGTGTAGGTCACGTCGGTCGTGTGCAGCGACCGGAGCCGATCGACGGCCCACTCCTTGTACTCCGTCTGTGTCTGCCCGAATCGGCGGCGCTCGACATCGTCGAACGAGTCCTCGAACTCACCGTCAGCCAGTTCAGTCGTCGCGTGACGATTCTCGTCAACCAGGCTCGCAACCGCTTCTGAGGCGGTCTTTGGATTTCCGCGATCGGCATGGATGACGAACCGGGACCGGTCGTTGATGCGATGGATGACGCCGACAGACGTTTCGAAGACCGCGTCCGTGTCGGCCGTGACCGTGACTGTCGGTCGGAACGTGACGTGGGACTGCGGGTCCGGTACCGCTCCCGCGGCGATATTCTCGATATCACGGAACGCCTGCTCGACTGGCGCTGACGGCGACCCGGTCGGGTCGTACGGGCGAAGCGTCTCGTCGCACAGAATCTCGATGCGACCGTTGTACAGGTCCAGCCCGACCTCGTCGGCTATCTCGCGGAGGGCCTCCCCATCGATAATCTCGATCGGGTACGGATCACCGTTCTCTCGTAGCCGTTCGACGTACTCGTGGGCTGGCCCCGTGCACCGCCCGGTCGTCACAATCATCCCGCGTTTGGGACCGTCGAAGTCGAACGTCGAAATCGCGGAGTGCAGTTTCTGCACGACCGGCCGGCCGACGGAGTCCGTGTGCTTGCATTCGACGACGATGGCGCGGCGCGTCCCGTCGACGACTTCCTCCATCAGCACGTCCCGCCCTTTGTCGGCCGTTTTCTCGGCCTGCCGCACGTTCTCGTACCCGAGGTTCCGGAACACGTCCTCGATTAGATCCTCGAATTCGAACCCGGACAACTCGTCTAGAACAGCCATCGAATACTACCTAGAACAGTCTCTTTACATATCAAATATTCTCATACTCCGTAGTCTCGATCCACACTGGCCAGTCATCAGGCACCGTCTGTTCTACTGTTACTCCTCCTCCAGATCCGTGACTGCCTCGTCGAGAATCTCGTCGATCACTTCGGCGACTTCCAGGTGTTCTTCGAAGGCCGTGGCGAGCGTGTCGAAGTAGCTCGCTGGCAGTCCAGACTGATCGACGTCGTAGGTCTTCCGCATGTAGTTTTGCTTGTTTCCGATGTTCTCGATACCGATATCGTCCAGCAAGGGATCGAGTTCTGCCTGCCACCGATCACTGTTGTAGGCCTCGTGGAACGCATCCCGTAACGGGACGCGCGTCGGTGACCGGAGCCGGTAGGTCAGTTTCCCGCGACTGAACGACTCTTCCCTTCGAATGAGGTGGTTGAAATGGAGTCGGAACCCGGTACTGCCGTGCGTTTCCTCGGCGACATTCGTCGGTTCGAGATCCTCGTCGTCCAGGTACCAGCCACGCTGGAACAGACAACCGTATTCCCGCGGCTCGGCGCGCATGGTCCACTCGTCGGTCCAGACATCGTCGTTGACGTGTGTGCGGAACAGTTCTGGCCACTCCTCGACTGTGCGCTGTCTGAGTGACTCCGCAGCGTCGAGCAACGCGTCGATGTCGTCCCTGTACTCCCCGAGAAGCCGCACCATCTCTTGTTGGGTCTGTTCGAAGTCGTCGTCTGCCATGTTTGTCACCGAGATGATCGTCGAGAGGAAGTCGTCTAGCTGACTCACGCTCCGGTCGGGGTACTGCCCGCGCGAAAACCGGAGCCTGTCCTGAAACGCCTCGACCACGTTCTGCCAGTAGATGTCTTCGAACCCCTTTGCCGCCGAATCTGCCGTGTACTGCTTCGAGAGGAACAGGTAGTGGTGCCCGTCCTCTGGATACGTCTCCTTTCGCTCCGATCCGATATGCGTGTCGTCGACGTAGCGCTGTGTCTGCCGACGACCCTCCGAGGCATCGACCTTGCACTCGATGCAGACGAACCACGCGTCCGGGGCCCGGATCACGATATCGAGGCGATTGTCCTGTGGCGAGGTCGTCTCCGTCGTGACCGTCACCCGTTCGATGTCTCGATGGTAGTACTCGATATCACACGCCGTCACGTCGGTCGCCCTGTCGAGGAACTGCTTCAGTAGGTCCGCTCCGAACCCGTGGGGCTGTGACGGATCGAGAAAGTACGCTAGCAGCGTGTTCCACGTTTGCTCCGACCGCGTGGACCCGAGGATTCGAAGCATCGGCTTCGGTGGCTCCGTCACCTCCGGCAGTGCGTCGAGCGACACGCGGAGGTCACGGAATCGCTCGGCTACTTCGTCACTCGATGCCATGGTACGACGTATAGTAGCTACTGACAAAAGACCACGTCATGAGATCCTCGTTTCGAGTCGCGTTCCACAGTGGTCTCAAGTGCCTGCCACCGGTACGCTACCCTATGGTTTCAGAAGATGCTGCGAAAGGGACACTGCTCGGGTTGGCCTGTGGGGATGCACTTGGACGGCCGGTCGAGTTCCGCTCGCCAGCCCAAATCGCGGAGCAGCACGGCACGCTCACCGACATGGTCGGGCACGGCACGCACGGCAAACCCGCCGGTACCGTGACCGACGACACCGACCTCGCGCTCTGTATCGCCCGGAGTCTCGTCGAACACGGCGGGTTCGACGGGCAGGATGTCTCCGACCGGTTCGCGGCCTGGTACGACGACGGGCCGTTCGATGTTGGTCTCATGACCGCAGACGCCATCACCGAGTACAAGTCCGGCACCTCGTGGCGAGACGCGGGCCGAGAAGTCTGGCAACGACGCGCCGAAGGATCGAACGCGGGGAACGGCAGCGTCATGCGATGCGCTCCGCACGCTATCGCGTTCGCCGACGACCCGGACACGCTCGAACGCGTCAGTAAGCAGTCTTCCGCCATCACGCACCACGACCCGCGGTGCCAGTACGGCTGTGTCCTCCTCAACCATACCATCGCTGGCTTCCTCCACGGGAACGATGACCCGCTGACCGACGCGATCGCACGCGTCGACGGTGGAGCACCGGACGAACTCGTCGAGACGATCCGCCTCGTCCCGGATCTCGTCGGCGAAGATCAACTAGAGAACACCGGGTACGTCGTCCACACGCTCCAGACATCGCTGTACGACGCACTCACCGCGGACACAGCAGAGGAGGCCATCGTGGCCTCGGTCAACCGCGGCGGAGACACGGACACGCTCGGCGCGGTCACTGGCGCACTGGCGGGGGCACGTTTCGGAGCCGAGGCGCTTCCCGACCGGTGGCTCGATACGCTCGAACACCGCGACGATCTGGCGCTCCTCGCGCAGGCACTCGCCACGACAGATGTGGACGCAGCGGTGTGACTGCCGACGTATCACAACCGATCTGCGCCATCCTGTCTCAGAGACTGTCCGCCAAGTAGCGGTGGGCACTGTCCTCTAACACGTTGACGTAGTCCTTATACGACGGTGCTGCTGCATTCGTCGCTAACTCGACTGAGCGAAGCGAGTACTGGTCCATCACCGAGGACTCCTCCCCACCGTGCTCACCGTGTCCGGGATACACGAGCGCGCCAGACGTCTCCAGCGCGAGGATGTACGACGTGAGTTGTTACACGTCGCTGGACGACGCTTTGCCGGTCTTCCACTTGGCGTCGACGACGGCCGCCGGCGTCCCGTCGTCGTGTCTGACGAGCACATCGGGCCGCATCGACACGGCGTGGGGGCCGTTGACGATGTTCCGAATCGACGCCTGTCTCTCGACAATGAGCCCGCCGCTGTCGCTCTGGTGTTGGTTCGAGAGAAGTGCTCCGTCAGGGATTCGAACCCTGGTCCTTGCCGTGAGAGGGCAAGATGATTGGCCGGACTACACCAACGGAGCGCACTCGATTGTATCGGGGAGATACGTATAATGGTTGCGTTTCGGCCCTGCCCTGTGTGGGTTACACATACAGAGCGACGTGTAATCGGGGCGCTATCGGCAGATTCGTTTTCCAAGCGAACGGACCGGCTGTCGACTCATTCGTCGTCTTCGAACGGGGAGCCAGCGGCATCGGGTTCGTGGCCGGCGAGGCTGATGATGTTCTCGCGACCGACCCGGAGTTTGCTGATCGAACCCTCCTCCTCCATGTCCGAGAGGAGCATGCTCACTTTCGATTTCGACCAGTCGGTCTCCTCGACGATGTTGACCTGCTTCATCCGCCCGCCGTTGTCTTCGAGGAGTTTGACCACGCGGTCGTCGTCGGAGAGCAGTTCCTCGTCAGAGATCGAGGTCTGGTTCTGGGTTGTCGTTCCCGTCTCGGCCGTCGGTGGCTGCTCGGTGGCCTCGTTCATCGTCTCCGCGTCTCGGCCCGGTAGGGAGACCGATCCGGTCCGGTACGCGATCGCACTGGAGACGCCGAGGACGATGATCAGGACGCCGACGAGCCACACCATCGGGTTGCTGGTCCCGCTGCCCAGCGGTTCGGTCGTCGCGCTGGTCGCCGGTCCAGCGGTCGATCCCTGCTGGCTGTCGGTGGCAGTGCCCCCAGACGTGTCCGTTCCGCTGCTGTCCTCAGTTCCCGACGGACCCCCCTCAGCGTCAGTAGTCGAGGTTGTCGTTGCGGGCTGTCGCGGTGCGAAGACGGCGTAGGGGCGCTCCGGGTTGAAGGTCCGTTCGCCCTCCCACGTGACGCTCTGGCTCTCGGTCAGCGAGTCAGGATTCGTCCATGACGTTGGTTCGGGTAGCGCTTCCTCGAGCTGGAGCCCCTGTCCGCGGACGAACACGAGTGCCTGATCCTGTCCGATGTAGAAGTTCTCGCCGAACACGTCACCGACGATGACACGGTCTCCCTCGATGCGGCCGAAGTGTGTCCACGTGAACTGGAGTTCGATCGTGCCTCGATCCTCGAAGTTCGCCGTGACGTTCGTGTACGCGGTCCGATCGAACGCCTTCGCCTCCATCGACCGGTTGGTGGCGTTGGAACCGGTGGCGACGAGCGCCTCAGCGCCCGAGACGAAATTGCGATACAGTTGCGTCTTGTTTTCCTCGAAATTCCGTGCGAAACCCTCGAACGCTTGCCGTTCGGACTCGTTGGAGAGTCGCTGGTGGTGCTTGATCGCCCACCGGGCGGAGCCGTTCTCCGTGACCGTGATCTCGAACGTCGTCTGGTCGAACCCTTCCGGTTGGGCCAGTCCGGCGGATGCCGCTCCCGTGGTGGCGGCGACAGCACCGCTCGACGCGACGAGTACGACGAGCAAACACCCCACGAGGAACTGGCGATCCATCTGTCCTATACCACCTGAGGAGAGGATAAAAACACTGTGTCTGCCCGTGTCGGGTTGGCAATCAGTGGCGTATGCGGCGGGGTCATGGCTGAGGGAATCAGTGTGCGAGCGCCGCTGCGAGTCGTTCGACGGGATGGGCGGGCGTCTCGTGACCGGAGCGATCCCCGAGCTGTGTCCGACAGGAGGCACCGGGAGCGACGACACTGTCGCCTGAACTCTCGGCGACCTGATCGAACAGGACGCGGCCGATGGCCTGGCTCATCGAGTAGTGTTCGGCCTCGTAGCCGAAACTGCCAGCCATTCCGCAGCACCCCGAGTCGAGCGGGTCGACCTCGTAGCCCGCCCGCCGCAGGACGCCGACGGCGTGGTGGTCTCGTGAGACGGCTTTCTGGTGACAGTGGCCGTGGTAGGTGAGCGTCTCCGAGGGCGTGGCCCAGTCGATGGACTCGTCGAGTCGAAACCGGTCGACGTACTCACAGAGCCCGTACGTATTCGCGGCGACCGGGTCGGCGTCGCCGCCCAGCAGGTCCCGATAATCGGACTGGAACATGACCGCGTCGGAGGGTTCGACGAGGACCACGTCCCAGCCGTCCGCGACCGCACCGTCGAGGGCGTCGACGTTCGTTCGGGCGCGCTCGCGGGCCACGTCGAGAAAGCCCTTCGAGTGTGCGGCCCGGCCGCTGCTGGTCGCTCCGTCGGGCACGTCCACGTGGACGTTCGCCGCCTCCAGCACCTCGACGGCGGCCCGCAGCACGGCCGGCTTGCTGTAGTTGTTGTAGGTGTCGGGAACGAGCTTGACTTTGCGGTCAGCCTCGGTCGGGGATACCGCCGGGCCGCGCGCCGCGAACCAGTCCTCGAACGACTCGCGCTCGAAGGTCGGGACGGAGCGCTCGCTCGCGATGCCGACGAGCCGTTCGGCCAGCACGTCGCTGCCGGGCACCTGCGCGAGCCAGTTCGACACCGGTGCGAGCCTGCTGCCCCACGCGCTGAGGGTGTCGATGTGGGCGAACAGTTTCGAGCGCAGACTGCTCCCGTGTTTCTCGTGGTGAGCGTGCTCGACTTCGGCCTTGAGTTTGGCCATGTCGACTTCGCTCGGGCAGTCCTTGGCACACCCCTTGCAGCCGATACAGAGGTCCATGATCTCGTCGACGAACTCCTCGTCGGTCGGATCGGCGGGCAGGTCGCCGCTCATCGCCTGTCGGAGCGCGTTGGCCCGGCCACGGGTCGCAGTCGACTCCTCCTCTGCGGCCCGGTAGGTCGGGCACATCACGCCGCCGGTCGTCTCCTGCGGGCCGCGACACCCCCCACAGCCGTGGCAGAGTTCGACCATCCCCTGGAAGCCGTTCTCGTTGTCCCACTGGAGCGACGGCTCGAACTCCATCTCGAAGTCGTAGTCGGGATCGAACCGCAGGTCGTCTGTCATCTCGACCGCCCGGGCCCGGGGCGGCCGGCCGTCCGGTATCTCCTCGTCGGCGGCGTAGCCGACGACCTGCCCCGGATTCAGCAGCCAGTCTGGGTCGAACGCTTCCTTCAGCTCGCGGAACTGCTCCCACACGGTCTGCCCGTACAGCTTTCGGTTCCACTGAGTCCGGGCGCGCCCGTCGCCGTGCTCGCCGGAGACGCTGCCGCCGTACTCGATGACGAGGTCAGTCGCGCCGTCGGCGATAGCCGCCATCTGCTCGATTCCCTCGACGGTCTTCGTGTTGACGAGCGGCCTGATGTGGAGACACCCCGGGCCGGCGTGGGCGTAGAAACTGGCGAACGTGTCTTGCTCGTCGAGCAGTTCCCGGAAGTCCGCGACGTAGTCGGCGAGGTTCTCCGGCGGGACCGCCGTGTCCTCGATGAAACTGATGTGTTTCGCGTCGGAGGTCCGACCCAGCAGGATCGGGAGCCCGCTCTTTCGCAGTTTCCAGAATCGTTTCCGTTCGGCGTCGTCGTGGGCCTCCTGTCCGTCGAAGGCCTGTCGGGGCGCGTCGGTCAGCGACTCGGCTTCGCTCTGTGGCACACCCAGCGTCGAGACTTCGCCGACGCGGTCGGCCAGCAGGTCGGCTACCTTCTGTTTGCCCTGCGGATCGTTGTCGGCGTAGAACTCCACGAGCAGGACGGCACCGGTGTTCTCGGGCAGCAACGACTCGACGAGCGTCCCGAACTCCTCGGTATCGGCGGCCAGATCCAGCAACACGTCGTCGAGCACTTCGACGGCGGCGGGGTCGTGCTCCAGGATCGCCGGCACGTCTTCCATCGCGTCGACCAGATCCCGGTAGGAGAGTAGCCCCAGCGCCTTCGTCTCGGGCACCGGTTCCAGTGAAACAGTGGCCTCGGTCACGATCGCGAGCGTCCCCTCGCTGCCGGCCAGCAGGCGCGCGAGATTGATCGTGCCGTCGTCGGCCTCGGCGACGAGGCGGTCGAGGTTGTAGCCCGAGACGTTGCGTTTGAGATCGGGAAAGGCGTCGTCGATGGCCTCGCGACCGTCACCGAGGAGGTCGTCGACCGCGGCGTAGATCCGCCCTTCAAGCCCGTCGTCGCCGGCTCGCTCGCTGATTACCTCGCGGCTCACCTCGCCGAAGGTCGTCACGGTGCCGTCCGCGAGGACGACCTCGCACTCCTCGACGTAGGCGTCGGTCTTGCCGTACTTCAGCGAGTGTGCGCCCGTCGAGTTGTTCCCGATCGCACCGCCCAGCACGCTCTTGTCGCCCCACGCCGGGTCGGGAGCGAACTTCAGATCGTGTTCGGCGAGTCGGTCGTTCAGTTCGCCCAGCGTCGTCCCCACCTGCGCCCGCGCCCGTCGCTCGTCGGGATCGACGCTCTGCAGTTCGTCCATGTATCGTGAGAAGTCGAGGACGACCGCTTCGTTGACCGCTTGCCCCGCGAGGCTGGTCCCGCCTCCGCGCGGGAGGACCGGCGTGTCGCGCTCGGCGCAGTAGGCGACGGTCGCGGCCACGTCGGCCGTCGACCGCGGGAAGACGACCCCGATCGGTGTCACCTCGTACGCGCTGGCGTCGGTCGCGTACAACTGTCGCGTGTACTCGTCGAACCGAACGATGCCGTCGACCCGCTCGGCGAGGTCCGAGACGAACGCCGGCCGGTCGACCGTCCCACCCTCGTAGTCGTATCTGGCCCGGTCGTCGTCGGCCGGATCGGCCCCGACGTGGTCGTGACGCGTACCCATACCGATGGCTTCGGTCGGGGTCCGATTAAAGTTCCGGGCCAGTAGTAGCAGTCGTGTTCAGAGAAGCAGCGAACTCCGACGCGGTCGTATCTGCAAGACTACACTGACAATCGCTTATTTGAACACTACCGACGGTAGCCCGTCGAGCGACGCGCAGAAGAGTCGTGGCGATCAGAGTTCCTGCCAGTCGGTGGGCTGGCTGGACAGCCCCATGACGCGGGCCTCGCGAGAGCCGTCGCCCTCGCGGAACTCGACGAGGCCGTCGAAGGCCTGTTTGATGACCTGCAGGGTCTGGTCGTCGTGTGCGCCCGAGTCGATGGTGAAGACGCCGACGTAGCCGGCCGAGTCCAGCCGGGAGGAGAGGATGTGACAGAGCTTGAACACCGTCTTCTTGTCCGTGTAGGTAAGCATCGTCGACAGCGAGACCAGTGCGAGACGGCCCTGATCGCGGCCGCTCTTGTGCAGGCCGTCCAGCGCCTTCGTGATGCCGATCCCGATGCCGGTGAGATCGCCCGGCGAACTCACGTGATGGATATACGAGCCGTTCTGTGGGTCGTCGTTGCCGTCACCCCGACAGTCGACGACACCCAGTTGAGAGTCTTCCATCTCTGGCACGTCGGTCTGGAACTCGTCGACGACTGCCGACGCCCGGTCGTTCGTCGTTACAACGACAGCTCCCTCCCCGTCCCTGGCACCGTCCTTGAGTACGTCCATGGCGAGTGCCTCTTTGCCACTCATCGCCGGTCCCGCGATGAGCAGACTCGTCCCGGGCCGAACCGAGGAGAGTGAGTCGAAATCGAGTACGGTTGACAGATCGTACATATTCTCGGACAGGTTATTCGTCTTCACCATTGCTCAGACCACGCAGTGTTGCGATAAAGTCGGCATCGTCACCGATACCGCCCAGTGATTCTGAGAGCTCGTCCTGTAGTTGGTTTATCTCTCGTTTAAGCGCATCGTATTCGTCGCTCTCCTCCAGTTCCGCGCTGCTCTTGCTCGCCTCCAGTGTCGCTTGCTTCTCGACGAGCGAGTAGTAGTCCTGCAAGAGGCCGTCGTACTCGGATCGTTCGAGGAGGTTTTCGACCGTCTCGTGGAGCTGTTCGCTCCGAATTGGCTTCGAGAGATACGCGTCGAACCCCATCTCCAGAATATCGAAGTCCGGTTCGACGGCTGTGACCATCGAGACGCGACACCCCAAGTCCCGCTCTCGAATTCGCTCGAGTACTTCGTCGCCCGACAGGCCGGGCATCATTCGATCCAGCAACACCACGTCGACTGATTCGTCAAGGAGTTCTAATCCTTCGTCGCCGTCGTGGGCCATCCGAACCTCGTAGTCGTTCCGGAGCCACAGCTTGTATGTCTCCGCGACATCCGGTTCGTCCTCGACGATGAGCACGACGGGTCGATCCGATGCTGACATCTATTCTCTACACGTGTTTACTTTTTCATCATACATAGCCCTGTGGGTATACCAGAAGGGGGGTCCGTCGAGGTCGCGGCACTGACAGGACGAGTGTCGGCCACCGCCGAGCGGTCTGGGCACCGACCGGCGCGGCCTCCGAACTGGATTCCGCTCGCGCCCGAGATCAGCACGCACATATTCGAGGCCCCCTGATACGTCCGACGTGATACACAATCTCGCCGCGGCTGCCCCCGAGGGAGCGTTTACGAGCAACGTCTTCCTGGTCGAGGGTGACGTGACGACGCTGATCGACGTGGGGAACGACTTCGATGTCGTCGCGGCGGCCCGAGAGCGCGCCGACGGGATCGACCTCGTCGTCCTGACCCACACTCACCCCGATCACGTCGGGACACTCGACGCAGTCCGTGAAGCGTTCGACGCCCCGGTCGTCGGGTTCGACGGCGACTTCGACGGCGTCGACCGCGTGCTGGGCGACGAGGAGACGATTAAGATCGGCGACCACGAGTACGTCGCCCTCCATACGCCCGGTCACAAGGACGACCACCTCTGTCTGTACTCGGCCGACGCAGGTGTCCTCTTTGCCGGTGACCTCGTGTTCGCCAACGGGAGTTTCGGCCGGACGGACCTCGAAGAAGGCGACCGGGGCGTCCTGATCGACAGTATCGAGCGGGTCCTCTCGGTCGTCGACGACGATCTGGCCGAGATGCACACCGGGCACGGACCCAGCGTCACGGACGATCCGTACGGCGACATCGAACTCGCCGCCCAGGCCGCCCGGTTCTGAGACGGGAAGCGACAGTACCCAGTTCGCAGGTGTCAGGCCAGACCGTAGTAGCCCGGTTCGTCGTCGGCCGTCGGCTCGGCGAAGACGAACGCTTCCGAGTGTTTCAGCAGCCACGGAATCGCCCAGTCCATCAGGACGTTCTCGGTCTCGACGTCTAGCTCGGCGTCGGCGTCGAGCCCCTGCAGCAAGCGACCGATCTCGTAGATCGTGTACATCTCGTCGTCGTCGAGTACCTCGCTGGGATCGCGGAATTCGAGCGCGCGCAGATCGTCGAACTCGTCTTTCGATCGTGGCATGACTTCGAATTTCCCCGCTCCGTGCCTAAATCCCTCGGATCGAATCGGACACAACGCCTTTACTCGTTCATATCATCTATCGAACGATGGCAGCGGCCCAGGCGTGGTATCAGGCGCTCCTCGCCGTCTCGATACTGGTGTCGGCGGGGACGACCGTCTACGTGTGGTCGAACAGGGACAGGCGCGGGGCCGTCCCACTGGTCGTCGTGTTCGCGTCGGCGACGCTGTGGGGTGTCGCCGCCCTCGCCGAGACGTTCTGGCAGACCGCGTCCGTCTCGTTGGTCGTCAGCAAGGTGATCCTCGTCGCCGTGGTCCTGCAGGTCGTGGGCTTCCTCCTCTTTGCGCTCGCTTACACCGGCAGGGACGCCTACGTGACCCGGCGGACGGCGCTGTTGCTCTCGATCGAGCCCGCCGTGTTCATGGTGCTGGTCTGGACGAACGACGCACACGACCTCGTCTGGGAAGCGACCCGGGAGGCCGGCGGGGTCGAGTTTGCGGCCACCCCCATCTTCTGGCTGCACACGGTGTACTCGTACGGTATCCTGGCCGTCGGCGTCCTCCTGATTCTCGTGTTCGCGCTTCGTTCGAAGTATCTCTACCAGCGACAGGCCACGGCGCTGGTCCTCGCGACGCTCGCTCCCTGGGTCGCCAACGTCGCCTCGCTGACGGTCGTCGACGCGTATCACCTCACGCCGATCGCGTTCGCGCTGACCGCGGTGGTCCTGACGTGGGCCGTCGTCAGCGAGGACTTCCTCGATATCTCACCGGTCGCGACGGAACTGGTGATGGATACGATCGACACCGCCGTTTTCGTCGTCGACGACGAGGATCGGATCGTCGAACTCAACGACGCGGCCGGGCAGTTGTTCGACGAGGACGCCGATTCGATCGTCGGATCGCAGGTCCGGCGTTTGATCGAGGATGCCGAGGGAGTGCTCCCGGTCTACAGGGAGATGGCCGAGGCGACGGCGCCGACGACCCGGGAGACGACCGTCGGCGACCGTCACGTTCGCATCCAGATGTCGCCCCTGCGCGAGCACGACGACCGCCTCGTCGGTCGAACGTACATGGTCGTCGACCTGACAGAGCAACGCGAACGCGAGGAGGAGCTCCGCCGCCGGAACGAGCAACTCGACCGGTTTGCAGGGGTCGTCAGTCACGACCTCCGAAACCCGCTGGAAGTTGCGGACGGGGGACTTCGGCTGGCTCGTGAGACGGGTGCCGACGAGCACTTCGACCGAGTCCATCGAGCCCACGACCGGATGGATCGGCTCATCGAAGACCTCCTCCTGCTGGCCCGTCAGGAGGAGGAGTCGCTCGTCGTCGACGCGGTCGATCTCGGGGTACAGGCTCGCGAGGCCTGGGAGTACGTCAGTACCGGTGGGGCGACACTCGACGTGCGAGTCGACGGGCAGATCGTCGACGCTGACCCGGATCGACTCGGCCAGCTACTGGAGAACTGTTTTCGCAATGCCGTAGAGCACGGCGGCGAATCCGTGACAGTGACAGTGGGACCGCTCCCCGACGACGGTGGCTTCTACGTCGCCGACGACGGCCCGGGCTGGGGCGACGCCGATCTGTCGAACGTCTTCGAGGCCGGTTACACGACGAGTGACGAAGGGACCGGCTTCGGACTCTCCATCGTCGCGGAGATCGCGACTGTCCACGGCTGGTCGGTCAGCGCCACGGACAGCGAATCCGGCGGTGCGCGTATCGAGATCAGGACGGACGACTAAGCGTCGCCACTGGTCGACTGGCGTCGAAAGAAAGTGCGGAGTGTTGGAGCCCTATTCGAAGTGACCGGCGGCGGTCGCGTACTGGTCTGCGACCTCGTCCCAGTCGACGACCTCGAAGAAGGCGTCGATGAAGCTGCCGCGGTCGGGACCGTAGTCGTAGTAGTACGAGTGCTCCCAGACGTCCAGCGCCATGATGGGGTGGCTGCCCCAGAGCGCGCCCTGGTCGTGCTTGTCGACCGCGACGTTGCGGAGCTGTTTGGCGACCGGGTCGTAGACGAGCAGCGCCCAGCCACCGGCGGCCGAGGCGGCTGCCTCGAACTCGCCTTTCCAGCCCTCGTAGGAACCGAAGTCTTCCTCGATGCGGTCACGCAGGTCTCCGGACGGCTCGCCACCGCCGTTGGGATCCATGTTGTCCCAGAACAGCGTGTGGAGATAGTGCCCACTGCCGTTGTGGGTGACGTTCCCGAGCGCGCCGGCCGACGACCCGAAGTCGCCCGCCTCGCGGTTCTCGGCGAGTGTCTCCTCGGCGGATTCGAGCCCGTTGACGTACCCCTGATGATGGGTGTCGTGGTGCCACGTCAGCACCTGCTCGGAGATGTGAGGCTCCAGTGCGTCGTAGTCGTACGGAAGCGGCGGCAGTTCGGGATTGGAATGTTCGGACATGGGATATCTCCTCCATTTTCTGGGTGGAGCGCGCGACTGTTAAACGTTTAGGAGCCGTATGGTACCACGACACATGACGCCTGATCAGGTCGCCATCTCTCACTCGTCGAATCGGCACGTCTCGATACCGAGACGCGGACGACAGGGCTGTCGCGGTCGTAACTGCTGATCGACAGTTCGTCGGAGCGGGCCGGTCCTCCCCAGTTGTCGATCCCCAGGTCGTCTACCGGCATCATTCGTCCCGAGCCACTACCGATCAGTTAGTGGTTGCGTTAACCGAGCAGGTAATTCGGATGTACGACATTTACTCACCGATCACATTCTATCGTATACCAGCAATTCTAGACACTCTCATCACACATCTGCCGAAAGTTTCAATAGGACGATCACGAATGTTGATATATGTTGTCGGTGGACACGACAGCCGGCGAGGACGTGTCGGTCTTGCACGTCGAGGGCGACACGCAGGCACGGCAGGCGGTCGATCAGTTCCTCCGACTCGAACTCGACGAGGTGACGACGACGGGTGCCACCGACCGCGAGACGGTCCGCGAGCACGTCGAGGACGGGACGATCAACTGTGTGATCAGTGCGTACGATTCCAGTTCCGTCGACGGACTGGAGATCCTCCGGTCCGTCCGCGCGGCCGACGAGCAGTTACCGTTCGTCTTATTCGCCGACGTACACGATGAGACGGCTGCGATCAAGGCGCTGAACGAGGGGGCCGACGCCTACCTGTACAGGACGTCGCGGACGCAACGCTACGTCCGACTCGCCCAGCGGATCGAGTCACTCGTCGCCTCCCAGCGTCGGGCAGATTCACTGGCCCAGACGGTCCGTGACTTCTCTCGACTGTTCAACCGGACCAAGGACGTGTTCTGGATGTACACGGCCGATTGGGAAGATATCGTCTTCATCAACTCCTCGTACGAAAACGTCTGGGGACAGCCCCTGTCGAGGCTACAGGAGGACCCGATGGCGTTTCTGGACGCGGTCCACCCCGAGGACCGAGCGCGAGTCCAATCGGCGATGGAGCGCCTCTCCGACGGGTCACCCGTCGAGATCGAGTTCAGAGTGAACCCCGAGGAGTCGTTCGACCGCTGGGTGTGGGTCCACGGGACCCCGATCACCGATTCGAACGCACGCGTCGAGTACCTCGCCGGCTACGTTCGCGACATCACGGAACGTCGAGAGCGAAAACGAGAACTGGAACGGCGGGCAGAGCAACTCGAACGGCAGGCCGAGCAACGCGAGTTCTTCAACAGTGTCCTGCGACACGACGTTCTCAACGGGATGAACGTGATCCGGGGCCGGTCGGAGTACCTCGTCGACGAACTCGAGGCCGAGGGGCCAGTCGAACAGGCGGAGACGATCCGCGAGTGGGCCGACGAGATCTCCGAGGTGATCGACCACATCAGGGCGGTCCTGCAGACGATCCAGGACGGCGAGGGGCAGAATCTCTACCCGGTGTCGCTGCGGCCGGTAGTCCGTGAAGAGGCCGAACGGGTCGCCGCGGCCTATCCCGAGACGAACTTCGAAACGGACGTTCCCGAGGGGCTGACGGTGCGGGCCAACGACCTGCTGAACACCGTCATCAACAACCTCCTGACCAACGCCGTCGAACACAACGACCCCACGGGACTGACAGTGACTGTGACAGCCGTCGACGAGGGGCCGCTGGCGCAGTGCCGCGTGGCCGACACCGGCCAGGGGATCCCGGACGACCGAAAAGAGGCCGTCTTCACTCGCGGCGAGTCGACTCGGCGGGCGAACCGCGGCGGACTGGGACTGTTCCTCGTCGAAACACTCGTGACGACCTACGGCGGTGCGGTGTGGATCGAGGACAACGAGCCGACAGGGACGGTCGTTCGTCTCGACCTCCCGACTGCGTAGCGCGCTCTAGCTCTCGCCGCGGGCCGTCTCGAACATGGTCAGCGCCTGCTCGCGACGCTCCCCGTGGTCGACGATGGGGTCGGGGTACTCCGGCGCGACGCTGCGGCGCTGGGTGATCGACAGGTCCGGCCACTCGTGGATCAGGTCGGGGTCGACGCCGCGCAGTTCCGGCACGTATTCGGCGATGTACTCGGCGTCGGGGTCGTAGCGCTCGCCCTGTGACATGGGGTTGAAGATCCGAAAGTACGGCTGTGCGTCCGTCCCGGTCGAGGCGGCCCACTGCCAGCCGCCGTTGTCGTTTGCCGTGTCGTGGTCGACGAGGCGCTCCTTGAACCACTCGTAGCCCTCGCGCCAGTCGATCAGCAGGTCCTTCGTGAGGAACGATGCGACGATCATCCGAACCCGGTTGTGCATGAACGCCTCCTCCCGTAGCTGTCGCATCCCGGCGTCGACGATCGGATAGCCTGTCTCGCCGTCCTTCCAGGCCCGCAAGGCCTCGGGGTCGTCGTTCCACCGGATCGGGTTCTCGTATGACTTGTAGTTCTCGGTGACGACCGAGCGGTTCGCGAACAGGACCTGTGTGTAGAACTCCCGCCACGCCAGTTGGGACTGGAACTCCTCGACGGACTCCCGTGCGTGGTCGTCGACGGCGTTCTCGACCGCCTCGGCCGTTCGCTCGTACACCTCTCGGATACCGATGGTGCCGAACTTGAGATGGGGTGAGAGGCGCGACGTACACTCGTCGTCGGGGTAGTCCCTGTGTTCCTCGTACCGATAGATCGACTCGTCGCAGAACGTTTCGAGGAGGTCACGGGCGGCGTCGGTACTGGCGGGCGGGATCGTCGCCGACGGCTCCACGAAGCCCAGGTCCTCGACCGTGGGCAGCGGATCGCCGCTCACGTCCGCGAGCGATCCCGGATCGGGGGCGTCGTAGGGCGCTTCCTTCTCCCGGTCCTGCCACTTACGGCCGAAGTAGGTGAACACCGAATACGGGTCGCCGTCGTTGGTCGTGATCTCACCCGGTCGGTGGTGGACGGTGTCCGTGACGGCTTCCCGACCGACACCCGCGTCGTCCAGGGCCTGCCGGACAGCCATATCGCGTTCGATGCCAAGCCCGGAGTAGGCCTCACCCCACGTCACGGTCTCGGCGTCGTACTGCCGGGCGAGTCGCGGGAGAACTGTGGTCGGATCGCCGCGCTCGATCACGAGGTCGCTCCCGTTGGCGCGGTACCACTCCCTGAGCGAGTCCAGCGCGTCGAGCATGAACGACACACGCGGCGGGGCCGCGTGTGCGAGAATCTCGTCGTCGAATACGAACACCGGGACGGCGGTGTCCTCGTCGGTCGCCGCGGCGAGGCCGGCGTTGTCGGCCGCCCGGAGGTCGCGGCGGTGCCAGTGAAGGTTCATACTCGGGTCTCTCGCTCCCACCACCTCAATGGTCCCCCTACACTGTTGTGCCCTCCCGTTCACGAGACCGCCACTCGGGGCCACGACGGGCGGGACACCCGACCGCTGACCAACGCTTTTGGTGGTGGTCGTCGTCGGTTCGGGACATGTCCGAGCAAGAGGTCCTCGTCGACATCGAAGACGAGATCGCACGGATCACGTTGAACCGACCCGACGCCAGAAACGCTCTCTCGGCCCCGGCGGCCAACGAACTGGTCGCGGCCATCGACACCGCCGAGGACAGTTCCGCCCGCTGTGTCGTCCTGCAGAGCAACGGCGGGGCCTTCTGTGCCGGTGGCGACGTACACGCCATGATCGAGAGCATCGAACAGGACGTGTCCCCGGCCGAACGGGTCGAACTGGTCGTGGGGGCAGTCAACCGCTCGATCCGCCGGGTCTACGAGTGTCGCCTGCCGACGGTCGCGAAGATCGACGGGCCGGCGTTCGGTGCCGGCGCGGGGCTGGCTATCGCCTGTGACCTGCAACTGGCGAGTCCGGCAGCGAAGATCAGTTTCGGTTTCCGACGGGTCGGGCTCTCGATCGACTCCGGTGTCTCCCACATCCTCCCGCGGCTGGTCGGGCTGAACACGGCCAAGGAACTGGTCTTCACCGGTGAGTTGATCGACGCCGACCGGGCGCGGGACCTCGGTCTGTTCACGCGGGTGTTCGAGGCCGATTCCTTCGACGACGGCGTCGAGAACATGGCCGAGACGATCGCTGCCGGACCCACTGTTGCGCTCTCGGCGTCGAAGCGACTGCTCAATCACCAGTCGAACTCCTTCGACGCTGCGACCTCCCGGGAAGCCAACGCGCAGGGTATCGCGTTCGGCACGGCAGACCACGAGGAAGGCGCGCAGGCGTTCGTCGAGGGGCGAGAACCTGCCTTCGAAGGGCGGTAACGTCCCAGCAGCGGGCGTTGACAACCGGCCCCTGGTTCTTTCGCCAGTACTGTTAACGAACTATACATTTCTGATTACCAATGGATGGGAACACACAAGACGGTTAGACGACAACTACGGGTATGACACAGGACGAGTCCCCCGACTGGGACTTCAAGGAGCGTGACGTGCAGATCCTGCGAGAGCTATCGGACGACCCGCAACTCTCCTCGCGAGAACTCGCCGACCTGCTCGACGAGAAGCACGATATCTCGGTTTCGCACGTGACCGTCAGCGAGTCGATCCGAAAGATGCGCCAGCACGGCGTGTTCCGCGAGGCCATCGTGCCCAACGAAGAGTACTTCAACTTCGCCCTGTTCGAGTTCAAATTCAATCCAGAGCACTTCGAAGACGGGTGGCGCGAGGCGATGCAGACGATCCGAGACGACCGGCACACGATGTTTTACTTCCTCTCGGACGGGGAGTACCAGTGGAAGTCCGTGATGATGTTCCAGAGTCGCAAGGCCGAATCGCGATGGATCCACGAGTTCTACAAGGACCACGGAGAGGTCGTCCAGAACATCCGCAACTCCGTGATCCACAACGTCCTCAAGTTCCGCACGGAACCCGAGATCTTCACCGAACTGGAACGCGAGGACTGATACGGATTTTTTGTAGACCCCTATCGGATCGACCGCACACTACCGTGCGGTCGACCGAGCAGACGGCTACAAAAATATTCGTATGATTTTATAGTTTGCTCTCGGCGTCTTCGGCCAGTTCCTTCATGCGCTTGCCGACGCGGCCCGCGTCGGAGAACTCGTCTTCGCTCATCGCGGTCGCCAGCGAGTTGCCCAGCACGAAGACGGCGTGCTTGTGCTCGCTCTTGGACTTGTGCACGTCGGAGGGCCGCACGTCGAGTTCGCCGTAAGCGTCGAACAGTTCGGCGTCGACGCTGTCCATGTCGTCGCGGAAGAACTGCATGATCGTCACCATCTGCTCGTGCAGTTCGAGGAGTTCGTCTTTGTGCATCTTGGCACTAGAAGGGGGTGCCAATAGTATAAGAATTGCTTGTGAACGGCTACCAGATCTGTGGTTCGTCGTCTGAGCGGTCGCGCTAGAAGACGTACTCGTCGTCGTGACCCATCATCCCGTCGTCCTCGAGACCCGGTTCGTCCTCGTCGTCCATCGGCCCACTGGTCTTGTAGGCTTTCAGGCCCGTCGAGAGGAGGTCCTCGATCGCTTCCTCGCGGCTGAGGAACTCGCCGGCTTCGACGAGTTGTGCGATCTGCATTTCGAGGTGTTCCGGGATCGTTATCTCTACCTGTGGCATCGGAACGTACGACGCTTCGATAGACCCCCACATAAATCTGGCGGGGCCAGTTGGCGAACTTGAGAATATAAAGATAGGATACACGATCCAATCTTTTCTCACAGAGAACTATTTTGTCCGAATAGCGAACCAATCGTGTGCACTGTGGGCGAGACGGCCTAGAGGCGGCCCGAGGCGGTCGGACCGCTCGGGCGTGTCCCTCTGGAGCGACGATAGTCACCCTCAAGCGTCCGCCTGCCATAGCCCGGCACATGAGCGAGGCCGGGACGTTGCCGATCCAGCACCGAACTGGAGTGGACCCGTCGTGACCGATCCGAACGAGAACGCCCTGTGGGGGCGGGTCATCGTCGAGGAACTGGTCGCCAGCGGAATCGACACCGTCTGTGTCGCGCCGGGCAGCAGGTCCACGCCGCTGACGGTCGCGGTCGCAGAGCATCCCGAGATACGGGTCTACTCGCATCTCGACGAGCGGTCGGCGGCCTTCTTCGCGCTCGGGCGGGCACGAAGGACCGGGACGCCGACGCCGCTGATCTGCACGTCGGGGACTGCGGCGGCGAACTTCCACCCAGCAGTGATCGAGGCCAGCCAGTCGCGGGTGCCGATGGTCCTCCTGACGGCCGACAGGCCCCGAGAACTGCAGGACAGCGGCGCGAACCAGACGATCGACCAGGAGAAGCTCTACGGCGACGCGGTGCGCCAGTATCGCACGCTCCCGGAGCCGGCACCCGAACCGCGACGCCTCCGGTCGCTCCGAACGACAGTCTGTCGAGCGGCCGCGACTGCGACGGGCACCCCGGCCGGGCCGGTGCATCTGAACGTGCCCATGTCGAAACCGCTGGAGCCGACGCCGGTCGAAGGGGCGGTGCCCGACGACCTCGCCGACCGTGATCCGGTCGCAGCCAGTGGGCGCGACGGACCGATGGTGCGGACGGCCCACGGGACGCTCAGGCCCGACGAGTCCACCTCGGACAGCGTCGCCGAGGCGCTCGCCGACCACGACCGCGGGCTGATCGTCACCGGTCCAGCGAACGCTCCTGTTCCCGACCGCGCGTCGCTTGCCGCGCTCGCCGACGCGACCGGGTTCCCGGTGCTGGCTGATCCGCTCTCCGGGCACCGCTTCGGCGAACACGTCGACGACCGACCGATCTGCGGGGGTTACGACTCCTATCTCGACGCCGACGGCTGGCCCGCACCCGACGTGATCGTTCGCTTCGGCGCGTCGCCGACCTCCAAGACGCTGCGTCACTGGCTGCGTGACTCGGGCGCTCGCCAGTTCGTCGTCGATCCGGCGGGCGAGTGGCGCGAAGCCGAGTTCCACGCGACCGACCTGCTCGTCGCCGATCCGACGGCGC